>Ga0315322_10000419_pt1 | contig 31680 bp, 21 predicted proteins | sample M110021515metaG_FD_203461 | JGI IMG/M metagenome (GOLD analysis project Ga0315322, IMG submission 203461) | Ammonia-oxidizing marine archaeal communities from Monterey Bay, California, United States - M1 100m 21515 | ecosystem: Environmental > Aquatic > Marine > Intertidal zone | place: USA...
TATTAATTATCTACACGTTTATCGCTTGGGCGGGTGTGAAGCGTGATGAGAGTAATATTAAAGAGGCGGCAAAAGAAGCTTCTGAAAATGGTCAATCCGATCCATGGGCCGAGGTGAAGTTGGGAGAGGATCGACAGAATGTTGCCGAGGGCATGGTGAAGGTTGGCATTCCCCTTTTGGTGACGGTGATCTATGGAGGGATCCTTTCGATTCTGTATGTTTTGCCGGTTTTGGTCGATAAGGTAAGTGAGGAAATGATGGGGTCGACGGCAGAGGTAGATGACGATCCGCTAGATGAAGCGCGCGCGGCGGTCACGGAAGGTGAGTATGCTGATGCTATTGCGGTGTATCGTAGATACTTGCTTGAAAATCCTGAGAGCCGACACTCTTTGGTCGAGATTGCAAAAATTCAGCGGGATCACCTGAATAGTCCTGCCGGGGCAATAAGCACGCTTGAGCAGGGTCTAGATGAGTATGAGTGGCCGGAGGATGACGCTGCTTTTTTGATGTTCCGGATTGCTGAAATTTCTGAGGAAGATCTTGCTGATAAAGATCAGGTGATTGCGGTGATGAAGCGTGTCATTAGAGAGTTGAAAGGGACTCGACATGCGGGGAATGCGGCTCACAAATTACGCGAATTGGAAGAAGCTTAAACTGTGGGGCGGGTGCACAAAAAATGGAGACATTTACTGGCAGTTGCCCCTCTTGTTCCGCTTGCTCTAACGTGCTTGGCAGGAGCGGTCTTTGGTCAGTCTCCTGAGTTGGCTGCATTTTTCATAGTGCTTGCTTTGGCTATAGCTCGTCCGGCCATTTGTTGGTGGTTTGGAATTGTTACGATGGCGATTTCGGTGGCGTGGAGATCGGAGTTATTAGAGTCTCCGGTAAAGGAAAGTCTTTCCTCACCCTCGAGCGAATTCGTTGAGGGTGTTCTTACCGTGGGCAGAAAAAGTAGTCCGACTCAAGCGGAGCGGTTTGGCGTGCTGGACGAAGGAGGGGTGAAACGTCGCGTTATTATCTTTGAAGCGGAAGATTTTCAACCGGGTGAAATCAGGGAAATCAAGGGGAAGTTTTTTGTTCCGTCCCGTGAACGTAATCCAGATCTTTTCCCACAGATTGAGTTTTGGGAACGACAGGGAGTTTTGGGTGGTGTTTGGATTAAGGAGAGTGAATTGGAATCCGTAAGTTGGGCTTCAGCTCCTTATCGCTGGGCCGAGAATCTCCGAAAAGAATTGTCGGTTTTGATCACTCTTGGATTGCCGGTCGGAAGCTCTGGGCGTGATGTGATTATGGCAATGGTCTTGGGCGAAAAACCTCCGCGTGATTCCGCGATTAGCAGGGCCTTTCGCCAGAGTGGAGCCATGCATGTTTTTGCGGTTAGTGGACTTCACGTGACACTGGTGGGTGCGATCTTCTGGATGGGACTGATGCATCTACCAATTCCGCGTAGAGTGAGTGTCTTTCTCGTGATTTTGGCCATGCTGACCTACGCGCTTGTCACGGGATTGAGGCCTCCGGCAGTCCGAGCCGCCTTGATGGCCGTCTGTTTTTTGGGTGCCTTTTTCTTTCGGCGAAGACCATCCGTTTTTAACGCTCTTGCCCTGAGCTTTGTGTTGGTGGTTTTGTGGAGGCCCTCCCAAGTTTTTGATGTGGGGTTTCAGCTTTCATACGGGGTGTTGCTTGCGATTGGAGCGGGTGTAGGAATTGCACTGAAACTGACGGGAAAGATCGCGGAGTTGGATCCGTTTTTCCCTTCACGACTTTTAAGCGACGGTCAGCGAAAAATTCTTAAGGTTCGAACCTATTTCGCTCATCTTGGAGCTAGTTCGTTGGCGGCTTGGTTGGGATCTATGCCCATCATGATTTGGCATTTTGGAGTTGTGACTCCGATTGCGGTTCTGACAAGCTTGCTATTGATTCCTCTAACCATGGTGATTTTGGCCCTGGCCTTTTTTTCAGCAATTGTGGGCTCCTTAGATGATCGTCTTGGTGTCGGTGTCAATCGAATCAATGAGGGAGTCGCTACAAGTGCATTTTATATCGCTAGAGGGTTTTCAAAAGTACCGCTGGGCCACTGGCGATCAAGGCGTCTAACTCCGGGAGACTGGGTGATCTTTGATACCCATGATGGGGGGGCGGCATCATTTCTCGATGTTCAAGGGGGGGTGATGATTGATGTGGGAAGTGAGAAGTTTTTTACACGCGAGTTACGCTCTATTTTAGGTCGGTGGGAAGTAAAGCCAGCGATCACCTTTCTGACCCATCCCGATGGCGATCACGTCGGAGCTCTCCCGAAAATGCTAGATGAGGGTTTGTTAACGCAGGTGATTTCTCCGGTGGATAAAGCTCTCAGTCCTAAGTATCGCGAGTTTTTCTCGCAAGTGAAAGGCTCTGATTGTGAGGTGAGATTGGGGAGAGCCGGAGAGCGGATTGAATTAGCCGAGCAAGTTTGGGTTGAGATTTTAAGTGTAGGGGAGAAGGGGATACGCAATATCGCCGATAACAGGAATATGGTTATGAAGGTTCATTGGAAGGGCTGGAAGATTCTTGTGACTGGTGATCTGGGGATGTTGGCTGAACTCGATTTGATTGCTAATGGCGCAGATCTAAGTGCTGATATCGTTTTAATGGGACACCACGAGTGGGGTTATTCTGGACAGCATCAGTTTTTCAAATCGACTGGAGCTAAGGTTATTATCTCAAGTGGCGCAAGCTACCCGGAATATGAAATGCCAAGAGAAAGTTGGGTCGAGCATTTAAGAGAAGAGGGTTATGATCTTTTTAATCAACGGGAGACGGGAGCGGTCATTATGAACTTCTCGGAAGAGAAGGTAACGATCCAATCATATCTCGATGATGAAAAGCGGGTGTCACTTCAGCGATAAAACCGGGTCACCCTTGGGGTGATTTGCGTGAGGATTTCCCATGGAATAGTCTCTGCTTTTTTAGAAAGATCTGAGACGAGAAGGTTAGGTCCAAAAAGTTCAGCTTCATCACCTGGGCAGCAGATTTCCAGCTCAGTAACATCGACAATGATTTGATCCATGGTGACGCGGCCGAGGAGTGGGCATGGTGAATTGTTAATGAGCACGCTGACCTCTTTTCCCGAAAGCGATCTAGGGTAGCCGTCACCGTAGCCAAGGCCCAGAATGGCAGCTTTGGTGTCACGTTTCAGGATTGTCCGGCCATAGGAAACGCCATGCCCTTTGGGGAGGTGGTTGATCATCGAAATTCTGGATTTCAATGCCATGACTGGCTTTAAGGCCTTCTGGTATTTCGGAAGCGGAGAAATTCCATAGAGCAAAAGTCCGGGGCGAGCTAGATTGGTGGTTCGACTTTGATAATCCAGGAGGCCGGCCGAGTTACTGAGGTGAATATGGAATTTTTCGTTACGTCCCGGTATGCTCTCCACCATCGAGTCGAAGAGTTCGAATTGCTTTCGGGTAAACACCGGATCTTCATCCGCGACAGGAAGGTGCGAGCCCACGCCGGTTAGCTTGATCCCCGAGGCTTTACTGAGTTTTTCCAAAGCCTCACCAAGTTGATGGGGCAAAAACCCTCCACGGCCCATTCCAGTGTCGAGTGCAAGATGAGCCTCGATCGGGGAGTCTTTTCCGAGCAAGTTAAAATGCTCCATTTCTTCAAAAGAGCAAAGACAGGGAGTCCAGCCGCAGGCCGCGATTTCTTCCCGCTCGGACTGAAGGGTCGCTCCAAGTATGTAAGGGCGGGTCTTAATTCCCTCTTTGGAAAGGCACCGCGCTTCTCCGGTATTAGCAACACCCAAGAAGGGAAGGTTTTGCTTATCCAATTCTTTAGCAATCTCAACAAGGCCGTGGCCATAGGCTCCTCCTTTGATCACGGCCATAACCTCCTCACCAGAATGGCGGCGGGCAAGCTGAAGATTATGATGGAGCGCAGAGCGATCAATTTCAGCCCAGGCGCGTGGAGGAGATTCGGTCACGGAGAGAGAATAATTGGAAATTAGGAATTAGAAATTCCCAAATTTGTGGCTAGGGATGAGCTTAATCAAAATAATGAGTGAATGGTCAAAATTGAGATCTTGTTATTTTGGAGAGAATTGTGACACCAGAATAAGGAAATTGAATGGCGAGCTTGTCCTTTATTTGATTCCAAGGCTTTGGTCACTCATGAAGTGGTTTTGGAAATGACGGGTCCCGGAAGATTGGGGTTCCTGCGTACCTCTAGGAAGGCTAGATCTTCCGTTATATGGGGGGAGGCTTGTTGGGAGGGATAAAATTGCGTATTAGTTCAGCCAACGGTCGAAGGTGGTGGATCAAACCCCATAAGTGGGCCGAATCCGGCCACTTGAAGAAAAATAACCTGCTTAGTGAACGATGAAGCTCGAAGATTTAAAGTTAACGACCGAGGAGGAAGTCATGTTTTTCGACACTGACTGTGGTGGTGTGGTCCATAATCTTGCGTATCTTCGTATGATCGAAACTTGTCGGACCAAGCTGGCGGGCCTCATGGGTATGGATTTGCGAAGGATGGCTGAAACTCAGCTATTTCCCGTGGTGGTTCGGACTGAGATCGATTACAGGCAACCCGCCAAGCTTGGCGACATCCTCAAAATTCACGGTCATGTGAGTGAGATTGGTAAAGTGAAATTTTGGTGTGATTTCACCGTGGTTCGGATAGGGGAGGAACAGCCATTGATCACCTGTCGTCAAGGTCTGGCTATGGTGCAAATGCCGCAGGGTCGGCCAAAGCGCCTGCATTTGGATTGGACCTGAATTTTCCCCGTTTTCTCTTTAAGGATTGATGGGAAGACCGTAACACGAGTGCGCAATGACTCACAAACCTGTCGTTCTCATTATCCGTGATGGCTGGGGGCTAAACCCTGGCGGAAAAGAAACCGCTGAACAAGATGGCAACGCTGTCGAGTTGGCAGACACTCCCTTTCACGATGAAATGGAGGATGTTTACCCAAAGGGTCGTGTTTCTGCTTCTGGAATGGATGTAGGGTTGCCGGATGGTCAGATGGGTAATTCGGAGGTGGGACATCTCAATCTTGGAGCTGGGCGCGTTGTGTATCAGGATCTTACGAGGATAAATAAGGCGATTTGCGAAGACACGCTAAAGGATAACGAAATCCTCAAGCAGGCTTTTGAAAAAGCCAAGGGGCGCCGTCTTCATTTCATCGGTCTGATTTCCGATGGGGGAGTGCATAGTCATCAGGATCAGCTCATCGCTTTGGCCAAGGCTGCTCGCGAGTCAGGCTGTGAAGAGATCATGGTCCACGCGATTACTGATGGTCGCGATACTTCCCCGACGGGTGGGAAAGAGTATCTCAACTACGTTGAGGATGAGTTGGCAAAGTATGATGCGCGAATCGGCACCGTGATTGGTCGTTATTACGCGATGGATCGCGATCAGCGTTGGGAGCGCACCAAGTTGGCATGGGACGCCATCGTTCACGGCCAGGGAGCTAAGAGTGAAGTTCTCGCAAGCGAAGCAATTGCCGGTCAATATGCCAAGGAAAAGACCGACGAGTTCATCTCCCCTATGATTTTTTTTGACCACGAAACCCAGCGGGTTAACGATGGTGATGTGGTTCTCTTTTTTAACTTCCGAGCGGACCGTGCGCGTCAGCTTTCCGAGGTGTTCCTCAGCGGTGTCGAATTCGATGGTTTCGACACTGGAGTGATTCCCAAGGTTGATTATTACACGCTTACGGAATATGATGAGACTTACAATTGTCCTGCGATCTTTCCTCCAGAAAAAATCAAAATGACGCTCGGTGAAGCGGTTGCAAAGGCTGGTAAGAAACAGCTTCGAATTGCCGAGACTGAGAAATACCCCCACGTTTCCTACTTTTTCAATGGAGGAGAAGAGACCCCTTATCAAAACGAAGACCGTAAGGTGATCCCTTCTCCGAAGGATGTCGCGACCTATGACCTGAAGCCTGAGATGAGCTCGGAAGAGGTTGAGGAATTCGTCCTTGGACACCTCAAGGATTATGATCTTGTCATCATCAACTTCGCCAATCCAGATATGGTTGGTCACACTGGAGTAGTTGAGGCGGCCAAGACTGCGGTGACACGAATTGATGCTGCCGTTCGGGCGATCACGGAGGAGACCGTAAAGCTTGGAGGTAAACTTCTCATCACGGCCGATCATGGAAATTGCGAGTTTATGCGTAATGCTGATGGCTCGCCTCACACCGCCCATACCACGAATCTGGTGCACCTTTGGTATGTTGCCGACGATGCTGAAGGTCGGAAGGTTGAGGATGGTATTCTTGCCGACGTTGCTCCGACGTTGCTTGATATGATGGATCTTGAACAACCGGAAGAAATGACTGGCAAGAGTTTGATTAAGTAGGACGATTCAAGCTATCGCCTCATGATTCACGGTGCGCCTTGGGTGAAGGTTTTCATTGATGGAGGTAAGGAAATCTCTTTGGAGTATGGCAAATTTGTGGAAATACTCGAGAGTTTAGGGGAAGTTCAGTTCTGGTAAAACTACCCTATCTTATGGTCGATCCAGTGATTGAGATGCGCAAGGAACTTCTCGCGCGTCGAGCCACTGAAAGGCTCGTGAAGGGCCTCTTTGATTTTTTCGAATGAGATTTGATTTGAGGTGATCTTGTTCAATCGATTCTCCAAGATTTGTGCAGGGCAGATGGCATCAGAGCCTCCTTGTGTAAATAGAATAGGTTTTCCGAAGGGCATGGTGGGGAATTGTTCGCGGAGTTCTTCGGCGGCGTCACAAAGGTCGCGACTCCAGCCGATTGAAATACGACTGTGGAAAAGAACCTGATCCTTCTCGGTTTCGCTTCGGGCTGTCTTCTCGCCACAGTCCGAACTGCTGACTCCGGTGCTGATAGTTATCGTTGGAAGAAGTTGTGCGGCCAAGGGGAGGACAACTCTCATCCACGGTTTGGCTTGACGCAATGGGTTGAGAAGAGGAGAGCTGATCCAGGCTGCATCAAAAAGGTCGACGTTCTGAAAAAGAAAGCGCAAGGCCAGGAGGCCACCCATGGAGTGGCCGGCAATTACAATTTCACCTTCCAGCGATGAGAGAGAATCTTGAAGAAGTTCGTCTGCGAACATGAGTCCTGGAACAACTCCGCGCCTTCCCTGTGAGCGACCGTGGCCTGGCATGTCGGTAAGGATGCAGCGATAACCGGCATCTACGAAGCTCTTGAGGATGGCTGGATAGCGGTCGATAAAATCGCCTTGTCCATGGAAAAAGACGAGTCCGCCTCGAGTTGATGTCTCTGGATTGAGGGTGAGGCGGTGGAGGGTTTGGCCCTGAATCTGAACTTGTGATTCTTCGATCTTCATGGGCGAAAGGTTTTCATGAGATCTCGCACAAGGGTGGCATCTTCGAAGCGGCCCGCCTTGTTGAAAGCGAGATTCATGTTCGCAAGAATCCGCAGAAGCATGGCAGCGAGAGAGCAAGGCTGTTGCACTGCTTTTTTTGCCTCTGCGGAGAGTTCGGGGTGCTCGTTAAGAAGTTGCTTCACTATGATGGGCCGCCCCTTGTGAAAAGCATCGATCAAAGTTGGGCCGTCTGGAGAATCAATGAGGCAGAGAAAATGGCCGGGATAATTTACTCCATAGACGGTGAGGTTCAGTCGTTGTGCCACGAGGATATAAATCAGGGAGAGGCCGAGCGGATTGCTTTTCCCCTCTTCAAGCGACCAGGTTAAATCCGAATTACGTGGGTCAAAAGGAACTGAGATATTACCGATAAAACGTCCTGACTCAAAGAGCCAGTCGGCAAGTTCCCGAGCGGTTCCAGCTTCGGGTTGAGCGTCCTGAGCAATGAGGTCGAGTTCGTCGGAAAGACTGGGTCGCAGTGTAATACCATTGTGGAGAAAATCCGAGATCAGGCGGAGAAGGGCTTCAAATGATTCATAATCGCCGTCCGGGTAGCGGAGATTGCTGGCGGGCACGACCCATTGCTCTTTAAGAAGCTTCTGTCGGCCGGCGTGAAGAGATTCGGAGAGGATCTTACCTTCGTTAGACTTGAGATTGATCCCGAGGGCCGCTAGGTCGTGGCTGGCATCTCCTTCAAATTCCAGTAGAGCACGCTGAACTCCTTGTTGGACGTCTTTATTTTTATCGTCCAACAATTTGAGCAGAGATCCAAATCGTTCCATTCGCGCCATACTTGAAAGATGGATTGATCGGAGAAATTCGCCAGTAGATTTGTTAATCAAATCAGCTAGCAATTGGTTCTATTTTTGACTCCCCAAAAGGAAGCGAAGAAGTGGCTCGACAGGCGATAGGCCGTGAGGATGGTGGCCAAGACCGGGCTTGCGCCAGATTTTTAGGGGAGAGTTCAGGTTAGTGAGATTCGCAGCGAGTGGTTTTGCGTTTTCAGCCGGTGGAACCACTTTGTCGGCCGTTCCGATGACTAGGGCAACGGGGATTCCTTGAAGTTTTTTGGCAAAATCTGGATGAGTGATCTGCGGATGGGTTTTGGCTTCGGTTGCAGTGATGCCATAAGCTTTGAGGCAGCGGTCGTAGTCAGCTTTGGATAACTTGCCATTTATGCCGCCGGGCCAAGATTGAAAATTGCAAACCGGGTTGTCTCCGTAAATGGCGGTGACTTTATCGGGGTGCTTCGCGGCGAAGTTAAAGATAAAGAGACCACCACGTGACATTCCTTCGAGAATGGGTTTGGGGCTTAGCTGAAATTGAGTGGTGAGAAATTTGTGGAGTTCTTCACCGCGAGCCATGGCGGTTTCGTTGCCATAAAAATTGCCAACGTCGACAAAGGCGAGATGGTAGCCGCGGTCGAGAAGGGCGAGATCTAAAGCAGGCTGATGGCCCCAAAAGCGGGCTCGCCAAATCCACGGTTGACCTTTGGCAGCGGTGTGAGGAATGACCAACCGTGCGCTGGCCCCTGACTTAGGGAGTTTCAAATTATAAAGCTCAAAGCCATTCCAATTAGAATCTTTACGAGAGGTTGAGGAGAGGTTGGCGCGTCTTCCTGTATCATTCGAAAGAAGATCTAGATAGTGCTTGGCGAGTTGCTCGTGGCCGTCGTTGTTGGGATGGACGCCATCGGTGGTGTTGCCTTGGGAAAGGGCTCGGGTGAGATCGTGGAAGTGGATTTTCTCATCGGTGGCGGCAGCTTTTGAATAAGCTTGCTGGATCGCCGGGAGACGTTTTGCGCGTGTGGTTAGATCGATCTTGCGCTCTGGTTTTAACCCTTTCTGGTTTGGAAACATGGGCGTCGGGGAGCAAAGGTGTAAGACCATTCTAGGGTTCACTCCTCGAAGTTTATTAATGAGGGCTATAGCGTCGGTTGTCAGATCATCTTGATGTTGCCAGTTTTCACGTTTGTCATTTTGGCAGGTATCGTTGGTTCCAAGTGTGATGACAGCGATATCCGGTTTGAATTCAAGAGCCCTTGTGAAGTGAGGTGTTTTAAGAAAGGGGCGATCAGATTTCTGAAGGACGCATAGTCCGCCGTCCGCAAAAGTTTTCACGAGGTAGTCATCGCCCAAGAATTCTCCAAGTTTTGTGGAATAGCGATTGGCTTTGATTGGCGTAGCTCCGTAACCAAAAGAGATTGAATCCCCTAGAATGGCGACTCTGACTTGGGTTGCTTGAAGTTCAAAAAATGGAAGAAGGAGGAAAAGAACTAACTTCATAGGTCCATGATACTTGGTGAGTTCCGCATGTTTATCGATGAATATTGTTAGGATATCGAAGTGATTCTCTCCGATATCGTTGTTCAATTCCTGGTAATAATCGTTTTTACTCTCCAGTATAAACTTTGTTTATAGCTTAATCTTTTGGCTGATGGAGGTTGTTGGCGTGTCATTTCCACAACGATCTTTCACACGGAAGATTGATCGGAATCCGGCTCGTTCGAGTTCTTGGAATCTACTCTTGAGAGGAGCCTGATTACCGGTAAATGAAGTAACACCACTAGGATTACAATTAGCATGAGGACGATGAAGCCACCTCCTGCGCTGACGGATTGAAGTTCCCCCCAAAAGATTTCATAAAAAGTGCCGTTAAATGGATCGGGACGCAAGAAGGCAACCTCAATTGACGGAGTGCCAAAAAACGGCCTCATGATCCAGGAGAGTTGAGCTCCTACAAAAGCATTCCCCCCTAGCCAGGCTACTAGGGTTACGATGGCGGTGCGGGAATGCGGAGTGACTGCGACTAGGAGTTTGGCGAGGTGCAGGTTAGCAATGATTCCTGCTAATGCGATGAGAACGGTGTGAGTGACGAGGAAGTAGGAATGAGCACTCGCTGCGTTTTCGGCGTCCGGAGCGGGAGCATTTAGGGACATGAAAAAGGTAACTGGCGCCAATCCTCCAAGCACAAGGGCGGCGATAGTGAAGCTCATGAGTTGGGCCATGATCGATTGCCGAAAGCCAAGTCCGCTCCCCAAAAGAAGGCCCAGCATGCCGTTAAGGAAACCATTGCAGGTGATTGTGAGCAGGATGAGGGCTGGCATTTTAATCCCAACAAAAACCCCCATCTTGGGATCCCTCCAAAATCCAAGCGTCATGCCGTAAACTCCAAAGGCCAAAACAATGGTAATGAGGCATAAGCGCAGACTCCCAAGCCCGGGATCATTGATCCAATTGCGGAGATCTTCTGGAGCTCCTCTGAGAAGAATGCCGAGTTCGTGACGCATTAAGAAGTGGTAAGGATGAAAGATGTGAACGATTGATATCCGGTTGGATTATTCGAGAAACTGAACCGGGATTGTGAAGTGATAATGTTCGGAGTGTGAAGGTTTCGGGAACCGGTCAGTTGGAGGCGGGGATCACTGGGAGTTCCATTGCCGCTTCGGTTCCACCTTCTTTTCGACGGGAAATTCGCGCTTTACCCTGGTGGAGTTGGGCCACTTCTTGAACAAAGGTAAGGCCAAGTCCGTTTCCTTTGCCCCGTTCCTCACTGCGGAATGAATAGAAACGTTCGAAGGCCTTCTTGGCTGCAAAGTCTGGGATTCCACTCCCTTGATCTCGAACGGAAAGGATGATGAGATGTTCTTGGATCTCGGCAGAGAGCAAAACTGTCCCCTTCTTTGGTGAGAATTGAATGCCATTTTCAAGGAGGTGGGTAATAGCCGATCCTAGGAGAGGCTCGTTACCAAAAAATGGAAGATTCTCGGAAATGTCGGATTCTATAGTCACTCCGGCTGACTCGGCTAGGCCGGTCAGCTGCGAAAGTTGTCTGCGTCCGCAAGCGGCGAGATCAAATTGATGTGAGTTTTCTAAATGGCTTTGGGCTTCGAGAGTCGAAAGCTCAAGAAGCTGGTGAATCATCGCCTCACATCTCTTCGTTTGATTGCGAATGTTATCTACAAATTTAGCGCGGTCTATCTGGGGCATTTCTTCATTCAGAAGTTCGGCAGCTCCTTGAATCGCGGCTAGGGGTGATTTGAGCTCGTGGGTCAGGGTCTGGATGTAACGTTCTGCATACTGGCGTCCCTCTAGTGATTCTCGCATATCATGAAGGGCATTCGCGAGAGTATTTACTTCGCGACCAAGGCCGACTTGTGGTTTAGGGCGACGCTCACTCCGGGTAATGGCTCGGGCATAGGCTGTTAGTTTTCCAACTGGGCGAAAAAGCCAAATAAAGACAGCGACAATAAGAGCAAGAATGCCCAAGCCAATAAGTGCGACCGACCAGATAATGGTTCGGCGGCGAGCTTGGACAAAAGGCAGGACGTCTTTTTGGGATTTGTAAACACTAAGGCAGCCAACGATTATTCCGTCTTTACTTACGGGGGCGCCGACGAACATCACTGAGGAGTCAGATTTAGATTCGTCCTCTCGTGTCGAGCGTGCTCCATATTTTCCACGAAGTGTTTTGTAGACGTCGCTCCATTCACTGAAGTCCTTGCCTACGTTTTCTGGGTGGCCGCTGTCGAAAAGGACTATGCCATGTTGGTCGGTAAGGTAGGCGTTTAACCCGATTTTTTCTTTTGCGATAACAAATATTTTGGCGCTAGGGTTTCGTTCGTCGATACCTTCAAAAACTTTTTCTAGATCCAAGTCGTTTTCCGCTAGATTTGCGAGGATATGAGCGGCATCAATCATCGATTCCTCGGTTGCTTGCAAAGTTTGAGTTTCGAGATCTTCGAGAAGGTAATCGGTGAGACGATAAAACCCCGCTCCCATAATGAGAGTGATCAGAAAGAGGGTGACACGAGTCAGACGCATTTAAAGAACCAGGGTGTAACCGAGGCCGCGTCTGGTTTGAATGGTTTCAGCGGCATCTTCGGAATGTTGGCGTAGTTTCGCTCGGAGCGATTTGATATGAGTATCGATGGTGCGATCCATAGCTGAGCCAGGGTCTTCCCACGCTTGTTCTAGAAGTTGTTCGCGAGTGAACACCCGGCCAGGTTGTCCAAGCAGAATGGCGAGAAGTTTGTATTCGTGGGCGGTGAGGTCGAGGTAATGATTGCAACAGGTGATACTCATCGTTTCGGAATCGTGGTGAAGCAGAGTGGAGTTTGCTTCAGGCGATGCTTTGCCACGGCGGAGAATCGCTCGGATCCGGGCAACTACGGTTCGTGGTGAAAAAGGTTTAGGAACGTAGTCATCGGCGCCAAGCTCGAGGCCGAGGATGTGATCGATCTCGGAATCGCGGGCTGTCAGAAAGAGGATAGGGATTTGCGAAAAACCCCGGATCTTTCTGCAGAGATCGAAGCCAGTGAAATCGGGTAGGCCAATGTCGAGAACTGCAAAGTCGGGAGCGTGGCTATCGAAGTGATCAAGTCCGGCTTGTGCGGTCGAGACGTGAGTCACAGAGAAATTCTCGGTTTCGAGTGCATAGATCAGAGTGTCCGCTATAGCGGGTTCATCTTCGACGAGAAGGACTGAGGGCATTCCATGAGCTTAGAGATCGTTCTTCAGGAGCCAATCGTAATTTTAAATGCCGGTCGCAATTATTGCGAGATCCCAGATTTTCCAAGGTCATCTTCAGGAGGTTTACCCAAGGTCGTAGGCATCTAAATCTGCGGTGACAATGACGTCTTCTGGTGTGGGGGTGGCACGAAGAATTTTGTTGAGGTGGTGGGAGAGGACTCTCGCATTGGGGCCACGCATGAGTAGCTGGAAGCGGAATTGAGAGTGGGATTTGGTGAGTGGTGATGGGATGGGGTCTCCTAGGATGACTTGGTCGGGAAGATTTTCAGCGAGTTTGCGGTGGAGGGTTTGAAGAGTAAATTCAGCGCGGCGTTCGTGGCTGGATCTTGCAAGGAGGAGGGCAAGATGGGTGAAGGGTGGATATTGGAATTGTTGGCGGACATTGAGTTCTTGGGCCACGAAACCATCGAAGTCGTGGTGTCTCGCAAATTGGATGGAGGGGCTGTGAGGTGTGGAGGTTTGTATGATGACCTCCCCGGCCATTTTTCCACGACCTGCGCGACCTGCGACCTGGGTTAGAAGTTGGAAAGTACGTTCGCCTGCTCGAAAATCCGGTGCGTAAAGCGAGAGGTCAGCGTTGAGGACTCCGACGAGAGTGACGTTTGGAAAATCGAGGCCCTTGGCTATCATTTGGGTGCCGAGGAGAATGTTGATTTTCTTAGAGCGGAAGTCGCGGAGGGTGTCGCGGAGGGTGTTTTTACGTCGGGTGGTATCAGTGTCGAGGCGGGCGATTTTGGCGGAAGGAAAGACTTTGCGTAGAATAGATTCGGCCTTTTCGGTTCCGTATCCCTGAAAGCGAATAGCTGGGTCTTGGCAATTGGGGCAGAGGCGGGGGACAATCGATTGAAAGCCGCAGACGTGGCAGACGAGGCGTTCGTCGCCGCGGTGGTAGGTAAGCGGAATGGCGCAGTGGTTGCACTCGATGACATGTCCGCAGGGCGGGCACTGGAGGGATCTGGCGAAGCCGCGGCGGTTTAGAAAAATGATGACTTGTTCATTCGCTTCAATACGTTTTTCGACCGAAGTACGAAGAATGTCGGATATAATGGCATCACGACCTTTGTGTTTCTTGGTCTCAATACGCATGTCTACAACGCGAGTGAGAGGGAGGGAGGCTCCATCAGCGCGCTCTGTCATTTTCACTATCTGGTATTTTCCGAGTTGTGTGTTTTGAAAGGTTTCGAGTGAGGGGGTGGCGGATCCGAGGACGACGGTGCATTTTTCGAGGTTGCAGCGGACAACTGCAAGATCACGGGCGTGGTATTTAGGGGGATTTTCCTGTTTGTAGGCGGGTTCATGTTCCTCATCGACGATAATGAGTCCGGGGTCTTTAACGGGCGCAAAAATGGCGGAGCGAGCTCCAATGACGATGCGTGCTTTGCCGGCTCGGATTCGGTGCCATTCGTCGAAACGTTCACCTTGGGAGAGGTTAGAGTGAAGAATGGCGATTTGGTCGGTGAGATCGTGAAAGCGGGCTTTGAAGCGCTCTACGGTTTGGGGTGCAAGCGAAATTTCGGGAACTAGGACGATGACATTTTTGCCGAGGTTCAGAGCGGCTCGGGTGGCCTGAAGGTAGATTTCGGTTTTTCCTGACCCAGTGATACCGTGAAGTAGAATTGGCGTGGGTTTTTCTGAATGGAGGCTTCTGGAGATCGTTTTGTGAACTTCTTCCTGTTCGTCGTTTAGGGTAAGCGGTTCGGTTGGCACAAAGGTTTCGTTGGCATCAGGGTCACGCCGGACTTCGAGATTGATAACCTTAACCCAGCCTTTCTCTGTGAGGGTTTTGATAGAAGAAGATGTGGATCCTCCGCCGAGTTCGGTGATGGGGACTGGTTTGTCTGCAATCGAAAGAAGGGTGATGATTTGGTGCTGACGTTTGGCCCGTTTGGCAAGCCTGGCGAGTTCTTTGTCGGTTGGTTTATTTGCAAGAATGGCGGCTTTACGAATTTTGGCTGAGGTTTTCTCTCCACGAATGGAGGCGGGGATGATTGAACGAATGACTTGCTCGAGCGGAGTGCCGTAGTAAGAGGTGATCCATTCGGCGAGTTTTAGAAGCGCTGGCGTGATGAGTGGTTCCGGGTCGACGAGACCGGTGAGGAAACGGAGGTCGAATTCTGATTGAGGGGCTTCCTGAACGCGGAGGACGGTTCCGGTGGCGTTTCGGTTTCGGAGGGGGATACGGACGCGGCAGCCGGGGAGGACCTTAAGGTGATCCGGAATAGCGTAGTCAAAGACGAGCTCGGAAGGCCCGTCGATGAGTACGCTTGCGGCGAGTGGCATGGATGGATCTTGAACGTTGAATGCGCAACTTCCAACGCTGAAGATGAAAGGTCTCTTCCTTCGCCAAGATTACTCTCAAGAGTATCTTAACGGATCGTGACTTTTAGACGGTAGAATTTTGCTTGGGTGATCGGTCCGACTTCGTAAGTTTGGATGCTGAAGCCATTTTCAGGCAGTGATTCTAGGATAGGATTAGAAAGAGTGGCCCAGTTTTTGAGATCAGCGGAGGTTTGAATTTCCTGAATGAGGTCGTCGGCTGCGAGGTTTTTCGGGACCTGGATGCCGGTTATAGTTGGGGTGAGTTCTTTACCCTGAAGGGCGTAGCTGATGAGGTCGCCTCCGGGGAAAGTGGTTGTGTCTGTTCCCCCTGGGTTTCCTCCCGCTGTGGTTGAGGCGCGCCAGCTTGAAGGGAGATTGGGATCGAGTTGTGACGAGGGGCTGATGCGGACGAGGCTGAATCCTTTGCCGTCGCTGGCTTCAGGCCATGGGAGACTGTCATCGAAATTGAAGCTTTCGATGACGGTTCCGAAAGCATCGTTTAGGGTGATGTTCTCGCCTGCGTTGTCGAGATTGCCCTTGTAGTCATTTGTTCCGATAATAAGCCGGGCACCAGGCGCGAGGGTAGTGTCGAGAGGGAAGATGTATGTCAGCCCGGTGCTGAAGCTGAGGTTGCTAAGGTCAATCTCATTGTTGGAAATGTTGGTGAGTTCGATAAATTCGTTTTCCTCGGATGGTCCGGGCTCGTTGTAGTAGAGTTCGGAAATCACGAGGTTGGTGGCATCGGCAGGGGTCCCTGCGAGGATGTCAGCCGATTTTAGGGCAGACCAAATACCGTTCTCTAGGACGCGTGATTTGTAGGTAGCGCTTGCAGTGAGAGTCACGGTGTTTGAATAAGTCGAGGCGCCTGGATCACGCGGGTCAGAGCCATCAGTGGTGTAGAAAATTGAACCTGCTCCGTTGGGGTTTTCGATGGTGAGTGAGTTTCCGTTTTGGGTGTAGGTGGGAGCGTCAACAGACGGATAGAGATTTCGGGAGCGAAGCTGATTTAGGAAAATGTTGGGTCGCTGTTGGAGGTGGGTTCCGATAATATAGTCTTGTGTGGCGAGATATTGGTCGTCTTTTGTATAGAGTTCGTAGTTTGAACTTTGCCACCCTCCGGCGGACTGAACATCTCGACGGTAGTCTCCCCAGCGGGCGGACTCGGCAATGATGGCATCGTCCATCTCATCGGAGCGGCGTCGCCAAATTGCAGTGGCTCCGGTGGGGGAGAGAGGTCCTCCATTGAAGAGGGCGGCGTGTGCCCGATCGGCGAAGCGCAGTCGGTATTCTGCATTCTTTGTTAGGTCTTGATGAATGCCGGAGGCTCTGTTGTTACGATTGTTGCGTCCGGTGACGTTGATGTTGAGTGCTCCTGCGATATTGAGATAAGCAGGACTATTACGGGCTGGTGAGATGGCGAATTCTGAATCCCACGGGAAGTAGTGGAAGGGAACGCCGGTGGGTCCCATACCGGCGGCTCTCCAGTTGTTGCCATCCCAGTCGTTGTTACCGATGTAGAAATTGAGCATCATGTAGTCGATGAATGAATCGATATCGAGATGGTTCTGGAGGATCTCGTAAACAGAGTTGTTCGCTATGTTGTTACGTGAAATGGAAGCCATGGTGTTGTATCGGGCGATGGATCCAGATTGTGCTTGGCCTTTATTGATGGCATCGTAGTCATCGTCTTCGCCACCGAAGTAGGCCTCCATAAAGTCCTGATCGGGACGCTCGTGGAGATGGTATAATCCCCAGTAGATTCCGTTGATGTAAAGATGGGTCCAGCGTCCGTGAACTCCGATATTTCCCAGCTCCATAAAAACATCGTTGGTGAATTGATCGCGATTGTATTGGGCTTTATCGCACTGCCAGAAGTGACGGTGGGAGAAGCCATAGTTATAGTTTGAGCGCAATTGTAGCGTATCGAAATTTTCCACGGCTTTGCGGCCGTTCGGGGCATCGCGGTAAAGAGGGTAACGCAATTTTCCGGCTCCGTATTGGGTGCGGAAGCGGAGGCTCATGCTGTGTTTCGGAGTGTCGGGATTTCGGCTGCTGCCTCCTTGTACACGAAGTCCGGCATTGATTTGAAAGCCGGACTCGGAGCCATCGTGTGAGATGAGCTCAGCTGAGACGGGACGTTCCCAGAGTGATCCTTCGCTTTGAGGGTTTTGGTAGATTCCGTTGGTCCCGTAAAAGTCGTCGGGAGCGATCGTGAGCGAGAGGGTAGGAAATTTTTGCAGTGCCGGAATAATTTTATCGGTAGAATCCGGATCGCCGACGATTTGCGGATCCATCTCGTAGTCAGCGATGCGACCGGCCCACCGAGAGGTGGTGTTGGGCGGGTTGTTGGGTTGATTGATAACGTCGTTCAGGAAGATGTAACTCTGGGTATCGACGTTGGTGTGAATGAAGTTGTCTTTGAAGCCGGCGGCCCGGAGGACAGTGGTAGTTGAGATGGTGATCGGCCGGTTGTAGAGGTAGCCGTTGTCAGGGGTAGGGGGAGTGCCATCGGTGGTGTAGTATATTTCAGCGTTCGGAGTGGTGGTCTCAATAGTGATATCAAAAGGCGCGTTGTAGTGGCCTCGATCGATGTCGAAGGTGGTGTCTCGGACATAACCTTGTCGGGCAGTCCCGGTGTTTTTGGATCGCGGGGTTGGAAGGGAAAGAAAGCCCTGTGAGGTGTAGCTGGTGTTGGTTTTTTGAGGTGGGTAGGTTGGTGAGAATTCCTGCACGATTGTGTTGCCATCGGGAGAGATCAAGGCGAGGTGTTCTCCTTTGGTGCTGAGGCTGAAATTAGTATGGAGATTTTTTTCGGAATCGGGTGTGTCGGACCCTGAAGCAAAGACGACGAAGTATTCATCACCCTCCAAAATGGTGTTGGTCGGGAAGGTCCACTTGGTCAAATTGCTGGCATCGTCGGTAAGGTGATAGCCGGAGATGTCAAAGGGTGTGATATTTCGGTTGTGGATCTCGATCCAGTCGGTGGAGTTGCCATCTCCATCATCGAAGGATGAATTATTCGCGACGAATTCGCTAATTTGTGGTGCGAGAGCCAAGCCATCGACGGTGATTTGCACGGTTGCGCTTGTCGGGCCTTCGGCGTTGGTTGCGGTAAGCGTGTAGATTTCGGTGAAGGCTGCGGTGAAGTTGGACGTGCCGGTTGCGTTGACGGAACCAATGTCGGGCGTAATCTTAACTGAGTCGGCATCAGCAATATCCCAGCTGAGGATGACGGAGTCGCCGGATTTGAAATCGCTTCTGTTTGCGGTGAAAGAATTGATGGTAGGACGTGGGGCGGGAGGGTCGAAGGCGAGGGCTCCGTTGTTGAAGATCTCGGCGAGATCGGTATCGGTAAGGACTCCAAGTTTGTCTCTAGTTTGAAAGATGGCGATGTCATCCATCGCACCTCCAAAATCGTTCGAACCTGCCGCTCCGGCGTCGTCGGCGGCAAAGAAAACGCCGGTGTTATGGGTAATTGTGTTGGTGCCGAGAGAAGTCTTGGTAGTTGTGGATGACCTGATGTTCGAAGCGGTGATGTCACCGCCGGTGTCGGGAAGAACAGTGACTTTGCAGGAATTGTTCAGCGAGTCATAGCGGAGGGCAAAGAAATACCAAGCTCCGGCCGTGAGGCTTAGCGGACTGGTGACAGTGGTGTTGGTGGAGCCGTTGCCATCGCGAAGGAGAGCGCGTACCTGACGACCGTTTCCTCCGAGGTCGATTCGGATGCCGGAGCCGTTATTACCGGTTCCAGAGAGAGTCTCGTAAAAGCGGTCAAAGGCGTTTAGAGTGGTAGGGCGGAACCACCAAGTGATGGTGAATTGATCTGTTGGCTGAACTTCGGGAGAGGGGTTAACGCGAAAGCCGGAGCGAAGGGGGAAGTTGTAGCCGGTGCCATGAAGGGCTGCAAAATTCTTGGTGGGATTACTGCTTCCAATGAGGAAGCCATTGTTCTCCTGGAGGGAATCCTGAACGACACTTGTGGTCGTGTCGGTTTCATCGAGAGCATAGTGGACCACAAGGTCCCCGCTTAGAGGTAGCAGGCCGCATAAGAAAAGAGACAGGAACTTCTTCATTGGAGGTTTCAGTGATCACGCTAAACGGGTTGGAACACCGCCACAAGTGCGAGAACTAAGCGCTGCCGCGGGTGCGTTCTACTTTTGCGCCGAGCTGGAGAAGTTTTTCGTCAATCATTTCGTAGCCACGGTCGATGTGGTAGAGGCGATTAATTTCGGTGGTGCCCTTGGCTTTTAGTCCAGCAAGAACGAGGGCTGCAGAAGCGCGTAGGTCGGAAGCCATGACAGGGGCCGCGCTGAGTTGGTTCACTCCCTGAACGACAGCTGTGCCATTGTCGACATTGATGTCGGCCCCCATGCGGGTGAGTTCGGCGCAATGCATAAAGCGTTGCGGAAAAATGGTATCCTCAATGACAGAAATCCCTGGGGTCGTCGCGAACATGGCTGTGAACTGCGCCTGCATGTCGGTTGGAAATCCGGGATGAGGAGCGGTGGTGATGGAACAGCCGTTCGGTGAATCTCCTGGGTTGATGGTGACACTGTCTCCGGCTTCGTTAAACTGCACGAGGTGCCCGGCTTCGATGAGTTTTTTCGTAGCTCCGGTAAGTTGGTCTTGGCGAATACGGTTTAGAGTGATTCCTGATTCGCTTGCCATCGCTCCGGCAACCATAAAGGTTCCTGCTTCGATGCGATCGGGGATTACGGTATGGTGAGTTCCACCGAGAGAGGTCACTCCTTCGATGGTGATCCGGCGGGTTCCGGCACCTTCGATTTTGGATCCCATGGAAATGAGAAAATTGGCGAGGTCGACAACTTCGGGTTCGCACGCGGCAGATTCAATGACAGTGGTTCCCTCGGTAAGAACTGCCGCCATCAGCAGGTTATCGGTTCCTAGGACGGTGGGGCCATGCTTTCCGCTAAGATCAACTTCCTGACCTTTGAGCCCGTCCTTGGCTTCGATGAGAATATTGCCACCTTCGGTATCGATGTTGGCACCAATGGCCTGAAGTCCTTTCAAATGGAGGTCGATAGGGCGGTCACCAATGACACATCCGCCAGGAATGGAAACGCTAGCGCGCCCAAGTCGGGCCACGAGGGGCCCCATGACACAAATGGAGGCGCGCATTTTGCGAACAATCTCGTAGGGCGCCTCGGGATGAATATCTGCCGCGGTAATTTTGACGGTACCGCTGTAGCGCTCGACTTGGCAGCCGAGTGCGCTGAGAATTTGCAGCATATAATTGGTGTCGGAGACATCGGGGACGCGCTCAATGACAACTTGCTGATCGGTCAGAAGAGCGGCTGCAAGAATGGGGAGAGACGCGTTTTTCGATCCGGAAATATTAATGGATCCGGAGAGAGAGGTGCCGCCGTGCACTAGAAGTTTGTCCATAGTCCGTTATTGTTAGGAGGAATGAAGTGAGCTTTTTAAGCCTTCTGTGCAAGTGGAAAGCGGGGGATTCCATTGAGATCATTTCCGATCGAGACTTCGGTAAGTCCGGCGTTCCGAAGATATTCGGCTACGATTCCACCCTGATCATATCCCACTTCCAGTGCTACGATTCCTCCGGTATTGAGAAAGGCGTGACACTCGGCACAGAAGAGGCGGAGGAGATCTAGTCCATCTGGGCCGCTGAAAAGGGCCATCTCGGGATCGTGAAGAACCTCGGGCTCGAGTTTTTCGCGCTCGCTCTCCGCTATGTAGGGAAGGTTGGCCACGATGAGGTCAAAGGTTCCGGTGATACTGGAGAAGAGATTGCTCTCAACGAGTGTCGCTTCGACTCCGAGGGCATCGCGGTTTTGTTCACAAAGCGAGAGGGCGTCTGTGGATAAGTCTGCCAAGATGAGTTGTTCACAGTCTGTTCCCAGATCTTTCAAAAGGGTGAGCCCAAGAACTCCGGAACCGCAACCGACATCAAGAATACGGGCAGGTTTTGTGAATAATTGCTTTTTCACAAGATCGACCAGCTCTTCGGTTTCGGGGCGGGGAATCAAGGCGCGGTGATCGCAGTGGAATTCGTGATTACCAAAGTGAACAACTTGGTTAATATGTTGAATAGGAACATGTTCGCTTCGTTTCTTTAGTTTTTCTCTAAGCGATGCGAGGGCTGCTTTTTCGAGTGGCTGGTCGAAGCGAAGATAGAGATCCATCCTCTTGATACGCAGTTCATAAGCGACCATGAGTTCCATGTTGAGCCGTGGCTCGCCGATTCCTTTTTTTTCGAGGAAAGAAGTTCCTTTCTCGAGGACATCAAGGATGGTTGTCATACTGAGAGCTGCAATTCTGCTGTGAACAAGTTGTGAATGGATGTTGGGATCTTAGCCCAACTCCTCTTCTGCGAGACGTTGCTCCATCTCTGCCTTTTGGAGGTGGTCGGTAAATTCGTTAATATCACCAGTCATAATTCCTTCCATATTGTGGGAGGTGTGGTTGATGCGGTGATCTGTGACGCGGGATTGAGGGAAGTTGTAGGTGCGGATTTTCTCAGAACGGTCGCCTGAGCCGATAAGAGATTTTCGTTGGGCCGAGTAGCTCTCCTGAGCTTCGCGTTGGGCGGCTTCGAAGAGTTTGGCACGCAGGATTTGTAGGGCCTTTTCTTTGTTCTGAGTCTGGGACCGACCGTCCTGGGATTTAACCTGAATACCGGTTGGAAGGTGGGTCACTTGCACAGCGGAGTCGGTAGTATTGACGTGTTGTCCTCCGGGGCCACCAGAGCGGGTGGCCTGAATGTGCAGTTCATCAGGCTTAAGCTGAACGTCGACCTCTTCGGCCTCAGGTAGAACTGCGATAGTGACTGTGGAAGTGTGGATACGACCCTGAGTTTCAGTTGCGGGAACGCGCTGAACGCGGTGGACACCGGACTCGTATTTTAGGTAGCGGAAAACCTCTTCACCGGTGATTTTGAGGACTACTTCTTTGTAGCCGCCAACGTCGGAGGGAGAACTTTCGAGGTGCTCACATTTCCAGCCGCGCTTTTCGGTGTAGCGCTGGTAGAGGTTCATGAGCTCGCCAGCGAAGAGGGAGGCTTCATCGCCTCCGGCACCGGCTCGGATTTCGAGAAGGGCATCACGGTCCTCGGTTTCGTCTTTGGGAAGGAGAGCGTATTGTACCTCCTGGGCTAAAACTTCGTGGCGCTCGCGTAGGCCGGGAAGTTCTTCTTCAGCCAATACAGAGAATTCCTCGTCGTCGCCCTTGGCAAGTTCCTCGTTTCCTTCGATGTCGCTGGTGACTTGCTGATACTCATCCCAGAGCTCCAAGAGCTTTTTCAGAGAGCGGTGCTCGCGCATGTATTGGGTCGAGTTTTTCTGGTCGTTGAAAAACCCCGGATCTTCCATGAGTTTTTCAATCTCGGTAAGGCGTGCTTTGCGTTTTTCGATGAGCGTTCCGTAATCCATGGGAGGCTGCGAACCTCTTGGTTTTTGGAGAAGAGGTCAAGGGTTGGCTTCTCTGGTTTGGATTTTGACGAAGCTTACTAAGATGGATTGGGTTTTGGTGTGTTTTTTCGACACAAATCGATCTTACAGGGGCAAGAGGAGCCTTGGAAGTGGGTCGAGCAGAAGAAAAATAGGATTTCCGCCTATTTCGGTCTTGCAACGGTGCGAGACTGAATTTATTCCTCCGCCGCACGCTTTTAAGCGCAGGCAAGGATCCAGTCCCATGGTGTAATTGGTAACACAGCTGATTTTGGTTCAGTCATTCAAGGTTCGAGTCCTTGTGGGACTGCCACTCTTTCTTTAGAAATTTTGGAAGGTGGCAAAGTTTTCTACTTGATGAAATCGACCAGGTCTGTGCGCATTTTTTCTAGATCTGGCTGGTTGAGGTAGAACATATGTCCGGCTTCATACCACGTAAACTTGATGGCCTTTCGGCGCTCCTTGGGGATATTAAAAAGGTGATCGATGGAATATTGCATGTTGGCCGGTGGAGTTGCCAAGTCTGTGTAGCCGCACATCACCAGTATTTTAAGGTCTGGGTTTTCGCGCATTGCTGACTCAAGGTTACGTGCCATATTGACAATGGTGTTGCTTGTTCCCCAATCCCAAGGGCGGACATCGCTCGTGAGTATCTTATAAGGATGGTGGCCTTCCCAGCCGAGGTCTCGACTGAGGTAGTCGTTGATGGCTGTTGAAAAGGCCCCATAGGCCACGGAGTAGGAGGGATCGTAACTCGGGTAATCGCTTTCTGGAGAAGTTGTGGGCCAGGCAATACGGGCGTCGAAGCGACCGAGGACTTTGCCTTCGTCGCGAAGAAGTTCCTTGCGAAATCTAGTAGACGAGAGACGCAAGTTTGTTTCGACGAAAAGTGAAGCGGGCAGGCCGGTGAACTTGGCCATTTGGTCGGCGACTGATTGTTTTTCTTTGGCGGAGATCGCAGCGCCCTTTAAGAGCGCTTGGGAGTAGGTACCGAAGGCGAAGGTGCGGGCTTGCTCAACAAGTTCATTACGATTGCCTTCAATCTTCTTGTGATAGTGGGAGGTGGCTGTGAGGCCCGGAAAGAAGATAGAGTAGCTAAGGTCATCGGCAATATTGGATCGTAGAGTTCGGAAGTCGATGAGTGAGGAAAGAAGAACAACCCCGTTGAGGGACATTCCAAACTCATCCTGCAAGTGGTCGGCAAGGCCGGCCGCACGAATGCCACCGTAACTCTCACCAAGGAGATATTTTGGCGAGGCCCAACGGTCGTTTTCGGTCACCCAGCGGCGAATGAAATCACCGACCGAACGGATGTCTCCCTTGACTCCGTGGAATTCGTCGGCCTTGGTTTTTCCCTCTGCACGTGAGAAGCCGGTCGAGACTGGGTCGATGAAAACAATATCAGCGATATCGAGAATGGATTGTGGGTTTTCTTTGACGGTGAGGGGAGGGGGCAGGCTTTTGGTGCCATCTGGGGTGGTCGGAACAATGCGTGGTCCGAGGGCACCCATGTGAAGCCACACCGCCGACGAACCGGGGCCGCCATTAAAGGCGAAGACAACCGGGCGTTTGTGGCGATCAGCCATACCGATACGTTCGTAGGCGACGTGAAAAATAGAAGCGCGGTCTTCGTCCTTTGCTGTTTTTAGGGCGAGGGTGGAAGCCGTGACCCTATAGTCGATTTTCCTACCGGCAATAGTGACGGTATCTTGTTTGGTCACGATGCTTGGGGAATCTTCTTTGATCTCTTCCTTATTATTTTCCTGGGCGTGGAGGAGAGTGAAAAGGAGAGGGATAATGACAAAACGCATGGGTAGATGATGGCGCAAAGAGGAGGCTGTGCAACATGGGATTTGGACAACTGGGCAGCTTTTTAAAAAGAAAGCCACAGCCCTCTCGGGGTGTGGCTTGGAGACTGAGTCGAGGCCCGATTACTCGGGGATTTCGTTGAGAGTGTAGTAAACGTCCGGGTGCCAGAGAGAATCTCCTTTGGCTGATTTTAGTCCGCCGAGTTTGAAGTGATGGACGTGGCCGCGCACGCGCCCAGAAACTTTTAGGCGAATCGACCTTCTGTCAGGTGAAACGGTGACTGAGTCAATCTTCGGGGTGACCTTGTCGACTTCAGGACTTCCGTATCCACTTTTGTAAATATAGGTCCAGGCCTCACAGGCGTATGATTTCATATCTCTGGCAGAGGCTGCGTTGATTGGCTCGGTGAAGGTGATGGTGAAGCCCTCTGGCTTTGCGTGCATCTCGTGCATTTCGAAGGGCGTTTTCCCGGTCCAGCGAACGCGTTCGAAGGTGAAGTTCTTGCCGCCTCGGGCACCCCATCCACGGTTTGTTCCTCCAACGAAGAGCGTCGCGTCATCACCCATCCGAGCTGGAACAATTCCAGAGCGAAAATCTTCGAGGTATTTCCAAACAGCACCTTGGTAAAGTCCTTTGACCTTTTCTAAGTAGACGCGTTGGACCTGAGAGTGGGTCTGCTCTCCGACGAGAACCTGTCCTTCGAAAGGGCCGAACTTTCCTTTGGTGCTATCGTAAATAACTGCAGTTGGGGATTGTCCGACTTTGCCGTGTGGCAGGATGATGGCGGGTGGGATGATCCGCTTATCTTTGTCATGTTCGATGACCATCCGTGAATCGCTTTTTGGATTCGGCGGCTTTTCCATACCGTCCACGAGATCAACGTATCTGTTGCCGGTTGGGTTGCCCATGAAGCCGCCGGGCTTGAGCCATTTGAGCGAGGAAGATCCGTTCCAGAGGCCTTGATTGTCGGTGTAAAATGCATCACCTGCTTGGTTGAAACCGATTCCGCCTGGAGAGCGAATCCCGGGGCAGGTTGGGGTAGCGGTGCCATCGAGATTGTATCGATAACACCATCCGCGCCACGGAGATTTTTGGCTCGCGCCGCCCGAGCCAGTAAGGCAATGAACGACCCAGATATCTCCGTTTTCATCGGGATTAGAGCCGAAATTATATTCGTGGTAATCACCATCGATTCCCCAGTGGTGGGTTACGGTCTCAAAGTTATCGGCCCTGCCGTCACCATCAGTATCTGTGAGCTTTGTAATTTCTGGGCGCTGGGTGACAAAAAGTGATCCGTCTCGGTAGAACATTCCGAGAGGCTCATGCAGGCCTCGCGCGTAGAGAGTCCATGTGACCTTTGAGAGATCTTTTTCATAGGCACCTTCGCAGACCCAGATATCACCGCGTCGGGAGGAAACTGCGACCTTTTTGCCAGGCATAATGGCGATTCCACCAAGCTCGAGAACCTCGCCTTCTGGCGTCGGGATTTCTTCACGGAGGTAGAATTCAGGTTGGCGCGGGTCTGCGAGAGCAATGGAGATAAGGGCGGCTGAGAGAATTAAGTTTTTCATGGTGTCAAATTTTCTGGGTTTGGAATGCCTGATCACTTCCAGGTGTAATCGATGGTGACGTTGTGCTTGCCCGGGGTGAGTGGAATTGGAATGAGAAGTTCATTTTCCCGGGTAAAGGGAGGGAGCTCGGAATTAGGAACGCTTATGACGAGATCGCCCTCAAAGGCGAAGGTTCTTTCGCCTCTGCTTTGGACGCTCCCACCGCTTAGCACCCGAAAGTAGAGTTGCTCGCCGGCAGAGCCGGGAGAAGGAACATCAATAGTGATGGTCCGGGTGAATCCCGATCCATCATCTTTCGGGGCAGGGTAATCGAGTGTGGCAATCGGGCCGAAGTGATATTTAAACGTAGGCTGCTGTTGCTTGTTGAGGCTGTATCCTTTGAAGCGGGGCTTCATCTTACCGTCAACTTTGTTTGGCCATTTGGAGGTTTGACTCTCAAGAATGGCAAATGGAATGCCGCGGTTAAGGGTGATAACTTGTTCGCCTGCTGGCGGTTGGAAGCCTTGGCCGCGATTGATCCAGTGGCGACCGCCATCAATGAAGGCGCCTTTCCAGATCATATCCAGACTCATTGAATCCGCGCTAAAGGCTAGATTTACGCCCTCGGAGTATCCTGCACCAATCCCTCGAGGGTCGGTTCCAGCGATAAAGTTACGGTAGATAATTGCTTCTCCTGCTGGGGCGATTATCGGAAGGGTTGTACCACCGCCACCGCGGTTACCTCCTCCGCTGGTCTTGCTATCGGAAAGATATTGCCTCTTCATTTTTGGTCCTTCCCAGGAAAGAGAAACATGTTCTTCACCGTTGAGTTCATAATATTCAACTTTGATATCCACACGCCCCTTTTTGAGCTTGATTGATCCTTTGGATGGCTTGCCGGCAGGACCGACGTAGTTTCGGGTGATGATTTCTTTTCCGCCTATGGCTACGGAGCCACCATCGTCGGTGTCGTAGGTAAAGGTATATTTCCCGTCGCGAGGGACGTCGAGCCAGCCTTCCCAGACAATTCCATAATTGTCACGGGCTTTCTTCTTGAGTGCGGCGTGCTGCAGTGAGATGAGGCCTTTTTTCTCTTCCTCGGCGTTCACCGCTTTGGTTTTCCGGAGGTCTGTGAGAGTCTTAAAGCTGCCGAGGTGCGTGTAGGAAAGGAGGTCCCGGATTGCTGGGGGTTTTTGGATGGGATACTTCTTTAGGAGAGCCGACGCCTGCCACATATCCTTTTGTTTGGCCGTGCTTTTTCGCATCGCTGCAATTTGTTGCTTGGTGATTGCAGATTCCTTGTGCCCCCAGCTAGAACGGACATAGCTAATGATATTGGAAATTTGATCATCGGTGAGCGAGTCCTTGTGCGGGGGCATGGCTAGATTAAAATCCTTCCCTGCGACCTGTAGCTTGCCCTGCAGGCCATGAAGCACAATTTCAATGATGCGCTCGGGTTTTCCTTTGACCCATAGGCTTTTGGCGAGAGGGGGGTTTTGACCTCCGCTAACACCTTTGCCGTCTGGAGCGTGGCAGGCTCCACAATAGAGTTCGTAGGGAGCTTGGCCCGGATGTGCGGCGAAGAGGGGAACAGCGGTCAAAAATGTGAGAGCGAGAGAATTCTTCATGAGATTTAATCAGGAGTGAGGATACGAAAGTTTTGACGATGTCTGACAAAAAAAATGAGTCAAGGGAGAGTATTGGCCAGTTTTGAAAGAATTTAAATCAATGAAAGATTTGACTGGCAAAATTGGTTTTTTGGCCGATCTGAAATTGGCCCTCGCCTCTTGGTCGCTGAACTGGTAAAATTTCAGCGATGGGGGAGCCGTAGCGAAAGCTACTCATGAACCGATAAGTAAGCTTCAAAAACACATATTAGCTATGAATCATCGAATTCCGTTTTATCGAGTCAACTGGGTAAACTCTTCGTTTCTCTTTGTCATCACTGCCTTGGGAGTCATCGCCGCTCCCATCTTTCTTTTTAAGCATGACCTGAACTGGATCATGTGGAGCATGTTCGGCTTTTACATGATCGCGACCGGTTTGAGTATCACTTTGGGGTATCATCGCCTCTTTTCGCACTTATCTTTCAAGGCAACTTGGCCAGTGCGTCTTTTCACTCTGGTTTTCGGCGCCTGCGCTTTCGAGAACTCCGTAGTGCACTGGGCCTCGGACCACCGCCGCCACCACAAGCACACAGACCAAGAAGAAGACCCTTACGATATCTCAAAGGGTTTTTTCTGGGCTCACATCGGTTGGATCCTTTTTAAGCTCAACGCTCCTCAACCAATCGATAATGTCAAGGATCTCCAAAAGGACTCTTTGGTTCGCTTCCAAGACCGTCACTACCTTGCCATCGCTTTTGTTGCTGGATTGATTTTACCGGCAGTCGCGGGTTATTTCGTCATGGGGGGAATGATTGGAACCCTTGGTGGTTTTCTTGTCGTGGGTGCCCTTCGCGTCGTTTTGGTTCAGCAGTCGACTTTCTTCATCAACTCGCTTTGTCATACCATCGGTAACCAGCCTTATTCAATACGCTGCACTGCCCGTGATAGCTGGATTATGGCTCTTGTGACCTATGGTGAGGGGTATCACAACTATCACCACGAATTCCAGCACGACTACCGCAATGGCGTGAAGGCGTGGAACTTCGATCCTACCAAGTGGTCCATCATGCTTCTCCACAAATTGGGTCTCGTGAGCAACCTCCGTCGTGTTCCCGAGAGTAAAATTATTGGTGCGGAAATGAGAGAGGCTCAGCGTAAGGTCGAGGCAAAGCTCGCTGAGCTTCACGCAAAAGGGGGCACTATCTGTGAGCATGCTATGGCCCGCGTCGACGAGCTTTTGACTAAACTTAAAAACAACTTAAATGAGTTGGAGTCTTCGGTTTCTGAATCACTCGAAGCTTCCCGTTCAACGATCCGACAGTGGCAACGCGAAACTCGAGAACTCGTTCGTCGCCTCGGCGATCTTCGCCTGGTGAATGCCTAGACTCTGATATGACTGAAGTACGGGATCTAGGGCCCCAGCCATTGGTGTTGCTGCTCGAGAGCTGGGGGCTCTCAAATCACGATCTCGTCGAGGCCTCGCCCGAGCAGTTAACCCACAAACAGGTCCAGCGAGCCTGCCAAGGCAGAAAGTTGACACTCAAGATGAAGCAGAAGCTTGCGCGGACGCTGAATTTTGCGGTTTGGGGAAGGCTTACCAATGATGAGCGTGAGGGATTCTCAGAATACCTTCCGAAGCACCTTTTTAACTACTCCAAGGGTTTTGAGGCGGATATTCCCGATCTTAACCCAGGAGCTGTGCTGAGCCTTGGAGAACGTAAATTACGCCGCGATTTTAGGGAAGAACTTGGAATCGAATAGTGGGGTTTTTGATTTTAAAAACCCGTTATTTCAAGCGTGGCGGAGCTTTTTATGTTAATGGCAATCGATGCTTCTCAATTGTCCTAATCGATGATATTTAGAGAATTAGAAAAAGACCGTTCTAATTTGAAGTTAATTCCTAATCCTGTCCCCATGAAAATTTACTCCGTTGCCAAATATCCCATTGTTATTGCTTTAATGGCTCATGTGACCTCTTGCGAGGATTCAAAAACGCCGGAGAGTAAAACTCAGCAAAAACTCACCACCGAAGAGTTGGCGCGCGATATTGAGTTTGGCCCCTGGATGAGCAAGGCCGGGCTCATGTTCGACCAAGAGCAGCTTCCCCCCGGGGATTATTTTGCGGAGATTGAGGGCAGGGTTAGCAAAGGGGAAAATCAATATCGTGCGATAAAGAAAACGCTTAACACGGACAAATATTTGAGTGCAGAGGCGATTTGGGGGATGGAGGCAGGACCTCTTTGCCAACACGAGATCGACCGCTTGCGAAAAGGGATGGAGAGAAGCTCGAGCCAAGTCTTCACTGATACCACCGGTAAGGCGATTCATCAGCTGGTCATGGTCTTGCCGGCTGGCGCGCGAACAGAAGAGCCTGTTAGCCCCAATTTGGCGGCGGTTGAAGATGAGGTCGTTTCAGCGATCCCCGAGCCAAGTCCGGAGAGCGGGACACCTCGGACCCCGCCATCAGGATTGCCAACCGCCAAAATCGAACCGGTCGAAACAATAGCTCAGCCGGATTCAGCCGGCTCTTTAAGTGATACGACCGATGGCTCCCCGGAGGGGATCTCTTCGGAGGAGCGAGATCGACAACCTGAGACTACTTCGGAATTTACTTCTGAGCCTGCAACTGTGGAATCTCCGAGCCCAGCGCCAGCTGATGTTGAGGAAGTTACGGCAGAGGTAGGTGCGGTGATTGGTGAACTTGAAACACCTGAGCCCGTCGTTGAACTTGACAATGGAACAGAAGAGCTTGAGGCCCCACCTCGTGCTGTCATCGTTGTAGACGATGAAATTGTGCTGGAGACAGAAGAAGAGACCGAAGATCCTGAGGCTGCTCCAGAATCGACGCCCCCAACAGGGAATGATGGATTAGAGTCAGCTACACCTGCAACTTTTGTCAGTTACAAAGTCGTTCGTGGTGACACCCTCAGCGGCATTTCGCGTCGTTACAAGGTGTCAATAGCTGCGATCAAAGAAGCCAGTGGATTTCAATCCGACATTTTACGGATCAATCAGATCCTCAAGATCCCGACCCAGTAAATGAGGAGAAGATTTACTCCGCCTTGTAGAGTCTTTTTAGGGACGGTAGACCTCGTGTGACAAAGTCCTGATCGACCCGGTCGGAGAGGGATTGATCAAGGAAGATTTGGTAGGGCTCTTTGTCTGTTTCAATTGTGTGAATCCCGTTTTTTGGAATCGTTTCGAGGGACTTGGCGAGTTCGGGAAGTCCTTTTATGGGTTTTCCATTTACTGATTTGATAATTTGGCTGGCAAGGCGGTCGTATCCGATTGTTGCTTCCGTTGCGACAACGCGGGTGAGGACAACAACGCGCCTCCGGCCTTTCTCGTAGTCTTCCGGGCTGCTCAATACGTCGAGCAGGTTGAGAGGGCCTCGAGTTGCCCAATCTTTACCAAAGGCCTCGAGGTAAGGTCTCGATAGCTCCTGAAATACGAGTCCTCCTTTGATGAGAAAAGGAGGGGCTTCGTCGTAAAGATATCCGGGGACTAAAGGTGAGGGCGACTTTTGAAGCGTGGCTTCGATGGTCTTCTCTTTACCGTTCCTCAAAACCTCGATTGGTATTTTGGATCCCATGACGGGTCCTCCCCGCACGAGGTGTGGCCAGAAGAGTTTACCGTAATCTGGATGCTCAAAGTATCCCCTGCGATCAATGGCAAAGCCACTGACACTGAGGATCACGTCCCCCTTTCTCATGCCGGCTTTGGCGGCAGATCCTTTCGGTAAAACTCGGGTGACATAAAGTCCTCCCTTGTTCTCGGGTAGCTTTAGCCAGCCGCGAAAGTGCGGGTCTTCCGTGGTCGTGATGGCGATGCCGAGACTTGGGAAGCCTTCGTAGTTACCGTTCTCGGCATCCTTCAGAAATGCCGAGATGATATCGACGGAGATCACGTCGCAGATTTGGTCTTTAGAATCGTAGCTGGTGAGGATCCCGATGAGCTTTTGCTTTTGGAAGGCGGGGAGGGTGAAGGAATTGCCAGAAGTCTGCATCGAGGCTTTTACGACATAACCAAGAAAGTAGCGCCCGCTTACGAAGGTGCTGAGTAATTCCATCGAGCGAATTTTCCCGGTCGTG
>Ga0315322_10000420_pt1 | contig 31673 bp, 27 predicted proteins | sample M110021515metaG_FD_203461 | JGI IMG/M metagenome (GOLD analysis project Ga0315322, IMG submission 203461) | Ammonia-oxidizing marine archaeal communities from Monterey Bay, California, United States - M1 100m 21515 | ecosystem: Environmental > Aquatic > Marine > Intertidal zone | place: USA...
AAAAAGTAGTCGCTAGTTGGCCATCCTTGTGGAATGACTTGAGATCACGAGCTTTAGGTTTCGATAGCGACGAGAGCCTCGTAACGATTATCGAAACTTATCTTGAAGGACTTAGCCGGTAATCGACTGAATTGTTTCTGTAATTGCAGCGCAGCCCTCATCCACTTCTTCCTCGCTGACATTGAGCATTGGAGTTAAACGAATTACGTTTCCATACAAGCCACCTTTGCCAACTAACAGCCCACGAGATTTACAACCCTCGATTAAAGCGCTAGCTGCATTAGGATTCGGCTCTATGCCACCAGGATGCACGCATTCAATCCCTAGCATGAGGCCTTTGCCTCTTAATTCAGCAATCCATTCAGTGTCATCAATAATTTTTTGGAGCCGTTGAGCCATTTGAAGACCCCGGGCAGCAGCGTTGCTTTGAAGGTCATGATCTAAAACGTATTTAAGTGTGGCGCGTCCAGCAGCTACAGATAAAGGATTCCCTCCAAATGTTGTAAAAGAAGTGCGGTCGATAGCATTCATGACGTCAGCACGTGCGACGCATCCTGCGAGAGTTATCCCGTTCCCGACTCCCTTAGCAAAAGTTAAAATATCTGGAACAATTCCGTGAGCTTGGTAACCCCAGAAATGATCTCCAGTGCGCCCCCATCCTGTTTGAACTTCATCACTGATGAACAGAATGCCGTTGGCATCCAAAACCTTGTGCATTGCACCGAAAAATCCATCAGGAGGCGTGGCAAACCCCCCTACACCTTGAATAGGTTCCGCTATGAGTGCAGCGAATCCTGAAGCATCAGTCATGTCAATGAGTTGTATCAGATCTGACACACATGCCTGTGTGTAGCCCTCGTCATCTAGGTTTCGAAATGGGCTCCTTAGCTTGTACGGGCCTTGAACAAAGTGAACATCGAGCCCGCTAAAACTACTGGTCAGCCAACTTTTATGTGATGTCACCGCCTGCGAAGTAAGAGAGCGCCCGTGGTAACTATTGCGCATCGCTAGAAGCTGATTAGTTTTTCGATAGTTGGTGGCTAGAAGAATAGCTGTGTCGTTTGCTTCCGTTCCTGAAGTAGTGAAGAGAACTCTTGCATCAGGAATTCCTGAGACCGAAGCAATTTCTTCGGCGAAGGCGATCATCTCCTCGTTTAGGTACAGCGTTGAGGTGTGCATAACTTTGGCAGCTTGCTTCTGAACTGCAGCAACTACTTCATCTGTGCTGTGTCCAATCATTGTGGTAAGAATCCCGCCGAAGAAATCGAGGTATCGGTTGTCTTCTAAATCCCAGACGTAGCTACCTTCCCCCCGCTCAATTGAAATTGGGTTCTCGTACAATGGACGTACGAAAGATGGCATAACAGCGTAGTAACGTTCGAGAAGCTCTTCGGTTGTAGTCATAATTAATGTGGTTGTGCTTTCATTTTAACGTTTCACATTCCAGCGTAATCTGTTAAGTGTTAACGATTGGTAGGTCAATTGTTGCGATTGTGCACCCGACAGCGAAAATCGGTATCGGTTCATAAAAATGGATAGTGCCAGGCAAACCAGTCGTGGCAGCCGAAATTGTCATGAAAGTTCGAATCTCAAAAGCCCCTTGTCCAGCATCTAAATACGAGTCTTTGTCGGTGTATGTCAGCATCGCTTCTTTGTCGCACCGGCTCCACTGATCAAGGAAATTGCGGTCCCACTTCTCATTAATTTTACCGCTATCAGGAGTTGCTGGCCAGTGGCTTATTCCACCGGTACCAATCAGCGCTACACGTTCTGGTATTTTTTCTATCGCTGCTCCGAGAGCTTCTCCAAAAGCCCATACTCTATGCAGGGGAGCTAGAGGCGGTCCTTGACAGTTAATATTTACAGGAATAACAGGGAGATTAAAATTGGGTGTGAGGAAATGAAGCGGGACCATAATCCCGTGATCAAATTTCCATTCTTCTGCGTAACTAATATCTGCGCCTTGCATAACCTCGTTAATCAACGATTCTGAAACAGAACGTGCACCGGGAATTCGAGTATGGGGAATCCCAAGCCATTCAGGATCCTCAATTGGCCCTTCATAGCTTTCGGCCATCCCGATGGCGAAAGAGGGCATATTATTCATAAAAAAATTAGCGAAATGTTCGGCAGCGACAACGATGAGCACATCAGGTCGAGACTCTTCGAGTCTTTCTCTCATGCTGTCGAACGCCTCGTAAAGATGCTTTTTGGCAACCTCGTCAGCTAGATGTGCTCTGCCTACTATCCCCGGAGCATGGCTGCAGACTCCCGCAAATACTAATGTCACGTTTCTTGCCTTCCTAGGGCTTATTCTGATCGACTAAGGCACTGCTCATGTGCAGGTACTCCCTCATACCCGGTGACCGCATATACACCTTCGCGCACGGGGCCGTGTGTCTTAATGCCATCGCGCATTCTCTGTAAATAGTCTTGCCACTCAATCTTATGAAAAGCTGCGAAATGCATCAGTATTTGGCCATTAACGCCAAAATGAAAAAGAAGCCCAATATCCGGCTTGATCAATGCGTTTATTTCTTCTGGTGTCAGATCGAATGCAGATAAAGCTGAGCGCGGATCTTCGCGATAACTTTGCTGATTAGCCGAATCTCGATTTAATTCGAAAAGAAACTTTTGTACTTGGTAGAGGCTCACTCCACCAGATTCTAGAGTCGTAAATGAGATACACGAACCGAAAGGTGATCTATTGGGTATTTATTCGACACTTCGCTCAGTAATACGGTTTAGAAAGTTTGAAAAAAATACAATAAAAAGGCGACTGAACAGAGTTGCAGACGTCTCTGATCTTCGGCGGATGGCTCAACGACGCTTACCTGGAGGAGTGTTCGACTACATCGATGGTGCTGCTGAAGACGAAGTCACTGCGGGATTAAATGTTTCCTCTTTCAGCAATTATGGTTTTCGCCCAAGAGTGTTACGTGACGTAGCGACTATTGACACATCAACTACGTTCTTAGGTAAGCATCTGCCAATACCTCTCATTCTTGCTCCGACCGGTTTTGGGCGAATCGCTCATTCACAAGGGGAACTTGCAGTGGCGCGCGCAGCCGAAAAGGCAGGATTACCCTATTCATTATCAACGATGGGTACTCGCTCTATCGAAGAAATAGCGGACGTTAATTCAGGCACAAAATTTTTCCAAGTATATGTTTGGAGAGATAAAACGTTACTGAAAGAGATGCTTGAGCGTGCTGAGGCAGTGGGTTACGAAGGCATCATGATTACCGTAGACACAGCAGAACTAGGAAGACGGGAACGTGATGTGCGGCGCGGTTTTAGTCTTCCCCCGAAGATTGGCCTAGATACCATTTTAGATGGAATTCGAAACCCTTCTTGGACTTGGGATTTTATTCGAGCTGAACCGATTCAATTTGCGAATGTGACCGGCAAGAGTGTTGGAGATGGTTCAAGTCCAGTAACTTTGTCTGACTACATAAATAGCCAATTTGACCCAGCGCTTTCATGGAAAGACGTCGAGTGGTTTAGAGAAAATTGGTCAGGAAAGGTAATGGTAAAAGGGATTCAAACTGTCGAAGATGCGGTTATCGCTGCTGACTTAAATATTGACGCTTTGATTCTCTCAAACCATGGAGGTAGGCAGCTAGACGGTTCACCTCCGCCAATTGAGCTTGTTGCTCCGGTTGCTCAGGCGATAGCGGGTAAAACTGAAATCGTGTGTGATGGAGGAATTAGAAGAGGAAGTGACATAGTCAAAGCAGTTGCTTTGGGAGCCAACGCTTGCATGGCAGGGCGAGCTTATTTTTATGCTCTTGGTGCTGCTGGTGAGCCAGGTGTGGACTGGGTCTTGAATTTCTTAGCCGAAGGAGTTCGAAGGACAATGGTCTTAAATGGGATCGGTTCGGTCAAAGAACTTACGCCGGACTTAGTTGTTTATCGTGGCTGAAATGGACACTAATTGTGATGCTGAAACTTCCAGAGAGCACAACAAAGTAGTAGAAAATATTCTATTCATTATGTGTGATTAGCATCGATGGGATGCCATGAGTTGCTTTGGGCATCCTTCATTTGAGACACCGCACAATGATGCACAGGCAGGTAGGGAAGTCAGATTTAAGGGCGCCTTTGCTCAAGTTGCTGTATGCGGATCTTTACGAAGAACTCTTTGAGTGGCTTAGTCGTAGGCATCATGACTCCGCTGATTAATAACGTATTTTATAGAGGACCTCTATCCCGGGTTTAGTAGCGCGCCAAGGAGTTCTGATTGGATATTGGGGTGAGGAAGAGCTAGAAGAAAGACTGCAAGGCACGCTCTAGCATTAGAACTTCAAACAAGCTCTCTGAAGATCATCCCTAGGGCGCTCGCCGAGGCTACGCCAAGAATTGCTGTTTTGAACCACTTACCATTTAAATGAGGGCGAAGTTTGGCGCCAAAAGCCAAACCCAAGAAGGCGCTTGGGAGAAGAAATAAACTAAGGCGCGTATGGTACCACCCGAAAGCGCCAGAAATAATCAGTGGAGTGATAATCATAGGAGCTAGTAGCAGCATCAACCGTGCGACAGTACCTCTCATAGTGCCAGGTTTTCGATGCCCATAGAAGATGGCGAAAACAGGTCCAGGGATGGCCGCAACAGTTGCTGAAAAAGCAGTAGCGGCGCCAGCTAAGTATTGAATTCCTCTTCCTTTCGGCAGACGAATCCCAATTAGTTGAATTACGACGGCGCCTATTACAAAAAGGCTTATTGCGATCGTAAGAGCAGATTCGCTAAGTTTCGATAACAGAATCAAACCGAATGCGATTCCTGCCGGTGCACCAATAACCGCTCGTCTCCAACCAACTGAATCAGTTTCATGCCAGTCACCGATCGTGTTTCGAATACTTACTACCATTGACATGCAAAGCATCGGCCCTGGAAGTAATTCAGGTTCGATTGCAACTAGAACTGGCCCCGCTATCAAACCTGCACCTATTCCAAGGCAAGCTTGGACTGTGCAACCGATGATGAGAAGCAGAAGTGCAATCCAATATTCTATAAAGGTCATTGGTTATTCCCTAATGAGATCCGCTTAGAGCATGTTTAGTTGACATATAAGTCCTAAGAGCGATGCAGTTCCCATATTCTAAAGAAGTGATTAAAAGACGGTCTAATATTGTTTTGACTGGTTTTATGGGAACAGGTAAAAGTACCGTTGGTCAGATTATTGCCGAAGACCTCGGGTACGAGTTCATAGACACGGATGAAGCAATAACGTTAGTCCATGGGCCAATTTCAAAATTTTTTGAGGAAAATGGTGAGTCAGCTTTTCGAAAACTTGAACGGGAAATTTCGGGTGCTCTTAGTAAGCGGTCGCGACTTGTGATATCTACCGGCGGTGGGTTGATGTTAGATGCTGACTGTGTCGCATTTCTTGAACCGGTTTCGGAAATATTTTGTTTAAGCGCAAGTGCTTCGGAAATCTTGAAACGAGTTAATGAAAATGGACAAGCAGGTGCTCGACCACTCTTAGCGGGAGACGACGCAGCGCTGCAAATAAAACTTTTACTTCAATCAAGAAGCAAAGGTTATGGTCGTTACCGCGACGTTCCTACTGACCATTTATCTCCCCGAGAGGTAGCCGATGTTGTGATAGCTCAACTTGCTACAAACTAGGTCCTATCAAAAAATTCTTGGGAATCGAAGTTGAATTAACCATTGAGCGCAGTAAAAGACGTGACGGCAGACGATTTTATTTTGCCCAAGATACCTGCCCGAGGTGCAGGGTCGTTAACTGACATATCAGATGCCTGTAGCTCCGATAGAGAAAATGCAGAATCTTTCTATAGTGATTGGCCCATCAGCGCTCAGTCAGGTTCTTAGCTTAAATAAATTTCTTAGGTAGCCCACTCCAACGTTCCGAATAGTCAGATTGCAATTCCGTGAGCCCCATTGCCCAGGTAGTTGGCTGCCAACGGTAACGAGACTCCCACATTACTGCTAATGAATTGTGTCCCTTTTCAGGTTTTAGCTCGGAGTTAGAAGCTTTCTGGAACGCTTCGCTGTCTGGCCCATGAGGGACAAAGGAATTGTGGAGAGAGACCCCTCCAGGACGAAAACCTTGAGCCTTAGCATCATAGATACCTTCTATGAGTCCCATTAGTTCACTCATCACATTGGAATGAAACCATGGAGGCCGGAAAGTATTTTCAGCGACTCTCCACTGCTCGCGAAATAAAATAAAGTCGATGTTGGCGGTTCCGATCTTTTCCGAAGGTGAGGACAAGAGTGTCCAAATAGAAGGATCAGGGTGATCAAAAACCGTCGGTCCTATTGCCGAAAAGTTTCGCAACTTGTATCTGTATGGAGCCAAGTTGCCGTGCCAAGCGACTACATCAAGAGGCGAATAAGGAATTTCGGTTTCGAAAAATTTCCCATTCATTTTGGTGACGATTCGAGTCGAACGCTCTGTATTATCGAAAGAAGCTACTGGAAATTGAAAGTCCCTTGCTGAGGCATTCGTGTTAATACCCATGAGACCGGATTCCGGTAAACGAAAAGCTTCTCCGTAGTTTTCACATACGTAGCCTCGAGCATATGAATTGGCCAAGTCCACAGAAAATTTTACTCCACGTGGTATGACCGCTAGGTCCCCAGGAGAAACCTCAAGATCTCCCATTTCGCTTTTTAGTAGTAGCGCCCCCTCATAAGGAACAAACATAAGTTCACCATCAGTGTTAACGAAAACGGTGTCGACCATAGACAGCGCTGCAACGTAATGATGCACTGCGCCTCCTAGTTGGAGTGCCGCATTCCCATTAGTGGCGATGGTAGATAGGCCCGAGAGCCAATCAGAACGATCTGAACTTTGGGGGAATGGGTCCCAGCGCAATGGTGACGCTATTGAAACATTAGAAATGTCCGGGCCAGTTTTAATTAGGTCCAAATTTGTTTCAACGAGATTTTTTAGATGTTGAACAGATGGTCTTATACGGTACAGCCAAGAGCGACGCTGCTCCTCTCGAGGAGCCGTGAAAGCCGAACCACTTAACTGTTCTGTGTACAGGCCGTGGTTCCCTTTTTGAGGAGAATTTTGGCCTCTTGGTAGTGATCCTGCTAGAGCCTCTGTCTGGAAATGGTTTCCGAATCCGGATTGATAGAGGAGCTCGGTCACATTTTTATATTAGTCGGTGGGCTGGCCTCGACCGATAATTCCGTCAGATTCTAAGTCAGCCAAGTGCTCATCAGTCAAGTCCAGTAACTTATTCAAGACTGAGTTAGTATGTTCTCCTTTTTCGGGAGCAGGTCCGCGAACCCCAACATCAGGCGCGTTATGGATCCTGAATGGTGCAGCTACGGTTTCAAATGATCCTACTCGTGGGTGGTCGATAACTTCGAATGCTCCAGTTGCTCGAACCTGAGGGTCTTTTGTAGCTGAAACGGAGTCATTTATAGGTGCCCAGATACACCTATATTTGTCAAGCCTCGGCATCCAGTAAGTGGAAGGCATCGCACCAATTGTTTCATCAACTGCGCTGAGGAGGCTAGTCATGTTTCTATATCTCAAACGACCAGTCGAGAAATCTTGGTCAGAAAGTAAATCTTCTCGGTCTAAGGCCTTACAAAATCTGACCCAAGCATCACCTGTATCAGGCATCGCGAATTGAAGCCACCTACCATCTGCCGCCTCAAAGGCTTCAAGCATGGCAGATAAAGCATTGTCTCGTGGCCGGTCGTATGCAGGTTGCTCGTCAATAAGAGATGTGACAAGGTCAAGGCTGATCGTCCATGTGGCTGTTCTCAAAAGTGATGCCTCGACGATTTGGCCCTCTCCAGTCATGTCTCTAGAGCGAAGGCCAGCCATAACAGCACCGAATAAGGCCATAGAGGTCGTGTGATCACCTGACCCAGGCCTGGCGTGAGGAGGTGGACCGCCCGGAGCAGTTCCGCCGCCAAAGACACCCGAACGAGAGAAAAAAGCGGTTACGTCATATCCGGGACGATTAATCTCCTCACCTACTTCTCCGTAACCAGAAAGTAGACCAATCACCAGGTCAGGCTTTATATCTAATAAATCTTTAGTACCTAATCCAAATCGTTCTCGACGTTCTGGTAGCAGGTTCATCACCACTACATCTGATTTTGCTATTAAGTCCCTAGCAATTTCGGCGCCTTTATCAGTCGCCAGGTTGAGCTCGATCCCCTTTTTGCCTCTGTTAATGAATTGAAAGGGGTAGTCCGGGTTGTGTTCGCCTTCAGCGACCTTTGCCTGCTTCATCAGACCACGAATTGGGTCTCCTCCGATTGTTTCAACCTTGATCACCTCTGCTCCAAGGTCTGCCATAATTGCAGTTGCTGATGGTGCTGCGGCGAAGTTAGCGAACTCGATAACTCGAATTCCGTCTAGTGGTGCGACCATTGTTTATCTCCTAGTAGTGACGGTAAAAAGATAGTTGTTTTATTTGTTGGGTGCTGCGAGATTTGAAGAGTCAATGAATTGATGGAAAATGACTAATATCGAATCATTGAAGGGGTTTTCGGTAAGACCAGCTTTTAGATGACTATTAGATGGAGCTAACGAATCAAATAATAACGACTTGGAACTAGGACTTTGTTCAAACACTTCTTTTGAGTTGTGCAGGTATTTCTCACTTGACGTAGGTAGCACTATTCATCTTCGACGCTATTGATAAGTAGTCCAATTCCATTTGCCTCTACCTCTATTATGTCTCCTGGTTCTAACCATATAGGTGGATCGAAACGCGCTCCTGCCCCAGTTGGGGTGCCAGTGTAGATGACATCCCCGGGCTCTAGGGTTATAAACGTTGATAGGTACGAGATTAGAAAATCAATGGGATAGGCCATATTTGCGTGGGTGTCCGATTGCCGGATCTTTCCATTGACTCGGGTCGTAAGCACCAACTCGTCGAAATCTGGAATTTCATCAAGAGTGACGAGGTAAGGCCCCATGGATCCAGAATTCTCCCAGTTTTTGCCTTGGGTCACATTGAACTTAGCATGGCGAACCCAATCTCGAATAGTGCCCTCATTCCCTAACGTCAGACCCGCAATGTGCTGTCGAGCACTATCTCGTGAAATCCGACGACCCCCCTTTCCCATCACGACTACGATCTCCCCTTCGTAGTCAAGCTGGTTGCTCTCTGGAGGCCTTATAAGAGGCTGTAAATGTCCTGTCAGCGAGGCCGGGAATCTTACAAAGACGCTCGGATTCTTTGATTCATTTGTATCCGCATACTCGTTGTTACGTCCTCCATAATTAACACCAATGCAAATTATTTTCCCGGGGTTTGGGATAGTTCGGAGAAATCGTACTTCTGTAATATCGAGGTACTCAACTTTAGCTGACGCGAATTTTTCAACCTCGCTTAGTCGCTCCTGAGCAAGTAAGTCGCTTATATCTTTGACGTCGGGGAAGATTTGCCTTAGATCGATTATCCCGTTGCCATCGTTAGACAAGACACCAAATGATTCACGACCTTCGTGTGAGAAGCTGAGAAGGCGCATATATAGATTTCCCCCATGTTCTTATCCCGATAACACGTTCTACACTCTGATTAAACCAGGAGCTGGTATGCCACACATAATTGTTGAATATTCGTCGAACTTGGAAGATTGCTTAGCCATTGATCAGTTACTTAGGTCTATCCATGAGGCCGCTCTGACACATCCGACTATTCCGCTAGCGGGATTGAGAACGCGAGCAGAGCGCAGAGAGAATTATTTAATAGCAGATGGAGACTCTCGTCACACTTTCATCGCGATTCTGGTTCGTCTGAATGCGGATCGAGGAGATGGACCGATGATCGAGGTCCGTGACATAGTGACTGACGCCTGCCGAGGCGTTCTAAGCGATTTGGAAACTCAAATCCCTATCGCCTTGAGCGTTGAGGTGCAAGGCATTAACTCAAAACTCAGAATAAATGAGAACGGGGTTCGTTCTTATATGGAGAAGCTATGACTACGACACAGACATATGAAGAAGTTAAGGCCACGGCTAACCGAGCACTGCGGCGATTTAGTGAAGAACCTCTACCTCACTTCATCGGTGGTGAGTGGGTGAAAAGCATATCGCAGAGCGTTCTAGAAAATGTTTCTCCCATCGATGGTTCATTGATAGGCGTCGTTGCGTCTGGTGATGAACAAGATATTGAAGCGGCAGTCAAGTCTTCATCAGCGGCTTTTCCTGAATGGGCAAACATGCCGGGGCAAGAACGCAAAAAAATTCTTCATAAAGTCGCTGACCTTATTGTTGAGCGAGCAAGTGAAATAGCTGCTGTAGAGACAGCAGATACCGGTCAACCCATCCGATTTATGAGTTCTGCAGCTATGAGAGGCGCAGAAAACTTTAGATTTTTTGCTGATGCGGCACCCGGATCTGCCGATGGAAAGTCCATGCCTACGAAAGATCATCTCAACTATTCGATCCGTCAGCCAATCGGGCCAGTTGGAGTAATCACACCTTGGAATACTCCGTTTATGTTATCTACTTGGAAAATTGCTCCGGCTCTGGCAGCAGGATGCACGGTCGTTCATAAACCGGCGGAGTGGAGCCCGTGTTCGGCAGCGATCTTAACTGAAATAGCTTTCGAGGCAGGTGTTCCATCTGGCGTGTTTAACTTAGTAAATGGAGTTGGGGAGCAGACTGGTAGAGCGTTAACGGAAAGCGAAGGCATTAAGGCGGTAGCTTTCGTAGGAGAATCAAGAACTGGGTCGCTCATCCAGGCACAAGGGGCACCAACTCTGAAGCGGGTCCACTTCGAACTCGGTGGGAAAAATCCTGTGCTCGTGTTCGATGACGCAAACCTTGAGAGAGCTCTGGATGCTGTAATATTTATGATTTTTAGCCTAAACGGAGAACGATGTACCTCCAGCAGTCGCCTTCTCGTGCAAAGCAGTATCCATGATGAATTTGTTGCGCGTTTAGAAGAGCGAGTTCGTGCTCTTCGGGTCGGTAACCCGTTAGATCCCGATGTCGAAATCGGTCCGCTGATTCACCCACTTCATTGTGAGAAAGTTCGGTCATATTTGGCAACAGCGGTTAGCGAAGGTGCCACAGTGATCCAAGCGGCCTCTGAGTTCAGTTCTTCATCTAACTATGTGAATCCAGCTCTCTTTGTTGGGGCAGACGAAACGATGCGTATCTCGAAAGAAGAGATTTTTGGTCCAGTTCTGACAGTGATACCCTTCGAAACCGAAAAACAAGCCATCGAGATTGCTAACAATGTCGAGTTCGGCTTAGCGGGTTACATTTGGACAGGCGACACTGGCAGAGCTCACCGTTTAGCGCGTGACTTAGAAGTTGGAATGGTGTGGGTGAACTCCCAGAACGTTCGACATCTTCCGACGCCATTTGGAGGCTCAAAGAAGTCCGGTGTTGGACGAGATGGAGGCGACTATAGCTTTGACTTTTATATGGAAACAAAAAATATTGCGGTTGCCTATGACACTCATACTATTGCGACGCTAGGTGATCAAAGGTGAATCGTACCTTGAGCGATTTTGAGATTGAGATGCAAGCACAACGACACGAGATAGCTCGCAAGTCAGCTCGACAAATTGAACCTGTCACTACAGAACATCCAAAAATGACCATTGAAGACGCGTATGCGATTCAAAAAGCATGGATGAATCTTGAGCTATCGCAAGGAGCTAAGCTCGTAGGCCACAAAATTGGTCTGACATCAAGAGCTATGCAAATGTCAATGAATATTGATGAACCGGATTTTGGGTATCTACTTGATTACATGTTTCACGAGTCAGGTTGTCAATTAGTTGCGAGTACCTACTGTGACCCGAAGATAGAAGTTGAACTAGCTTTTATCATCGGTGATCGTCTGACTGGAGAGCACGTAACAACTGATGATGTGATGGCCGCAACAGAGTGGTTGGTGCCAGCTATCGAGCTGATAGATGCGCGTTCGTACAGACGGCATCCTGTTACAGGAGCTACTAGAACCGTGAAAGACACGATTTCTGATAACGCTGCAGATGCAGGTGTGATTCTTGGCGATGTGAGAGTCTCGCCTTACGATATTGATCTTCGATGGGCCGCAGCACTTTGCAGCCGTAATGGAGTGATTGAAGAGTCCGGGGTAGCTGCTGCTGTTCTGGGCCACCCTGCGAATGGCGTGGCATGGTTAGCTCGTCAATATTTTAAATACGGCATCGCACTCGAACCTGGCGAGATTATTCTTAGTGGTTCTTTTACTAGGCCTGTAGATTGTCGGCCAAATGACGAGTTTTCAGTTGATTACAATGAATTAGGAACAATCGATTTTTCATTTACTTAGTAGATTTTTCATCAACTGAAGTTACTAAATATTCTGTGTGAAGTTTAGTGGGTAGGCCCCCACCTGATCGACACGAAATACTAGGCACCACTCTTCTTTTTTTAATTTTCACTTCCCAAGTTTTACCGGTGACAGCAACTTCTGCAACCCAACCACCGGGCACTTCTCTCACCACAATATTTCTAGGTAAATCGTTTAGAGCCCAACCAACTCGAGTGAGAACCGCGCGCTCTGCAATTTGTTCTGGCCCAGGAGATGCGCCCCACCATCCTCTGCAATGAGCGTCAAAATCGAGTGCGTTGCCCGATGATTCCATAATCGATTCCAGAACACCAATATGCAAACCCGCCCACATCCGTCCGTCAGGCAAGGTCATGGCAGTTGGAGCGAACCGGTGGCCTCCTGTATGGCTTACCCGATAGACGTCTACTCCGTTGACAGTTTGTTCGACCTCTTCTGCAAAGCGAGTCCCGTAGCTACCACAACAAATATCGTGACTACCTTGGGTGCATACTAGAAGAGAACGGAGAGAGTTATCTTCAACTTTCTGGATGCCGGGCATCTCGCCAGGAGGATGACTTATCAAGTAGTGCTGAAAGTCATTTAGTTCATCGCTAGAAGTAAAACTGAGCTTAAATGTGTTAGCCCCAGTAAGAGTCCGTTCGAAAATAGTAACGTGAATGTTCTCAGAATTATCTTTAGGCACGGTTGCTAACACCCTGCATTTGCCAATCCAAAAGTCCGATTCAGAACTCCAGTTAGTGAGAAGACTGTGTTCGAAAATAGGTTTAGGCCATGGAAGCGGAATCTCTATAAGGATTACTGCTGCAGCAGCGAATGCAGTTCCTCCTGGATCTTCACAAATCGACTTGCTGAATTCAGAGCACTTTGGGGATTCTTCTGCGTCCGGTAGCTCGATGAAAGTTTTGGAAACTGACCCGGTCGGCATAGGCCAAGTTTAGGTTTATTTAGTTCGTCATAGCCAATATTGTTGAACCGTTACTAAAAATTAGATCGTATAAACAAATGAGTTGCAGCAAACATGGCGAGCTTTGGAACTGGGCGAGTAAAGACAACGCTCTTAAGTCTCTATCTAGCGGCTGGGATCGATTAGAATTAGACATATCCGATTAACGTTCCGATAGTCCGATTATCGGTTAACAGTATGTGAGATTTTCCTAGAATGGAAGTTGTAGATGGCAGCACGAACCGGAAAGCAAGTACTGCAGCGGTTTCGTGAAGAGCCGCCGAATCTCTGGATCAATGGAGAGCGCGTTACCGACCCGACAACTCACCCAAGCACTCGAAATGCTGTTAATAGCCTCGCTGCTTTGTACGACATGCAGCATTCCCCTGAACTTGTGGAAAAAATGACAGTGACCAGTCCAACGTCAGGAGATTTAGTAGGACGTAGTTTTGTAATACCAAGAAGCAAAGAAGATCTGTGTAGGCGATCTGAGATGCACAAGATTTGGGCAGATGCATCGTTGGGCCACATGGGCAGAACTCCAGATTATATGAACGTTAACGTTATGGCAGCTGGAACCGCCGGTGAGTACTTCGCCCAAATACAACCCAGATTTGGCGAGAATATAGCGAACTACTTTGAGTACGTGAGAGAAAATGATTTAACTCTCACTCACGCATTAACGAGTCCTCAGATTGATAAATCTAAGCAAGTAAATGAGTTTGACGACCCCTACATCGCTCTTGGCGTAGTGAAAGAAACCTCGTCAGGAATAATGGTGCGCGGCGCCCGGATGTTAGCCACTCTTCCGCTTTCAGACGAAATACTCATTTTCCCTTCTACAGTACTGAAGGGAGGCTCGAACCTAAAGCCATACGCGTTAGGGTTCTCTGTTCCAAACACTGCTGAAGGTTTGCGATTCCAGTGTCGGGAGCCTTTAGATTTAGGTCGGAGTCATTCAGACCACCCACTTGGTTCCCGATTTGATGAGATGGATGCACTAGTCATTTTTGATGATGTATTGGTCCCTTGGGAGAGAGTGTTCTTAATCGACGATGTCGATTTAGCAAATCAGGCGTATGGCCAAACGGGCGCTGTTTTGCACATGGCTCACCAAGTCGTGAATCTCAAAATTGCGAAAACTGAAGCAATCCTGGGAACTTTGCAATCTGTCATAAATATGATCGGCACAGGTGATTACCAGCATGTGCAAGAAATGGTTGCTGAAGTAATTGTCACTCTCGAAATTATGAAAGCATTGAAAATAGCCTCGGAAGAAACTGCTTCATTAAATCGCTATGGAGTCATGACGCCTGGACGCGGCCCGCTGGATGCCGCTCGTAACTATTACCCCGCAGTACACCGAAGGCTGATTGAAATTCTCCAACTTTGTTCATCTAGCGGATTGATTATGATTCCGACTGAGGCAGATCGCCTGGGTGAGGGCAGCGCTGATATAAAAAAGTTTTTGCAAGGTAAAAATGGAGATTCAGACGAACGACTCAAATTGTTTCGTTTGGCATGGGATATGAGCCTTTCCAGTTTCGGGGGAAGGCAAGGTCTTTATGAGCAATTTTTCTTTGGTGACCCTGTTCGAATGAAACAAGCACTTTATGGCATATATGACCGTCAGCCATACGTAGACAGGGTAAATGCCTTTATAGCCGATGATGGTTGGCCGAACACTTGATGGAGCCTTCAGTAAATGCTCAAGAAAGAATCAAGTCAGCAAATAAATTAATTTCTGCCCGAATCCTCCGCACACCGATTTTGAAAATCGCTAAAGATGACATTGGAATCGGCCAACCAGTCGTTCTCAAGCTTGAGTATCTTCAACATAGTGGCTCTTTCAAAGCACGTGGCGCGCTGCATTCACTGATGAAATTAGATGTGGGCGTCGATGGAGTTCTTGCAGCTTCAGGAGGCAACCATGGAATTGCAGTGGCATGGGCTGCTAAGGAACTGGGGCATGCCGCAAACATTTTTGTTCCGAATATTACCTCTGAATCGAAAATAAAAAAATTAGAACAGCATGGAGCGATAATTCATCAAACGGGTGAAAGTTATGCTGAAGCCTTCGAAGCTTCAGCGACTTTTGGAGCCAGGCGAGCAATGACTACTGTTCATGCCTATGACCAAGTTGAGGTCTTAGAAGGCGCCGGAACAATTGGTTTAGAGTTAGATGATCAATGCCCGGAAGTGACCACTATTGTAGTTGCTTGTGGAGGAGGAGGGCTATCTGGTGGTCTGGCTTCATGGTGGGGGAAATCAAAAAGGCTGATTGTCGTCGAAACGGAAGGCACTGGTACTTACGCTGCCGCGAAAAAACTATCAAGACCTACAGACATAGATGTCTCTGGGATAGCAGCAGACGCCTTGGGAGCTCGCCGTATAGGTACCCGTGGGTGGGAAGCGCTAACTTCCGTGGATGCCGAGAGTGTTCTAATCCGCGACGATGATGTAATTAACGCTCAGGCAGTTCTGAGAAAAGCTCATGGTATAGAAGTAGAACCCGCAGCAGCAGTGGGCATTGCAGCATTGCGCTCTGGTAATGTCCGAATAACTGAGCGAGAAAACGTTGCACTAGTAATTTGTGGAGCAAACTCAACTTGAAGCGCCGTTCGAGAAAGAGGAGCGTTAGATCATGGTGGGAGTAGTTTTAGCGGTAGTAGTCGCCCTCATTGTCATGCTTGGTTTGTATGACTTAATTCAGCGTCGTCACGCAATTCTCAGAAATTTCCCTGTGATCGGACATTTTAGATTTCTAATCGAAAAAATTGGTCCAGAGTTACGTCAATATATTGTTGCTGACAATGATGAAGAACGGCCATTTAGTCGGGACCAGCGACGTTGGGTCTATGCGACCGCCAAAAAAGAAAATTCTTACTTTGGATTTGGAACCGATGATGATTTGGATAAATCCGGCCGCATAATTTTTCGGAACGCACCCTTCCCACTTAATAGGAAATCGTCGGATGATGCATCAGTGCCTTGCGGGAAGATTCTTGGTGGCTGGCGAAACCGTTCTCAATCTTTCCGACCTGCGTCGGTTGTAAATATTTCGGCAATGAGTTTTGGCTCATTGTCAGGTGCGGCAATCAGTGCATTAAATAAAGGGGCGAAGCTTAGCAACTGCCTTCACAATACTGGAGAAGGTGGAATTTCGGAACATCACATGCATGGTGGAGATCTCGTATATCAATTAGGTACCGGGTATTTCGGGAGCCGGGATTTAGATGGGAATTTTTCGATTGATGCACTAATGGAAACCATAGCGAAAGCACCGGTTAGAGCCATTGAAATTAAATTAAGTCAGGGAGCGAAACCCGGTATCGGTGGACTTCTTCCTGCGGCAAAAGTGACTAAAGAAATCGCCAAGGCAAGAGGTGTGCCTGTTAACAGGGATGTGGCCAGCCCAAGCGCCCACACAGTTTTTTCTGATGTCGAAGGGCTTGTAGAATTTGTAGAGCTAATTGCTGAGAACACAGGGCTGCCCGTTGGCATCAAATCAGCGGTAGGAAGTGAAAAATTTTGGAATGATCTTGCTTCTTATATGGCAGAGACTGAAAGAGGTCCAGATTTTGTAACGGTAGATGGCAGCGAAGGTGGAACTGGGGCAGCTCCATTAGTTTTTTCGGATCACGTTTCGCTTCCATTTTGGCATGCATTTCCGCTTGTTCTCAATGCGTTTGCAAAAGTTGGTTTGAACGACCATATAGTTTTTATTGGTTCGGGAAAATTGGGATTACCTGCAGAAGCAGCTGAGGCGCTAGCTCTTGGAGTGGACATTGTAAATGTGGGTCGCGAAGCAATGTTGGCGATTGGTTGTGTGCAAGCACAAAAATGCCACACCGGTCACTGCCCAACTGGTGTCGCAACTCAGTCACGATGGTTGGAAAGAGGTTTAAATCCCCAGGATAAGGGAGTCAGACTAGCGAATTATGTGACTGGACTGCGATATGAGATACTTCGACTCTCCTATGCATGTGGAGTCGAACACCCGGCCTTGCTAAGTGAAGAAAAATTAGCGGTTATGGGAGATGGCCGAGCTTTGGTAACTGCGCACTCTTGGTATGGAGTAGCTCCCGAAATTACTCAATCAAAACAACGAGTGGCTGGGATTGCCTCCGCGCTCAAGGAGCAGTGAAGAGCTAAGTTCTCTGCATGACACAAATGACTGGCGGCGAAGTCGTTGCAGCAACCCTCGCAAGAATTGGCGTACGACACGTATTTGGCATCGTGAGTGTTCATAACTTGCCGATCTATGATGCTTTGTCCTTACGAGAGGATATCGAGATAGTCAACGTGCGGCATGAACAGGCTGCAGCCCACGCGGCCGACGCGTATTCGCGAGCAAGTGGGGAATTGTGCGTCGTTTTAACTTCAACCGGTCCCGGCGCTGTAAACGCCGTGGCGGGCCTTTATGAAGCTGCATTTGTTTCATCTAAAGTTTTAATGATTACAGGCCAAATCGAATCTCGATTTAGAGGTAAGGGAAAAGGCTTTTTACATGAACACGAGACGCAAGCCGAAATGTTGAGGACAATCTGTCGGCAGGTTTCATCTATCCGTCATGGAGAGGAAATAAGTAAAGAAATAGCGAGAGTTGCCGACGATATCCGCTTCGGCCGTCCGCAGCCTGGAGCAGTCGAAATTCCAATCGACTTGCAATACAAGATAGTTGATTCTGAAATCGTAGGAACTCGAGAAGTCCCCTTGCTAGTACCCGACGAATCTCTACTTGAGAAAGCTGCTCTGCAACTTTCGAAAGCAGAGCGCCCAATCATTTGGGCTGGTGGTGGAGTGAATATTTCGGACGGGGCCGAGGCTCTGACGGCTTTAGCCGAGAGGCTCGGTGCTCCAGTCATGACGACTATAGAGGGAAGGGGTTCAATAGCTGAAGATCATGATTTGTCCCTGGGGTTCTGCTCAGACCGACCTGCTATGGCAGAAGCCTTTGAAGAAGCAGATCTAGTGTTAGCTGTCGGAACTCGTTTCCAAAACTATGCGACAAAAGTGTGGACGCTTCCGCTACCAGATCATTTAATTCATATAGATGCCGATGCTGGCGTTATCAACCGTAATTATCAATCTTCGTTACCAATTGTGGGAGATGCACGTTTAAGCCTTGAAGGAATTCTGGAACGATTGACGAGCTCGAGCGTAGATAACCAGTTCGTGGAACGTCTCAAAAAGTGGAAAGGAGCTGATCAGGCAGAGCTCCTTAATGAGATTGGCCCCGACCATGCAGCCATTGTCTCGATAATTCGAGCAATTCTTCCTCGTGACGGAAGAATTGCTCGTGATTCAACGGTACCAAACTACACGTGGGGCAACCGTCTTCTGCCAATTCTTGAAAGTCGCACGTCTATGCGTTCCGCAAGCTCGGCTATTGGTCCGGGTCTGCCCTTAGGAATCGGTGCAGCGCTTGGTTCAGGTGCTCCAACGGTCGTAATTCAAGGCGACGGTGGATTAATGCTCTCGATCGGCGAGTTAGCTGCTTGTGCTGAGCATCAGATACCAGTAATCATTTGCGTCTTTAATGACTCTGGTTACGGGGTGCTGAGAATTATTCAGGACTCTGTTTATGGGCATCGGCATGGGACTGATTTACCAAAAAATGATTTCGTGAAAATAGCTGAAGGTATGGGGGTGGAGGCCGAGCACGTTCGGGGAATAGATGAATTCGAGAAAGCTTTTGCTCGGGCTATGTTAAATCCTGGGCCAACTCTTTTGGATATTGATATGAGTTACTTAGCGCCGATCACATTTCCGCTGCCAGCGCACCAGAGAAAAAAATCGGATGAGCATTTATAAGCATAAAACCAAATTGATCTAAGAAGAAATAGGCTCGCAATCGAATGGCACGCCCAGTTCAATGCCAACCTTATTCAACGAAGACACGACTGATCCGGGATAAGAGACAATACCCCCGACACGATGTCTCTCCATCGTTTGTTGTTCTATCTCACCTGGAAGGAAGACTTGTTGACCAGGAAGACTGTCTTCTTCACCAGCTGCTCGAATCTGGGTCACCATATTTTCAATATCATCAAAGTAGCTATCTTTCTCACGGAACATAGCTGGATCCATGAGTAGGAAAAATTGACCGCGATGACCAACGGCTACATCTCCACTGTGGCTTGAACCCGCCAAGATACCGGCCAAGATATTCGAGGCAGTTATCATTCCTATGCCTTTGTAGCCGCCGATGGCCGGAACTATACCCTTCATCGCCACGTCTGGGTTAACTGTAGGGTTTCCATCTCTGTCTAAAAATCCCCAGGCTTCCGGGATTTCAGTTCCTTCTGCACGAGCTCGGAGAACCTTACCTAGGGCAACTGGGGTCATCGCCATATCAAGAACGATTGGAGCATCATCTCTTCGAGGAAAAGTCCAAACAATTGGGTTATTGCCAAAAAGTTTTCTGCGACTTCCGAAGGGAGCTAAATTCGGGACACTCGTAGTGGTCCCATAACAAACAAAGCCTGCCTCAGCGGCACTGTATGGATAGTTAGCTCCGCAACCCCAGTCGTTGGAGTTACGAATTACACCGGCTACGAGCCCGCTAGTTTTAGCTACTTCAATCAGGTGTTCCATGAATCTGCTGATGACTAGTTGACCTAAACCATGATGGCCATCCGCTACAACTACTGCAGGAGTTTCCTGGATTATTTCCATCTGGGCTTTAGGATCTGTAGAGCCATCGCGAAACCAATCGACGTACCAACTGAGTCTCTGAAATCCATGAGTGTCGACGCCGCGAGTGTCAGACCAAAGCTGGTTATCGACGACGGTTTCCGCATCTCTCGAACTCATACCCGCCGCTATATAAGCAGCGATACCCCATGGTCTTAATTCTTTGAGTTTGAATGACATAGGCTTCTCGGATTGCCCAGCAGATGGGCGATCATCGGGTATACCTCGAGGTGAATGGCTCTCGTTACTCACAGTTCTCCTATCACGGCATCCGCGAACTCTTCGGTGGTGCTAGTTCCACCTTGATCTTGGGTAAGTTCTTTGCCAATTGTATAAACCTGTCTGATTGCATTGTCTAATCGATTGGCTGCTGAAAAAAGCCCTAAATGCCGGAACATTAATGTAGCGGACAATAAAGTTGCAGTTGGGTTTATTACCCCGAGCCCAGAAATATCTGGAGCTGTCCCATGAGCGGGCTCAAAATATGCGAAATCAGCTCCGTAGCAACCAGATGGAGCGAGACCTAAACCACCGATAGTCCCGGCTCCTAGATCCGACAGGATATCGCCGTACAAATTCGGCAAAAGAACTACGTCAAGTTCATGTGGTCGCATAACGAGACGATGCGCTAAATCATCGATAATGAATTCTTCGTAATGCAAATGCGGATACTCCTGGACTATCTCTTTTGCTATCTCGCAGAACCATTTATCAGTTGCTGGCAGCATATTAGTTTTAGCAGATACTGTAATTTTGTTTTGTCTTTGCGTAGCTAACTCACAGGCGAAACGAGTTACTCGCTCTGTGCCAGAACGGGTAATAATTTTGGTGGCAAAGCGACCATCGGCGGCATCTTCCGGAACGTGTGACCTAGGGTCTGTTAGATTGGCCTCCAACAATTTTGAGGCAGGCCCCATGATGCCAACATACATGTCCTCTAAATTTTCTCGGACAATAACATAGTCAATCCCTGCTGGTGAGTGAAGTGGACTATTGAAGCCCGGAAACCATTTGATCGGACGAACATTTGCATATGTTGATTTGCCCCAACGCATGTAGCGAGCTCCGGGAGTCACTCCGTTCGTAGCACCAAACAAGACCGTTGACGCGGCATCTATTCGTTCAGTAACAAACTTCTCACGGTCATTTGAATCAAGTTCTAATAATTCTCTACCTTCCGGCAGACAATCCCAGCTAATAGCGGCATCGAGAGACTTGAGAACTCGAAGAGTTGCAGCCATCGCCTCAGGCGCAGCATCGTCTCCTGGGATGACGCAAACGGTTAATGAATCTTTTAAGGTCATTTGTTTCCAACTGGTTAGTTGCTGAAAGATATAACCAAATCCACATTCAAGTAACGTATCGCCGCCGTTTGTGATCAGAATCAAACACTATTTTGCTTACCTGTGGGATCACACGGGCGTTGAGGCAAATCACACCAGAAACTAAGATCCCTATCTGGTGGTCGGTTCTAGAATATTGATGATGTCTAAATTCCGCGAGAAAAGCACTGTGTTTGGCGTTCCGGGGTTTCTGCCGCTTTGGATAACTGGTGTCTGTTGGCATTGGGGTCGTTGGGCCATAGCCTTTTTGGCTGCATACCATGTTAATGACCTGACTGACTCTCCAAGAATGGTTCAGCTGACTGGCACAGCAATGTGGGCGCCACTGCTTCTAGGTGGAGTAGTAGGTGGGGTAATTGCGGATAGATTTAATCGGCTTACGACCATCCGTATGCAACTGCTTGCTTTAATCCCTTCGGTGATCCTAGTCGGTGGACTCGAAATTCTAGGTGAATTACACCTCTGGGTGATGTATCCATTCTTAATAATTGCTGGAGTTGGATGGGTTGGAGATATGACCAGTCGCCGGTCTTTAGTGATGGATATTGTAGGCCCGAATAAAATAGACAGCGCTATGGCCTTTGAAAGTATTGCCTTGGCTTCTGGTGCTGCAGTTGGAAATTTAATTGGAGGTGTAGTCGCTCAGAACTTCGGCGTCGGTGCCGCTTTTCTGGTGGTTGCGTTCTTCCTCTTGCTAGGCCTTATATCTCTAGGCTGTATGCCTGAGGTAGAGTTACGACCAATAGTTTCGAAAAGCGATAGACCATCTCCAGTAGCTGAATTACGTGAAGCAGTGGGGCTTGCTAAAAGTAACAGAGGCTTGAGAAGCATCATTGGCGTTACTGTCTTAACGAATTTTTTTTTCTTTGCTTACTTTCCAGCTGTGCAAAGAATCGGGGCAGATTTAAATGCTTCGCCAACTGAGATTGGCTTAATAGCGTCGATGTCTGGGTTCGGGATGATGGTCGGCTCGGCAATTCTTGGGTGGTTGTCGCCTGAACGTCGAGGGCTTTCTTATGTCTGTGGGTCAATGTTCGGTATGGTCCTGCTAATACCGTTTGCCTTAGGAAATTCTTTGCTCATGGTTGCTGGTGCTCTCTTTTTGGCAACCTGCGGAAGTGGTTTCTTCGGTGCAACACAATCAACGCTTGTCCTGATGGCCGTCGACGAAAAAATGAGAGGTCGAGCAATGGGTCTCCTAAGCACGGGTATAGGAGCATTGCCTATCGGGGCATATGCCCTGGGTGAGATCTCGGAGCAGGTAGGTATCCGTTCCGGCGTAGCTGTAATGTCAATGACCGGTCTTTGTCTTATGACCCTTTGGCTAATCAGTCATCCGGAAGTCTTAAGAATGAGACGCAGCGTCTAGACAAGTTACGTACATTCTGAATATTCATAAGGTCAGAGGATGCAGACGAGAGAGATAACCCGACTCAATTCTTGGCTAGGAGATAGATATGTGCATCGAAACCAAACCTAAGTGGCCGCATTTTTTTGAAAGGTAAACGACGAGTAAGCCGAAACAGGTGTCGCTCTGTTCGGAAGAAAGATGGCAGACAGGCTGCGAGGACAGGCTGGAATGACTACGCTTTGGGTTTTAGAAGAAGACTTTTGAGAGGGCATACCAACAATGAAGGCTGCAGTTCTTAACCAAATACCGGGCGATCTAATAATCGAAGATATTTCAATTGATAAGCCCGAAGCCAATGAAGTTCTAGTGCAGGTAGTGAACGCTGGCTTGTGTCATAGCGACCTTCATTTTATGGATGCATCTTGGCCAGGGGCGGTGCCCTCAGTCATGGGACATGAAAGCGCTGGAATAGTCCAAGCTGTTGGTAAAGATGTTTCCTACGTAAAACCCGGGGACCATGTAATTACTTGTCTTTCCGTGTTCTGTGGAAATTGCAATCTTTGTCTCACCGGCCGACCGAACCTTTGCCGAAACAATAGTGCTGTGTCTCGCCCTAAGGGAGCTGCGCCAAGGTTGAGTAAGTCAGATGGCACACCTGTGGATCAATTTGCCCGTTTAGGCGGATTCGCTGAAGAAATGCTAATTCATCAAAACGCTGTAGTTAAAATTCGTTCAGATATGCCGTTAGATCGTGCAGCATTAATCGGTTGTGGCGTGACGACTGGTGTCGGCGCCGTATTTAAGACAGCACGAATTGAGCCTGGGTCAACGGTGGCCGTGTTTGGTGCCGGCGGCATTGGGCTATCTGCTGTTCAAGGTGCGAGAATTGCTGGTGCCGGAAGAATAATTTCAGTGGATGTTACCGATGACAAGCTTGAGACAGCTCGAGCAGTCGGAGCTACAGATACCGTAAACGGCTCCGAGACTGATGCAGTAATGACTATCCACGAAATGACTGGCGGCGGAGTGGACTATGCATTCGAGTGCATAGGTCTGAAAGCTACATGTGAACAAGCATGGTCGGCATCGAAGGTTGGCGGGACAACAGTTATTGTTGGAATGATGCCGCTTGGCGAAAAAATTGAAATTCCAGGACACGAAGTCTTCATGATGGAAAAGCGACTACAAGGCTCCATGATGGGATCAAACTCTTTCCGAGTGGATATGCCTAGATACGTCGATATGTATCTAGATGGTCGTTTAATGCTGGACGAAATGATTTCCAGCCACATTAAGCTTGACCAAATCAATGAAGGATATGAGCAAATGCGACAGCGAGTTGGAGCCCGAACAGTCGTAGATTTCAGCTAGAAAAATTTCTGGGAGAGGGCAATTGATGGACGTTGCGGGCAAGGTCGCTGTGGTGACAGGAGCGGCAAGTGGAATGGGACTGGCTATGGCAAATACTTTTGCCCTAGCAGGCATGAAAATTGTTCTTGCCGATATTGAAGCTGAACCCCTTGATGAGGTGGTTAGGGACCTCGTCAGCAACGGCCATGAGGCGGTAGGAGTATTAACCGACGTTTCGAAGTTAGAAGAAGTTGAAAAACTTGCCGATACAACACTTAGCCATTTCGGCGCAGCGCACGTTCTATGCAATAACGCAGGAGTGGGACTTGGAGCGCCAGTCGGTGGAACTTCCATGGCGGACTGGAAATGGACCTTAGATATCGATCTATGGGGGCCGATATATGGAGTCGAAACCTTTTTGCCAATTATGGAAAAACAAGGCGAAGGCCACATAAATTCGACTGCCTCTATGGCTGGACTATATGCGGGAGCGTCTCTCGGGGCATACAACGTAGCTAAACATGGAGTCGTCGCGTTAATGACTTCGCTAGAACGGGATTTACGCTGGCAGAACTCAAACGTTCATGCCTCAGTGCTCTGCCCGGGCCCAATCAACACAAACATTGTTGATAGTGAGCGAAACAGAGAACAAGAGGACGCCGCAAACCATGTTGCTTCTGAACAGGGCGACAAGTTTTGGAACTTCCTTACTAAGACTTTAGCTGGGGGTATGGACCCGGCTGAAGTAGGGCCCATGGTTTTAGACGCCGTGCTTAACGATAAATTTTGGATACTAACTCATCCAGAAATGGCTGCCGTAACCATGCGCCAACACCAAAGCATGGTTGATACTCAAAAATTGACGCGATAATTTTTTCGCAAGAATATCGGTAATTAAAATTCTCGTATTGTTCGAAAATCTAAAATAGGCTAGAAAAAACAGTAGGCTACATAATCAGTGACTGTCACTAGTGGTATTCGTGATCCAACGGTATGGCAGGTTTATCCGGCTAATAGTGCTCCGAGTATTGTTCCTCAGTCACTAACTTATCGACGGAAACTTCTCTGGGTAATAGCCTTTGCTGTCTTGGGTTTCGGCTCGCTGATGACGCTGGTTACCGCTGCTTTGCCGACAATCGCTGAGGACCTCGATACTACGGTCACAAATGCTGGGTGGATCCTAACTGGGCTCATGTTGGCAATGGCAATTGCTACTCCGGCAGGCGGAAAACTCGGAGATATCTATGGGCACCGCCGCATATTCCTTATTGGCGTGATTGGAATGACAATCACAATGGTAGCTACTTACTGGGTTTGGAGTATCGGGGCGTTTATTTTTATACGCGTTCTTTTTGGGCTAAGCGGAGCGCTCATGATGCCAACTGGAATAGCTCTGTTGATGCACGCTTTCGGTTCTGCTGAACGGGCAAAAGCAGTTGGCTGGTTTCAGTTCGCCATGACTGGAGCTCCGACGATCGGAGTCGTCGCTGGAGGGCCGCTCTTAAATCTGTTTGGGTGGAGAGCAGTTTTTTTGGTTTTCGGGGCAATCAGCACCGCCGCTGCGCTTGCAGCCTTGTTAGTGGTGAAACCGATCCCGAAGGGGTTACGAGCGAAGATCGATTGGCTTGGAACTTTCCTTCTGGCTATCGCAACGCTATTGGTTTTGCTAGCAATCACTCGTGTACCCGTGCTTCTCGGGAACGACCGTCAAGTCGCCAGCGACCCTACTTTGCTAGCGATGCTAGTTGGAAGTTTTTTGCTGTTCTGGGTGTTCGTACATTGGGAAAAGCGGATAGCAAGCCCGTTGCTCGACATGCGCTTGTTTCAGAAACGAAGCTTTTCTCTTCCGCTTCTTTCGGCGGCCTGCAACCAGTTTGCCTATATGGGTGCGTTCATAGTAATTCCTGGTGTGCTGCAGGGTCCGTATGGTTATTCCGTTGGAGCCGCCGCAATGCTGATGGTTCCGCGTCCAGGTATCTTCGCACTGGCTTCTCCAATGGGCGGTTACCTGGTCACGCGTGTTGGGGCACAGAAGCCAATGTATTTTGGAACCACAGCCATGATCGGATCAATGGTGGCTTTCGCGTTAGGTAGCGAGCCAGGAGGTGTTGGCTTAGCAATATTAATGATTGGACTTATGCTCTCCGGTGTTTCTGCTGGGATCGGGACACCTGCCTATCAAACGCTTGTGGCGAACTCTGTAGAGGATCAGGATTTGGGAATTGCCAATGGAATGAACCAGACGGTTATGTTTATTGGAATGATTTTGGGAATTCAATCAATGCTCGCTATAGCTGGCAGCGACCCATCTACTGAACGTCTTCGTGCAACGTTTATCTTTGGTGCCTCAATAGCAGCATTAGGCTATATAGCTCCTATATTCACAGGACGTCGCCGAAGTTAGAGTAGTTTATTTCTGCGATGAGAAAATTTTTCGGGCAGAATATGGTCCATGTCCTTACGCCTGACAGATTATGAAACCTTAGAAATCGAACCTAACGGTGAAGTCCTTCGAATCTGGCTCAACCGTCCAGAGTCAAGGAACGCACATAATCAGCAAATGATTAAAGAGGTAGGAGATATCTTCCTGGCTCTTAATGCTCAAACAGAGTTTCGGGTAGCTGTCCTTGGAGGGCGCGGGAAGTCATTTTGTGCGGGCGCAGACAGAAAAGAAACTTTAAAAGCAACATCTAACGATGTTGAAGCTCGTTACAGAGGTCAGCTTGGACGGCGAGCTGTAAGAGCTATCGAAGATTGCGAAGTGGTGACGATCGCGCGAGTTCATGGGCACGCAGTTGGCGGCGGTTGTTGCTTTTCTACTTCTTGTGATTTCAGATTAGCGACGGCTAACACCGCTTTCTATGTTCCTGAGGTGGAGCTGGGAGTTCCGTTACCGTGGGGAGCTACTCCTCGGTTGATCAGCGAAGTCGGTGCATCTAGGGCTAGGCAGATGGTCATGTTAGCCGAACGTATAGATGGAGATTTGGCCAAGCAATGGGGGTTAATTCATGAAGTTGCTGTGGACGAAGATCTACTTGACGAATTAGTGAGCGAATGGGTAGAGCGATGCCTAGCGTTGCCTCCGCTTTCCGTTCATATGGCCAAGTATCAGATGCGCGGTTACGCGCAAGTTAGTCGGCTCGGAGACATATCAGAGTTCGATGGAGATGCCTCTGCTCTAGCAATGAGAAGTGATGAGGCGAAAGCTCGATTTGGCAGTTTCGGTAGTGGCTAGAAGAGCCTAGTCAATTCCGAGCATCAATTTTGGAGTACGCCTTTTTCATTGCTAGAACCCCTTCGACTGCTTTTGGGATACCACCGTAGATAGTCATTTGAACCATTATCTCCTCAACTTCTTTTCGTGAGAGCCCGTGATTCAAAGCAGCTGGGATATGAAATGCAAGTTCATCGATCCGGCTCAGAGCTGTCAGAATCGAAACAACCACGAGACTACGATCTCGTCTAGAAAGTTCATCGCGTGACCAGACGTCGCCGAAAGCCCAGTTGTATGCAATAGCTCCGACTTCTCCCAGATGATCTATAAAATTTTTGTAGTCCTCATCTAAATTTTCTGAGCAGCGTCCGTCGGTAAGTGTTTTACGCACACTATGGGCTCGTAGACGTCGTTCCTGATCATCTAACAGCGCGCTCGGCTTCCGTTCGGGCAGACGCTCAACGCCATCTATGATTCGGAAACGTTCTTCGACTATTCGGGTTGCCTGCATAGCCATTGGAAAGCCCGCGTACGCTGCAACATGAAGTAAAACTTCTTCAATTTCACTTCGTTGTGCACCATGGTTTAAGCCAATCATTGTGTGAACTGAGAGCTCTTCGGTGCTCCCAATCGTGGCTAAAACACTAATCACGATAAGGCTGCGATCTCGCCGGCTTAGTTGGGGGCGAGCCCAAACATCACCCATAACTACATCGAAAGCAAAACTACCCAAAGCTCCGTGTTGGCGGCGCATTGCTCGAGCCCCTCTCTCAGGATCATCGACAGAGCCAGCCATAAAACCATCGAAAACCTCTAGGGCATCACTGTGTCTTTCTTCGTAGCTGCGAGACTTCATTGTTATTCCTCCTAGATGAGTCAGAACTCTTGATCAGAACCTAGTGCAATGCGATATAGGCGCGCTCCTTCTTCTTCGTTCGCTAATTTAGGTAACGTAAATACTGGCCCTTGGAAATATGTGGAAAATTTAGTGCTATGACTGTGGATAATGTCGATGTATTTGAGTAACTGAGAAGTACTCTCAATAGCAGATCAGCTAAGGATGAAAATTTAACTGATCTGGAGCTAAGCGACTGAGCTAAGGGGCAAATGAGGGGTTTAGAAGGAATCCAAGTAGTTGAGATCGGTCAAATGGTTGCTGTCCCGTGGGCAGCCAGAATTATGGCTGATCTAGGAGCAGATATAATAAAGCTTGAGCCGCCTGAGGGAGATCAATCTCGCTATAGAGGTCCTTATGGCGGTGAATTTGATATCAATGCGAGCGGCCTATTCGTCAGTTTAAATTTCAATAAACGCAGTGTTTCGATCGATTTAAGTACTGATTCAGGAATGGACCGATTACATAGCCTGCTAGGTGACGCTGATCTTTTGATTCATGATTTGGCGCCGAATTTGGCAGACTCTCTTGGTTTAGAAGAACTCTCACTTCGCACTCGGTACCCATCAATGGTCACCTGTTCTGTTACACCCTTTGGGCGTTCTGGGCCATACTCTGGCTATGAAGCAGAAGACCTTCAGGTAATGCATGGTGGGGGCTGGGGATGGCTTACACCTGGAGGTTCTGATCGCCCCGAGCTGCCGCCTTTAAAGCCTCATGGGCAACAAGCTGGGTTTCAGATTGGGTTTGCGGCGGCGACGGTCGCACTCGCAGCGGTTGATAAAGCGCAACGAACTGGAACTGGTGAACACATAGATTTTGCTGGGATGTCCTATATAGCGAGCATGTTAGAAGCAGGCTTCATTACCTATACCTACACTGGCCAGATACCTGGACGTATTGGGACAAGAGTTCTAAATCCGTGGAAAATACTGCCGACTAAAGATGGGCGTATCTTTGTTGTATGTGTTGAAGATGATCAATGGCGCCGACTTAAAGAGATAATGGGACACCCAGAGTGGGCTGAGATGGAAATATTTGATACTCAGCAAGGAAGATCAGATGCAGCCGATCTTTTACATCTTTGGCTAGCGGAATGGATAGCTCCTCAAAAAACTGCAGATCTGTTTCATCTTGGCCAAGCTAATAGAGTCGCTTTCGCGCCCGTGAACACTATCGCTCAGATGGCTTCCGATCCCCACCTTGATGATCGTGAGTTTATTGTTAACTTAGATCAACCAGGTATGGGAGTTCTCAGAATTCCCGGACCTCCAAGTAGGTATAAGAATCCTTGGTGGTCGGTTCGTTGCCCTGCTCCGGCGTTAGGGAATGACCAGACAGCTGGTTTCGAAACAAGCCGACCGGCTAATCAGATTGATCTTAAAGCTATTAAAGCGCGACCGCTTGAAGGGATAAGAGTAGCAGACTTTTCATGGGTCTGGGCTGGCCCATTCTGTGGACTTCATCTAGCCCATTTAGGAGCCGAAGTTATAAAAATCGAATCTGCTGAAGCCCCTGATTTAGGGCGACGATTACCCTTACACGCAACTGATTGTGAAGAGGGGCCGGATACGAACGGGTACTTTAACCAATGGGGACAGGGAAAAAAGAGCATAAGAATTGATCTTTCTACTGACAAAGGCAAATCGATAGCGAAAGAGATAGCGCTTAAATGCGATGTTGTTCTGTCAAACTTTGGGACTGGAGTAATGGACCGGTTTGGCATGGGGTATAACGACTTGGTAGCCGAACGAAGTGACGTTATTGTCGCGACGATTAGTGGTTATGGGCAAGAAGGCCCTTACAGCAAATATATAGGATACGGACCTACTACGGCACCGTTGTCAGGCTTGTCATCGCTTACTGGATACGAAGGAGGAGACCCGGAAGAAGTGGGAGTAGCTCTTGGTGACCCGGCTTCAGGTATCGCAACAGCGTTCGCTATAGTCGCTGCGCTTGCAGCGCGACGTCGAACTGGAGAGGGACAGAACATCGACACCTCTTTGTGGGAAGCAACGACAGTTTGTGTAAACGAAGGATGGATGGAATGGCTCCTTACAGGAAACGAACCGAAAAGAATTGGCAACCATGATCCATTAATGTCACCCCATAACCTATATCGATGCCTAGGTGAAGATAGCTGGGTAGCCATAGCATGCCGTACTGATAAAGAGTGGGAGAAGCTGTCTGATATTATTGATTTCGGTAGGGACGAAAGTATGTTTTCGACTGCTTCAAAGCGTAAAGAAAATGAGACAACTATTGATGATCTGATAAATGAATGGACACAAAGTCAAGATCAATGGCATGTTACTGAGCTTCTGCAAGCAGTTGGTATCCCTGCGATGCCGTCGCTCAATGCCAAGTCTTTGGAACAAAACCCTCACCTTAATGAACGTGGGGTTATCGAACGGCTCCCTCACTCTGCGGTTGGAAAAAAAAGTCACGTCGGTGTGCCGTGGCTGTTGGATACTGCCACAAACGGAGTGCTGCGTTCGGCGCCGCTATTAGGCGAACACACCATTGAAGTGCTCACGACAGTGCTGGAAATGTCTGAAGCAGATATTTCCGCTCTAACTGAAGAAGGGATCTTGAAATAGTGTCTGGTTAATAGCGGTAAGATAAGGCTAGATAAATTTATTGCTAAAGCGTGTGGGATCGTTTGACAAGTTGGGGGAAGTGAAGTGAGCGAATTATTAATTCGTGGGGGCACACTTATCGATGGCACCGGACGCGCCAGACGTCGCGCTGATGTGATGGTTGATGGCGGCGTAATCACGGAGATAGGTTTGTTAGGGGGCCGTAAAGCTAAGCGCATAGTTGAGGCTGAAGGTCAGATAGTTAGCCCAGGGTTTGTGGATGTTCATACCCATATGGATGCACAAATTGCCTGGGACCCAATGGGTGAGAGTTCATGCTTTCATGGAGTAACGACTGCCGTAATGGGAAATTGCGGATTTACTCTCGCACCAGTTCGCTCAGATGAACGACATCTTGTAGTTCGTAATCTTGAAAGGGCTGAAGATATATCTGCAGAAGCCATGGCAGCTGGTATCGACTGGTCTTGGGAAACTTTTCCAGAATATTTAAATTTTGTTGATAGAACGCCTAAAGGAATTAATTATGCAGGCTATATCGGTCATTCAGCATTACGAACGTGGGCTATGGGTGAAAGAGCTTTTGAAGACTCTGCCAACGAGGATGATCTTGCCCTGATGGTAGGGCAGCTTCGTTCGGCAATGAAGTCTGGTGCCATGGGTTTTACAACCTCGGTTTCTGTAAATCATGCGACTTCTGATGACCGACCAGTTGCAAGTCGAATGGCCGATTGGTCAGAAGTAGAGCTATTGGTTTCCGAGATGGGGAAATTAGGTGCTGGGATTTTTGAACTAGCTCACCACCATGATCTTCGTTCTCGAGACCTGGAGAAACGCGAATTGTATATCAGTCGTTTGGTAGAACTTGCTGTACGAACCGGGGTGCCATTCACTTATGGAATGCTTGCTGCCGGTAAAGGTGACTTAGGGTGGAAACCTGTCGTTGAACTTTTAGACAGAATAAATTCTGCAGGAGGAAGGTCTTGGGCTC
>Ga0315322_10000422_pt1 | contig 31593 bp, 25 predicted proteins | sample M110021515metaG_FD_203461 | JGI IMG/M metagenome (GOLD analysis project Ga0315322, IMG submission 203461) | Ammonia-oxidizing marine archaeal communities from Monterey Bay, California, United States - M1 100m 21515 | ecosystem: Environmental > Aquatic > Marine > Intertidal zone | place: USA...
GAAAACATTTCCAGCTGTGGTTCGCGAATCAATTCATAAGCCTTCATCAACTGGAGAACTTGGAAGATGGATTTTCCATGGTAAGATTTGGATGGCAGGGACTGGCGCAGCAAGTTTTCCAACAAGGAGCGCAGGGTAAAGACTCCGTCAAGACCCAACCCCTTGAAGTAAGAGAACGTCTCGCCAAGCTTCCCCTCGGACCTAGGCAGCGCCGGAACCACAAGTAAGCGCAGGAAGTTTCCGAACCCGCCGCCCATCAATTCGGGTCCCACGTCAAAGGATTCTGCGACCCGGTCATCTTTCGTCTCCTGCTTGAAATGCTTGAGCAAGCGGGAATCGCTCGCGAGAAGAGAATTGGAGAAGGACGTGTTTCCCCAACCCAGAAGCGCGACCAATCCGGAACGTATTTTTGACAAATCTCCGGTAAACAAACGAAAACCCAAATCCGTAGCGTTTTCCTGAACAAGGGGATTGAAAACTGCCAAAACGGGAAGCTTGCCAGGCTTCTTCATGGACGAAGGATCCTCGGCGCGGACGGTCTGCCTGACAAGAAAGCCATTGCTCTCGAAATACGCCTCGATCACTTCCCTTTCGATGTCCATGGCAACTTTGGCTTAGTCCCCTCCCACCGATTTCCAAATGCCCTCGACTTCGGAGCTTTCCACGTCACTGACCACGTGCGAATCCCCGATTTCGCGCATCAGCACGAAGCGCAGGTTTCCCGCAACGACCTTCTTGTCGGAAGTCATCGCTTTCATTAAATCTGCAACCGGAAGAGATTCCCGAAGGGCTGTCGGCAGCTCATAAGTTCGAAGCAAACCCAAAAGATTATCCACTTCCACTCCCGAGCAACCCCCACGGAGAAAGGAAAGCCTCAACGCGCAAACCAGACCAATCGCAACCGCTTCCCCATGAAGATAATTCCCATAGCCCGAAACGGCTTCGATGGCATGGGCGAAGGTATGACCGAGGTTAAGCAATGCCCTCCCCCCGTCCCCCTCGCTTTTCTCCCTCTCGTCCTGCTCAACAATTCGGGCCTTGTCCGAACAGCAACTCAAGATAACGTCAGGTAATTCCGGGCTGGAAACGCAAAGGGGTGAAGTTCGGCTTGCGAGTTTACCATAGAGCTCGGCGTTGCCAAGCATCCCGTATTTGATGACTTCGGCCATCCCCGCCGAAAACTCCCGCTGTGGAAGAGACTGAAGGGAATCCAAGTCAACGAACACGCCCTCGGGTTGATGAAAGGCACCAACCAAGTTTTTGCCTGCGACTAGATTGATACCGGTCTTTCCGCCCACCGAACTGTCGACCATTGCAAGCAAGGTTGTGGGAACTTGGTAAAAGGAGATGCCACGAAGAAAGGACGCGGATGCAAAGCCAGCCAAATCTCCGGTCACTCCACCGCCAAGCGCGAAAAGAACACTAGAGCGATCGACCTTTTGCTCGGCAAGAAAACCCCAGATCCCGGAAAGAAATCCGAGCGATTTCGTATCCTCTCCCGAAGGCGTTGAGAAAATGGGCAGGTCTGCCATAAACCGTTCGTAAAAGGAAGGGTTTGCCACCTTCAGTCCTTCATCCACCACAACTACGACCTTACGCCCTTCGTTCAGATGCCTTTCCTTCAATGCCAACAAGGAATCCTCAAGATTCTTGCCAATCAGGATCGGGTAACTGCGGTCGCCTAATTCAACCTTCAAGCTTTTGTTTTCATCTGTTTGCATCTTCTCTGTTCTTTCTTTTTCCGTTAGCCAGGTTTCCTCTTACTCCCCTCGTTCTCCTTCGGTAGCAGGAAAGATTGAATCGAGATAGTATTCGACCGAAAACGGTTGGAGGTCTTCTGGAGACTCGCCAAGACCGATGAAATAAATTGGTAATTTGAGTTCCCTGAAAATCGACACCAATGCACCTCCTTTTGCCGTCCCGTCAAGTTTCGTTACCACCAGTCCGGTAAGGCCGAATTTTTCGTGAAAGACCTTGGCTTGCTCCAGACCATTGGTACCGGTCGACCCATCGACCACAAGCCAGGAATGCTCAGGGGCGCTTTCGTTTCTCTTCTGCAAAACCCTTTTCATTTTCGCCAACTCGTCCATCAAGTTGTCCTTCACGTGCAATCGACCTGCAGTATCAATGATGACCAAATCCTTACCCCTTGACTCCCCCGCAGAATAAGCGTCAAAGGCAACCGCCGCCGAATCAGCCCCGTGATGCCCCACCACGATTTCCAAGTCAAGCCTGTCAGCCCAAGACTTGAGCTGCTCGGTAGCCGCCGCCCGAAAGGTATCGCACGCCCCAAGCACGACCTCCTTGCCCTCCGCTTTCAACTGGTGAGCCAGTTTTGCGCAAGTCGTTGTCTTGCCCGAACCGTTTACCCCTATCATGCACAAAACTTCCGGGGAACTCGATTGGCTCAGATTCAGTTCGGCTTCCGAACCCTCCAAGGTCCTTCCTAAAATCGTCCGGGCAAGCTTACGCGCATCCTCCCCCTTGAATTCCTTCTCCGTTCTGTGCGCTTCCCTGATCGAGTCGAGAATTTCCTCCGTAGTCTCGACCCCGAAATCACTCTCGTAAAAGGCTTCTTCGATTTGCAGAAGGCTGTCCTCATCCAACCCGCCCTTTCCGGTAACCGAATCGAAAGCTCCCTGAAGAGCCTGGGCTCCCTTTTGCAAACCCTTTTTGAATCGTGAAAAAATACCCATGATCAATCGGTGAAAACTGTGTTTGGCGGTTTTTTCCGAACCGTGGACTAATCGCCCTGCTTGGGCTGAATCAAAAGGGTGCAGCAGGAATATTCCACCATCTTATTCGTGCAACAGTCCTTGATCTTGAAGGATTGAACGGTGAGCATGATCAATCGATCGCTCAAGTCCCAAGTATCCGTTACGTATCCTCCGGGGTCCCCCATCGGGACCTGCTTGAGTTTTGGAAAATCCCGGATTTTCCTATCCTTTCCGTATTTGGAAACCAAGCGCTCCCGAAGGTTTTTCCATTGCGGGTTTAAAATCTCCTCATAAAACGAGAACTGCCAACCCTTTTGCCCCTCGATCAAGCAAAGCGTGAGTTTGTCTTTGACCAGTTTACAGGTCAATTCGTAGCGGAAACCGTTCCAGCGTACGGAACATTTGACCAAACCCCGGTCCCGTTCCTCATATATCTGAATGAAACTTCCCTTTCGCAACTTTTCAAGAACGACTTGCCTCGAATCGCCAACCTTCAGATCCGCATAGATAAAACCGGAGGCCGGCGTGGACATCCCGGGCGATTCCGCAAGCGAGGGAACGATTCCCGTAAACAGAAAAAGGATGGAAGAAAAGAAAGACGATTGAAATCTCATACGGGAAATAAGACGTTTCCGCTTTTATTCAATCAGAGAGAATAATAAACTCGCTCCAAAGCAAGCAGGGCATAAGACGTGACCAAGACCGGATCTCTCTCCCACCATCTGCCATTCTCGTTTAGCCAAAAGCCCTTCGGATTCTGTTGGTTGAGAATTTCGAGAGCCAGTTCCTTGCGCCAATCTCTCTTCTTTCCGCTTGAATCCTTGATCTCTTCAATCCCCGACAAAGTGAGAGCCTTTGCCATCGTGTGATAGTAGTAATACAAGCCTTGCTGTCCCATGCCCGGGTTTTCCTCAATCGTGTAATGGGTCTTCAACCAATCGCGGACGGCTACCAGACGCGGATCACCTTCCTTCATTTCCGCATAGATAAAGCTGAGTAATCCGGCGTAACTCATGCTGCCGTAGGAGCGAAGAGCCTTTGCCCCGTTTACCGATTCTCGCTCCCCCGCCATGCTGCTTCCGGGAAAATAAACGAACCCCCCGCGGTCATCCTCGTGCTTGCTGACCCATTTTTCCTTGTTTGTCTTGGGAAGGTTTTGGCATTTTTGAACAAACGCAATGGCCGCGTCCCAATCGAGGTCTAGTTCATCCCCCTCCTTGGGCTTCAGCGAACGCTTGGCATAATAAAGAGCTTCCATTGCCAAATGCGTATTGGAAAGATCGGAATGAGCCCATCTGGAGCCGTATCCGATACCTCCGTCAAAGGTGTTGTCCATTTCGCCCTTTTTATCAAAGTCCGACTGTTGGTTGATCAAAAACTTTCGGGCTTTTCGAACGACATCCTCGAATTTGGCATCTTTGGCCTGCAGAAGAGCCATCATGCAGATGGAGGTGTTGTAGGAAGCCAACCCCTTTCCATAAATCCCGCCATCCGACTGTACCTTGGTCAGGATGAAATCAAAGCCGGCCTTTTGGTTTTTGGCAAATTTCCCGACCATCGCAGGTTCCGGATGCCCCAAAGTCGCTCGCAAGGCCAACCCCGTGAGGGCAGGATATTCGGGTTCGCCCCAATTGCCTGCACTTGCGTTTTGCTCGCCGTTCAACCAGGTCACGCCCTTGTCCAACGCGCGACCGATTTCCAGCTTGAGAGAAAGGTTCTGATCAGCTTTGGCTTGGGCCAAAAACGCAAGAATTACGATCGGCAGGCAAAAAGACCGGATCAACATGGATAACCGAGAGTTTGGGTATTTCATTCCTTTACCTTACCCGATCCCTTTGCCCGTGGCAAGTGGAAGCGGATGGTAACCGGACATTCCAAAGGAGGCATCTTTTCCTTGTTCCCGTACCACACGTCATCATTGTTACTGTCGTGATCGGAACTGTTGATGATTGAATCTTCATCACCATAGACCGCCAGAATGGAACCCCCGGTCTCCGCCAAAAAAGTTCCCTCGATGATTCTTGACCCCGTAAAGACGAAAGAATTCCCCTCTATGGGTTGATCGTCCTTTTGGTTAAGGGCCAGTTTTTCGAGACTCTCGTCGGATTTCGTGCCATTCAAATCCCAACTGACGGTAATCCTCACCAAGTTGGCCGAGTAGTCGATCTTCTTGGGTTTCTCTGCCCAAAGGTTTTCGAAAAAACCCTCGGCCGGCTTGAGCTTGAGCAAAAGCAATGAGGTATGAATGATTTTCGGATTAACCTTCGTGCGGAAAAGGGATTCGTGAATTTTCCCCGATTCGTGAACCAATCCGTATTCGACCAACCCGGACACCTGATTGGAGATCCCCGGAAAACTAATCTCCCTGGAAGTCCGGTCAATGATCACGTCCCCGAACTTATACAGACCGTCCGCGGTTCGGACGATTTTCGGAAGAGCGGTCGAATTGTCCTCCGCGAAATTTGCGCAAGGCAGACAGAAGAAGAGGGTCGAAAGGAGAATGCCCGTGGCAAGCCGGTGACTTGGCTTTGTTTTCATTCCCTTATTGATGGCTTGATTTGATGAAATTTGCAATTCCTTTGGGAAAGAGCGGGTAAAAATTCCTCACGGTGACGGATTCACCCCTTCATAATCTTTTGACAAAGTTCTGACCCATGTCTTAAGGTATAGCCATGGATCAGCAAGCCGAATACCCCGAAGAGCCCCTCTACGAACCCGAAGAGGAGGTAAACTATGACGACCCGCTTGTGGCCGCGCCCCCCCTTGAAGGGGCGTTTGCGAGGTATCTGAGAGAGTACCGGCTGCTCAACAGTCTGCTCATGTCGTTGCTCTTCATGATCATTTTCTTCGTGGCGATGTGGAACCTGATCATCTACGTAGCCATTGGCGGGGAAGGAGACTCCGATTTTTCAGACGGCGGAGCGGCCCCTGCTCAGCAAAAGCAGGAAAAGCAAAAAGTGGTCAAATTAATGCAACGTCAGCAGAAGACCCAGCCAACCACCCAGCAGACTTTCAGGACCACCGCCGTTTCGGATATCACACTTCCCGACTTCAACGAGCTCGACGTCAAGGACTTGGCCCCCGTGGTCAACGCATCCGCTCCATCTACCGGTGGTGCAGGAATGAACAACGATGCCATGAAAAGCGCCCTCAAGGGGATCGGGTTGAGCTTGCCCAAGACCATGCAGCAACGCTGCGACCCGAAGAAACGGGTTGCCCGACTGCGTTCCGGCGGAGGGAAGGACATGACCGAAGCCGCCATCATTCGCGGGCTGAATTGGCTCAAGGCCAACCAAGACCCCGAAGGTTCATGGGGTGGCAAGGACCAGGACGACCAAGGAAACCCCAAGTCCTCGAACAAGGACGCAATGACCGGAATGGCTCTGCTTGCCTTTTTAGGACACTGCGAGTTGCAGGACTCGCCCGACTACGGTCCCACCGTCCAAAAAGCCATTAAATACATTACCTCGACACCACCGGAAACTCCGCTCGGCGGTGGAAATACCGGGTCCTACTCTCACCCCATTCGCACCTATGCCTTGTGCGAGGCCTACACGATGACCAAGATCAAGAAGTTGGAGGAATTTGCCAAGCGAGCCGCCATCCACGTCATCAAGGGTCAAAATGAGAACGGTGGATGGGCTTACGGTTACGGCAAGGGTGTCGCCGCCCACACCGACCTTTCGGTCACCGGTTGGAATATTCAAGCTCTCAAGGCGGCCGCTCTTACCGGCATCTCGATCGACGGCCTGGACGAGGCCATGGACAAAGCGACTGAGTACACCAAAAAATGTCAGGACGCTACGGGCAAGTTCGCATACAAAATCGGAAGTGGAGGCAAGCCCAGTCTGACCGGAGCGGGTGTACTTTGTCTTCAGATTTGGAAGAACGCAAAATCCGAGGAAGCAAAGAAGGGACTCGAATGGATCGTGGCCAACCAGAAGAAGGAGTGGAAACAGGTTAATGTGTACGAATGGTATTACCATGCCCAAGCATGCTTCCAGGCAACGGGTGTCTCGGGTGGCTCGGGTTTCTGGAGGGCGTGGAACAAGGAATTTCAACAAATCGTATGTGGAGCCCAAGCCTCCGACGGACATTGGCCGCATGGCGCGCATTACCATGGAGACACCGCCATTTACCGCACCACCATGACGATTCTGATGCTCGAGGTTTACTACCGGTACATGCCCTCATCGAAGGTTTAAAGTACGAATATCCTCCTATCGGACTTGCATTCGGGTGACATTGGATTAGGTTGCTTGTCATGAAATTGCTTTCATCTCTCGCCTTATTTGTAACGCTCGCTTTGTCCTGTGCCGTCGCCAAGGACAAAGCGCCTAAGGGAAACGAATCCGCCACCAAGGACAAGGCGTCCCAGGAAGTCGTCATCTCAGGGAACGACACCATGCAGTTCGACGTAAAGAACTTCGAGGTCAAAGCGGGAAGCAAGGTCAAGGTCACGCTCAAGAACGTCGGCAAGATCCCAAAGATCGCCATGGGGCACAATTTGGTTGTGCTTAAAAAGGGAATCACCGCCGTCGCCTTCGGTCAAAAGGCCTTGGGCGCGGGCGCCAATGCCACCAATGCTCTTCCGAAATCCCTAATGGGAGACGTAATCGCCGCAACCAAGCTTCTTGGACCTGCGGAATCCGACTCCATCGAGTTTACCGCTCCCAAGGAACCTGGCTCCTACGAGTACGTTTGTACTTTCCCCGGGCATTTTGCCTTGATGCGGGGCACCATGACGGTCAAGTAAGTTTTCCTTCCTTCCGTTTCGGGAATTCCCTCCCGCGCTTTGACAACTTGACATCTTCTCCCCAGAAGATGATTAACAAGGCATGTCCTCAATCGAAGAAGAAAAGCAATACCTTGCAAATGCCGAAGCGTCAGGTCTCGTTTCGAGATTAGGCGCCTATTTCAAACTTTCCGGACCTGGGTGGCTTCAGAGCGCCATCACGCTCGGTGGAGGGTCTCTCGCGTCCAGTTTGTTCCTAGGGGTTCTCGCAGGAACGTCTCTCCTTTGGCTCCAGCCCGTTGCCATCATTTTGGGCGTGATCATGCTTTGCGCCATCAGTCACGTCACGCTTTCCACCGGGCAAAGTCCTTTCGTATCGATCAATCGTGAAATCAACCCCGTCCTTGGCTGGGGATGGGCAGTGGCCACGATCATGGCTAATGTCGTTTGGTGCCTTCCGCAGTTTAATTTGGGAACGAACGCCGTCACCCAAAACTTGCTACCCGAGTATGAATTCAAAACGGCTGGCAAGGTTGGAATTTGTACCATCCTACTCATCTTGGCCACAACCGTCATTTGGATTTCCGACCGCGGATCCAAAGGGGCGAAGGTTTTTGATTGGGTGCTCAAGATCATGGTCGGGCTCATTGTCATCGCCTTCTTTGGAGTGGTGGTCAAGATGGCTGGCACCGGGGAACTGGAGTGGGGAAAGGTGGCGAAAGGCTTCATCCCCGATCTCTCCCTCATTTCCGAACCGGCCGAGACCTATGCGCCTTATCTCGAGAAAACCGGGGAGTTCCGATCCTTTTGGGAAAACAAGATCATTGGCACCCAGAGGGACGTCATGATTGCCGCCGCCGCTACCGCCGTGGGCATTAACATGACCTTCTTCATGCCTTTCGTCCTGTTGCGTCGCCGATGGGGTCGCGAGCACCGCGGATTGGCCAAATTCGATCTCTGGACCGCCTTGCTCATTCCTTACGTCGTGGCGACTTCTTGCGTAGTCATCGCTGCCGGTTCCCAATTCTATGGTCAGCCGGAATCCGCCTACAAGGACTATGAAAACCGATTGATCGATCCAGACCTCGCATCCGGCTTCAACAAATTGACCACTGCCAGGCTCGAGGCTGAAATTGGCAAGGAAGAGTTCGCCTCTCTGGCTCCCGTCCAGCAGGATGAACTTCAGGCAGGCCTTTCGAGCGCAGACCTTGATCTCGCAGCCATGTTGGTCAAGCGCGACGCCAAGCAATTGGCAACTTCTCTTGAAAGCTTGCTGGGAAGCGATGGCTGGTCACACGACGTCTTCGGATGGGGCGTGCTCGGCATGGCTCTCTCCACCATCATCATTCTCATGACCATCAACGGTCACGCCGTTTGCGAAGTTCTCGGCAAACCGCACAAGGGCCCGGTCTTTCTTGGGGGAGCCATGATTGCAGGACTCGGCGTACTCGGACCCTTCGTATGGGGAGACCACGGCTTTTGGCTTGCCGTGCCCACCTCGATCATCGGGTTTACCCTCATTCCCGTGGCCTACCTGAGTTTCTTTCTCTTGATCAACAACCGAAAGGTTCTTGGCAAAGACAGGCCCCAAGGCGTGGCCCGTTGGATTTGGAACACCGCCCTTCTCATTGCCCTGGCCGTAATGGGATCGGCCGCCTTCCTGACTGCCTGGAACAAGACCCTGGAAGGTTTTCCCGTCGGGCGCTACGCCCTGATCGCCTTTGGGGTTCTTCTTGTCATCGGGCACTTCCACCTCAAGAACTCAAAGCTTGCGGCCAAGGTAAACACCTTGGACCTCAAGCTACAAAAGTTGGAAAAGAAATAAACAGCCTGCAATTGCGTTTCTACTTGCCGAGGTTTCAATCGGCTAGATACTCTTGAGGCTTTTTTAGATGATGAAAATCCTTCTCACCACGACCTCCTATCAAGACACCCCAGGCAAGCACCACGAGCTTCTCGAAGCTCAGGGGTATGAAATCGTCCGCCAGCGCGGGCCGCTCAGCGAAGAGCAAATGCTCGAGCTAGCCGGAGATTTCGACGCATTTCTCTGCGGTGACGACGCCATCACGGCCAAAGTCATCGAGAAATCACTACCCAAGCTCCGGTTGATCTCAAAATACGGGATCGGCCTGGACAAGGTCGACGTCGAGTGTGCCACTGCAAACAAGATTCCCGTGACCTTCTGCCCGGGAGTCAATCATACCACTGTGGCCGAGCATACCTTTGCGCTGCTCCTTGCCATCTGCAGAAACCTGTGCGAAGAGGTCAATCATACCCGCAAGGGCGAGTGGACCCGACTCACGGGCAACGAGATCATGGGCAAGAAGCTTTCCGTAATCGGATTCGGGCGGATTGGCAAAGAGGTAGCGGTACGGGCCAAGGCTTTTCAAATGGAGGTCAAGGCCTACGACCCCTATTGGGACGATGAATTTGCAAACACTCACCAGATTGAACGGGCTTCCAGTTTGGAAGATGCGCTTCAGGGCTCCGACGTCCTCTCCCTCCACCTCAATCTTTCCGAAAGCACTTACAACCTGATTAACGAAGAGTCCCTTGGCTTGGTCAAGGATGGAGCGATCCTGCTAAACTGCGCCCGGGGAGAACTCGTCGATACCCAGGCAATGGTCAAAGCCCTTGAAAGCGGAAAGCTCAAGGGATATGGTTCGGACGTGCTCGATCAGGAACCCCCCCCGCCCGATCATCCCCTTCTGCATGCCCCGGGTGCCTTGATCACCCCGCATATCGGTTCCCGAACTTATGAATCCGTTGTCCGGCAAGCCACCATGGCGACTCAAAATCTCGTTAACGTCCTCAATGGGGAACCGGCCCTGGCTCAAGCGAACGAATTGCCCACTGACTAATTGAAAAAATGGAAGATACCTTTTACGTCGTTCCCGAAACCCTTCACAACCAACTCGTCAGGCGGGTATTTGAGAATCGTGGATTTGATCAGGAAGAAGCGACGGCCGTAGCCGAATTCGCCGCTTTCGCAACTCGTCATGGCGTCAGGACTCACAATGCCCTCAAAGCCTTGCATCTGGATGAATTGTTCGGTTCCGCCGTCGGAGGATGCAAACCCAAGGCTCAAGTCGAAATCAAGGAGTCCAGGTTCGATGCCTGCCAGACCTGGAACGCCAATCTCAAAGTCGGGCAAGCGATTGCCTTTGACGCAATGGACGCATGTATCGAAATGGCCGAAAAGCACGGTTCCGGCACCGTCATCGTAGACAATGCCTTTCACTATCTCTGGGGAGGCGGCTACGTAATGAAAGCCGCAGCCCAAGGTTATTATGCCTACACCAACTGCACCTCCACATTGGCCGAGGTCGTCCCCTTCGGGGGCAAGACTCCGACGCTCGGAACCAACCCGCATTCGTGGGGGTTGCCCACGGTGGAAGCCGTGGGGTTTCCCATCGTCGTGGACTGGGCAACCTCAGTCATTGCCATGGGACGGGTCCAGCAATTGAAGCGGGAGGGTAAGAACCTGCCGCCCAATGCCGCGGTGGATGCGGACGGGAATGAAACAACGGATCCGGAACAAGCCGTTTCACTTCTGCCCTTTGGCGCCCACAAAGGATACGGACTGGGCTTGCTTAACGAGATCATGGGGGCGATGATCGGAGGATCCCTGCCCACCGTGCGCGGCATTCCCAAGGACATTCCGGAGGAGAAGTTTTCCTGCAATTTCTTCTTTCAAGTCATCCATCCCGAAGCCTTCGACGCCGGTCATTTTGCCGGCGGCCGCACCCAAGGGGAAAACTTGAAAGCCGTGTTGGAGGACGTGCTCAAGGAAGGGAACGAAAACTGTCTGCTCCCCGGAGAAATGGAAGCGCGGTTCGCCCAAAAATCGGAAAAGAACCAAGGGCTGCTCTTCAGCGAAAAAGAATTGGAGGAATTCGCTCAGCTCGCCCGGGACAACGAGGTCCCGTTTGACCTTGAACAATTTCCCACCGCCACCTGATCTCCCCTCTTTACCTATGAATACGCTCGATCTTCGACCTGCTTCCGAATGCAAATGGGACCTTGTCTCCTTTGGTGAAATCATGCTCAGACTCGACCCGGGAGAAGGCCGGGTGCGAACCACCCGTTCATTCAATGCCTGGGAAGGCGGAGGGGAATACAACGTGGCCCGCGGGCTTCGACGATGCTTCGGATTGAATACCTCAGTGGCCACCTCATTCGTTGAAAACGAAGTCGGCCGGCTACTCGAAGACCTGATCCTGCAAGGCGGAGTCTCGACTGACCTGATCCGTTGGGAGGATTTTGACGGAATTGGCAGGACAATCCGCAACGGGTTGAATTTTACCGAACGCGGGTATGGTTTGCGCGGTGCGGTCGGAACGTCCGACCGGGGCAATTCCGCGGCATCCAAAATCAAACCCGGAGATTTTGACTGGGATGAGATTTTTGGCAGGCAAGGAGCCAGGTGGCTCCATACCGGAGGGATTTTCGCGGCGCTTTCCGAATCGGCTGCCGAAGCGGTAACCGAAGCCGTCGAAGCTGCAAAGTCACACGGCGTTATCGTTTCCTATGACTTGAACTACCGACCATCCCTTTGGAAATCGATTGGTGGACTGGACAAAGCGCAGGAAGTGAACCGGGAAATTGCCAAGCACGTCGACGTCATGATTGGCAACGAAGAGGATTTTACCGCATGCCTCGGCTTTGAGGTCGAAGGGCTCGACGAGAACATAAGCAACATCGAGATTGATTCCTTCAAGGCAATGATCGAAAAGGCGACCAGCGAGTTTCCGAACTTCAAGGTAACGGCCACCACCCTTCGTTCCGTCAAGACGGCAAGCATTAACGACTGGGGCGCGATCTGCTGGGCAGATGGACAATTTCATCAGGCGACTCATCGCGAGAACCTCGAAATTCTCGATCGCGTGGGCGGAGGGGACAGTTTTGCATCCGGATTGATTTACGGACTTCTGAGTACGAACGATCCGGCTCAAGCCGTTGAGTACGGAGCTGCTCACGGAGCGCTTGCCATGACCACGCCGGGAGACACCTCCATGGCCATCTTGGCGGAGGTAGAAAAACTTGTCGGGGGCGGAGGCGCCCGGGTAGACCGTTAAACTCAAACCCATTCAAAAATGGAATACTTGGAAAATTTATTCGGATTGCGTGGAAAATGCGCTGTCGTAATTGGTGGAACCGGTGAGCTTTGCGGAGCTATGGCGGAAGGCCTGGCTGGCGCCGGCGCTTACGTCTACCTGGTCGGCAGAAACAAGGAGAAAGCCGAAAGCCGGCTTGATGAAATCAGGAAGATTGACGGACAAGGGGAATTCATTGCCTGTGACGTCAGCCAAAAAGAAGAGCTTGAGAAGCTACGCGATCAGGTCTTGGCGCAACACCCGAGCATAGACGTACTTGTCAATGGGGCGGGAATCAATTCGCCAACCCCCTTTCTCGAAATCTCCGAGGAGGAATTCGACCGGATTCTCGGTGTCAACTTGAAGGCCGTCCTGCTAAGTTGCCAAACCTTCGGGCAGACCATGCTTGATCACGGCAAGGGAGGAAGCATCATAAACCTCGGTTCGATTTCCGGCCTAAATCCGCTTTCCCGGGTATTCTCGTATTCGGCAAGCAAAGGAGCCGTTCATAACCTGAGCAAGAATTTGGCCCGCGAGTGGGCCACAAAAAAAATTCGGGTAAACGTGCTTGTTCCCGGTTTTTTCCCAGCCGAACAAAACCGCAAGGTACTTACACCCGACCGGGTGGATTCGATCATGAAGCATACCCCCATGGACCGCTTTGGTGACAAGGAGGAACTTATCGGGGCTACCCTTTTGCTTGCCTCTCAAAATGCAGGGTCCTTCATTACGGGAACGGAAATGGTCGTTGACGGTGGATATAATTGCATGACCATCTGACGAAGGCACCCCGATCCGTCGTGGGCTTTGGTCAGAAAAGCCCATAGGAATTCGGATAAATCGTAGGATAGCATTGTTTCGAGGCATTTCATAAGCTGAAATGGCCTGCTTCCCTCATTCGAGCTCCCTCCCTCTCCTTTGGAACAAAAAAGTCGTCGGCCTTGCCCAAACCGACGACTATAGTTTGTGTTTAAGGAACACAGATCCTGTAGCTATATCCCTAGTCCCCCGAACCCAGGAGGTAAAGCCAAAGACCCGTTTTCGACCCATTTTCAGTCGAGTACCCTTTTATACTGTATTTTACATTAATTGTTCACCGCATCGTGCAGTCAATCGACCTCCTCCTGCAGAAAAACCATTCCCTGAAACCAATGCTCGTTCTGAGCAAAAGGAGCGCCCAGGCATTGCCATCGACCGGAGGACTGATAAATGAATCCTTCCCGGTCCTTATATTCCCTTTGAATCAATTCATTAACCTCTTCCGAAAGTTCTTTCAGGGAAGCCTTTTTTATGATCTTGTACTTTCTTTGAACTGTCATCATCAATAGTGTCCAAAATCATCTTGGGGCTTCTTGACAAACCGATAATTTAAAAAGATTAAATTTTGCGGACGGAATCCCCTTTCCCTCAGAATTTCAAAATTCACCTAAAGATACCCAAAAACATAAAGAAATGCCGACAAAAACCACATCAAAAGCCGCAACCAACGAGGAACCCGCCCTCTCGAAAGATGACGTAAAATCAATTGACGAGCTCCGCAAGGCCTATGACGACATCAAGTCGGAACTATCCAAGATCATCATCGGTCAGGAAGAAGCGATCGAGAGAATGTTTCTTTGCATGCTCTCCCAAGGACATGCCCTGCTCATGGGAGTTCCCGGATTGGCAAAGACCCTCCTCGTCAACTCCATTTCCCAGACGACGGCCCTTTCCTTCGGACGCATTCAGTTTACCCCCGACCTCATGCCTTCCGACGTCACCGGGACAGAAATCCTGCAAAACAAAAAAGATGGGGACGGAAGGGAGTTTGTTTTCATCAAGGGACCGATCTTCGCCAACGTCATATTGGCCGACGAAATCAACCGGACTCCGCCCAAGACCCAATCATCTCTCCTTGAAGCCATGCAGGAAAAGCGGGTTACCGTAGCCGGGACCAACCACCAATTGCAGGAACCTTTCTTTGTCCTCGCCACGCAAAACCCCATTGAACAGGAAGGCACCTACCCTCTTCCTGAAGCCCAACTCGACCGCTTCATGTTTCTTATCCGCATGGACTACCCGAACCGGGACGAGGAAATTTCAATTGCCCAGCAGACCACGACCGGAACCTTGCCTAAGCTCAAGAAGGTGATTTCCGGAAAACAGCTAAGGGAGTTTCAACAACTCGTCGAACGGGTGCCCGTTCCCGACCACGTTCACGAGCTGGCGGTCGACCTAGTCCGTCGGACAAGACCCAATTCCGAGGAATCTCCCGCCTGGCTGAAAAGATTGGTCCAATGGGGAGCCGGGCCACGAGCCGTTCAATATTTGGTCAAGGGCGCCAAGGCCCGGGCCGTCCTTTCGGGAAATTACATGACCTCCATGGAAGACGTTGAGAACGTAGCCGACCCCGTTCTTTATCATCGCATACTCACGAACTTCCATGCCCGTTCGGAAGGAATAACCAGTACCGAGGTTGTAAAAAGGCTGATCGAAGACGCGAAGAAGGAACAAAGATAAGCAAATGGCCAGACGTAGAAAGACCTATTTTCATTACGTCGATCAGGATTCCCTTTCCCGGATTTCAGGCGAACCTCTGCTTACCCCGTTTCCCATGGAGGGAACCGTTTCGGGACATCACCGCAGTCCGCACAAGGGATCCAGCGTAGAGTTTGCCGAATACCGCGAATATACGCCGGGCGAAGACCCGAAGAGGATGGACTGGCGGGTTTTTGCGCGAACCGACCGTTATTATCTTAAGGAATACGAAGCCGAAACGAACCTAAGGAGCCACTTCGCTCTCGATTGCAGTGCGTCCATGTCTTTTGGCGACCCCGAAAGCAAGTTCGAGTACGGCAAGAAACTGCTCAGCACTTTGGCCTACCTCTACGTCGGTCAAGGGGATGCCGTTGGGTTGCACACCCTTCGTCAGAAAAAACCTCAAGTGCTTCCCGCCAAGAGAAACCCCTCCCAGATTCAGGAAATTCTCGAACTGATCGGGCCCCTCAAGCCCAAAGGAGATACTCTTCTCGCCTCTTCACTCCATGAAATAGCTGAAACCGTTCGAATGAGAGGCATGATTTTCGTTATTTCCGACATGCTTGAAGAGCCCTCGGAAATCCTCGATGCGGTTCTCCACCTGCGTGACCGCAAACATGAAGTGGTGCTCTTTCATCTATTCGATGCGCAGGAACTTGAATTTACCTTTGATCGTCCAACCCGTTTCGTGGACTTGGAAGGCGCAGGTTCGCTCATTACCGAACCCACCGTCATTCGGCAAGAATACCTCGCCCGTCTTGACGAACACGTCAAGGCTCTCCGAAAAGGGTGTCTCGAATCTCAAGCCCGTTACCACGTAGTCCGGACGGACAAAGCGTTGGTGAACGCAATTGATGATTTTTCCGCCGGGCGAATTGGCGGGAAAGCGGCATGAATTTCCTTCAACCACTCGCCCTTTTCGGGCTTTTGCTTGCTTTTGCACCCATCATCATTCACCTGCTGAACCTTCTTCGGCACCGGACGCAGGCATGGGCGACCACCCGCTTTCTCTTACAAGCCAGAAAGAGTTCCTCCCGCGTTTCGAAACTCAAAAGGTGGTTGACTCTCCTTTTCCGCATGCTCGCCCTGGCTGCCCTTGCCTTGATGCTTGCCCGACCCATGACGGGTGGAGATTCGTTCTTTTCACTTTCTCAGGGAAGCCCCGAAGCCCTGGTTTTGGTATTGGACCGTTCGGCCAGCATGGAAACGCGTACGGAAAAAGAACCCAAGACCAAGAGGGAAAGAGCACTGGAAGCTTTTCAGGCATTTGCCGAGCCATGGCCGGAAAGCCGTCTTGTCGTCATTGACACCGCTCTGGAGGAGCCCTTCTTCATTGACTCGGCAACCTCGGTAAAAGATCCGGCTTTGGAACGCTTCTTCGGACCGACCGATACTGCGGCCAACTTGCCCGGCACCCTGCTCAAGGCGATCGACTGGTTAAGGGAAACCGGGGTCGGGACCGCGGAAATCCTTTTGGTCTCCGATATGCAGACGAGCAATTGGGAGCCCAACCGCAATTCCGACACCCTTGCGAAAATCGACCGGGCTCTTTCCCAAAAAAAGGATTTCTGGAAGCTCAACCTCCTCCAGTTATCGGAGCCGCCACCCTACAACCTGAGCTTGGCCTTCGATCAAATCAACCGCAAGCCCAAGCAGATCGAACCGGTTTTCAATCTACGGCAAAAGGGAAAAGGCAACGAGCTGATCCGGTTGTCCACCAACACCAACGGCAAGCAGGGAAACCTTGATGTCAAGCTCGCCGCCCAGAGCATGCTTTGGCGACCATCCTTCGATCTTGAGGACGAACCCGACGAAGGATGGATGTCCATCCTTGCCCCCAATGACTTTTGCCCGTTTGACAACACTTGCTACCTGACCTATGGGGCGACGGAACCCCCCAAGGTAGCAGTGCGCTCATCCGACCCCCGGGTCAGCCTGATTCTGCGAGCGGCATCTCAAACGGAAATTGGGAAACTTGCCGACACCCTCCCCCTTACCGCCTTGGATCAAAAAGAGGTCAACCTGCGCCGGCTGATCATTCACCAAGGCGCTTTCGATCAAGCGGACGAGGAAACGCTCCGGCAATTCGTCGAATCCGGAGGCTCGCTCGTTCTTTTCCCTCCCGAATCCCCTGAAACCTCAGGCTTTTCCTTCCTCTCCTGGGATGCGCCTGAGAAAATGGAAGGCGAGGACTTTTTCCTCGCAAGCCAATGGCGGAAAGATTCCGGCCTGCTTGCCAATTCCTCGGACGGCAACCGTCTTCCCTTGGATCACCTGGACATCAAGACAAGGCGAATACCCAAACAAGGGGAAACGATTGCCAATTATTCCGATGGAAAACCATTCCTTACTAGCCTGACAATCGGAAAAGGGGTGGTTTACGCCTTCTCGACCCTTCCCTTGGACGACTGGTCCGGACTGGCAAACGGATACGTTCTGGTGCCTGCCATCCAGCGCTTGGTCGAGGAATCCTCCTCAAGCAACTCATTCATTCAATCATGGGCTTGCGGAGGGAAGGAAACCAAAGACACGACCCTTTTCGAATGCATTGACAAACCGAATGAGAAAACCCCTGCCCTGCATGCCGGGATTTATAAAATCGAAGGCCGCCTCACCGCGGTTAACAGGCCCAAGGAGGAAAACGAATCTCAGTTTCTCAAGAAAGAGGAAATTACCGGGAAACTCCCCGGTATCGCCCCGCGCGTAATCGACGGGGAAAGCATATCCGACTCAACCGACCGGACCGAAGTTTGGTCCTTTTTCCTTATCGTCTGCCTGGTTTTGCTTCTGGGCGAGGCATTCCTGGGGCAACCCCCCGTGGCAAAGGAAGACAAAACCCTTCCCGGCAATGCTTGAATTATTTGACTGGCGGGTGACTTGGGACTGGATGGACTTGTTCATCGTGGTTCTCGTGGTGGGCTTGACCCTGTACCTTTCCTGGAGAACTTGGAACAGATCGGGGAAGAAGAATTCCGTCCTTGTCCTCGAGCTCTTTCGCATCTCGACCGTCTGCCTGATCCTGGGCACCCTGCTCAACCCCGAAAAAGTCGAGGAAATCGAAAAGGAAGGGGAACCGGAAATCGTGTGTCTGCTCGACGTCTCGGGCAGCATGAGCACGTTGGACGTCCGGGACTCGAACGGATCGATCGAATCCCGGATAGACTGGGCCCGCAAATCTCTTGACGAGGAATGGAAGGTCGCGCTCGAGCAAAATTCGACCGTCAACGTCAAAACCTTTTCCTCCGAAGAAGGCAAGCAAGCCACCGATCTTTCCCAAGCTCTGAGCGAGGCCTTGGACAATGCGGATAACCTAAAAGCCGTGCTCTTCCTCTCGGACGGCGATTCCAATGCCGGTCCATCCGTTCTTTCCCTTGCCGGCAAATGCCGTTCTTCGGACGTCCCCGTGTATAGCATCCGGGTCGGAGCGCCCAAGCCCCTGCCCGATCTTGCGATTGAGGAAGCCTTCGCGCCCTCCTTCGCTCTGCAAGATGAGAAAATCACCATCAATTACCGGATCACCAATACCTTCGAGCAGCGTCAGACAAGCACCCTCAAGCTCCTTGCCAACGACCAAATGGTTTCGCAAAAACCGATCTTGATCCCCCCCTCCGAAGAGATCGCCGGCAGCATGGCCTGGCTTCCGCCCAGCGAGGGAAAATACGAATTGAAACTCGTACTCAACGAAGTGCCCAACGAGAGTTTGCCCGGAAACAACGTGAGGACGCTTGAGACCAGGGTGGAAAACAAAGTGATCAAAGCCCTTGTCGTTGACTCCTTTCCCCGTTGGGAGTACCGCTTCCTCAGAAACGCCTTGGACCGCGATCCCGGGGTTGACATGAAATGCGTGCTTTTCCATCCCGGCATGTCACCTGGCGAAGGAAAGGGATACCTGCCCGGGTTTCCCAAAACCAAGGACGATCTCGCTTCGTTCGACGTCGTCTTTCTCGGTGACGTCGGTCTGGGTGAAAACGAATTGGACGAAGACCAATGCCAGAACCTCGCCGAACTGATTCGCCTGCAAGCTTCCGGGCTTGTTTTCCTACCCGGACGAAGGGGAAGGCAATTGACCTTTAGTGACTCTTCGATCGCGGAACTCCTTCCGGTTGTCTATGATCCTGAAAAGCCAACCGGTTTGGGAACTTCGAACCCGTCCAACCTGCAATTGACTGCCCGCGGAAGAGAGCATTGGCTTACGAACCTGCGGGGCGCTGGAGAACCGGACAGGCAATTTTGGGACAGACTGCCCGGTTTTCATTGGTCCGCAATCGTCCGCAAGAGCCGACCCGGTTCGGAAGTGCTGGCGGTGCACTCCAATTTCCGTAATGATTGGGGAAGAATGCCAACCTTGGCCATTCGCTATGCGGGAGCGGGAAAAACACTCTACCTTGGAAGTGATGCTGCATGGAGATGGAGAAGAGGGGTCGAAGACAAGTACCACTACAGGTTTTGGAGTCAAGTCGTTCGCTGGATGGCTCACGGACGGTATCTCGCTGAGAAGGAAGGTATCCGGGTCATCCCCGATCCCGAAAGACCGAAATCCGGAGAAAAAGTATACGTCCGCTGCATCGTATTGGACAAAGCCGGTTTTCCGATGGAGGACGGAGAGGTCAAAGGAGTGATCCGTCACCCTGGCGGACAGAAGGAAACCTTGACCTTCACCCCTGACGAGGAGGGCCCGGGGGTTTACCTGGCCACCTTCAAGGCCAGGGAATCGGGCACTCTTGGCATGCAGGTCAACTCCTTCCCCGCGGAAAGGGAATTGAGCCTTAACCTGACCATTGAAAAGCAGTCCAAGGAAAAGCTTGGCAAGCCCATTGTTTCAAGAGATCTACTTCAACTCTCTCAACTTACGGGAGGCAAATCCGAGAGTTACGAGAATTACCAGTCGGTCATCAATTCATTGTCTTTCCTGCCCGACCCACAGCCCATCATCCTCATTCATCGTCTCAGGACCGATACGTTATGGGGGCTTTTTCTATTTGGAATGCTCGCAATTTACTGGACGGGTCGCAAACTGGTTGGAATGATTTGAACAGCATTTGAGAAAAGAAAGGCATACGGAACCGATCATGAAAAAAATTTCATCAGAACTACCACCCAAGTTGGAAAGTTCCCTCGCTTTTCTAACGGCGCTATCGAGGAAGATCTTCAGCCTCAAGTTCGGCGCCCTTCTAATCCTGTCCCTTTCCGTTTCCTGGCTCGCCCTGTTCTTCTCCGACCGGGTTTGGGACACCCCCGTCTGGGCAAGAATCGTTTTTTCGTGCTCCGGTTGGGTTGCCGCCCTCGCCTTTGCGTGGATGATCCAAGCGATTGCATTTAACCGCTCAAGCTCGATCAAATGGCTCGCCCGGCAAGTGAGAAACAAGTTCGGAGGCCCGGGTGACCGCTTTTTGGGCATCATAGAATTGGCCAGCAAGCGCGACGAGGCGACCGGACAACAGTATTCCGAAACTCTCTACGCCGCCGCCTTGAAACGCGTCGAGCAAGAGGTTTCCAAGCTCCCTCTTGAGCAAACCTTTGACCGCAAAGCCTCGCAACGTGGGCTTCTCGCTGCCTGCGTGTTCGTTTTTGCAACCCTCGCCTGCTTCTCCTCCTTTCCCGGCCTGTCCAAGAACGCTTCGATGAGATGGGCTGTCCCCTGGTCCGATTTGGAAAGGGAAACGCTCACCCGTTTCTCTTCCATCCCCACCGAGCTCTACACGGCAAAAGGCGAACCCACCATCCTCCGGCTCACTTTGGCAAAGGATACCCAGTCCCGGCCCTCCACGATCAAGCTAACCGGAAGCGGTGATCTTTCCGTCAGCGCAGAAAGAAACGGAAATTTTTACGAACTGCTCATTCCCGGTCAGCAAAACGCGAAGGATCTCAAACTGTATGCCGGTGACTTCCGGGCGAAAATCCCGCTTTTTCCGCTTCCCCGGCCGACCATAACCGATTGCGTCGCTGAAGTTTCCTACCCCGAATACCTTGCCCTCCCCCCTTTCGAATCCGAATCGATGGCCCGCTCGATAACCTTTCCGAAAGGTTCCAGCCTCACTCTTCGCGGAAAGACGAGCCGACCGGTCTCCATGATGTCCGCCTCCACCGATACCCGTTCACCTGACGTCGAATACTCCGGGGATTCCTTCGCCGTCACGATGGAAGACGTACAGGACGTCGAATCCGCCCAACTTCATTTCGTCGACACCTACGGGCTCAAGCCCAAGCTCGAATACACGATCGAACTGATTGCCCGTGATGACGCCCCGCCCGAGGTTGATTTCCGACAAGCTCCGCCCGAATCCTCCATTCTTCTTTTGGAGACCAAGATTCTGACAATTCAATCAAAAGACGATTTGGGAATCGAAAATACCCTGCTCAAGCTGAAGGCAATCCGTGGAAACGACCTGCTCATTGACTCGACCCTCTACAAGCAAGCCGAAAGCAACAGTTCGGTCACGAAGGCAAGCTTCGAGTTCCCCTTCGACCCCAGGCTTTTCACTCTTGAGGACGGCGACGTCGCCGAATTCACCGCATTCGTTTCCGACCGTTTTCCCGAACGCGAAGCCACCCCTTCGCGAACGGTCAGGTTTTTCATAGTCGGTCCGGAAAAGCATGCCGAGATCATCCGTGAACAAATGGAAGCGATCATGGCCCGGACCTCCGAGATTGCCCGGGAGCAGGAAAACCTCCTTATGGAAACCATCGAGCTCGAAGAGGAAGTCGAAGCTTCCGAAGAATCCATCGACTCGAAGACCGAAAGGAAGCTTTCCAAGCTTGCCGACATGCAACGGTCCAACTCACGCAATTTGAAAGCCAATGCGGAAGAAGGAATGGAAGTGCTTGAGGATGCCCTTAGGAACCCGCTCTTTGATCAGGAAGCCCTCAAGGAATTCGGCGAGACGCTCGAGCAAATGAAAAGCGTGGCCTCCAACCAGATGAGTCCGGCAAGTTCGAAAATGCAACAGGCGCAAGCCTCCCCTCCATCCGAAGCCTCCGAATCTCTTGAGGAAGCCGAAGCTTTGGAGCGCGAAGCCCTCGAACAACTTCAGGAAATTCTCTCCGACAGTTCCGAACAGCTCGATCGTTTGGAAGCGCTTACGCTCGCTCAACGTCTGCGCAAAGTGGAAAAAGTCGAAAATACGCTTTCCGGAAACCTTCTTTCCCTTCTGCCCAAGTCGATTGGGGAAACCATTGATCAGCTCAAACCGAAAACATCCCTTGAAAGGGAAAGGATTCAGACCGTCCAGGTGGAAACGCAGATCGAAGCAACCGAAGTCCAAAAGGAAATAAGCAGGTTTCATGAAAGGACGGGCAAAGAAGTCTATGGCGAGGTAAGCGAGATGATGGAAAAGGCCAAGGCTCAGGACGGACTCTATCAGTTATCCCGCAAGATCGGACGCAACGTCGCCTTTGAAGCCCTGGACGATCTCGAGTTTTGGGAAGCGAAATTCAAGAAATGGGCGGATATGCTCGAGGAGCAGGAAGAGGGAGGAGGCCAAGGCCAAGGCCAAGGGCAAGGCGAGGGCAAGGACATCACCGAGCAAATCCTCGCTCTACTGCGGATTCGGGATTCTCAAAAGGAAATCATCTCCAAGACGAAAGTCGCGGACAGTGGCAATTTTCAAGCCCAGCGCGAAAAGTGGACCGACACCCTGGCCGATCAGCAGCAGGAGCTCATGCTTGACCTCACGGACGTTCAGATCGAATTGGCTGAAGAAAGCCTCAATCCGCTCTTTGACGATGCCCACTCCGCCATGTACATATCCGCCTCCGGGCTGGAAGGGGGCAATTCGGGAAAAGAAACCGTAAGCTCGCAGACCGAAGCCAAGGAAATCGTTACCGACCTGATCAACGTACTGATCGAGTCGACCGGTTCCCAGCAATCAAGCAGCCAGGGAGAGAGCATGAGCGGGATGCAATTGCTCATGCAGCAAATGGGCCAGCAACCCGGACAAGGACAAGGACAAGCCGCTGGCATGACGCCCGGTCAAGGATCCTCTCAGGGAGGAACGACCGATCGGATTCCCGAAGATCTGCGCGGGAAAGAATTTGATTTGCAAGGAAACGCCCGGAAATCCAAGCGGACCGGAGGGGCCTCCCTCTCTCCGCCCCCGGAGTTCAAAAAAGTCATGGAAAGTTATTTCCGAAATATCGAGGAATGAAGAGAAGAATTTTTTCAACCATTTGGGCTCTTGCCCTCCTGACGAACGTCTGTTCCGGGCAGGATCTGTTCGAGCAATCCAACGACCTGTTGGTTCGCGAAATCGACAACACCTACCGGCGCGGGCTTGATTACCTTTCGAAAAGTCAGGACTCCTCCAGGGGTTGCTGGTCTGACAGTTCCTATGGATCCGAACCGGGTGTCGTGGGCATATGCATCCTCGCCTTTCTCGCCCGTGGGGACGATCCGGAATTCGGGCCCTATCGCGTACAAGTCAAGAAAGCTATGGATTACCTGCTCAAGGCCCAGAATCCGAAGACCGGCTACATCGGAACTTCCATGTACAACCATGGCTTCTCGACCCTTGCCCTTGCCGAAGCCTATGGCTTGACCAATGACCTGCGACTTGGCCCGGCCCTGGAAAAGGCGACCAAACTGATCATTTCCTCCCAAAAGCAAAACCCCAAGGGAGGATGGAGGTACAGCCCGGAAAGCCAGGATGCCGACTCCACCGTATCGGGAGCCCAAATGGTCGCTCTCTTTGCCGCCCGAAACGCCGGGATCAAGGTACCGGAAGAAGCGATCGAGAAAGGCAAAGCCTATCTGATTTCCTGTCAGGACTCCAACGGCGGATTTGGATACACCAGCGCGAGCGGAGCCAACCTCCCGCGCTCCGCCATCGGTTCGCTCGTGCTCTCGCTTGCCAAGGATACCGACTCTGACGCCTACCGTAACTCCGTGGAATACCTCAAGAAGAACGTTCAAAGCGGTAGCTCCAGCCATAAATTCTACAGCCTGTATTATACCTCACAAGCGGTCTTCCGGACCAGTCCGTCCTTTTGGAACACTTGGAATTCGCAAAATTTCAAGCGCTTGCAATCCACCCAAGGTCAAGACGGTGGATGGCAAGGAAGTTACGGCAAGACCTTCGCCACCTCCGCCGCCCTTCTCTCGCTCGCCCTGAATTACCGATACCTGCCTATTTACGAAAGATGAAATTCCGTCCATTACTTGCCTTTCTACTGCTCGCCCCCCTGTCCTATGGTCAGGAAAGGCCTCCGGTCGGTAGAGTTCTTCAGAACGTGGAAAGCCTGGTCACCGGCGAAAAGGCCGGAGCGCCCGCAGGCGAAGATCGAAAGCTCGTTGTGGGAACCGAGAGAATTCGTTTCTTCGACGGTTCCGAACTCAGGGGCGCTATGCTCAAGCTCGATCAGAAGAAAAACCTCTTTTGGAGGCACGAATCCTCCTCCGATCCGATCCGTTTCAAGTTCCGGGCAATCGAATCGATGATTCTCGACCGCACCCTGCCTGAGGGGCAGAAGGAAGAGAGAAGGAATTTGCTACGCATTCACATGCATAACGGTGACCAGTTGCGCTGCAACTTCAAGAAACTGGACAAGGACTCTCTGCTCGTCGGGACCGGTTTTGCCAATGAAATTTCAATCCCCCTGAAAAACCTTCGCCGGATGGAATTTCTTCCGCCCTCCCATGAAATCCTTTTTGATTCTGCCGAAGGCTTGTCCAAATGGAAAAGCAGCAACCGGAAGTCATGGACTGCAGAAGATGGTGATTTGGTTTCCAGTTATTCGGGCAGTACCGGAACGATCTTGCCGAAGAAGGATGCCATCGGGGTGGAATTCCAAGCTACTTGGGAAAGATCCTTTTATCTCGCCCTGCGTTTTTTCTCCGACTCGGACGGGGCCAGTTACGGAAACACCGGGTATCATCTGTCCTTCTCGAACAACCGCTTGAACCTTCAGGCAAACAAAAGAACCAAAGGCCGGATCAACCGGGAAACCATCGGATCCACGACCATCAATGAAATAACCAGTTCCAAGGCAGCCCGCATCGCAGTCTTCGCGCACCGGGAGAACAAGGAATTCATCGTTATGGTAAATAACCGGGAAGTGGCCCGCTGGAAGGATGCGAGCGAAGACTACTATCCGGATGGAAACGGCATGCTATTCATCAACCAGAGCGGAAGTTCGTACTTAAGGCTCAAGGAACTGAGCATTTCCGGATGGGATGGAAAATTCTTCCCCCAGTCCGGAACGAGGAAAAGGGAGGATGGACAAAAGCAATTCGCGGTTTTCAAGAATGGTGATTCGACCGATGTCTCGGCAAGTTCCGGCCAGGACGATTCCTTTTCTTTGGAAACCAAGCGGGGCACCTTTCAAGTCACCCAGGAAAGACTGAGAAGCCTGGATTTTCCCGAACCGACTGAAGAAACCACCAGCGAACCGACCTCGGAACAACTTTTTCTAAAAAGATCCCTGGGCCGGTTGAGCTTCAACCTGCTTTCCCTCTCGGATGATTCTCTCACCGGGACGCATCCCTCCTTTGGAAAGTTTTCCATTCCTCTCAGCGTGGTCAAGAGAATGAATTGTAACCAAACGCTCAAGACGGTCAGGGAATACCTTGATTTGCTCTCCCAAGCGAGGAAAGCTCTCGATTCCAGGCAACCCGACTCCGCAACCTCAATCCTTGAAAAGACCAACCCCGCGCTACGCGGATGGTACTGGGGCAGGCTCAAGCTCCTGTCCGAAAACATGCAATCAACCGAAATCCTGAGTTTTGCGCCGCACCCGGAAAAGGGGTTGGCCACGGCGTCCTTTGCCGGAAGTGACGAAAAGATTCTGACCACAGGCAAAGACGGATCCTATTCTTTTTGGGACGGACATGCCAAGCTCGCGAATGCAAAATTTACCGAGAGCGATTCCATCCCGGTTGAAATCGGACGGTTTTCAAACGAGGAACAACGTGTGGTTTCGATTTCCCGGCCTTTTTGGCTGGGCGAGTCCGAGGTTACCCAGGAACAGTTTGAAAAACTGATGGGGAAAAACCCAAGCGCCCGCAAGGAACCTGCCCTGCCCGTTGAAGTCAACTGGTTTATGGCCCAAGAATTTTGCAAAAAGCTCAACGAAACGCAAAAGCCCCCTGCCGGATACGAGTGGAGACTCCCCACCGAAGCGGAATGGGAATATGCCTGCCGGGCAGGCTCGACCGGACCCTTTTCCATGAGTGCGACCGGCGAGATCCCCCCTAACATTTCGGACTATGCCAAACACCTCGTCGAATTTGGCTGGTTTGCCCAGAATTCCTTCGGGGAGACTCATCCTGTCAAGCAGAAGAAACCAAACGCATTCGGCTTGTACGACATGCACGGTAACGTTTGGGAATGGTGTCTGGATGCCGTGTCACGTAACAAAGTCAGTTTCATGCAGGATCGAAAGACCGGCATAATCGACCCCGTTTCAAAGGAAGGTGACTGGCGCGCTCTGCGGGGTGGAAACTTCGCCGTTCCTTATTCCAGATGCCGATCCGCATACCGGGGCGCGAACTTGCCAAGCATATCCGAATCGGACAGGGGATTCCGCTTGGCCCTCGGACCGATTCAGGGCAAGGAATCCAATGCGAGCATTGGAGGGGGCAAAGACAGGACCCTTGAGAACCCCGGGCTTAGCCTCAAGCACATCCCCCCGGGCACTTTTCTGATGGGTAGCCCGAGTGGCTTGACGGCCCCCAAGGCGATTACTTGGTCACAAGGAAACAAATTGCTTACCGGAGCGAGCAACGGGGTTCTTGGTACAACTGATTTTTCCGGTCGCCCGGTGGACGTTCTTCACAAATTCAAGTCCTCCATCACTGCCCTTGCCAGCGTTGATCAAGTTGAAGGCGGGAAGAATGCATTGAGCGAGGTTGCCCTGATTGGATGCGCGGACGGACAAACCCATCTCTTCGACCTAAAGAACAAGAAGTTGCTCAAGTCCTTCTCCGATCACAATTTTTCCATCACCACGGTTGCCTTCGACCCGGACGCATCGCACTTCGCCAGTTCCGGGTTGGATGGCAAGATCAACTTTTATTCGGCAAAAGGGCTCGCACGCAAATGGACCTTCTCCGGAGTCGCTGAAGATTCGGGCGTCGACGAGATCGAGTTCTCGAAAGACGGTTCGGCAATCCTCTCCTCGGGGATCGGATCGGCTCCCGTCATCATCAATGCCAAGGACGGGAAGATCCGGATGAAAATAAAGAATGACCTGGGCAACCTCGTTGCCTCTCACTTTCATCCCGATGGAAAATCCGTGACCTCCGTTACCGAATCCGGATTACTCATTTTTTCAGAGGTTTCATCAGGCATTCCTTACAACCTCATCCGTCTGAAAATGAACGACGTCCGGGACTTTTCCTTTTCCAAGGTGGGTCACCGGGTGATCGTCTCCACACAAAACGGAATCTGTTCGATCCGGGCCTTCCCTCGCAAAGGAACCATCATCGTAAAATCTCCGGATGACAAAGTGGAAGTTACGCCCGACTATTTCTTTGCCCTTTCGCAAAACAACAAAGCACCCGTAAGCAGCCTGAGCGACTTCCTGCAAAAGAAAGGATTGAACAACGACGGCGAATCCACACCCAAGGGATGCGCTTATTCTCCCGACAAAAAATGGTTCGTGACCAGTGTGGACGGAGCATTGCGCATATGGCGCAGTGAAACGGACAGTTGGGTCGCCACGATCGCCGAGAAATTGGCCGCCCCGGTTGTCCAATGCGCATTCTCTCCGCAAGGCGACTACATTTTGGCCAAGTTGGAAACCGGGCACATACTTGCCTACCCTTCCCTGCTCGGAGACAAACCGGTCACCAACCTCGAAGAGAAAAAACCGCTCGACGAATGGCTTGAAAAAAGTGAGAAATAGAGCCCCTGTCATGCAGGTCCTAAAATTTTGGGATTGTCTCCTTTGCGCGAAACGTTAGCCACTAGATTGTAACCTTTGCCAAGTATAGAAAAACAAATTCCCATCAAATGACAGAAAATCACGTTCCTTGCCTGATTTTGCCGCTTTTGGCTTTTGGTTTTTTTCTTAGCTCATGTGGTCCCGGACCACCCACAACCGTTCCTGACGCCCCTCCTCCCTGGCAGGAAGTTTCCGGACCGAACGACGGATCGTCCGGCAAACATGGATTGGAAAGTCCGACGCTTGGGAACCCCGCCCCACCCAGACCATCCTGGAGGGAACGCTTTTCCGCCCGCCCGAGCAGGACCAAACAGCCTAGTTATTCCTCAGTCAAGGCTAACTACCACATCACCGCCTATGCGAGCGTATGGGTGCTCGTTCAGGACAAGCGTGGGAACGAATTGGAATGGATCAGCATGAAATCCGGGGATGAAGCCCCCATCATGCACCGCGGACCCCTGACCATCACCTGTTCTTCTGGAAATTCCGTAAAAATCACCGACAAAACAGGCAAAAAGGTCGATACGGTTACCAATTCCAACGGCATAAGTATCCTACGTCTCCCATAAATTCGAAAAAAAATACTTTTTTTTTGAACGTATTGAGAACTTTGCCCGTCTTACCCATTGACTAACGTCAGTTTGTTTCAGTTAAGTTTGTGTTTCAAAAGCCAGAAAAGCACCGCCCAAAAGCGGTGCTTTTTCTTTTGCAAACTTACTCGGACTGAATGGCTTCTTCGCCTGCTTGGTCCTTGATCAGGTGGGCGGGCGGGTTTTCCAACCTGATGTTCACATACGCGCAAAGGCCCTTGAGAAACTTGAATGAGATCAGGCTCCATCCGTATACCGTATCCGAAACCTCGTCGTAAACCGGTCTTCTGTAGTCCCAAAGATATCCATTTCCTCCATCCAGGCTTCTCCCCTCGGGTGGTCCCATCATTTGTTCGATCTCTATGCGGTTTCTACCGATGGACAAGGTCTCCAGGTTATTTTTTCGATAAACCGGCAAATTATCAGGAACTTCGAACTTTTCAATCTGCTGGCCATTTTGCGAAGAACCGTTTCCCTGCCCTAGATCGCTGAAAAAGCTCCCCCGAGTGCAGGAAGTGGTCGCTACTATGCAAAAGATCGCAAAGGAGAGAACGCATTGGCTTGGTTTCCTTACGGTACCTGAATTTTTCATAATGTGAAAATGGATTTTCTCAAATTCCTTAACCCGCGATTCAATTCAATTTGCCCTGTTTAGTCAATCTCTCGGATTTTGCAAAAAAAGTTTGTTCTGTCCCACTGGAAAATCGAGGTTCGCTAATTTTAACGATGAATATGTTATTTTCATAGTGATCGAATGCCTGACGGGTATTCATCGCGTTGGACTAGAGTTCCCTTCGGTTACGGAAGGCAAGCTCTCTTCGTGGCCATTGCGTACGCTACCGAGTGGAGTTAAATCATTCCGGAATGCTGCCCGCAGGAACCCGAACAGAAAACCGGAGTAGGAACGGGAATAGAGCCCTTCGGGCAGCCTGTCCCAGATCAATTCATGAATCTTCCCGAGGTTGTAACTGGGAGCGCTCGGAAAGACGTGATGTTCGAGGTGATAGTTTTCATGCATGAATAACCAGGATACCAATTTTGAACTCTTGACCGTTCGGGTGGATAGGTAGAGGTTCTCGACGTCACCAAGGGCATGCGAGGCAAGTCCCCGGACATTGGTCAGGAAACTACAGACCACCAGCGGATAAAACCAGTAAAGGAGAAGGGTTTCCGCTCGAAGGGCCATGAACAGGAAAACCGCGATGGTGAGCAATACGCAATATTCGGAAATGATGACCAGGCGGGAACGGACGGAAGCCGTCCGGAAAGCCAGTGGGGGAATCAACAGGATATATAGAAAGGTTCCCAAGAATAGTTGTGCGAAATAGGCGATCCATACGAAGGCAGTTTTCCTGAAGTGTTGCCGATAGGTTCCGTAATCCAATTTCCTGCCCAATTCAAAATGATGATTGGCATGGGTCACTTGGTATGCGGTTGGGGATGCGAGGATTGGGATCCCGGCAAGAAAGGACATGCAATGATTAAGCCAGGGACGCTTCGCAAGCAGGCCGTGCAAACCTTCGTGAATGAGGATGCCCAGCATGTTGAAGGCCAATCCCATGCATACGATTCCGCATACGGACAAGGGAAGGATTCCCCCGGGATAGGTGAGCAGGAAGACCCCCGTGCCATAGAGGGTTAACAAAGTTCCGATTTCCAGCCCGCGCTTGACCGGGTTGAGCTCGTGAAGCCCATCGATTTCCTTCTCTATTCCAAGAGAAATGTCCTTCCTGCCCAGCCTGAGGGCCCTGAGTACTTCATTTTCCTCCGCTATCTCGGGCGAATGCATATTCGGTCAGGATTCATCACTCGCCTTGGGCATGGTGAACAGAATGGCGAGAAAGAAAAAGGCGATTAATCCGAGGCTCACGAAGCTCATCACTTCACCCGTCCGGTCCGGGGAGATCACGTCGAAGAACACGATGTTGATCACGAAGCGTACCCCGAAAAGAGCGAGGGCAGGCAGGGCGAAGATGCGGTACTTCACGGGATTGGAAAAGAGCAGGAGCATCATCCCGCCAAAAGCGAGCAGGTAAACCGATGCAAACTTGAGGATCACGGGTAGTTGGTCAGTGGGTTCCAATACGAAACCCAAGACGGCTTTGACGACTTCGGCTATGGTGTCAATCGGTAGGGTCAAGCCCACGACCCCCAGAGCGAGGTGGTATGCGGCGACAATGCCCGTGACGATTTTGAATGTGCGTTCTTTCATGTTTGGTCTTTCCTTTTTAGTTTTGTTATTGTTTGTGAAATAAAAAAAAGTGCCAGGACAGCAACGGCAATGAGGGGAAGCATCCGGGTCCATGGAAGCGTGTCCACGGACGGAGCGCTCACAGAGGCATCGACCCCGGATGAAGCGAGCGAATCGGGCCTGCCCTCCCCTTCCGTCAGGACAATACGTCCGCCTGTCTGATGGGTTCCGAAATCCTCCACGCTCCCGTCAGGCCAACGAACCTGCAATTGCGCGTTTTCGGATTGTCCCATCCCGAAGACCTGCTCGAGTGAAAACTGCCCGGTATAGGCATGTCCCGCCCCGACGAGGCGGTTTTGCGTATGCTCGTCGATGCGGGCGCTGATGACCGAGCCCACCCCGTCCCGGTTATTCTTCCTGCCCTCCAACCTGACCGCCAACCAGTTGCCCTCCCGGTTCCAATCGTTCCGGTAATAGTATGCGGGCGCGTTGTAATTGTTAACGACCAGGTCGACGTCGCCATCATGGTCAAAGTCGGAGGCCGCAAAGCCCCGGGCGTCAGCAGTGCCGTCAAGCCCGAGGGCGGCACCCATTTCCATAAATTGACCGTTACCCAGGTTACGGAAGAAATGGTTGTGTTCCCGCCCGTTCCAAGAGTTCTCGGCCACAAAGTCGTCGGTATAGATCCAGTTCTCGATTTTGCGCTTCCTCGAGTCCAGCCCGATGCGGGCGAAGTCGAGGCAGAGGTCGTGCTTACGCTTTCCGCTGATCCAACCGTTCACGGCATAGAGGTCGAGCCAGCCATCATTATCCAAGTCAATGAACCCACTCCCCCAATACCATCCGTTCAAGCGAGTCCCGGAATGCT
>Ga0315322_10000425_pt1 | contig 31527 bp, 41 predicted proteins | sample M110021515metaG_FD_203461 | JGI IMG/M metagenome (GOLD analysis project Ga0315322, IMG submission 203461) | Ammonia-oxidizing marine archaeal communities from Monterey Bay, California, United States - M1 100m 21515 | ecosystem: Environmental > Aquatic > Marine > Intertidal zone | place: USA...
CCTCTAGTGTGTTGTTGAACAGCTATGTTAATACACAGACTAAGCAGGAAGTTACTAATGACAACGGTAATAAGACAGCCACTATAGATACTACTATTTATAGGACTGTCTTTTACCAATATGCTAACGGTACTGTAAGTACTCACAATGTTAGCAATAGTTCAAGGACTATTAACCTTTTAGTTTAAAGCCTGTAGCTCTCTTTCAAGTTTATCATGTAGTCCATCTAGTTTAACTTCTACTTCATCTAGTACTTTACGCACAAGAATAGCATCTTCTTCTTCAAAGAATTCAGATACTTTTCCTTTAGGAAACTTGCGGTACTCCGTCATGAGAGTACCTCTAGAGTCAAGGTATACTTTAAAACTTATAATATTGCCCTCACTCACGCGAAGCTCACCTTGTTAACATCACCACGCATACCAGCCTTCATGTATGTAGTAGCTCTACCTTCAAAGAAGTTCTGATGCTCTACACCTAGTACATCATCTAACCAGTTCAAAGGATTATCTTTGATATTGTAGTTAGGCTTTAGTCCTAGTTGCAGTAAGCGTCTGTCTGCAATATACCTAATGTACTTTTGCATCTCAGCCTTGGTCAATCCTTCAATGTTACCCTGCTCAAACACTAGGTCTAGAAATCTATCTTCTAGATCTACCATCTCTCTACAAGCTTGGTAAATCTCAGCCTTGAAGTCATCGTCCCAGATCTCTATGTTCTCTTGAATGAATTCCCTAAACAACTTGGTCATAGCTTCTACGTGTAGTGACTCATCTCTAATACTGTAAGTAATGATCTGACCCATACCCTTCATCTTACCGAACCGTGGAAAGTTCAACAGTATTATAAAACTTGAGAATAGTTGAAGACCTTCAGTAAAACCAGAGTACACAGCAAGTGCTTTAGCAATGCTTCTCTTATCGCCCTTAGCGACCTTTACAGAGTCAATGTACTCATGCTTCGCTGCCATAGCCTCGTAGTCTGCAAACGCCTTGTACTCAACCTCAGGCATTCCTACGGTGTCTAGTAGTAGGCTGTAGGCGTGTTGGTGTATGGACTCCATGTTGTTAAAGGAACCCATCATCATCCGGGCTTCAGGCTTCTTAAAGATCTTCATGTATCTATCTACATAACCAGAGCTAACATCTACATCTGATTGTGTGAACAGTCTGAAGATCTGTGTAAGAAGGTTCTTCTCTTCAGAGGTCATAGTCTGCCAATCTTTTACATCATTGTGCAGTGGTACATCTTCAGGGAACCAGTGCATTTGATTCTGCTGTGAGTAATAGTCGAACATCCAAGGATGGTCAAACGGTTTATAATAATCTCTTGTTCCTAGTAGGCTCATGCTACATCTCCCTCTTTAATAAATATACCTTCACTGTTCATGTGGCCCTTGCGATCTTTGATGTCATCGTAGGCGACCTCTAAGCACCGCTCTAAGGATGTATCAAACATGATAGCCAGTGTATTAAGTACCACCAAGCAATCGCCTATATCGTCCTCTACGCTGCGCTGCTTTGCTATGTTATCCCCTAGCTCACCTACCTCAGACACTAGCTTTGCAAACTGTGCCAACGGTGTGCTGTTGTTTATGATACCTCTAGACATACTCCAAAGGTTTATCTTGTGTATCAAATCTTCATTCATACTCTAGTCCCTGTACGTTTGCATTCAGTAGAGCTATTTTAAATAACTCTACGATGTACAAAAGCTCTTTGTTGTCCAACGCACTAGAAGCTCTAGCCGTTAGGTTATCATCTTCATCCCAACCCAACACCAGTAGATCTGCATACTGATCTTTACAAAGCTCTAGTATCTCATTGGCAGTGGCTTGAGGAGGGTTCATGTGTACTATATTACTCATTGAAATGTGTCTCCAATACTACCATCTTATCTTCATTCTCAGCTATCTGCTGTACTAGCTTGTCCATAGTTTCTAAGAATGTGTGCTCCCCTACGGCTGAGGGGTACTCCAAGTAACTTGTAAGCTCAGAAGCTGCCCAAGTTATCTGTGCTTTGTAGTGATCCTTCAAAGCTCTTATCTTATGATCTTCCATCTTTATACCTTTGGTTGTAACCTTCTTTTAATAATTCTTCATACTTACTTATATACTGTGCGTAAGTTAAAGGTGTTTGTCTACGAACTTCATCGTTCATATAGTTAGCCCACATCTGAGCACAGAAGCCTGAGTAGGTAGCTATGTCCCTATCTTGCTCTCTATAGTACTCTAAGTAAGAGGGCCAATCTACTGCTTTTTTTAGCTCATGTATATAAAACATAGCTCTATATATTGGGTGGCTATCCTTCACAGCTTAGGCACTCCCCTTCTTCAAGATTGATTCTTGGTATTTTAATGTTGACATTCTCTGTATTTCTAGCTGCTGTAGAGCGGAGGTAATACATAGATTTGAGTTTGTTAGCTCCTGCCCAATGCACACTATTAACATATTCCAAATACTCATCATGTACCTCCTGTGGTGCTGTAGCTGCTGGTGGGTTAAAGAACAAGTTAACAGACTGTGCCTGACATACATACTGCTGACGCTGATAAGCATGTTCAATGATCCAGATCTGATTCAGTTCAGGTGCAGTTTTAAATACATCTTTCTCTTCTTCAGTAAGTCCATCAAGCTCTGCCACAGATCCTTCAGCAGCCGCAATAGCCTTCCAAGTCTTCTCATTGTTCATGCCTTTAGACTCTAGTAGTTCGGTCAAGTACTTGTTCTGTACTTTAAAAGAACCTGTCAACGTTTTGTGCGTGAATACGTTAGCCCTTGTTGGCTCAATTGAAGGAGACGTTCCACCGCATATAATGCTACTAGAGGCATTAGGAGCAATAGCAAGAAGGTGAGAATTACGCAGACCACTACCAGCCATATCAGGTGCTTCGCCACGTAGCTCCCCAAGAAACGCACTTGCTTCACTGGCCTGCTCTTTGATATGTTTAAAAGCTCTGTTATTGAAGGAGGAGGCGTACATACCCTCAAAAGGAATGCTATTACGTTGTAAGTAACTATGAAACCCCATTGCTCCAAGGCCAATTGCGCGTTCTCTATACGCTGAATAAGCGGCTTTTCTAAAACCTTCTTTACCTTCTTGTACAGTAAAGTCTTCATAAGTAGCTCCGTATGGTTTTCTATTATCTGCATATCTAGTGATACGCCCACAAGCATTCTCAATAAAATGTTCAATGATGTTATCCAGCATAGTAACTAGATCAGCAATGAACATAGGGTGTTCCTTCCACTCATCAAAGTATTCTAGGTTAACACTAGATAAACAACATACTGCTGTACGCTCTTCACTGGTTGGTAGTGTGATCTCTGAGCATAGATTGCTCTGTCGTATCTCAAGACCTATTTCTTTCTGAGACTCAGGCAGTGCTTCATTACATCTATCCATGTTTACAATGTATGGTTCACCTGTCTCTGCTCTAGTGTGTAGTAGTTGCCACCACAGATCCCTAGCTGATACAGTCTTGATAGCTTGCTTAGACTTAGGGTCTATGAGTCTCCAGCTTTCATCATCTTTTACACGGTTGAGAAAGGCATCACTAATGTTAACACCGTTGTGTAGATTAAGACATTTACGATTAAGATCTCCGCCAGTTGTCTTTCGCATAGCAATGAATTCTTCAATCTCTGGATGATCAATGTCCATGTACGCTGCATAACTACCTCTTCTTGTAACGCCTTGATTAAAGGCTAGCATCTGACTGTCTACAACGTGCATGAAAGGGATGCTACCAGTAGACTGACTACCATTAGCAGTAGAAACCCCGTTACTTCTAACATCACCCCAATATCCACCCAAGCCTCCACCTCCACTCGCAAGCCATATGTTCTCATCATAATGATCAGAAAGGCCCCTACGCGAATCAGGAACATAATTGAGAAAGCAGCTAATAGGTAAACCACGACTGGTTCCCCCGTTGCTAAGTATAGGAGTGCTAAAGCCGAACCAGCCCTTGCTACTGTAGTCGTAAAGTCGCTGTGCAAGATTGAAGTCAGTATATCCTTGATACGTTGAACCATAGACTGAGGCTCTTGCGAAGGCTTCTTGTGCATGGGTTTCATCCTGCCATAAATATCTGTCTTTTAAAGTTTCTATTGAGAAGTTATTAAGATCATCTTCTCTAGAGTAATCAATCTGAATCCCTAGATAGTCTTGCTTCCCAATCTTTGATGTCGTTAATGTCATCCTTTTCCCTTAGTTGTGATTGCCTGTACCCCTTGGTACGTGCTTTGTTTTGTTTCTTATCTTTTGCTTTGTTTCTTTTATGAAACATTTCAGACCTTTCAGTCTTTCTATCCCAGTTGTCTGCCATTACTATTCAACTGTATCTGATTCTAAAATAGCTAGTAGTCTGTTCTCGTACCACTGTGCTTTACGTAGATCTTTAACAGCGTTGTCCTTACTCCTACAACGCCACCTGTACTTGAATGAGTTGCCTCTGAGGTAGCCTATGATTTCTTCTCTTGTCAGCATAGACTCCATAGCATCAATACATTCTATGTCACCCTGTGCGGCATAGTGTGCAGGGCTATTGACATCTTCATCACCCCAAGAAGTTTTGAACTTATACCCTTGGCGTGTGAACTCACCGTGTTCTTTAACAAACCTTTTGCGGGGATTAACTTCTTTAGCATAACTGTCTGTCATCTTTTCCTCTGCTAATTTATAGTCTTCTTTTAACAGATCACCCAACATTTTAGGGTCATCTTTTGTAGGGAATAGTGGGTGTTGATCTGGCCCATTACGGTGCCATTTGTTTATCCTATCCCACGCTTCCGGTGTTGCGTCATCAATACTCATTGCATCTTAACCTTTAGTTTATCATTACGTTTCTTATACTCATCAGACTCTCTAGCCTTAGCATCAATCCAGTGGTCAGGTATTGTATCTTCACTATACCATCTGAAGTCATGTGCTTCTGCCCACTCAGCGTGAGATCTTTTAGTACCATCTTTACGCCGTTTAGCTCCGGGCATAGGGGCAGCAGGGTTGGCAAAAAGAAACACCAGTTCAACATCTTTAGGTAAGATCTTCTTTACCCAGATGTATTTATTATACTCTGCGAAGTCCCAGAATCTACCCTTAGACTCAAGCAATATCTTCTTTCCGTCTACTTCCCTAACAAAGTCAGGCTCGTACTTATGTTCAATAACATAGGGTACTTTATCAACATGATGTTCCCAATCCTTTAGAATTGATTCATGTAACACAGCCTCCCAGATAGAGTCATACTTACTGCCATCTTCTTTAAGATACTTCTTAGGCCGAGGTACTCTAGCTTTACGCCAGCCATTTTTTACTTTAGTTGCGATGAGGTAGTACTCTTTCTAGTTGTTCCATGTTTATCTCCTCTACTACATGTCCAAGTTTAACAAGCTTCTTGATTGTCTTACGTACCCACTTAGGACTATAAAAGTTCAGTCTAAGTGTCCTACCTACATAGAAGTAAGAGGAGGGAGGAATGAATTCACGTACATTACTAACACTAATCTTTGATTGTTCTTCTTCAGTCACAAGAGTTTTTAACCATTGGTATAGCACTATGTCTGTCTGTCTACTGATTCTTTTACAAATCTGTGGCTTCATTTTATAAAAATCTCCTGAACATTTGGTGTGGATGTGACTCTTGTGAAGTACTTAATACCATTAGAATATTTAAAAGCTCTCAAGCCTTTGCCGTTGTTGGCATCTGACCAGCATTGATTCTTAAAGCCACAGTAGGAACAACCAGAACCGAGACGTAGGTTACCTTTCTTTCCTTCCACTACAGGTTCGTAGCATCTTTCAGGAGGAGTGTCTGACTCTAAGTTATTTTTTAGAGTCTCTATTCTAGTGTTGACATTGGGTTTTGTCAAGCCTCCGGGCCTAAATAAAGCAAGTTCTCCTGTCTCTTTGTTGATAGCAAGGAAGCCACCGTTGTCTGTACCCTCTGCTGCTTCATACCCTGCAAGCTGATACATGTAACCAAAGGGATCATCATGGTAGAGACTACCTTCTTTGAACTTTTTGAAGCCGAAGTTAGATGCAGTCTTAACGTCAACAACTTCTCCGTTTATCTTACAGTCCATGTGACCTTTGATACCATCTACTTTAACTTCTTTCTGCTCATCAGTTACCTCATGTCCTGCTAGCTTCACAAGTAGTAAGAGCAACTCTTCAAGAAGATGTCCGTACAGAAACTTAATATGGGTAGACCCTTTCAAGGGAGGTGCAGGTGTGTCGCTCTTTTGTTCGTACCATAACTGTCTAGATGGCTTGCCTATGTTGCTCATGCGTAGTCCCTTAGACTGCTTGTGCGGTTCAGTCCAATGAACAAGGGCAGACTTCATGCGTTCTCCGAAGTCATGTATAAGATCATCTGAGATGTCTATTTGTTTACCATCTGATAACACTTCAATCATCTTGTAGATGTCAGGTACTAGGTTGTCTAAGTTTTTAGAAGAGTTCAAACTGTGCTCCTTCCGTGTTAAAATGTTTATTTAAAATAGTTTCTGCTACAACAGTAGAGCAAACAAACCATTCACCTTTACGTTCATGCTTCTGTGATAGAAGTTCGTGGGCTTCTGCTTCTGATTTTCTTCTGTCACTAACAGGGTAGCAAGCATGTACTCTATAGTCTCTGTAAGGTGATCCTGTTTGATACTGTTTGAGTCTGTCCTTAGAGTCAATAGCCATTCCTACCTTTACCCAGCTAGGGAAGGAGGGGCTGTATATAATATACACCTCACCTTCTAAGCTTTGCTCATAGTTAGATAAAGAACTAAACGCCGCGTCTGTAAAGCCTCCGTAATATCCGGGCTTGTGTAGTGGATGTGCTTTTGGGACATACTTACCATTCACATACATTTTTCCTGTGTTAGTCCTTCTGGATGTAGCACGATGACACTCTAAGCACCTGTATTTTTTTTGTCTTTGATTTGACTGAGGCCAGTTTTTATCTGCAACTAACTCTTGGCTACAATCTAAACAAAGTTTAGTGGGTTTCTGCCCAGTTGTTCCCGGCATTATACTCTCCATCCAATGGACATTTAAGATCGAAGTGCAGACCAGCTTCTATGATAGCCTCAACACCCAGCCTACCTACCTCATCAGCTACAGACTCGTCAGCCTCTATCTGCCATTCATCATGTACGTTAGCCACGAAGTTAGCGTCTAGCTTCTTTATCTTTTCATTTAAAATGATCAAAGCTTTCTTCATAACAATAGCACCAGCACTTTGTAGTAGTGTGTTTAGAGCAGCATGTTGGCTGCGGACTGTAAGCTTACGCCCATCTAGCCCTTTGATGTAGCCCTCTTCTGATGCTCTTGCAACTCTATTCTTGAGAGCCGCGAATGCTGGAAGATTATCGAAGAAAGATTGTCTAAGTCTTGAACCAACTGATCTACCTCCCCCAGCCACGCTTCCAAGCTTTTCATCTCCTGCTCCGTATAGGAGGGCATAAATGAATGTCTTCGCCTGATTTCTTGATTCAAGTCCCGCAAGTTTTTGATTAGCGGTATGTATGTCTCCGTTAATGATTTCATTTGTGTAGTCCTCATCGTCCATATAATGTGCAAGCATTCGTAGTTCAAGTCCACTAGCATCTATACCCACCAGCTTCTTACCTTTAGGTACAGTCCACAAAGCTCTACACTCAGAGCCAAAAGGTGAATTAGATGAAGGTACTTGAGCCATGTTGGGTTGTCTGTGTGTCATCCTTCCAGTGATAGCACCATTAGGAATTACAAAGCCATGAACCCTACCATCCTCTTCAACTGCCTCACCCCAAGAGGTGATCTGAGATACACGCTTTTGGTACATCAAGTAAGAGTTAATTAGATCAGCTTCAGGAATTCCCTGCACCTCTGCTAATGTCTTTTCATTTACAATAGGTCTACCATGAATTGTGAACTCAGTAGGCTTCCAGCCAAAGTCTTGTAAGTACTCACCAACCTGCTGCCTTGATGCTAAGTTAAAGTCCTTAGCTCTGCTGCGTATTACAGGGTCACACTTACTCAACTCACCTTCTGCTTTCTCAATCTTCAGGGTCATCAACTCGTACTCTGGCTTAGTCATTCTGACACCAGTACCACTAGCTAACGCACAAGAGTCTGCCATCTTGCTCAACTTTCCTGTCGCTGTGTGGCGAGGGTATAACTTTATCTTAGTTACTTTTGGTTTAAACACATGCTTAACTTTTGCCTCTGTCTTAGCGACCACCGAGCGTAGGTCAGCGAGGAGAAGGTCAGCCTCCATTGCATCGTATAAGAACCCATGTTTCTCTTGCTCCTTTAGGATCAATGCTACTGCGTGTTCAATCTCCAGTGACTCCTTGCTGAAGCCACGGGACTCCTCACGCAAGGCATGGTACACCTTCAGATTAAGTTCTACATCTTGCACACAATAGTCCAACATCTCAGGGGAGAAACCACCTGTAAAATCTTTGAAGTCTATCTTGTTAGAACTTAGCTTATAGCCCCAAGACTTCAGGCCATGACCAGCTTCTCGTACAGGGTCGAACAGTCGAGATAGTACCAATGTATCTACTATCCTTTGTCCTTCTCCAAGTGTCTTGAAGCGTGTCAAGTCTTTTAGTACAGGGATGTCGAAGCCTATGATGTTGTGACCAATTAACTCATCAGCATCTGAAAGTAATTCACACCCTTCATCTATCTGACTAGGCCCATAGGTATAGACTTGCTCAGTGTCTATGTCTTTAGCAACGATGCACCATATCTTGGTGGCGTTAAGGTCATCAGTTTCTATGTCGAATACTAATCTCATTACTCAAACCCCAATGCAATTTCATTGTTGTCTGATGCAGAGTTAGTTAGGTCATCAGTTTCTACTTCAGCTAGCCTGCCTGTCTCATCATCAAACACTAGGGATGTGGCAAGTCCAACGTCACCAGTGTACCTACTCTTGAGTATGCGTACCTTAGTTGTTGATGCCTCCAGTGGGTCATCTGATTGCTGATTCCTTTCAAGTGATATAACACAGTCAGATAACTGAGCAATAGACTGACTGCCCCTGAGGTGTGACAAGCCTGTCTCTATGCCATTCTCGTGTCCCTTGTTACCGTCTACCCTGCGGAGGTGAGATACAAGTATTACACCTGCTCCTGTCTCTTCTACAAGGGTTCTTAGTCGGTGCATGATAGCATCAATTGACCGTCTCTCGTCACCTTCCACCGTAGTGGACACTAACATGTGCAGGTGGTCAATGACTACCCACTTACAGTTGCAACCAACTATCATGAAGCGAAGCTTGCTGAAGATAGAATCAATATCATTCGCACCAAAGTGCGCGTGAATCCATACACGGTTATTGTTCTGACCATCGTACATAACATCAAAGAAGTTATCTAACTCCTCTTCTGTGTACTGATCTCTGATCCTGTCGATGTGTAGTTTAGCGTTGGCTTCAATAGAAAGTATTCCATCTACTGTTCTGTTGAAGGTTTCTTCTAACGCGATCACACCTACGTTATCGTTTGTTGTTTTAATTAACCAGTGCTCAAGCTCTCGCGTAACACTAGACTTGCCTAGTCCCGTGCCACCAGTTAATGTTATCAACTCACCATGCCGTAACCCTTCTAGCTTCTGATTCAAACCGTCCCAAGGGTAAGGGTACGACTGAACCTTCTCTCTGTTCTTATACTTATCACGATTCTCAGTGACACTAAGAACACCAGACGGTGTATAAGTTTTAGCTGCCCAGAAAGCTTGCACATAGTTTCTGTGGTCTTGTCTGTTCAGCATCTCGTTGGCATCTTTGTAGCCTTCAGGTAGCGTCATTACCCTAGCCTTGCTGGGCTTGAGTAAGCTAGCTACACGCTTGGCTGCTTCTCTACCTGCCTTGTCTTCATCGAAGTTGATGATGACTGTATCGAAGCTTTCAAGGTACTCAAGTGATGCTTTCACATCACGCTCTGCACCGTTAGCTCCTGATCTTATACTAACTACAGGCCACTTAGAACCTAGCAGTTCGTATGCAGCCATAGCATCACACTCTCCTTCCACCAAGGTAATGTACTTACCACCCTCTTGGAATAGGTGCTCACCGAATAGTCCTGACTCCTTGATTGCTCCTCTAGTAAAGAAGTTTTCCTTTCCAGTAGCGCCAAGGATTCTTTCCTTGTAGGCTACAATCTCTTTGTCTTTAAGGTAAGGATAGAGGTGCTTCTGAATAGAGCCGTCTGGCCCTGTGATGCAACGTACACCATACTTCTTGGCTGTTGCCTCTGATATACCCCTGTCCCGTAACGCCATGAACTCACCCTCTTCTGCAAAGGTGATTGGCTCGCTTGTAATTAAGTTGATATTAATATCTCCTGTTGGTATGTGACCCGTCAATGCTTCGTACTTTCTACTGCTAAACCTGTCGTTACATGCGAAACAGAACGCACTGCCGTCATCATTGACAGACAATGCGTCACTGCTCCCACACTCAGGACACGGTTGATGGAGTTTCACAAAACTCAATTAACTTACTCCTCTACTATTGATCCTTCAGCCGGTTCACTATCTAGTTCAGTGGATAGCTGTTTGGATAGCTGCAACTCAGCAGCCTGTAACGTCACAAGACGGTGGCTTACTTCACCCACCTCCTGTCTTATGTTAATCACATGGCCTACGATAGCCTTAGCTGTTTCAGATAGGTCATCTAGATTGTATTCATTACCATCTACAGTGACTGTCTGCTGCTCTTCACTCATGTTATCTCCTTTAAAATGCTAGTGATTCTACACTGGTAGGTGCTGCTGCTTCGCCTCTCTCAATTAGGTTGAGGATTTGCACAGCCTGTAGTTGAGGGCGAATGATCTTGGTCATTTGACCATACTCTTTTCTTGCCCACTGTACTGCAATGGTGGAGCCGTTACCTATGGAAGCAGTCGAAGGATTCTTATCCTTGTCTACCACAATAGGTGGAGCAATTTGAGAGCCATCATTGTTGTGCGCCCAAGTTGCAAACTTAATCACCGGGTCGGGTGTATAGTTTTTCTTTCCAGCCGCGTACAGAAAAGAGTCAGAGAATCCTGCTTCCTTGAACATTTCAAATACATCATCTGATACAGCTAACTGCAACTCATACCAAGACTTGACTTTATTATAGTCAAGGTTGGGTACTACGAGGTGTGGGAAGTAGACCTGCCCTTCTATAATGTTAGGTGGGTTCATACTTTATCTCCGTTGTTGTTTAAAGTTTGGTTATAATACTCCTTCAGGAAGGGGATGTACACATCTTTTTGCACATCAATATCAATTCCTTCTGAGATTTCTACGGCGTGTTCATCCTTACCGTAGTAACCTAGAAGTAATCCTGTGATTGCACATTTGTTTTCGTACAAGATGCCCATGTATGAGGAAGCGTTGAACTTAGCGTATTGATCTTCACTCATCTGATACTTACTCATTCGATACTTCCCTCCACTAAACTATCTAAGAAGTCACTGAACAGGTTGGATAAATCACTGTCATCTATCCGCCTGTTGTCTGTTTCACTACACTTATCGTGAACAAATGAAATGAATTTACTTTTGGTTGACCCCAAAGGTAAGACAGCGTTGATGCGTAAGGCCCATAGCTGCGCCCACCAATCATCAATCTCTGCCTCAAACTCACCTCTCCATTCATCTGGATCTATGGCACTCATCTTAGCTCCTGTCGTGTTCGTTATTTAATTCTTCTTTACACACTGCTAGGTATATCTCAAGGAATGATAGCACGTATTCCCCATGCTTGAGAAGTAATTGAAGTGCCTCTTCTTGTACACTCTCACCAGCAGGTTCATCCATAAGATAGACCTGCGAATACTTTAGTACATGATTAGACACATCAATTATATTCTGCATGATTAAGCTACCGCTAGTAGTGCGCCAGCCGTCAGACGTATTGAGTCTTCACGCTTGGCCTTGATTGATAGGATGCTACCTTCCGCTGTCTTCTTAGCAGCAGGTGCATGTGTGCTCCAGTGTGTCATGGTGTTGTATACGGCCCAGTGTGTCGATCCTAGAGACTTTTGATCGTCAGTGGTGTATTGGTTCCACATGTACTGTAGCGCCCTGTTACGGTACACCTCAGGCTCTACCATGAGGTCATACACAGACATGTTAGGCTTGGCTAGTACAAACTTGCACTTAGCAGCCATTGCAAATACATCGAAGGCTTCACGGTTGGTGATGCTGTTCTTATTCCACTCCTTCCAACGCTCTGCCTCATGTTGATAGCTGTTCAATGCAGCAGCCAACTTACGCTGTGCATGTTCAGTTGACATGGTGAGTGTGTGCTTGGACTTGTACATGCTGAAGTTATCTACAAACACTTGACCGTTTGTGCATACCATACGTACTGCACCTATCTGTAATACAACACTCCAAGTACCATTGAATGAGGTGCGACCATTGATTTGGAATATACTCTCGTCACCCTTGGCAGTCTCTATGGTATACTCAGGCAAAGTCAGTGTCATAGTACCCAACGCACCATCAGGTGACATCATTGAGTCAACCTTAGCACCAGCACAGTTGATACCTGAAGCCTTGCAGATATTAACCATAGCCTTATAGATGTCTCCATACTGAGCACCTTCAAACTTGTAGCTTGGCTTAACAACAAACATAGGCGGGGTCATGTCTGAACCAACAACATGTAAACCTCTACGTGTTGTATCAAGTGCAGGGGAACCATTGGTACTGGTGTAGTACATAGGTCTGGCCTCGATAACAGTGTTAACAATATCAGGCGGATCAAGTAGATCTAGTGGATGATCATTAACTAATTCACTTAGGGGTACAACATTTGGCTTGTTATCGTTTAGATATATTATGTTAGATGTATTCATCTTTTTCTCTTTGGTTTTAAATTATTTATTTTAATGCTGTCTCTTTATTTACAATAGAGGGTAGCATATTTGTTTATGGTTGTCAAAATTATTCACTAGGTTAATCAAGCCAGAGTGGAGACTTCCTAATGGTACGTTGCACCTTAGAATAACTAGCCCCCAAGGTGTCAGCTATTGACTGTATGGTGTAACCCTCCCTCCTCATCTTGATCATCTCAATATTTTCAGATGTTACGAGTCCTGCCAATGGATGGTTCCTGTAAGGGATAATCTTATCTAGGTTACCCTGACACTGAATAGCTTGATAGAATGTATCAGTCATGCTTCATCACCTCAGTCATCCCATGCCAATCGTTAATGGTAAACACACTACCACGGGTGTGATGAGGGACATACCAAGACCGCCTGCCCATATGAACTGCAAGATAGGAGCGACCATACTTGATACCATAACGCTTCTTAAACTTCCTTAGACGATAGATCATCAGTGAAACTCCAGTTATTTAATTACCATAAAGCAGTAACCTTCAGGCACCTTGTACATTGTGTACTTTCCACGAAGGTAAATATTAGCAGACGCACCTACTCTTGAGTGGTCTTTCCTTTCAACAAACATCCAATCACCACGGCGCATACTTCCGAACAACTCTCTCCATACAGAGCGAGGTTGTGTGGTACGTGATGGTGCTTCACTTGACTGAACTTTTAAATATGCTACTCTTTTCATTATACTTCCTCACTTAATTCAATTTGCCATGCTTCTATTTCATTTAACTTAGCAGTGTTGATAGCCTTATCTACTATTAATACTGCATCCTCTCTGCTGGAGGCATTCACAAAGAACCTCACCTCCACCATAAACTCCTGCTCTTCAGCGTCAGCCCAATGCTTGTCAATTAAAACAGCATCACTTAGCTCACGCAGCCTATCTATATCACTCACCCTATCTTCTCCTTTATTAAGATTTAAAGTTGGATCAATATTTTTAAACAAACCTTCACCGATTATTTCATTTAACTCATTAAACAAATCAGACATACATTTTCCTTTTAGTTACATTGATAGGCATTATTCTCCTCGACAGTCTACTGTTATTTTAATTGGTGGGTTTCGCATCTGGCTAAGTCTGAATGCCTCTGCCATTACATCTTGGCTAGTAGCATGGCAACTTATTAAGATACCGTCATCAGTTATAGACCAGCCCTTAGAGCCAGCCTTCTCTACTAATAGTTCACGCTCCATAGTCATTCCTATGTTATATAAATTTGGAGAGGAAGGAGGGAATCGAACCCTCGTAAATGGAGTTGCAGTCCATTACATAAGCCACTCTGTCACTTCCTCATAGGTGAGCAGTTTAACAACATACTCAGGTTGCGAGGGTTCTATGCTGCTTGAGCCAAAGGTATAAGGTTCACATCTACAACAAAACCATTGTCGTTCTCTTTGGCTGGGCCTTTCTCTGTTAGACCCACAACCACCTTACCTGCCTTGACATTGAACAGGTCAGATTGATCACCATCTATAACCTTACGCCCCATAAACTCTGTGGGCATCTTGCCTCTGAACACCACAGCCATAGGTACATCAGACTCCATCCCTATAGCTACCTGCTTACGGTACTGTGGCCTACCACTATATGAGAACATCAACTTGTAATTAGAGGGTGTTTTGCCTAGACGTATGGCCCGTTTGGTATAGTCATAGAAGAACAGATCAGGAAAATCCTGAGGTATGCTATGATCTTCCCACGGTATATCAGATAGCACATTGAGCCTGACCACACCCTGCACACCCTGCTTTGCACATAACTTAGTGAAGTTAGTTAACTCCCTTCGCAATTGTACTAAGAATCCTTCCTGATCAGAATGCCAGTAGTCGGTCTTTGCTTGTCTTGCCTCATTTACAGAGTCATACACCGCAGCCAGTCCTGCCTCTTTTAAACAGAAATCCATGCACCCAGCAGCCTTAGCCCCAGCACATAGAATATTATCAGGCATCATTGATAGTTGTGCCATACGCACCGCACCTTTGCTTTTCTTGCCTGTCTTTGCCACCTTAGTGTTACCACTTTTCTTGGCTGTATCTAATAACTTACCCATGCGCTTGTCTCCATTCAACTCTGCGTACACGTTCCTCTTCACACCTTTGAAACAATCTACCTGCCCTAGCACGGATACACTCTTGGCTAAACTCCAATAGCTGTGAGTCCGATACTGCCTTTAATTTTGTGAGCACTTCACTAGTCATACGCTACCCTCGTATCTTATTTAGAAAACATATTCAGACCCACCCTCAGATGGGCCTAGTATATTGTCTAATCTTGCGCCCTCTTATCTGCCTGTACTTTTAGCCAGTAGTGCTTTTTTATCTCCTGATCTATTTTCAACGGTGCTACTCGCATGGCGTTACGTCTCCGTGCTTTTAACCTCGCAGCGTTAGTGTTCCGCTGTACTCTTTTTGCTTGCTTCAATGTCATAGTTTTACCCTATGTTGGTTTAAGATTTTGCCCTTATAGATAGTATCGGTTTTGTTTTAGTTACGCTGCCTTGTGTGCTGCTTCGTGTGCTGCTAACTCTGCCTCAATTATTGCCGCCAGCCTATCGTTAAAGGTATTCCTTCTTGCCTTACCTTCTTCTACTGACTTACCCCAGCCAGCCATCATTGCTTTTGCTTTTAGGAGTAGATCCATATCTGGCTTTGCTACCCCAACTTTGTCGAAATCATACCAGTTGCTTTCTACTTCTTTAACTTCAATTGCGCCCTTTCCAATTTTCTTAACTACAAATCCGACCCCATCCTTAACTGGCGTGAATTTTACGTTTGCATGTTCCTTAATAAACTCTTTCAAAGTTTGCGAACGGATACTTTTCATTTTGATACTAGCGTTAACTAGCATCTCAATGCGTGAAGTATCGCCATGCTGTCCATAAGTCTCAATAGCAGACACGGCCAAAGCTTGCACGTTATCGCGCATTGTTGACTCATTAGCTACCACGTTATCTAACATCATTTTGAAATATACAGTTTTCATAATTTACCCTTCGATTTTTAAATTTTAATTTTGATTCTTTCCGATACTATCTATAAGAACAAAAAAACCCCACGAATTATAAGACAATCGCTTAACCTAATAGGCTTTGCGATTACCCGATAACTCGATGGGGTTATTGTTCAAATAATTTTAACTAGTTGCCATCCTAATACTATGGGGATGCCATATTCACAAACCAAACGCTGACCGCTTGGCAATCTCTAATACTTTCGCATGGATCTATTTTAATTTGTAGTGCTTGCGCTTTTGACTGTTTGATCAATCACTCGTTAACAAAATCTAAAACTCAGATTTTGAACATATAGCTAATGCTAGTTTTTTCGCATAGGTAAACCTAGTGGCGTGTCGCTTGTTACTCTCGAATTGCTCGTTAAAACAAAACGAGAGAATCAAAAAACTACTAACGCAAGTTACAAAAAATTGTGCCGTTCTCTCTAAAGATACCTATCAATTTCAAATTAGAGTGCATGGGGTTTTGCCGTCTCCGCGATTGTTAACTTAAAATCAGTTCCCGCTCTAATTGTACGTTTCTTGTACCTGATCAAATTTTGCCAGTTTTTTACGGGGAGAGCTTAATCAAACTTGCGCCCCGACCGCCATACTTCGTGGCGATGGGAGAACGTTATAGAATCTTATTTAAAATAGCAAACATTTGTAACTATCAATAAATGATATTCGATAGATAAAATCAATTGGACATAGGAAAGTACTGTATAGATGTACAGTAAATAGTGGTATGCAACTAACATGCCAAGTGCTATTTTCACTTTTTCTCCACTATTGGAAGGCGTACAGGAAGGCATCAAAACGTGGATCTAAGGTAGGGTTTAGGAAACAGATAGCACACTGTCAGTAAATATATGGGGGTTTAGATGGGAGTATTGGAAGGATTAGAATATGTATATATGTACAGTACTGGATAGATTTACAGTAGTTTAAATCTTTGGAATTGTTGAGTATTTGGAATATATAACTAACATTGGCACGCTATTTGCATGTATTTTAAATATTGTAAATCTATTCCTATTGGGAATATTTAAAAGTCCGGTATGGAATAGGTACAAATTCCAAATATTTAAAATATTGTAAATAAGAATCTTTCTCATTTGCAAATGGTAGTGCTAATCTTAATCGTATTGTAAATAAGAATCGTTTGCATTCGCATTTGCATTTGAGAATATTAACAATATTGAGAATAAGAATGATTCGCATTCGCATTGGATGGGCCGGGCAGGTGGCCATGGGGGTAGGGGGTGGTAGTAATACAATCATCTACATTTTGCACTATTTTAAAATTGTAAAGCTTACCACCCAATACTTATAAATATTCAGAATATTGCGCTCACCTTTACAGTAGTAAAATATACTTTAACTATATATTTAACTATATATATAAATTATATGTTACTTTAGGGAGAAGACTTATAAGTATTATACTGTTAGATGTTAACTTTGTCAAGTGTTTTTTGTTAAAAAAAAAAGAAAATAATGCTTGACAAACCTCTATCTCAACAGTATACTGTTATATATTTGCTGGAACTATGTCTCATATATCTAACTTTATACCTAAAGATGCTCGTCCTAACAAGGAAAGAGTGTTAACTGAAAAGCAACAGAAGTTTCTGGATTGTTTGATAGACACAGGAGGTGATCCAAAGTCAGCAGCGGTACTAGCAGGATATGCGGAAGGAACTCACTCTCAAGTCATAAAAAGTTTACAAAAAGAAGTGATAGATTTAGCCTCAAACATCCTTGCACAGTCTGCTCCTCAAGCAGCTTTTAAGTTAGTAGAAGTGATGACATCAGATGAAGCGATACCACAGGTTAACACTAAGCTAAATGCGGCTCAGACTATCCTTGATAGAGTTGGTATAGCTAAGACCGATAGGTTAGATGTTAACCACAATGTGGATGTTAATGCAGGTAGTCTGTTTATTCTACCCGCTAAAGAAGTAAATACCTATGAAGGTGAGTTAGATTAAGTTTCCAAAGACTAAACCTGTACGAGCAGGTTCTAAGCCTTTTGGTTATGAGTTATCTGAAGATGGTTCCAAGCTTAATGCGATGCCTGAAAAGATTAAACTTCTTCAGGATACTATTGATGATGTTATATCTGGTAAGATAGCAAGCCTAAGAGAAGCTAGAGACATACTCGAAAGCTCCTCAGAAGATGCTAAGATTTCTCATCAGACAATAAGTAACTATGTTAAGAAGGAAAAGATTGCACTAGGTCTATTAGATCCTAATGCACCTAAGAGACAGTACAATTATCATAGTAGTGTTAAAGCTAAGATGTCTGCTCAGAAGTCTCTTAAAGAAAAACAGAAGAGAGAAAAGAAATTACAGAAAGATCTAAACGCTGTAAGGACTACTCTAAAGAAACAAACATCTATTCAAAGTAAGTTAGATGAACCAGCAGATACTTCTACCAAGGAAGGCAAGGTAGTAGATCTAGCTGATATAGAAATATTACCGAATAATGTACAAGCAGAGATAGCAGAAAGAGAAGTTATCTTTAGTCCAAACGAAGGGCCGCAGACAGACTTCCTAGCGGCTCCTGAGACAGACGTATTGTATGGTGGTGCAGCAGGAGGAGGGAAGTCCTATGCTATGCTCGTAGATCCCCTTAGGTTCGCTCACAGGGCTGCTCATAGGGCGTTGATACTTAGACGCTCCATGCCTGAACTAAGGGAGTTAATTGATAAAAGCCGTGAGTTATATCCCAAGGCTTTTCCGGGTTGTAAGTTTAGAGAAGTAGAAAAGATCTGGACGTTTCCTAGCGGTGCTAAGTTAGAGTTTGGATTCCTTGAACGTGATGCAGACGTATATAGGTATCAGGGTCAAGCATATAGTTGGATTGGTTTTGATGAGATTACTCACCTTAGTACAGAGTTCTCTTGGAACTACCTAGCATCTCGACTACGTACTACAGACCCTGAGATTACTCCGTACATGCGTTGTACAGCTAACCCCGGTGGTGCTGGTGCGACATGGGTAAAGAAGCGTTATGTGAATCCCTCAGAGCCTAATGAGAGCTTTACAGGTAAGGATGGCTTAACACGTAAGTTTATACCAGCACGTTTAGAAGATAACCCTTACTTGTCTACAGACGGTAGGTATGAGCAAATGTTAAAAGCTCTACCAGATGTACAGCGTAAGCAACTTTTAGAAGGCAACTGGGATATTACAGAAGGTGCAGCCTTCACAGAGTTTGATGTGTTGAAGCATGTTATTACTCCTTTTGAAATACCTATAGGTTGGGAAAGATTAAAAGGGATTGACTATGGTTATGCTTCTGAAAGTTCTTGTATTTGGGGTTGTGTTGATCCCTCTGATGGTACATTAATTATATACAGAGAGTTATACCGTAAAGGTTTAACAGGTGAGATGTTAGCTCAAATGATTACTAACATGGAACTAGAAGACCCTTATTCAGTGCAGGGTGTATTAGATACAGCAGCATGGAACAGAACAGGTACAACAGGCCCTACAGTTGGAGAGACACTTCAACGTGCAGGGCATAAGCTGCGTAGAGCAGACAAGAATAGAATACAAGGTAAGATTCAAATCCACGAATACTTGAGAGTTCAACCAAGTGGCAGACCTAAGATACAGATATTTAATAGCTGCCCAAACTTGATTAGAGAACTCCAAAGCATTCCTCTGGATAAATCTAACCCTGAAGATGTTAATACAAATGCGCCTGATCACGCATACGATGCTTTAAGATACTTAATTATGTCTAGGCCAAAGGTCAATGACATCTTTAGTCAGTTTAGAAACATGCGTATGGAACAGGCTTATACACCCGTTGACTCGGAGTTTGGATACTAAATGTCAGAAAATAGTTTAACAGCAAATGAACTTTACTTTGGTGAAGTTGAAGGTGAACAAGGCATAGAGCTAACTCTAGATGAGCAGCTACAAAATAACCTTGTGGGCCTTATTAATGATCGCTTTGTATCCGCTAAGACTTCTAGAGACTTAGATGAGACACGGTGGCTTACAGCCTATCATAACTACCGTGGTTTATACGGTAAGAACATTAGATTCAGAGAGTCTGAAAAGTCTAGGATCTTTGTTAAAGTTACGAAGACTAAAGTACTTGCAGCCTTTGGACAGCTTGTAGATGTTGTGTTTGGTGCCAATAAGTTTCCTATCGGTATCAGTGAAACTAAAGTACCCGAAGGCATTGCAGAGTATGCTCATTTAAATCCTCAAGGGGCTGCACCGGGTCTAGAAACCTCCCAAGAAGAACCGCAAGAACAACAAGAAGAAGTAGTAAGTCCTTTTGATGTAGGCTTTGAAGGTGACGGTAGAGTGTTAAAGGCAGGTGCTACTTACGGTACTGGTCTTTTTGAAGACATGAAGCTAGATAAACAAGCAGAAGAAAAAGGAATGCTTGTTGAAGGCCCTTCACCAGACCCTCAAGCATTAGAAATGAGTCCAGCACAGAAAGCTGCTAGACGAATGGAAAAGCTTATACATGATCAGATAGAAGAATCTAATGGTGCTAGTGAGTTAAGAAACTCTTTGTTTGAAGCATCTTTATTTGGTACAGGTATTGTAAAGGGGCCTTTCAACTTTAATAAAACATTACACAGATGGGAAGAAGGAGAGGACGGTGAACGTGTTTATACTCCTGTTGATGTGCGTGTCCCTCGCTTGGAGTTCGTTAGTATATGGGATTTCTTTCCTGATCCTAATGCAACTAATATGGATGAAGCAGAGTATACGTTCCACAGACACCGAATGAACCGTACACAGCTTCGTAGCCTTGGTAAGCTTCCTTACTTTGATAAGGATGCTATCCGAGAATGTTTGAATGACGGCCCTAACTATGTTGAAGAAGACTACGAACAAGAATTAAAAGATGACAGCCGTAATGATGAGTACGGTGCTTCACAGTATGAAGTACTAGAGTACTGGGGTGTTATGGATGCAGAGTACTGCCGACAGGTAGGTATGGACATTCCTGAAGAAGTAGATGACCTAGATGAAGTACAGATCAACGCTTGGATTTGTAATGGTAGGATGCTTCGTAGTGTAGTAAACCCCTTCACTCCTTTCCGCATTCCATATCATGCTTTCTGCTATGAAAAGAACCCCTACAGCTTCTTTGGTATTGGTGTAGCTGAAAACATGGATGACTCTCAAAAGATTATGAATGGTCATGCACGTATGGCTATTGACAACTTAGCCCTATCAGGCTCTGTAATCTTTGATGTAGATGAAACTGCCCTTGTAGGTGGTCAGTCAATGGAGATATATCCCGGTAAAGTATTCCGTAGGCAAGCAGGTGTACCCGGAACAGCTATTAATGGTTTGAAGTTCCCTAACACTACCAACGAAAACATGCAGATGTTTGATAAGTTTAGACAGCTTGCAGACGAACAAACAGGTATACCTTCGTATAGTCACGGTCAAACAGGCGTACAGAGTATGACTCGTACTGCTTCTGGCATGTCTATGTTGCTTGGTGCAGCATCTTTGAACATTAAAACTGTTATTAAAAATCTTGATGACTTCCTTCTAAAACCTTTAGGTGATGCTTATTTCCAATGGAATATGCAGTTCTTAGAGTCTAAGTTGGGTGTTCAGGGTGATTTAGAAGTAAAAGCCACGGGTACGAACAGTCTGATGCAGAAAGAAGTAAGGTCACAAAGACTTACAATGTTCCTTCAGACAGCAGCTAACCCTGCCGTTGCACCGTTTATTAAAATGAACAAGCTAATCAGTGAACTTGCTTACAGCTTGGATCTAGACCCAGACGAACTGATGAATGATCCAGAAGAAGCAGCAATGATGGCTCAAATTATAGGAATGGCAAACAATGCTGGACAAGCCCCTAGCCAAGAAGCTGGCCCCGTTGACCAAGGACAAGCTCCAATGGGAGGCCCTGAAGGAGTATCTGGACAACCTCAAGAACTTGGAGCTACAGGTACTGGTGGTGGCAACATCGGAACAGGAGTTGTTCCGCAGTCAGGGGAAGCTGAGTTTTCTGGCTAAACTAGATACACTTCCAGAGCAAGTCGAAGAAGCATTGAATAGGAAAGATTATGAGTAAAGTAACTGATGATGACATTAGAAGATTAGAATTTTTAGCGGAGATGGATCAAGACAAAAAAGATCTTGATCAAATAGCAGAGTTGCGTAGAGCTACTACTAGAGCTAAAAGTGCTGAAGACAGAAAAAAAGTAGAAGAACAAATGAAGTCTTTACTTTCCTCAAAGAGTAAACGTGATTTAAATGATGAAGCTGCTGAACGCTACTCTGCTGACAAAGAACGTCTAGGTAAAGCAGAAGGCTCTCTTATGATGCCAGAAGAAGGTATGCCAGTAGATACATACGACAACATACCTCCAGAAGAAATGGATGAGGCAATGGATTCACAACTTCCAGACGATGAGATGGAAGATGATTATTTTAGCTACGTCATGGATGAATCCCTTGACGATGACGAACAAGAATATTTAGCAACTGCATTACAAAATGATCCAAGATTATCAGACATCATGGACAAAGTAATTACAGTTGCATCAGAGTTTTCGGGTGCTGGCGAAGTTGACGGCCCCGGAACAGGTGTATCAGACTCTATCCCCGCTCGGTTGAGTGATGGAGAGTTTGTTATTACCAAGAAAGCAACCGACCAGATAGGCGCAGACAATCTCCAACTTATGATGGATGATGCTGAACGTGCTTATGACGGCGGTTATCAAATGAAGGCTATTGGCGGTTATATGGAAGAAGACCCAGAAGAGCAAGATTCACCCCTCTCTCAAACAGACGAGGAAATCAAGAAGCTCATGATGGGTGCAAATAAGATGCCTAGCCTTCGATAATTTTTACGGCTACCTTGGTAAGACAAGCCCCATAAACTCGACGGAGTTAATATGGCTACCTTGCAAAGACACAAGCCCCGTAATGGAGATTGAAGATGTCAGAAGTACAAGAAGAAGTTAGTAACCCTTACAACGCTAGAAAGGAATGGCACACAGAAGATGCGCCAAGCCAAGGTTCAGCAGACGGGTTATTCTTTGAACGTCCACAGGCTACCCGTGAAGAAGCGGCCCCTGAAGAAAAAGAGACGCGAAAAAGAACTAACTATAAGAAAAGATACGATGATCTAAAGAAACATTATGATCAGAAACTTTCTGAATTTAAGCAAAAGGAACAGGAACTCGTAGCGTTGGCTAAAGCTTCTGAACCTCAATATCAACCACCTAAAAGTATGGAAGATCTTGAAAGCTTTAAAGAAGAATACCCTGATCTATATAACACTGTTGAAACTGTAGCACATCTACAGAGTCAACGGCAGGTAGCAGATCTTGAAGCACAGCTACAGTCCATGCGTCAGCGTGAGTCTGAAGTAATGCGACAGGATGCTGAACTTACATTGAAGGAACGCCATCCAGACTTTGAGGACATCAGAGGGGATGAGGACTTTCATGCTTGGGCAGAAGAGCAACCTGAACAAATACAGGACTGGATCTATAAGAATCCTGATAATGTTGCATTAGCATCAAAAGCTATTGATCTTTATAAATTAGAAACTGGCAAAAATCAATCAAAACAACAGCCCAGAAAGCAGTCTAGGGCATCAGCGGCTGACATGGTTTCAACTAAAACAACCAATGTCGATGCTGGACAGCCTAAAATCTGGACTGAACGGGAAATAGGATCTATGTCCTTAGACCAGTTTGATAGATTTGAAGAAGATATTAGACAAGCAATGGTTGAAGGTCGCGTAGTTCCATAATTAAATTTGTGTTCTTAGGAGAATATTAACATGGCTTATAATCAATCAGATCAATTTTTTGAACCATCAACAGACACCAATGCTAACTTTGGTAACTCTGTTGCAGGACAGAACAATTCGTTCTTCCTACCTAAAGTTTATTCCAAGCAGGTATTAAACTTCTTCCGTAAGTCTTCTGTAATTGAAGCAATCACTAACACTGACTATGCTGGCGAGATTGCTGCATTCGGTGACAGTGTACGGATCATCAAAGAGCCTACGATTACTGTTTATCAGTATGAGCGTGGTCAAGATGTAGCAGCTACTAAGCTGACCGACCAAGAAGTAACAATGGTTGTAGATACAGCTAACGCATTTAAGTTTATCGTAGATGATATTGAAACCAATATGTCTCACGTTAACTTCCGTGACGTTGCAACCTCTTCAGCAGCTTACGCATTGCGTGATGCTTTTGACGAAGGTGTATTGGCATCTATGTTCTCTGGCGTATCTAGCTCTAGCCCTGACCATGTACTTGGTACGGACAATGCTACTGATATTGCCTCTGGCACTTTTGACGGTACTGGTAACCTAGACCTTGGCTTTGGTACTAATGAGCATGACCCTCTAGACATCATGGCTCGTATGGCACGTTTGCTAGACGAACAGAATGTTCCAGAAGAAGGTCGCTGGTTTGTTGCTAGTCCTGAGTTCTACGAAGTACTCTCAAGCTCTAGCTCTAAGCTATTGTCTGTAGACTACAATGCTGGTCAGGGTTCAATCCGCAATGGATTGGTAAGCTCTGGTAAGCTACGTGGCTTTAACATGTACAAGTCCAACAACATCCCTGCGGTATCTAATGCTGCTGGTCAATGTCTTGCTGGTCACTTGTCTTCTACAGCTACGGCTCAGACAATCACAAGCACTGAAGTCATCCGTGACCCAGATAGCTTTGGTGACATTGTACGTGGTCTACATGTCTATGGCTCTAAAGTACTGCGACCAGAAGCTTTGGTTTCAGCATTCTATGGTATTGATGCCTAGACCTTTTAGGATGGGGCTGCTTCGGTGGCCCCTTTCCTTTTTACTGGAGATAAAAATGCCTCAACTTGGTTCAGACGCAAAGCCTATGATGATGAGAAATACTATTGCTGGTAAAGGCAGTAGAGTTCGCAAAGGCAGTAACTATGCACGTTACAAAGATAACTTTGATAAAATTTTTAATAAAGACTCTGACCCTGAGTGCTCAACAGAGTTAGAAGGTGCTAGAGCAATTAGTAAAACTTTTTCAATGGGGCAAGACTAATGATGTATGGTGACAACAAAAAGAAAAAAGAACGTATGCCTAAGATGGGTGGAGGACGTTCTGTATATAATAAAGGTGGCTATGCTTCTGTTCAACAGATGGAACAAAGCTGCGGTAGTAAGACTGTCAAGCAGAAAGTAAAATGAAAGTAGAAGCTCCTAAAGGTTATCATTGGATGAAGGCTGGAAAGTCTTTTAAACTTATGAAAGACCCTAAAGATGGCTTTAAACCTCACAAGGGTGCAAGTAAATCAGCAAGCTTTGAGATTCAGAAGGCACATAAATAATGGCAACATATCTAGAATTAGCAAATGAACTTTTGCGTGAAATGAATGAAGTTGAACTTACTAGTTCTAGCTTTCCGTCTGCTGTAGGTATTCAACAACATGTTAAAGATTCTATCAATAGATCATACTTGGACATTGTTAATGAAGAACCTCAATGGCCTTTTCTTGCTGCTGACCTAAGTGGTGAGACAGATCCTATGTACGGTAATGTCTATGTAGAAACAGTAGCAGGCCAGCGTTGGTATACAATGAAGCCTACTAGCTCTTCACTGACTACTGACTATGGTTATATTGATTGGAATAACTTTTACTTAACTACTGTTGGTGTTGATGGAGAGACTAGCCCTTACACAGCACGTAACCTAAGATTCATGTCTACAGATGATTGGAAGGACTACAGAAGAATCTCTGAAAACTTAGATGACGCAGATACTCAAAACTACGGTGTGCCTAATAGTGTAATCAAAAGCCCAGACAATCGTAAGTTTGGTCTGAGTAACATACCTGACAAAGTTTACCGTGTGTGGTTTTATGCTTATGTACTACCTACAGAACTAACAGCTTACAGTGACGAAACAGTTTTCCCAAATACTTACAAGCCTGTGCTACTTAACAGAGCTAGATATTATATTTACCAATTTAAAGAAAGCCCACAGTTTTCAGCTTTTGCATTAGAAGATTACAAGCGTGGCTTACGTCTGATGAAAAGTAACTTGATGACACCTAATCCCGGTATTCTTACCGATGATCGTATGAGGTTTGTTTAATGTCACAGCCGTTTGGTCTATCAGCTAAAGGTGGTCTATACACAAGCCTTAACCAGCTTGAGATGCTCCAGCAGCCCGGTATTGCTTCTAAGCTTATAAACTTTGAAGTAGATATTAACGGCGGCTACAGGCGTGTCAATGGTTTTAATCTTTTTGGTGGAACCAGTGCTGTTCGTCCTTCTGGAGATACAAAAATACTAGGTATTAGAGGCTATGCTGATGGTGTAGTTGTTTGTGCTAATACTGGTATATTTTTTAGTCAGGACGGCACTTCATGGATTTCTATATCTAAGTCTAGCGTACACAGCAGTGGTGATAACTATTCTACATTTACTGGGCGTACAGATTTAGCACGTACTAACCAAGGTCAAACTAGCTTTGCATTCTTTGAAGGGCTTTCAGACTATGGTGAAATTATTATATGCGATGGAGTAAACAAGCCTTACTTTTTTAGGATGGAAGGTACTGGTGCTTTAACTTCTCGTACTTTCTTTGCAGGTGAAATTACTGTTGATGGTACAGTTGCTCCAGCAGTAGGTACTATACATGACAAGCACTTAGTAGTTGCTGGTGCAGGCGCTACTTCTAACACAATCTACTACAGTCATACAAATGACCCTGATAACTTTTCAGGAACTGGTGCAGGTTCTATTGTACTTGAAGACCAAGTAGTAGGACTAGCTAGTTTCCGTAGTGACTTAATTATCTTTTGTCGTAATAGTATCTTTAAACTTTTAAACATCAATGATTCTAATAATATTGTTGTGCAGCCAATTACAAAGAACGTAGGTTGTTTAAGTGCTGGCAGTATTCAAGAAATTGCAGGTGACTTGTTGTTCCTAAGTCCTGATGGTCTAAGAACTGTTGCAGGTACAGCACGTATCGGTGACGTAGAGTTAGGTGCAGTAAGTAGACCTATTCAATCTATTATCCAAAATATTGCAGAGAATGTTGATAACTTAACTATCTCTAGTGCTGTGTTAAGAGATAATTCTCAGTACAGATTATTTTATAATTCTGAGGGTACAGCTAATGCTTCAGCTAAAGGCATTATAGCCACACTAACAAATGAAGGCTTTCAGTACTCAGAGCTTCAAGGGATTAAAGCTACGGCTATTACTTCAAACTTTGGAGCAGATGGTGTTGAAAGAACATGGCATGGAGATACTAATGGTTATATTTATAATCATAACATAGGTGACTCTTATGACTATGGTGGCGCTGCGTCTAATATAACAGCATCTTATCAGACACCTAACTTAGACTTTGGTGATGTAGGTACTAAAAAGACTATGCGCTATGTCAGGGTTTCAGTAAGCCCTGAAGGTGGTATTCAACCTACATTACGTGTGCGTTATGATTATGAAGATCCTTTAATAGCACAACCTCTAGATTATATTTTAGATAGCATACCTCTTCCTAGTATATTTGGATCAGGTATATTTGGTACTAATGTATTTGGAGCTACTCCTGATCCTCTAGTACGTCAAGCAATTCAAGGTAGTGGTCATACTGTAAGCTTTATTATAACAAGCTCAGACACTAACTCACCTTATACTATTAATGGTCTATATGTAGACTACACCCCTTCAGGTAGGAGATAATAAATGGCTCAGAGCTATACAAGACAAAGTACATTTTCTGATGGGGATACTATCACAGCATCTTTGTTTAATAATGAATACAATCAGCTTTTAAACTCTTTCAGTTACTCAGCGTCTAATTCTAGTACTACAGGCCACAGACATGATGGCACTGCTGGTCAAGGCGGTAACATCTTTAAGGTTGGTGACTTAGACTTCCTTAATAAGATTGAAGTAGACAGCACTAACAACAGATGGGGCTTTTATGTAGAAGTCTCTAGTGCTGCTGTAGAACAGATACGTATTCAAGATGGTGCTATTGTACCTGTAACAGATAATGATATTGATCTTGGTACATCCTCTTTGCAGTTCAAAGATCTTTATATTAACGGTACTGCAAATCTTGACAGCCTTACATTAAGCAGCGGCTCTACAGTCACAGTTATTCTTGATGAAGATGACCTGAGTACTAACAGTGCTACAGCCTTAGCAACTCAGCAGTCTATTAAAGCCTATGTAGATGCACAAGTAACCGCTCAAGACTTTGACTTTTCAGCAGACTCTGGTGGTGCTCTAAGCATAGATCTAGACAGTGAGGCTATGACCTTTACAGGTGGTACGGGTATTGATACATCTGGTTCAGGTAATGCAGTAACCTTTGCAATTGATAGCACTGTAGCAACTCTTACAGGCACACAGACTTTTACAAACAAAACTCTTACTAGCCCAGACATTAATGGTGGTACGGTAGATGGTGCAACTATTGCTACGTCTGATATTACTGTAGGCTCTGGAAAGACTCTAGATGTCTCAGCAGGTACTCTTACACTTGCAGACAATCAAATCTCTGGTGATAAAGTAGAAGGTGGTACTATTGCTGCTACTACTATTACAGATTTGACCTTTGGAAGTCTTGATGATGGCACAATCAACATCACAGCTTTTGTTGATGAAGATAACATGGCTTCTGATAGTGCAACACTTGTACCTACTCAACAGTCTGTTAAGGCTTATGTAGACTCTCAAGTTACTGCACAAGATCTAGATGTAACCACAGACTCTGGAACTATTGCAATTGATTTAGATTCAGAGACTCTTACAGTTTCTGGAGGTACTGGTCTTGACTCTAGTGCTACGGGTAATGCTATAACAGTAGCTATTGACTCTACTGTAACTACCCTCACAGGCTCTCAGACGCTCACTAACAAGACTTTAACTGCCCCTGTCATCTCAGGTAACCTAACTACAGATGGCCTCTTAGACGGGCGTGACGTAGCTGCTGACGGTACTAAGCTAGATGGTGTAGAGGCTAGTGCAGATGTGACTGATACAACTAATGTAACAGCCGCTGGCGCATTGATGGATTCTGAAGTAACTAACCTTGCTCAAGTAAAAGCATTTGATTCTTCAGACTACGCTACAGCCGCACAAGGTACTACAGCAGATGCTGCTCTACCTAAAGCTGGTGGTGCTATGACAGGTGCTATCACAACTAATAGTACTTTTGATGGTCGTGATGTAGCTACTGATGGTACTAAACTAGATGGTATTGAAGCCAGTGCTGACGTAACAGACACAGCCAATGTAACTGCTGCCGGTGCTTTGATGGACTCTGAGCTTACTGCTATTGCGTCTGTTAAGGCTTTGAATCAAGGTGTAGCTACAAGTGATAGTCCTTCATTTACTAATCTTACATTAAGTGGTACAGGTTCTGTTAAGGTTCCTGCTGGTACAACAGGTCAAAGAGACGGTAGCCCTGCTGCTGGTATGTTTAGATACAATAGCAGCCTAGAGCAGTTTGAAGGCTACACAAGCGAATGGGGTTCTATTGGTGGTGGCGGTGGTACTAATACATTTACTACTGATAGCTTTACAGGCAATGGTTCTACTACTGCTTATGCACTAAGTCAAGTTACGTCCTCAGAGGATAACCTACTTGTATTTATTGAAGGTGTATTTCAACAGCAAGATGCTTACAGTATTGCAACATCCAGTGGTACAACTACATTAACCTTCAGTGCTGCTCCTGCTAATGGTAATGCTATCCTTATTTACTCTGTAGCTGCTGCTGTCTCTGGATCTAATTTAAATATTGACAGTATGACAGGTGATGGTTCTGATACTACACTGACATTATCTATCGCACCAGTAAATGAAAATAATACACAAGTATTCATAGACGGTGTATATCAAAGCAAAGCAAACTATAGTATCTCTGGAACTACTTTGACGTTCTCTACGGCTCCACCAACTGGTACGGCTGTAGAGGTTATGACGTTCACTCAGACAGACATAAATGTTCCCGTAGATGGGACTGTAACGTCTGCTAAGTTGTCTGGTGATTTGACTACTCCCGGTGCTTTGACGGTTACTGGTGCTGTCGGGATCAACATAGCCCCAACCTCATACAAACTAACAATAAACTCTGGCGCAACCACTGAAACCACAGCCGCTGCAATAGGTTACAACGGTGACGCAGGGACTAACCTTTATATAAACACTGATCACGGCAATAACTTGGTAAGCCTGTACTCAAGTGGTAATGTCAGCAAAGAGATGAGGTTCTTGTCAGGCTCGCTTGAGGTTATGAGGCTGGGAACGACGGGCAATGTGGGTATTGGTACTAGTTCGCCAGCTACCCAACTATTTGTTAAATCCGCATCTAACGCAGCCAACGTATTCGCTATTGAGTCAGCAAATGCCGCGCAGCGTTTACAGTTTGGAGTAAACACATCCAACGGTGGTTCTTATATTTTTGAACAAAAAGCACAGGCACTTAGGTTTGGTACGTCTGATACAGAACGTATGCGAATAGACTCATCAGGCAATGTTGGTATTGGGGTTTCTTCTCCTGCTGCGTCTGAAGGGGCATGTATAGATGCTTCTGGGCCTTTACTTGCTGGTGGCTACATAAATCAACATCAAACAAGTAAAGCAGTTGTTGAACTTAACAGCAATGAAATGAAACTACGGGCTTATGGCGCTACTGCTGGTACAGGTTTTATGACTTTTGCTACGAGTGGTGGTGGCGGAGGTGCTGATAGCGAAGCCATGCGAATAACCAGTGCTGGAAAAATGGTTGTAAATGGAACCGTTGCTGGATACTCCGGTACTGACATAACTGTTGGTAGCCCCTCTCAAGGTACTGCCGGTTTGAGCATTTTAAGCAGCACTACTGGACATGGGTACCTTCTGTTTGGCGATGCTACTGGCGATTCTACGGCTGGATACAGCGGTCAAATAAATTATGCTCATAGCACAAATAGAATGGGGATCAACACCAATAATGTGGAGCGTTTGGCTATACACGGCACAGGACAAGTTGAAGCAACTTCTTCTGTTCCTAACGACTATGGTTTAGAAATAAAAAATACCAGTTCTACCAACCCTTATGGTTTACAAATTGATTTAGCTAACGGCACTAGCAACACTACGCAAGCACTTATAGTCGCTGTGTCTGCCGGAGCCAATAAATTTATTGTGTGGACAAATGGCAATGCTCAGAACGTTAACAATAGTTACACAGGACTTTCCGACCTTAAATTAAAAGAAAACATTATTGACTCAGGCTCTCAATGGGATGACTTAAAAGCTGTCAGGGTTCGTAAGTACAGTCTAAAGGACGCTAACCTTGATGCTCCTAATATGCTAGGGGTGATTGCACAAGAGCTTGAAGAAGCAGGAATGAACGGTCTTGTAGATGAACACCCTGATAAAGATGATGAAAACAATGACCTTGGAACAGTAACAAAAAGCGTCAGTTATTCTATTCTTTACATGAAGGCTATTAAAGCTTTGCAAGAAGCTATGGAACGCATTGAAACCTTAGAGGCTAAAGTACAAACACTGGAGAACAACTAATGGCTTTAACTAAAACCCCTATAGAACTGTCAAGTACTCCGGGTATTGTAGACAACTCAAATGCCACTGCGATTACTATTGATGCTAGTGAG
>Ga0315322_10000427_pt1 | contig 31476 bp, 26 predicted proteins | sample M110021515metaG_FD_203461 | JGI IMG/M metagenome (GOLD analysis project Ga0315322, IMG submission 203461) | Ammonia-oxidizing marine archaeal communities from Monterey Bay, California, United States - M1 100m 21515 | ecosystem: Environmental > Aquatic > Marine > Intertidal zone | place: USA...
AGATTTAGCAAATTTAATTAATGAAGCAGCCTTGCATGCCGTTCGCAGAGACTCAACACAAGTCAAGCAAGAGGATCTTGAAGCGGCGCGTGACAGAGTCATAATTGGCCAACGCAGAGAATCTGTCGCTATGTCCGATGAGGAGAAAACTGCGACTGCGTACCACGAAGCAGGTCATGCTTTGGTAGCAACGCTTTTGCCCCATGCCGACCCAGTCCACAAAGTAACCATTTTGCCTACAGGTCAAGCTTTAGGAGTAACAATGCAGCTCCCTGAGGAACGCCACGCATACACAAAAGAATATATAGAGGACAGATTGGCGGTTCTATTCGGTGGAAGAATGGCTGAAGATAACGTATTCGGGGTGATCTCAACTGGAGCATCCAACGATCTAATGCAAGGCACAGAGTTGGCTCGAAAAATGGTGACAGAGTGGGGCATGAGCGAACGAGTCGGACCGAGAGCTTGGGGCTCCAACGCTCAAATTTTTCTTGGCGATGATCTAATGAGCGGAAGAGAATACAGCGAAGATACCGCCCGCATCATCGATGAAGAGGTTCAGCGAATCCTAGTTGAGCAAGAGCATCGAGCTAAAAAAACTTTGGTAGAGAATCGAAGCGCTCTTGATCGCATTGCAGCTGCTCTTCTTGACAAAGAGACCATTGATGGGAACGATATCGCTAAGTTGATTCCTGAGCCTACACCCGATCTAGCGGAGGGTCTAAGTGCAGACCTAGACACTTTAGGCCCAGAGCTCTAGTCTCTCCTATATCATTTCCCGAGATTGAAAATACCAACTAAACGACTAGAGCTAAAGCCCGGGCTAGTTCCCCCACTTCGATCTTTCCAATCCAACCCTCAACGACATTCCCATCTCGTTCAACTAAAACCGTTGTCGGAACAGTATCAATTCCATACTTTCTATGAAGATCTAGATTCTCCCCATATTCCACTTCAGCAACAGTCACATTCGCTCCAGCTGGGCCACGCAACAAAGCCAGAACCGCCGAACAGCTCCTACAGGTCGATTCGGTAAAGACTATTATTGCAGCCTCTGGTTCAAGCCCAAAGTCTTGCGGCGGAACCAAAGTTGGGAGTTGATTACGCTTAACCGAAAAGGGATTCTCTACCTTTCGCCGTTCCACGATTACTGCGATGCTGACGGATATCAGAATAAGAGTAAAAGCTATAAGTAGTCGTACCATCAAATATCCTACCTTACTTCAAAACCCCAACTTTGGACTCGAACTCAATAATTTCTCACTCTTCGATTCTCGGATCACATCTATCAATATTTCATCTTTTGCAGACACTAACAACGCAGCAGAAACATAACCGTATACAAGTCGAACGGTCGAGTTCGCCTCTAGCAAACCGCCATCAATTTCCTTGCCACCAACATCTTCAATTTTTACTTGAGTATTATTTCCAGACAAATTACTGACCGTGATATGAGTGTTTGAATTTTCCCAAGGAGAAAGCACTACCGCCCACCTCAGTCTTGGCACTGAAGTGCCCAAAGAAATAGTCCTCTCCACGAACAATGCTCGTTTACCTAGTTCCTCCTCGGTTTGGTTACCAGCTGAATGAGGCTCAATAATTTCTTTGAGTGAAGTTATGAGACCTGATACAACTGGAACCCCTGAAGGCGACTCAACAATCAGAACGTTGTCATCCAGTGCAACATCAACTGACCCTGCCGCCGGCGATTCTTTAGAAATAGGCAAAGTAAGAATATCGAAGGGTCCAACTAAATAATCACGCCCATCAGTTCGCCCTTCAGAATTACCCGAACTTACAGTAATTTCCGCCACTAGTTCTGTCGGGTTGTAAACTTGCAGATAGCTGCTTTTAACCGGGTCGAATGCTTCTAAAGAATGACTCCATCTCAATGCTTCGTTACTTCCCGCTAGACCTGTGGAAAATCCACGATCATTATCTGTCCCATCAAAAGTTTGGAAATAATCAGCAACGACTTTGCCGACGCGTGTCTTTACCCATGTAGCTACTGTTTCCCTGCGCCGGACTACCTCTCCAACATCTACTCTGTAGTTGCCACCCGCTGGCACAACTACCCCTTCTAGCTCCGGAACAGAGAAAATGCCCGTCTCTGCCTCTGTTGCGAACTGAAAGTCAACGATTGCATCACTCGAAAGTGGGTTATACAGAACAATTTCGTTGACATCTCCCTGTTGGGTTGAGCCACCCAGCGCAAAAAGCGATTCCGCTAACACGTTCGTGCACGCTGACTCATCTGTCCCGAATTCCGAGGTGAATTTTCTGCTCACCGCCACAGCACCAGCAGAAGCTTCAACTAAAGCTGAAACTAATTCCTCACCGAGAATATCGCCAATGTCTATCTGGCGCATTTGAAACCCCGGAACTTCAAGTACCTTGAACTCATTAGCACTAGTAGTCGAAACTAGTTCAACAGCAACACGAACTGGCTCGCTACTAAAATTCGTTATTGTCAAATCAGCCGTCGCCTCAATTCCTTTTTGATTAATACGTCTTAAATGCACTGCTGGGCAGAACCACGTTGACGTCAGAGTATTTTTTTGATCAACTGCTGGCTCAGCAATGAAGTCTTCTATTTGCGCCTCGAACTTCTCATCGGATTCTGTCACGCTGATGTCGTAAGAGACACCCGCAACCAGAAGTAGCGGTAGCATTGCGCGAGCTCCTATCGAAAGTATCTTCACTGAACTTGCCCCGGCTCTGTTGTTTCATTCGCCAGTGGTATTAGATCTTTGGAGTAAGTTCGTGGTCTGCGCATCGCAAACCGCACGACTAACATCCAGCCCACTATCTGCAGTACCGCTCCATATTGAATGTCTCTCGGGCGCTGATAGAAAAGCGCTGCTGGACCATCACTTTTAGAATTGAACCTCATTGCCCATCCAAAAGACAATTGGGGTTTCAGAATTTCTTCGCCAACATAGAGTCGCCAATTTTGATCAAATGCTTCGGCAACTTGCACCGCACCAACACCAAGCCGGCCATGTTGCTCAACCAGGGACCTGTGGTCTCGGAGAACAGGAATACCGCTCGTAAGGTCAGATATAACGAGCTGCGATAGATCAGTTAAGCCATCAAGCGCATCGCCATCCTCAAACTGAGCGCGAGTTGCGAACCAGGATTCGTTCTCGAACACCAGAACCGCTGGGTCCGCAGCTATGGGTCGAAGATCGATATGGGATCTAACCGAATTTCTGATCCGTGGGTCCAAAGGACGTTGAACTCCTTGGCCGAATGACGGAGCTGACTCCTCGACAACGACTACGTAACGAATTCCGAAAGGAGCGAGTAAACGGCCTAGTCTCGAAGTGTTACCGCTCAACCCCAGTTCTACAGTATCAATAAGTTGTTGCACTCCATGCGTTAGACCACCCGCCCACTGATAGCGAATATCTGGGTATCCACCGACTGATGAAGCAATACTTAAATTTTCAGCCCTTGCTCCCATATCGTCCAAGCGCCAAGAAGCCAGCGGCAAGATCGATTCATCGCCAATCCAAAGAACCCGATAGGAAGGCCCAACGTTTCGATCATCTATTAGCGATAGAGCTACTTCTAAATCATATTTCGGGGTTTCCCATCGTCCATTTTTTGCTGCTGCAAGAAGCGGTACAAACCCCAGAATAAACAGTGTGATACCAGTCGCTACAAGAAATCGGCGCCATGAGGCTCTGATTCGGTAGGCATCTCTTTCGAAGCTGGCGCAACCGATTGAAGCAGCCCAGCAAACACCAACAGCGGCGACGAACAAAGCTAGCTCGCGCAATCTGGTAGATGGACCGATCGCTGCACTTAACAAGTTATCGGATGCTATCCATGCAAAGCCGAAACCCAAAAGGCAGAGACTCCATGCCTTCGTCGCTAGGTGAAGGGCTCTACCTCGGCTAATTAGAAGTGATATAGTCGCCAGAATTAGCGGCGCAAACTGGAGCCATTGAACGTTTCCACCTTCCAATTCGAAAGAGACGAGTCTGTAGAGTTCCGTTGGCGCTGCTTGGTTTACAGTTCCAAACAAACTGCCTACCAGGCTTCGATAGTCATCGAACGATAACCACCATGGCATATGCATGATCGCCGCCACTACGCAGGCTAAAAGGCTCAGGTAGAGTCGCTGAAATTTCTTCTTGAACCCCCCGGGTCCAAAGCAACAAAATACAACTCCAATACAAGTAGCAAAGACTAAAAACATCGCTTCGAAAGCGGTAACAACCGCTACTAAGAGACCCAACGCAGCAACTTTTTGAAGAGGTCCAGTTCCAATATTTCCCAATGGCGACCAACCTATTGTGCTTTCTTTAGGCGTGTCGTCAACAAGTTCAATTATTCGTCGGAGTAACAGCGGCAACACGGCGTAGAACAACAAGCTATTCCAACGACCATTTTGCAACGCATAGTACGGCAAGGGATTAGAAGCGTAGAGCGTTATTGCCACTAATCGACTTCCTCGGGTACCCGATAGACCAGCAAGTCTCCAAATATTAAACAGCCCGATCGGGAGCAGACCTATGATTAGAACATGTCTCAGAAGCTCCGATGCTCCTCCAGCCAATGTGCTCGCTACCCCAATTAACCCTAGTGCGGCGGGGCCAAGGCCAGCGACTCCAGTCCCTACCTCTCGCCAACCGCTCCAATAGGAATTGAAAAGTTCACTAGCTTGCGGAAAGTCTCCAAATTGACCAATCGCCGGTACTCCTTGCATAATCAAATGACGACTGCCGAAGGCGACTACTAGCAGCACTGCGAACCAACCAGCCACAACTGTTTGCAATGAAGCAGACTTTAATTTAGACGCAATCTTTCTACGCCGATTTTCAAATACGACGAGACTTAATTCTCCACCAATTTGCCCTCTCAAAAAAGACTTCAAGCGAACAGAACCCGATACCTGCAGCCGTCGCAAGTCACGATCTCTCACTAAACGAGATCCCTTGATCTGCTTTCGTGCCCTTAAGATCGGGATAATATGTACGGCATTCCAAAGCCAGGCGGCCCCAACATCACAGGCTTGACGGACTCTTCCCGCCATAATGCTAAAAATAATTTCAAGAACTGAAATCAGAAACGCGAATGGCAAAACACTTAGCAAATGGAGCCAGCCGTAACACTTACTTGTCGTATAGAGCCGATACCGATGAATATCTTTTCGAGGATTTTTGATTGCAGTGCGAGCACTATAGTCACCTCGCTCACGGGCTACCGCCGATGGCACAACAAGGATTCGCCCACCCGCTAACTGAGCACGCCAGCAGAAATCAGTTTCAAGCCCGTAATGCTCTATCACCGGGTCAAAACCGCCAATACTGCCAAACAAGTCACTTCGAACAAGCATCACTGCTTTTGAAACTACAAAAGCGTCTCGTACTCGATCATGTTGCTGTTGGTCTAACTCTCCAGGTTCAACAAAAGGATCAATTTCCCCCAGTGCATCGATGCTCGCACCCATATTCAACAGTCGCTCATTGTCGGACCACATAACCAGCTTTGGCCCAAGTACCCCAGCATTAGATATCACCGCTTCGTTGACAAGAACACTGACAGTCTGCGGCTCTAGGTAAACATCATCTTGAAGAAAAAGATAGAAAGAAGATCCTTCGGCTGCCTTTAGAACACGGTTCGCAGCCACACCGAAACCTTGAGCCTCTCGGTCTCGCAAAACTATTGAGTCTGAAATAATAGCACTAGCACGGTCAGCTACAGATTCATAGCCAACGTCCACTATCAAAACTTTAAGATTTTCATAATCTTGGTTCGCTAGCGATGCAAGAGTCTCCTCAAACCAATCTCCCGGATCACGCGCCACAACCACAGCGACAACAGGAGGCTGAGATCTTGCGAGATGAGTCACGAACTAGAAAGCTACCGCGTCTTCAAGCGCACCCCGACGCAGCTTCATAATCCCGATAATTTTTTAGTACCAAGTGCCTGCTGATACAGTCATGGAACAACTTCTATCGCCACAACCGTTTTTTTGGCAACACTGCTCCGAAAATCTGGGGTATCACCAAAAGGAAAGCTCACTCCGTCGTCCCAAACTAGCCAATAACCCTCTCCAGTATTAGAGACAGCCATTCCACTAGTGGGCCGCCTATTCGTGTCACCCCCACGCGATCCAAAAAAACCTACTGATCCAAAGGCAAACACTCCTCCATCAGATGCCACAAACCAGTAGCCCTTGCCATCGGGTGCAGCAGCCATGGAAGTAATAGGCATATTGAGTTGGATCCCGCCGGTTGATCCATAGAACTGTGCATCTCCAAAAGAAAAAATTCCGCCATCAGAAGCAACGAGCCAATAGCCCTTGCCAGATCGGGTTACTTCCATGCCCACCACAGGTTTGTTTAACGCCACTTCGCCCATTGACCCGTAATAGCTTGCAGAACCAAATGTAAAGACTCCACCATCTCCGCTCGCCAACCAATATCCTCGCCCATCCGGATGCGGAGTTATGGCAACTATAGGAGCCGCTAACGAGACGGCAGCCAGATCGCCATGGTGTTGTGCGTCTCCATAAGAAAAAACTTCTCCCGCTGAGGACACGAGCCAATACCCACCTGCCGTAGGAATCCCAGCTATATCCACAATGTCGCCAGCTCGTTTCACCTTCTTGGCATCACCGAAATGTTTAGCTGTTCCAACAGCAAGAACTCCTCCATTACTTTTTGCCAGCCAAAATCCCGGATCGCTATAATCAGGGAATTGAGGAAATTGATACCAATCGGATTTAAGGGAAAATTTCTTTCGGAACTGATCGCCACGCCAATTTGCTATATCTAGAGTTGCGTCCGCCTTAGTGCCCAAAAAGACAAGTTGCCGGGTGCGACCACCCCATGCCCCCAGTCCATTACGAAGAGTTACACGAATTCCTTTTAACTCACCAATCTCAGGAAACATGCCCTCAATATCGCTTCGACGTATTTCTTTTGTCCAAAGTTTCTGAGGATTTTTTTCATATGCATCGCCCAAATCTTCAACTGCTTTAAAACCAGAATTTTCTTCGAGCGGAGCTGTGTAGCCACCGCTACTCGAACCAAATTCGGTTAAGGGAATGGAGCCATCAGGAGAAATTAGTATCTGCCCAGCGGTAGCCCGCACTGCTGAGGTAGTCGTCCAGTAGGTTTCTCCGAAATCGATGGGAACCCCATTTATAGCTGCTCCTCCGTAGACCTGGCACGAAATGGTGTCGCAGGTGTCCGTAAAATAGTTGTTAGCCAACCGACTGGCAGATATCGCTAACAGGTAGGTTCTAGCTGCTACAGCCTGTGCCTTCAACGCCTCCATCCCGGAACCACCACCCTCGGTTCCCCAGTAGGATGGCATTTCTTGTTGCACTACGCCTCGAAGATACTCTTCCATCGGCACTCGATTAAAGGTGTACTGGCCTCCGATCTCGACCATACCGATCGCGCCTCGATAATGTCGCCTAGAAAACTCAAGGGTCGGGTTTCCGGGAACACACCGAATAAGCACGAGAAGTTGATTAAGATCATCAACCGACGTATCCACGCTAGCTGGAATTGCTTCTACGTAGGACTTTCCAGTGTGGTGAAGCCTCCCAGGCTGATTAGTTGCGACATCAACTCCCGGATTGTCGCAACCCGTTGTCTTTCTATATGAAAAATTAGATGGTCCCACCGCAACTATTCGAACAACTTCTCCAGCCTGGAATTGGACCCCTTCAACCGTATAAGGCGACCCAGACGTAATTAAAACGTCTTGACGGTCATTCCCGCTCACTTGCACTCGAACGTCACTATTTTCTGTTGCGCTTACTACTGTTCCTGAATAAAAATGTTGCAGTATCTGCTCATGCTTCCATCCATAGTTAACGGCATACCCAAGTGCTCCCCATTGTTGCAGTCCTCGACCATGCCCCCACCCACGACCCTCTACAATAATCGTTTCAGGAGCGAGAGCTTCCGCACTGCTCGCGGGGATAACAACAGCACTGCCAGCTACAAGCAGCACCAATAAGCACCTCAACAACCGGATGCAGTTCATGAGATCTCACTCCTAAAGCACTTTGCTTTCTTAACATGTCGGAAAAGTCCAAAATCTTCCAGCAACACAAAAGCCAAATCACTAACGGGTCGAGATAACAATGACACCATCTTGTAGCCACCGCCGACTTTAGCAAATATTAGTTAGGGCTTCTCTAGAATTACACGATGATGCATCTAACCAGCGTCATGCTGACTAAAAACTTTAAACACCTCTATCTTAACCAAGCTTTGATTTCTCTAACTCAAGATCATGATCGACCATCATTGTCACTAAATCACGAAAAGATACTTGAGGCTCCCACCCAAGTTGCTCTTTCGCTTTCGATGCGTCACCCACGAGGAGATCTACTTCAGCAGGTCGAAAGAAGCGCTGATCAATTTTAACGTAACGCTCCCAATCATCTATGCCTGCCGCTTCAAAAGCTAGCTCGACAAATTCACTCACTGCATGAGTTTCACCTGTAGCCACAACAAAATCATCCGGTTCATCCTGTTGTAACATCAAATACATTGCTTTCACATAGTCGCCAGCAAAGCCCCAATCACGTTTCGCCTCAAGATTTCCAAGAGACACATGATCCTGCAAGCCAAGACTTATTCGAGCCACTGCATTTGTCACTTTTCGAGTTACAAATTCTATCCCACGTCGCGGTGACTCATGATTAAACAAAATCCCGCTGCACGTGTACAGGCCGTAACTTTCTCGGTAATTAACAGTGGTGTGATGACCGAAAACTTTGGCAGATCCATACGGGCTTCGCGGATGGAGCGGGGTGAGTTCTGTTTGGGGCGTCTCTCGAACTTTACCGAACATTTCACTAGATGATGCCTGGTAAAAGCGAATTGGATTGTTTTGGCCGCCCACTAGTCGAATAGCCTCAAGAAGTCTCAGCACCCCAAGCCCAGTGATGTTGGCTGTTAATTCAGCTTGCTTAAATGAAAGCGCCACAAACGAAATAGCACCAAGGTTATAAACTTCATCGGGCTGCGTATACTCCAGAACAGCTATGAGAGATGAAAGATCTTGGAGATCACCTTCGACCAACTCCACATATGGAAATTGAGAGCTGATTAATTCTGCTCTCGGGTTTCGCTGACCTTTCATTAGGCCATAAATCTTGTACCCCTCGCCGTGAAGGACTTCCGCTAGATACTGACCATCCTGACCAGTAATACCTGTAACAAGGGCAGTTCGCACTTTGCGTTCTCCGCGTTCTTAAAGTTAGTCGTCTGAAGTAGCCTATGGGCACTTGGTACTTTGTTGGCGCACCCTTGCAATTCCGATCACTCTTTAGCTATCAGATTTACATAGCTATGTCTCTATAAACGTTAATTAGACCTCTAGCTGTTGACTCCCAAGAATACTCCGCTGCTCTCACCTGGCCCTTTTCGATGAGAGTCTGCCTGGTCTCCGGCGAGGACAGAATATGCAGTATCCCAGTAGCCAAGTCATCGATATTTTCTGGCTCTACTAGAACAGCGGCATCAGCAGCCACTTCAGCCAACGAACCGCCCGTGGTTGTAATCACTGGTGTTTTAGCCGCCATTGCCTCTATCACAGGCAGACCAAAGCCTTCGTACTCGCTCGGGTGTGCTAGAAGCGAGGCATCTGCGAGAAGGCGGTCACGCTCTAGGTCATTTACACGTCCGATTCGGAGAACTCGCTTCTGTACTGATAACGGAAGTTTTTTAATTGCAGCCTTGACAGCTCCTTCATCATCGCCGGGAGGGCCGACGATGTAGAGCTGGATTTCTTTGAGCTCTTCACAAACTCGCTCGAAAGCTCGCACCAAGGTAGGGATACGTTTTCGATGAACTGTCGCTCCGAGCGCTAAAATAAATTCTTTTGCATTACCTTTAGCAGATGCCGGAACGCTTTTAATATGAACTCCAGGACTCACGACGACTATTTTTTCCGCTCCATACCTCTGCGCTATCTCTTCTGCTACATAGTTGGAAAGCGCGTGGATAGTAGCACCGCTTTGAACAGCATCTGCCACTGCTCTATCAAATCGCGCTACTGGTGCTGGAGCCGCCACTGGGTCATGCACAAAAGAAAGATCATGAACTGTCACCAATCGGGGTGCTTTCGACGGTGGAACTAAATAGTTGGTTCCATGCACCAGATCTATTTTTCCAGTGAATCTTTCAATCAGCGGGCGTTTCGTTCTTCGCCATAAAGTCGGAGCTTGCCCAGCCGGAATGGGAACCCAAACCCCACGAATGTCACCACGTCGTCTCGCTCCAACACTTAGCGTGTATTCGATTACGTTTATAGGATCCCCATCAATGACCGAAGAATTAAGCCCTCGAACTATTTCATCGACAAATGTACCTATTCCCGTTCTAATCCCAATCAGTGGCGTAGCGTCAAGAGCAACCCGCATTGATTGGGTACGCTAGCGAATTGTTGAACGTCTAGTGCATCAGGCCTCCGGAGGGGCCAAAAAATGACCGAACCTCAAAGCGATGCAGACTTCTTTGCGTCGGTGGTCGCTGAAATAGAAAATGAAGCACAAATCAGAGCTAGTAGTGGCGAGTACCCGCGTGCCCTACTTCGCACCCTCGATGAAGAATTCCGACGATGGCTTCCAGATTCAGCCAGTCAGCAAGGGATAGAAGAGTCTATCCGAGGCATCGAGCTGGCTTCCTACGTGGACCCCGTAGTACCCATCGATAGTCAATCTCGTTTAGGGCGTAAAGTTAAATATGCTATAAGGCGACTGACATATTTTTACCATAGACATATCACGCAACAAATTACTGTCTTAGGCATTCACATCACTAGGCCTTTGCGGCTCTTAGATGCATCTCTAAAACAACTTAGCCGCCGCTTAACTGCTCTCGAAGATTCCCTTGATGTGAACACCATCGAGCGCGAAGAGCTTTTAGCCGGCCTTTCTGGGGCTAAACTCGCTGATGATCTACGTGCAGAAATAGTCACAGCCATGTCCTCAGTCACCGGCAGAATATTAATGACCGATTCAGTTGACCTTGATCTACTTCGTTCATTGCAAAACCCCGGGCATTCAGCTTACGGAGTAGGGCCAACAGTAATTCCCGTGAACGACGATCTGGAACTTAGATACGAATCAGCCATGGATCACCTCAACGTGTTACCAGATGAGTCGCTAGCGGGACTCATCCTGACCGGTATGACAGATCGACTGAGCCTCAACGAACAACTTCGCACGCTTCGAAAAGCGCTCGATAAGTGTGCACCTGGCGCCCGAATCGCAATCAGCATTACATTACCTAAATACTGGGAAGAAGTCCTAGGACCTGTAGGTTCTGATCTTCTCGATGGCCGTCCGCTTCACCCAGAAACATGGGTTCATTTGCTCAACCGTGAACACGCACAAAATATTTCTTTCGCTATAGCCTCAGATCAGTCGAGTGCTGTAGTCATGGCAATCCTAAAGTGACTATTTCAGTCCATCAGCTAGTTCCTACAATCTCGCCTCGCGATGCGGTCGGAAACCATACTCTTTTCGTCCGTTCACTTCTTAGAACAGCCGGATACGACAGTGACATATTCTCCATGTTTAGACATCCAGACCTCATCGGCGAGACTTTTTACATTGACCAATTACCAGCAGACGCTGATGCCCTCATTTACCAGTTCTCTATCGGAAGCCCAATAGCTGATCGGTGGGCACAACATAGCGGACGAAAGTTTATTAACTACCACAACATAACTCCTGTCGAATTTATAGGAAAATGGGATGGTCTACTCGAAGCAGAAGTAGAGTTGGGGCGCGATCAAATGAAGAGACTGGCGAGCATCTGCGAGCACGCTATCTGTGATTCAGATTTCAACAAGTCCGAACTGGATTCCCTGGGCTATAGGTCCACGACTACAATTCCAGTACTTTTTGACGTGGCTTCGGCCAACCCAGATGCTTCAACTTTAAAATCTATAAATAAGAAAAAATCAACTCTACAAATACTTTTCGTCGGTCGAATAGCACCTAACAAAGCTCACCATGATTTGATAGCAGCTGTTCGCACATTTCGAGACGTATACCAAAATGACGCGCATCTCCACATCGTGGGAACTGATGGGCCACCAAATTATCGGAAAATGGTAGACGCCGTCGTTGCGCACGCAGATATGGCTGACCACGTGACTTTTCACGGATCCGTCACCCAAGAACAATTAGTAGCGTTCTATCAAGGCACTGACATTTTTCTATGCGTTTCAGATCACGAAGGGTTCTGCGTTCCCGTCATCGAGGCCATGCACCACCAACTTCCTGTCATCGCATACAACTCATCTGCTGTGGGAGAAACCGTTCGACAGGGAGGCTTACTTTTGAATGATAAGCACCCTCTAACGGTCGCAGCTGCTCTAAACAAGCTAGCCAAAGACGATCATCTGACAGGGAGACTTCGCATAGCGGGTGCAAAGCGTGCGGCTTTTTTCAATCGCGAGACCACATCAACTCAATTCACCAAAGAGTTTGTCGACTTGCTGGGCTCACCATGATCTGGGATTCAGTACATCAATTTGTACCTACGCTAATTCAAGGAGACGCCATCGGCGACTACACGCTTTGGCTTCGCACGAAGCTTCTAGAAAAAAGTATTTCATCAGAAATATTCGTCAGTGTTGAAAACAACGAAACTCAAAACCTCACTCATTCGTTTGATGAGATGGAAGGTCTATCTAACTGTTCGAAAAACACTCTCCTTCTCTACCATGTGGCGCAGGCATCAACTTGTGCCCAGTTCATCTTAGATAGGGCTGAACCGCTCGGCCTAATTTTCCACAACTTCACTCCGCCTGAACAGTTGATCAACTGGGATGGTGCTTTAGCAGGCGATCTCTTGAGCGCAGAACGTGAACTCAAACAATTAGCCCAACGCGCTCAAATAGCAATATGCGATAGTTCCTATAATGCGTCGAAACTACACGGACTTGGGCTCACCAACACAACAGTTGTACCACTGCCCATTCGTATCAATAAACCATTGTCGCCGGTGAAACCTTTAGATAATCCAACAATACTTTTTGTAGGCAGAATAGCCCCAAATAAAGCTTTCCAAGACATTATTGCTGCAGCAGCTCTTTTACGAACAGAGATTCCCAACGTTAAAGTCAGATTCGTCGGTGACACAAGTTTCACCAGCTACTACTCCTATCTAACAAAATTAGTGAACCAACTAGCACTTGAAGATGTTGTCACCTTCACAGGTCGCGTAACGGAGACTCAACTAGCTAACGAATACCTTTCGGCTCAAGTCTTCTGCTGTTTGAGTGACCATGAAGGTTTCGGAGTCCCGATTCTTGAAGCCATGAAGCTGGGACTTCCTGTCATCGCGTACAACGCTGCAGCAGTTCCAGAGACCTTAGGGAGCGCAGGTTTGTTAATAAATAATAAATCTCCGGCTATGGTCGCCACAGCTATTGAGCGCGTCATGACTGATCAAAATCTTTCTAAATCCATGATCGCGGCAGGAAAACAAAGAGCATCAATATTTTCTGAGAGCAACACCGCATCTAAATTTTTTTCAGCTATTAACTCAATGGGCTACTATGAAAATTGATTTTGTCATTCCAAGATATGGATCACGAGGGGGCGCCGAGAATGCCCTTGGTACGACTGCGTCAAAGCTAGCTGAAACACTGGGCTGGGACATTACGGTTCACGCTACTTGCGCATCTTCCTCTTTGACCTGGTCTAACACTGAAGAGCCCGGAATATCTCATGTCGGCAAGCTAGCGATCAGAAAATACCTTGTGGACTCAGGCAGAAGCCCCGCCTGGTCGGAACTTAACGAAAAAGTCAAACAATCGCCGAGCTCCATAGATGCCGCAACACAAGATTCGTTTTTTCATCATCAAGGGCCCGTTAGCGCTGCGCTAAGAGATGGTGTGGCTAATAGTGAAGCAGACTTAATAATTTTTGGACCATACCTTTTCTGGTCCACAATTGCCGTACTGCCGATGGTTGCTCAACGCTCGGTAGTGGTGCCTGCGGCACATGATGAACCGTTCCTTCGCCTTTCAAGAGTGCGAGAAATGCTTTCTTCAAGCCTGGGACTCATATATGGATGCACCGCTGAGCGAAAGCTTCTCGAGAGTATTCACCCCATCGCTCACCTCCCGCAAACCGTTCTAGGCTGGGGCATTGATGTAAAACAAGGAGACTCATTAGAAGCTCGAACGGAATCTGGCCTAGACCCTAGTCGCCCCTACATCATCTGCATCGGACGAATTGAACACGCCAAAGGCACTGTTTCGCTTGCACAGTTCTGGAAACATTACTGCACTCAAACAAGGACTAACTACCAGCTTCTGCTCCTCGGAGAAAATAATGCTAAAATTCCTTCAGACAACGATATCTGCGTTGTCGAAAATGCAAACGATCACACAAAATGGGGTTTGCTAAGAGGCGCCGATCTTCTCATCAACCCCTCTGCTATGGAATCTTTTTCGCTAGTTATTTTTGAAGCGTGGGCAGCCAATAAGCCGGTACTTGTCAATAAACACTGCGGAGCGACAAACGGGCACATAATGGATAGTTCTGGCGGTCTTACCTACGGGAATTACCTTGAGTTTGAGTCTGCTCTTAGTCGACTCTTAGACGATTCAGATCTTAGAAGCACCCTCGGGCGAGCGGGAAAAGCCTTCGGCAGCAGCCGCTACAACTGGGGTTCGATTACAAATAGGCTTGAAAGCTTCATCAATCGAATACTTGTTCAGAAAAGGCCCAGTTAGGATCCATTACATATGTCTAAAACTGTTGTGCTGTCAGGAGGCGTCGGGGCGGCAAAGTTTTTGCGCGGTCTTGCTCAGATACGTCCGCCTGACTCAATCACGGCGATCATCAACGTTGCAGATGACTTTAGACTGCATGGCCTAGCTATTAGCCCCGATATAGACACGGTCACTTACACTCTTGCAGAGCAAGTTAACCCAGAAACAGGATGGGGCCAAAAAGGCGAGAGTTGGCGTGTAATGAGCGAGCTCGAACGTTACAAAGGACAAACTTGGTTTAGTCTCGGAGACCTAGATCTCGCCCTACACCTTTACCGCACGCAGCGGCTTTCAGAAGGAGCGACCCTAGATAAGGTCACCAAGGAGGTATCCGCTGCATGGGACATCAAAGTAAATTTACTGCCAGTCACTAATCACCCCGTTCGCACTCGATTAACTGTCGAAGGGGAAGGCGACATAGATTTCCAGGACTACTTCGTCGCGCGCCAACATGACGTCGCAATCAACGCCGTACGATTTGATGGGGCTAGCGACGCTACTCCTGCGCCAGGAGTTCTAGCGGCCATAAATGAAGCGAGTCATATCGTGATTGCGCCTTCCAACCCAATTGTTTCAATCGGGCCGCTGCTAGCAATACCGGGAATCCGCGACGCACTACTCCAGAACAGGGAACGAGTAGTAGCTGTCTCTCCGATAATTGGGGGTTTAGCGCTTAAAGGCCCCGCCGCTCGAATGCTTTCCGAACTAGGGCACGAACCATCGACTTTTGGCGTTGCAGCGCTATATCAGTCTTTTTCTTCGGCACTTCTTATCGATACCGCAGATAAACACTTATCACCTAAAATTAGTAATCTCGACATAAGGGCCGTCGTAGCTAATACTGTCATGTCTGATATCTCAAAAGCTGCACAGGTGGCTCTATCCGCTATAAACGCAATCAATCCACCATTAACAGAGGCCTAGAAATCATGACACTCCAAATTTTTCCAATCCACGGAATTCCAGAGATTACAGATGACGTAGATCTTGGAGTATTAATTGCTGAAGCATGCAAAGCAGGGCCACAAGGACTTCAGACCGGAGACGTCTTAGTCGTAACACAAAAAATTGTTTCAAAAGCTGAAGGAGCGATGGTTGCCATTGACCCAACCAACCCACTCTCACATAAGCCATTAGTTGAAAGAGAGTCTGTACGCATTCTACGCAGACGAGGAGAGCTCATAATTAGCGAAACTAAACACGGCTTTGTATGTGCTAATGCTGGAATCGATCTATCTAACGTAGAACGTGGACAAGCGGCACTACTTCCCGATGATAGCGACCGTTCAGCTCGAAAAATTCGTGATCGGATTAAAGGCACGTCTGACATTGAGGTAGCGATAATCATCTCAGACACTTTCGGCCGCCCATGGCGCAGAGGTTTAACAGACGTCGCCATCGGATGCGCAGGCATCTCCGCTGTGGTTGACCTAAGGGGTAGCACTGACTCTCTAGGAAGAGAGCTGATGGTTACAGAGGTATGTGTAGCTGATGAGATTTCTGCAGCTGCTGATTTAGTATGTGGCAAGGCAGATGGAGTTCCAGTGGCAATCGTCAGAGGCATCAACCCATCTTGGTTGCGGGAAGGTTCAGTGAGAGAAGAAGTTATTCGTGATCCATCAGAAGATTTGTTCCGTTAATAATCATCAGTAATTCTATTTCGTAACTTTCTTATTCTTCAGATAGGCATTCTTAGGAATCACTGCGTGTGCGGCCACCACACAATCTTCGAGAATTGATCCCTCTCCTACTCTTACATTGTCCGCCAGAATAGACCGAGTTACCGATGCATCTCTTTCGATTGTGCATTGACTGAACAAGACGGAACTATTAACCGATACGCCCGCCTGCAGCTCTGAATCTCGCCCAAGGATCGACTCGATGACTATAGCTGTGTCTGACACGGAGCAGTTCATCGCATTGTCGGTCTCCAATGTCGACGAGCTCCGAAGAGCATCAATATTCGCCTCTAAAAATTGCTCGGGTGTACCCGTGTCAAGCCAGTAAGAGTCCGCCGACATGGCGTACAATTCTCCATCTGCGGCTAGCTGAGGAAATGTTTCACGTTCGATAGAGACCACAGTGTTGGTAGGAATTCTTTCCAACACTCCTGGTTCCATCACATATGTGCCAGCATTAATATTATTTGAAGGTTCTGTTCCAGGTGCCGGCTTCTCAACAAAGTCCATTACCTGTCCTGTGTCCGAAGTTGAGATGACGCCATAGCGAGATGGGTTTTCTACTGTTTGCATAGCTATCGTAGCGAGCCCGCCGCTCCGCCTGTGAAAAGCTAGCAACGATGAAGTGTCTAGGTCCGTAAGTACATCACCATTTAGCACCAAGAAGGTCTCATCTAACTCAACTGTCTCAGCACAAAAACGAATTGCTCCAGCAGTTCCGCGAGGCTCTGGCTCAATCGCTATCTTAAAAGGAAGTCCAAGAATTTTTCCTGTCGGATAGGCATCAAGAAAAGCGTCTGACTTGTATCCGAGGGAAAGAATCAACTCATCGACACCGTGATTTACCAGTCGTTCAACAACCCATTCGATCATAGGTTTCCCCGCTATCGGTAGGAGTTGTTTAGGCGTCGACACGGTCAAAGGGCGAAGTCTCGTTCCAAATCCACCTACTAACAGCAGCGCTTTCAACGCTATTTAACCTTCCGAGGGCTCTTCTGACTCGGGTAGCTCAGACTCAGAAGGTTCTTCCGTGGCAGGGAGTTCAACGGCAGGGAGAGTAGGACCAGCAGAACCGCTTCCGTCTTCGCCAATTGGTTGCTGCTCATTCGGTAACGTCGTATAGCTCTTAAGGTAGCTATCATCAGGACGAGGAATATCGGAACTCTTCATCGAAGGCGAAACCATCGCAAAAGTAAATAATTGTCCGTCCGCGTTGAATCGCACGTCTTTTAAATCGCTCAAATATTCAGTCGGCGTTTCTGCATCCAGAGTATTCCACTTGAGTACCCGCAACTCGGCGTTCTCTTCATCGTCACCGCACTTGAAGTTATTTTCGTCCAGCACAGTACCGATAGGCAGTTCAATTTTAGAATCGTCAAACACTAGTTCGCTCTCATCCATGAAAGCACCAACCGTTGCATATTGGCCCGTCACGGTACTTAGGAACGGATGGATATGAATCAACCCATCTCCGTGTGTGTGGATACCGGTTCTATCATCGTCAGAATCGTTTACGTACACGGATGGACTGATCTCGTCGCATACATAAACGTTGTAAGCAGAGTGCCAATGATTAGCTGTAGTTGGATCGCCTTGGGGAGCTAAATCATAACGTTGATCTCGCGCTACAAATATTAGGATAATTCCCAAAAGGGCGACCAGGACCATCGCTCCTGGAAAGAGAAAGTTGCGGTCGGAAAGCGCGCCTTTACCGCCCGCTCCGGTGCTTGCCGCTTTAGCGACTTTTTTTGCTGCTGCAGATCTGGCCATACGACTCGTCAAGTTACCGCATGAAAGGGCCGGTTCCGCTTTCTTGACCCTTGTTATAGCTTTCTTCTGAAATTCTTTTTTTTATTTGCTACCCCAAAAAGCAGTTCTTCGAATAATTCGTCATAACTTTGCGCTACCGAATCCGCCGATAACCATTCTTCAGCAAACTTTCTACCTGCTTTACCAGCAGCGTCACGGCCGACTGGATCATCGGCCAGAGCTATTAAAGTTTCTACAAATAAATCATTATTGTTCGATGAGACGCTGCGGCCCGCGCCGCTTCTAGATACAACAAGATCTATCTCGGTACCCGTGTCCACGCTTGCAAGCACTGGTCGCCCAGCGGCCAAAATCGAATACAGCTTCGATGGCACACTCGCAGTCCCTAGTCCCGGTTTCAACAAAATAAGATGAATATCCGCTGCCGCAAGTACTTCATTGAGATCTTCATAAGATGAGAAATCCACAAATCGCATATTTTCGAGGCCCGCAGCTTTTGCCTCAAGTTCTGCCCGTCGGCTTCCTTCTCCGTTAATTACAAAAACTATTTCTTGATGATGCTGTAGCCTGCGCGCTGCATCAATGACAATTTCTATAGGTTGCGAATAGCCCAGATTGCCTGCATACATAATCACTACTTCATCGGTCAGTCCTAGCGACGTTCGGTAATTATTGAACTTGGAGTCTGGATATATCCAATCAGTATCAACAAAATTTGGGATGACTCTCACCTTGTCTGGGTGTTCAATCCGGCTCGCTATATTGAGGCGCAGATCATCAGAAAGTGCGGTAATAGCATCAGCTTTTTTGTAGCTAAGTGACTCTAGCGCCTCAAGAATTGAGATAATTTTTGGATTAGTGATAGAGCCTGTTGCCACAGCTGCTTCCGGGTGAATATCTTGAATGTTGAGCACTAGCGGAGCTCGGTGTCGCAAAGCAGCCAGCCATCCAGCCATCCCAAGTGTAAGAGGTGGACTCATGACCAGAATCACGTCACATCGCTTCTGAGCAACTCCTGCGAGCGCCGAGATCATGCTGAACATTCCGAAGGCGAGAGCTCGCGCTACTAGATTGTTTTTTTTCGCCGAAGTCATCGGATGTAATCTGGTAATTGAACCCGACGACGTAGCATGTTTCCTAACCAACCGGCCAGTCCATTCTGAGTCAACCGAATGAGTTTTGTACCAAGGTAAAGATGTAATCACATGGACGTCATGTTCTCTCTTTCTTAACTCTTCGACGAGTCGCGTCATCACAAGGCCTGTCGGCGCAGTATCTGGTTCAAAGTGAGGACATAATACAAGAACTCGCATACCCACGCCTTAGAGAGCAATCATAGAGTTGTATACGGCTACTTGGCTAGCTGCCGCCTCAGTCGAAGTGAATTGCTTAGATCGCAATATTCCTCGTTTTCGGAGATTTTCGCGATGCGATTTGTTTTTTAGCTTAGAAATTTCTTCTGCCCAGATTAACTCGTCTTTGGGAAGAGTGACTCCACCATCTCCGACTGTTTCCGGGATTGCGCCCTGATCGCTCGATAGAACTGGGCAACCACGTGCCATCGCTTCAATAAGCGGCTGGCCGAAACCTTCGTACTCCGAGGGAAAGACAAGCGCAAGGGCTTCTGCATAGAGAGCTTCGAGCCTTGTCGAAGGGACGCTTCCTAAATGCACGATCCGATTCGTGGCTTTCGACTTGCTAATACACTGCATCACTTCAGAATGGGCCTGGCCTCTACCACCTGTCAGAACTAGCGTCACATCTGACTCGGTTAATTCCATTACCTTAATTAAAAATTTGTGACCTTTATGTGGCCAAGTGACGGCAGGGAACATGACAAATGGCGTCTTAATTCCACTCTTATCTCTAACAATTTCTGGCGCAGCAATTGAGGGCTTTATAACTCTAATAGAGCTTTCGGGAACATCAAACCGGGTGAGCACAGACTCCGCCACAAATTTGCTTGTGACACAAACAACATCGCTGCCTTTGATTGCAGCAGGAACTGCCTTACCTAAGAAAAGTTTTTTAGGTACTGAAAAGTTTTCCGGGTATTCCAAAAACTGAAGATCATAGATTGTCGTTACTGCCTTTGTACCGCTAGGAGTTCTCGCAGCAGTACCTCCCATATGGTGAACCATCGAACTTGACCTGTGATTTCTAAACACTAAATTCTCTGAGACAACTCGTCTGACACGGTTCGACTGGACTTTCGTGATCTTGGTTTCAAATTCAGTTGACAGAAATGGGTACGCCTCAAAAACGTTTGTTGGGGCAACAATTTCGATATTTATTCGCGCCTTGTGTTCTGCTATCGCTTTGAGTAGGTTGATCGCGAAATTCTCCGACCCTCCAGTCAATCCGGGTCGAAGCCACATAAGGTTTATGCTCACATCGGTCATAGGAGACTCCTATAAACGTCGACTGTTGAAGCTGCTGCTGCTTTCCATGTGAACAGTTTTGCCCGCTCTCTTCCAAGATCTCCGAGCTCTTTCGCAACCGACGCATCAGTTAGGACCAACTTTAAGGCCTCTGCTATTTCGTCAACTGATAGCGGATCTACTGTCAACGCCGCAACTCCAGCGACCTCTTCTGTCGATCGATCTTTAGAGGTCACTACGGCTGTGCCATACGACATCGCTTCTAGAACTGGGAGACCAAAACCTTCTAACAAACTGGGATAGCAAAAAGCAGTCGCTCTGAAATACAACGCCGCTAGCTCCTCTCGAGAAACGGCTCCAGTCACGATTATTTTATCCTGCGTTGCTTTTGATACTGACCCAAGAAGTTGACTAACGGAGACACCCCACCCAATGGGCCCGGCAAGCACTAACTGTGACTCTGTCTCATGCACTATTTTTTCAAATGCCTTCAGCAGGCTAGGAACATTTTTCCTGGGTTCTAAGGTTCCAGCGGCCAAAATGAATTGCTCCCCAATACCGAATTTTTTAGATGTTGAGGCTTGCACAATTTCGCTTACTTCTATTGGGTTATGTCCAAGAGGAATTAGGTGTAATTTCCCCCGGTCGAGACCGCCCGCCCTAAGATCATCTGACGTTGCTTTCGACGGAGAAAGAACAGCGTCAGCTCTTTCCAGTACCCTTTTCCACGATCGTTCGAATAGTAGACGTGCACGTTTTGGAAAACGATCGGGAAATTTTCTAAATGCCAAATCATGCACGTTGACGACCAACGGAATCGAGCTTGCAGGTGGGGTGATAATCGTTGTCGAGTGGATGAGGTCTGCGCTATTTGAACATTTTGCTTTTGGCCACTGCGACCTAGACCAAGATTCATACAAAAGTAAACGTGGGAGCCTGTGATGTAACACATTAATTGACGGACGCCAATCTCCCAATGCTTTTTTTCGGTGCATCGCTGCAAGCCCTTGAACCTGAATATCTGGCCGCTCGTCTAGCGCTGAAGCTAAGTCGAGAGCTACTCGGGCAGTTCCTCCCGGGACCTGATGCCAAGCGGCTTCAACGGTCATCAACACGCGTATCTCAGCGACCACGGCTCTATGCACTCCTGAGAAAAGACACCAGTTCTTCTCTAGCGTTTAAGCTCACTTATTTGCGTCCAAGGCTCGTGTACTCAAAACCTATGTCTCTTAAGGTCCGGGGATTTAGTAAATTTCGGGCATCGACTATCTTGGGCGCCTTTGCAATTCGTTGAAATTTTTTCCAGTCCAAGTCTTTAAACTCTGGCCATTCTGTCAGAATAACGATCACTTCAGTATTCGTAACTGCTTTCTCTGCTGAGTCATGGACAATACCATCTGATAACCCCAATGGGAGCAATTCGACTAACGGGTCATAGTAGTTTAACTGAGCGCCGAGATCCGACATTAGTTGGGAAACAGCAATGGCAGGCGAGTTCCGGACATCGTCGGTCCCCGCCTTAAATGTCAAACCTAGGACAGCTACATGCACTCCTTGAAGTGGTTTGCCAACAGCTTTTTCTACTTTCGACGCTATTCGCTTAAATTGCTGAGCGTTTGCGTCTATCACAGCTTCCAAAAGCTCAAATTTGTAGCCTGAATCGGATGCTAGGCGAACTAGCGCTTGCATATCCTTAGGGAAACATGAACCTCCCCATCCAGGTCCAGGCTGCAAGAACTTCGGACCTACACGGTTATCAGTCCCAAGCCCTTTGGCAACCGAATCTATGTCCGCTCCAACCACCTCGCAGACTGCTGCTAACGCGTTCACGAAAGATACCTTCATAGCAAGAAACGAGTTTGTCGCATACTTAACTGTTTCTGCAGATGCGCAATCGACTTGAATGATCGGCGATTCCAAATTTGAATAAAGTTCGGCTACTCTGTCGCTCGCCTCCATCGTGTCCGCTCCGATTATTATTCGATCCGGCTTTAGGAAATCTTCGATAGCTGATCCCTCGCGTAAGAACTCAGGATTTGAGACAATATCTATATCCTCTCTTCCTATTATTTCTGAGATAGCCTTGCATGTCCCTACTGGGACAGTCGACTTGTTTACCACGATCGCCTCAGAGCTTAAAGAGACTTTCAGATTTTCTGCTACTTCGTAGATAGCCGCTAGTTCGGCGCTGCCATCTTCAGCTTGAGGAGTCGGTAGACAAAGAAAAATAAATTCATTTTGGAGCAGGTTCACATCGGCGGTGTCTGAAAATGACAGACTCTCTGTTTCCAACCCCATAGCTATTAATTCTGGGAGCCCTTTTTCGTAGATCGGACATATTCCAGAATTCAGCTCAGCTATTTTCTCTACGTTTGTGTCAATGCAGACTACTTGGTGGCCAAGATGAGCCATACAGGCGCCGGTCGTAAGCCCGACATATCCAGTTCCAATAATTGTTATCTGCTTTGACATAGTTCTCTAACTATTTCCGCTGATAGCAGCCAGATGAAGTTGGTTACAGTCCTCGATGATCGATGATCCACTATCGACATAGTAGTTGATATCCGAACTTTCTCATATCTAATTCTTTCCACACAAACCAAGCACGTTAGGCACAGGAGCACGAAGAATTTCTTGTGTCGTTGCGTCTTCGTTTTGATTTGACTTTGGAAGGAAAACTTTTCTGTAACCTTGCCCCAATTCCGGTAATTTTTGACCTACTTCAAGTCTTAGTTCATTACCTGATAGGTCAGACTTAAATAACATATCAATATCAGTTACGAAATGACTTGCCAGCAGTGCCGCAGCCTTTTCTCCCCCAAGGCCATACACAATTCGTGATGCCATGCCTACATAACCGGTTGCCGTGTCTGACTGAAATCCTATTTCAGATAACTTTTCAGCTAATTGGGTAGCCTCTGAACCTTTTACAGTTACATAAACTCTATTTTCGGTTACTGCACCCCACCGGACTCCATCAAATACTTCGATCACACGTGAGTTGTGACTATTTTTTTTGAGCCTTAACCCCTGAATTCCGTCACTATTAATATCTTCAAACTGAAGCGTGTAACGCTCTAAATCACGTTTGAGATCAACGGTTCCAAAGCGCCGAGAGAGGGCAACCCCATCGTCAAATACGCTAAAAGTATTTGACGTTTTTACATTTGTAGAAAAAATATTTAAAGCGCTCCAGAACGCAGTCGGGCTTCTTGAGATTGTCTTGAGGGCTTGTTGAAGGGCGTCAAAAAGAAATTGTTGTTGGCGACTATTTCTTTCTAGATCATTCCAAACTCCTATCCGCTCCCAAGTTCCAGCATCAGTTTGGCTTAAGAGTCTACGGCTTCGAACGAATGCTAAAGCCTCTTCGCCTTGCAATCTGTGCTCCCCTGCGTCGACGGCGAAACCTGTGCCACCTTGATTTTGATTGCCACTATCATTCACGTTGCGATCTCGGGTTGGTCTTTCGAAGCAGACATCTACTCCTCCGATTGCGTCAACCAGTTTCCTGAAGCCGTCGAGATCAATCTCAACGAAGTGTTGGAGCCCTATTTTTAAGTGATTTTCAATAGTTGCGATTAGTCGCGCTGCTCTGTCTTCGCTGTCTAGATCAAAATTGTAGGCAGAGTTTATTTTTGCTAATTTTTCAGATCCTGCTACCACAACAAGTAAATCTCTCGGCACGGAAACTATTGCAGCGGTTCCATCTTCGCGCAAACGAAGAATCATTATTGTGTCTGCTAATTGATTGTTCACTGACCCTTCTCGCCCAGAGAGGATCGCATCGCCGTCTCTAATGCCCTCGACGCTATCGGAGCCAACTAGCAGATAATTTTGCGACTCTCGTCCTGTCCAAGATGCAACAAACTCATCTGATTCTCCTTTCTCCTTCGTCGTTTGCTGTTCATTGCTTCCTGTGGTGGCCCGGTTGTTTACAATTATTACGTCATCGGCGGTTACCTGACGCGGTTGAGCCGCAGTCAATGACGCATGGAGATTCAGTCGGTCAACGTTGCTTAGCTTCCAGACAGATAAGCCAATTATTATTGTCGCCAACGCTGCAACAAAAGTTAACGAGCCTAGAAAGAACAGAACAAGCCGTTCGCGAATTAGTCGCTTTCTTCTTAAACGAGCACGATTCATTACTTCGCAAGGTAGCCCAAATAAGGAGTTAATTAGAGTCGGCGTTACCAATGAGCGTTTCTAGCATTTTTTTCCTTAGACCTTCGCGCATTTTTAAGCCTATTTGCCTATCGCCGCTCAGTTGTCGCATAGCTAATCCTTCAACATTATCTAATAAGAGCCCATCCTTCCATTCTGTGGCGTGGCCCAGCCGCTCTACCCAACGATAGTATTTAGCTGCACCCCCCAGCTGTTCTAGCTCGGGATAGCCGACTCTTCCTTGTTGCAACAGAGCTCGGGCTACTCGTTCCCATGAAGCCTCAGCTAAAGTCGCTCTTGCTTCAAAGCCTAATCTTTTAAGTTCAGGCTTATTTTTGAGTAACTCGCCAGCAAGTAAAACTATTTCTTCGACGCTACTACCTAGTAGTCCATTCGACCCGTGACGAATTGTGTCTGTGGCGCAGGGGTTCGACGCCAAACCGACCACTGGGATCTCAGCAGCCATTGGGAATCTTATTCGGTGGATGCCTGATCCTTCTGGAGACGCATCAATTACTAACGACGTAGCACCCGCCTCAGCAGTCTCCTCGCTATCAATACCATGTTGTATTAAACCGGCCGATATTTCACTTGCCCATTTGCCGCTGAGCACGGCGACCGTAGCATCACCTTGCGAGCACTTCTTTATAGATTTTACGGGCAAAGGAGCGACGATGGGCCGCTGGGTACCTCTCCTCAATGCTTCCGGAAGCAAATGTCTAGCAGCCACTACAGACCATTCCGAAGATACAGCATCCATATGCGTTACGTATCGTCGGATCGGTACTCCCGGCGGAACTGGCAGGTCATCGCACGCAACTACAAATTCATATCCTGTTTTCTGATTTGCAGAGGTTACTTGTTCGACTTCACCCTTGTAGCGGCTAGTCAGCGCTTCGACAAGGCCCTCAGGAACACCTTGCGCAATCCCGATTTTTTTCATCAAACTTGTGGTTTCATCTGCTCGTTTATTAGCTCTTGTAACCGGGTTAACCTAACGATATCGAGTTGCAGCTCTTCCAGAGCGGCGCCAAGATCATCGATTAACTGTTCATCTCCAGCCGTAACTATTTCTAGGCGAGCGGTAGCATTATCAAGAACTTGAGTCTGAGCTTCTACCTTCTCAAACCTCTCTAAATAGATTTGATATTTTTTGTTACTTTTCGCCAACTGTTCCTGACTCTCCACCAACTGTTCTATGGCGGCAGCCAACTCACTAGCGACATTCATAGCGCTAGCTCCAGCCGATTTGAACCTTCGGATCCGACCCAGTCGGCTATGGTTAGCGAGGTGCTGACGAGCATTCTCAAGATGCTTCATAGCATCGATTTTCTCTCCTTCACTATTCATACTTTTACTCTTTGTCTTTTGCTCTCGCCTACCATTTGTTATCTCGAACAGAGTTGAGTAACTTGAATCGCAATCTGGGTGGAGTTGAGTTCGCTGAGATACCAGCCTCTAATAGGGCATCCCAAATCCCCGCCGGATTGCAGTGAACGGCGCGAGGAGCCAAAAGTTTCAATTGCTCTACGTTTGAGGGAAAAGATTTAGACACCACTACATCATCTCTACTACAGCGGTTCTTCAATTCGTCAACATTGGTTACTATTACAACAGAAAGATTAAGTGCACACAACGAAGCAACGAACTGAGATTCGACATCGTTACCTAAAATTGCCACCCGCCCATGACACCTCGTTGTCTCCGCTCTGAAATTCGATATTCGAGGATGGTCACGTAGAAGCCACAACCAGCGAGTTGAAAGTCTCTTATGGTTTCTATGGGAAAGTTCTGCAACCATATCATTGTCAAAGGACCCACCGCTTTCGTGAATCACTCGAGACTGCGGGACTGCAACCACAGAACGATTCTGAGCAGCTGCGAGCGTTGCTAGATCTACATCCTCGTAGTATCCGAGCCCATACGCAGGATCAAACCCGCCTATTCGATCAAACCAGTCTTTATTTATGACCCAACACGCGGCAGATATATGATCAACTCGACGAACAGTCCCCGACTCCACCATGTGAACATGGACATGGCCGTCTGTGGTGACTTCGTTTCCAGCTTCGGTAAGAGTCAGTTCTGTGTCGAGGTAAACAGGCGAAGCGATTACGACTGAAGTATTTCTGAGGGCCTCTAGCAGCGGACTCAACCAATTTTCAGTAACGATTATGTCGGAATTCATAATCACTACTTGTTTACCTCGCGAATATTGAACTCCTAAGTTAGCTCCTCGTCCATAACCTAGGTTTACCGGCGACTTAATTAATCTGACTAATGGGAACTGAGAAATCACCCATTCGCTGGTGTCGTCAGGCGATGCATTATCAATTACGATAACTTCATGGTTTTCCGGGGTGTATTTTTCTATTGATCGTAGAAGCCTGTCTGTCAGCATTTTTTTCCCGTATGCCACAATTACTATACTCGTCGTAACTGAATTCATTTCTGGGAGATCACCTGTCGAATGTCATCGTCATATCTAGATCGAAGTATCTGATGAATGCTTGTGGCACTTTCCAACTCAGCTGCCTGCTCGGTAAGCCAGCTGCGTATTCGGTTAGGATTTACCGTTGCGATGTCCTTAATCGCCAGCTCAACTACTTCCTTTGCCCAAAGATCCGCAGTCGCTAATAATCTCTCTTTTACTTCTCCTGACTCTAATTTAGCTCTTATCAGCCTGCTTATAGCAGCACCTTCACGTGTAGACGGGCTAAATGACACTGCCCTAAGAACAGTTCCAAGTAACGTCCAATTAGATAGCTCCGGGTCAATACCCCAATTGCCATTTCCATCTTCAACGAGTTCGAGTGGAGTCTCTAACCCTAATTCAATTGATGCTTCCGACAGCCTTTTACTCTCACTTGCAGGCATCCGGAGAATGCCACCGATTGCCCGAGCTTCACTCGATATTACCACGTCTCCATCCTCAGCCATAACGACTTCAGCAAATGGTGCTGCCCACTCCAACGCCAAAAAACCGGCCGTGTCAATCAGGCGTTGAGACGCACTCGGATTCGGTGAGCTAACCGCTATTCGTAGAGAATTTCTCACAATATTTTTCCTAATGCTTGGGGTAGCGAATCGCGAAAATTAGGCAGTTCAGGTATCCCGGCTTCTCGCAAAGCAAGGTTGTCGAGCACTGAGTTAGCAGGCCTAAGAGCCGCTCGCTGAGGTATCAGTTCCTCCGTCTTGATGGCAGTTACTAGATCAGTTGGCTTACCAAGTGCCTTGAGAATTTCTTTCACGAATTCGTACCAACTTACGATTCCTTGATTCGTTACGTGAAATATGCCGTTGGCCTCTTTAAGCACCAGATCATGAATAGTCGATGCTACATCGCTCGTGAAGGAAGGGTGCCCAATTTGATCTTCAACGAACTTCATAGGGGTGCTTTGCGATGCCAAGCGCACGACAGTTTTCAATAAGTTTGAACCATATGCGCCACAGAGCCACGACGTCCTCACGATAAGATCTTCTGGCCTCATCGCTTGCTCTCCTGCTTCCTTACTTCTGCCATACTCAGAGGAAGGGTTTGTCTTGTCAGTTTCTCGATACGGTCGACTCTGCATGCCATCAAACACATAGTCTGTAGATATTTGAACTACTCGAGCTCTATACCGCTCAGCAGCTTTGACCAACTGAGCTGGCCCAAGTGCGTTAGCTGCATAAGCAAGGTCTGGTTCAGACTCACATTCGTCAACGGCGGTAAAAGCTCCAGCGTTAATTATGACATCGGGTTGGTGTGTATTGACTGCTAAGTCCACGGCTTCACAATTAGTAATGTCCAACTGGTTACGATCCAAAACAATGAGATGTTCGTTAGCTAGCTCGCGCTCTAGCTCTTGCCCCAGCTGACCTCCTCCTCCTGTCACTAAAATTTTTGGACTATTTTTCATTCGGCAGCCTCGGAAAGAGCTTCGCTTAAGGATGGATATACAAATAGGCTTTCGTGCACGTCTTGTACTGTCAAATTTGCGGTTACCGCAAGAGCCACTACCGAGATCAACTCAGCGGCGTGTCTACCTACTATGGAGCCACCTAACACGTGACCTGTGTTCGGATCGGACACAATTTTGACAAATCCTTTCGGATCGTCATTTATTAGTGCTTTCGCGTTCGACGAAAAAGGTACTTTCGTTACCCTTATTTTTCTACCAGTAGCGAATGCCTCAGCCTCGACCAGGCCAACATCAGCTATTTCTGGGTCAGTAAAAATCGCGGAAGCAGCTTTGTCATAAGCTAAATGGCGGTGCGGTCGCCCATCGTGCAAACCCATAATGTGTTCTGCAATTTTTCTGCCCTGCATCGCAGCTACTGAGGAAAGCGGTAACTTGCCAGAAAGATCACCTGCCACATAGATACTCGGCACAGAAGATTTGAGGTTGTGGTCCACCTCTACGTGGCCGTCTGAGTTCAATAAGACATTTGCATTATCCAGTCCAAGAGATTCCGTATTTGGTTGAGAACCGATGGCTATCAAAGCATGGCTTCCTTTCGCAACCCTTCCATCGCTGCAGTAAACCTCAACTTTATTACCTATGCGTTTAACACCAACAGCTCGGGCTCCTTTCAATAATTGAACGCCTCGATCTAAAAACGTTTGCTCAAGTAGTGCTGCGGCTTCTGGGTCTTTATTTGGGAGAACCTGTTGTCGACTAACAATTAACGTGACCTCTGAGCCGAGTGAACTAAACATATGAACAAACTCCACGCCGGTAACCCCTGAACCGACTACGACAAGTTGTTCTGGGATTTCTTTCGGCGGATAAGCATCACGGGTAGTCAGAATTCTTTCGGAGTCAATTATGGCCCACTCAGGAATTCGAGGCCGACTTCCAGTAGCTAAAACAATAACGTCGGCTTCAATTTCGATTTCATCTTCTTTCGTTCTGACGGACACGCTATTTGGACTAGAAAGCCTTGCCGTACCGCGAATAATTTGAACTTCTAGACTCTTCAAAAGCTCTGTCACTGAGCGTTCCAACCGATTTTCGATGATCTGAATTCGGTTTTTTAGGTGTTGTACATTAATTTCTGTTTCTACTTGTGCGAGGCCCATACCATCCAATCGGTGAGCAAATGACAATGCGCCACCGGTTGCAATCATTGACTTAGAAGGAACACAGTCTCTCAGATGAGCGAGCCCCCCGATAACGTCGCGCTCAACTAGAACCACTTGAGCGCCATAGCGCGCAGCGGAGGCCGCCGCATTATGTCCCGCAGGCCCACCACCTACGACAACCACTTTTTTCTTTATCATGACCAAAGTGTAGGAGCCCCAGGGACCATCCGGGTTTCACTCACTCACTTCAAGCTGGGCGAGCAGAGATCATTCATTTCTTCTATCCGGATTCGATCACGATTTTCGTAGGTAATTAAATTCTCAGGATCAAGTCGAAGCTTGAATTCTCTAAAGGACATTTCGAGTGAATCAAAGGCGAGAATACGGCCCCGAAGCGAGTCACCAAGACCCAAAATAACTTTGATTGTTTCCAACGCCTGGATAGTGCCTACTATCCCCGGCAATACTCCAAGCACGCCCGCTTCAGCGCAAGACGGTGCTAGTTCAGCAGGCGGAGGGACAGGAATATAGTCACGGTATGTAGGGCCATTGAGCGGGTCGAAGACTGTAATTTGACCTTCGAATCGGTAGATGGACCCGTGGACAACTGGTATCCCTAGTTTCACTGAAGCATCGTTCAGTACGTATCGGCTTGGGAAATTATCCGCACCATCCACTACGACATCCCATCCTTCAAGAATATCTAAGATATTGTCAGCGCCAAGCCTTGTATCATATGTCACTACATCGACGTCAGGATTCAGCAAAGTCAAAGTTTTCTTTGCAGAATCGACCTTGCGATCGCCAATCCGGTCAAGATTATGAAGAACTTGGCGTTGTAGATTTGATTCGTCGACTATGTCCATGTCAATTATGCCAATGGTTCCCACTCCTGCAGCCGCCAGATACAAAGCTGCGGGAGAGCCGAGGCCTCCGGCCCCCAACATTAGAACTCGGGCGTTCAGAAGTTTTTGTTGACCCTCATCTCCAATTTCAGGTAGCAGCAAATGTCGCTGATATCTATTCCGTTGCTCCGGGCTCAACGTTTTCGGAGTTACCCAATTTCGTCCTTCATCTTTCCACTTGCCAAACCCGCCATCCATTGACATAACATCGGTGTACCCAAGCTCTCCTAGCGTTTGAGCAGCAAACGCTGAGCGGACTCCACCTGCGCAATAAACAATTATCTCTGCATCATGATCTTGGATACGCTGCTCCACTTGTGCTTCTAAGTGACCGCGAGGAATGTGAACCACACCATCCAACGCCCCTTGTTCGAATTCATCAGGTTCTCGAACATCGAGCACTACTGGAGAACCATTTAATATTCTTTGTTGCGCTCCTGCAGTGTCTATCTCCTTGATTGCTAATTTAGCTTTATTCAAAAGTTCTCGGAAAGAAGCCACAACACCACCCTGCTACGTTTTGACCGGACACAAGAGATAATACCCTACCAAATTAGTCGGGTATTGTCTTTGTCGAGCTAGAACGACATCTACATTTCTGCAGACTTTGGCAAATTCTTTTCACCATTGACTACAAATGGCATGACTTCGCTGATCGATCCACGAATTGCTAGGTCAGCAAGGTGATCCATTTCAGTTGGCTCTCCGTTAACCACAGCTATTTTAGCTCC
>Ga0315322_10000428_pt1 | contig 31405 bp, 24 predicted proteins | sample M110021515metaG_FD_203461 | JGI IMG/M metagenome (GOLD analysis project Ga0315322, IMG submission 203461) | Ammonia-oxidizing marine archaeal communities from Monterey Bay, California, United States - M1 100m 21515 | ecosystem: Environmental > Aquatic > Marine > Intertidal zone | place: USA...
TTGAAAGAGGCAATTCGGAAGAGTCAATCAAGGATTCCTTCAACCAATCTCCATAAGGTTCTTGAGATGCGATTTGCTGCTTTAGCTCCAAGTCATCGACAATGCGTCCCTGCTCCATGTCGACCAAGAACATCCTGCCGGGCTCCAGCCTTCCCTTCTTCACGACCGATGATGAGGGAATCGACGGAAGAACCCCTACCTCGGATGCGAGAATGACTCGGTCGTCGGTTGTGACATAATAGCGCGAGGGGCGCAACCCGTTGCGGTCAAGCACGGCTCCAACTTGTATGCCATCGGAGAAGGCAATGGAAGCCGGTCCGTCCCAGGGCTCCATGACGCAGGCATGGAACTCGTAAAAGTCTCTTTTTACCTGATCCATCTCCCGGTGCTTTTCCCATGGTTCGGGGATCATCATCATCATCGAGTGAGCCAGGCTTCTTCCCGACAAAATCAAAAACTCCAGGCAGTTGTCAAACTTCTGAGAATCGGAACCATCTTCGCGGATAATCGGCATCAATTTCTTTACGTCGGATCCGAAAACCTCGCTGGCCAGTTGCATCTGGCGAGCATGAAGCCAGTTTTCGTTGCCCCTGACCGTATTGATTTCGCCATTGTGACAAAGGTAACGGAAGGGTTGAGCTCTTGGCCAACTCGGAAAGGTATTGGTGGAAAACCTGGAGTGCGTGAGGGCCAATGCTGACTCCATGTTCGGATCGCTTAAATCCGGGAAATAATCAGCTAACTGCTCCGTCGTAAGCATTCCTTTGTAAGTCATCGTTCTTGCCGAGAAGGAGCTCACGTGAAACGCAACATCGGGCGTGGAAGAACTGTACCGCAAGCGGAAAGTTATGATCCTGCGAGCCAAGTACAGCTTGCGCTCAAAATCTAGGCCTCGTGCACAGCTCTCGGGACGCCTGACGAAAACCTGCTCCATCTTTGGCTCACAGGCCGCTGATGCTTTTCCGAGGATGCCACTGTTCACCGGGACTTCACGCCAAGCGATTACCTCCAACCCCTCTTCGAGCAAAACTTCCTCCACAACGGACTTCTCATGCAGGCGATCATCATCCTTAGTCGAGAGATAGACGAAACCAACTCCGTAATCACCGTCAGGCGGCAAATCCAAGGATAGCTCATTCTTAACAACCTTCTGCATGAAATTGTGGGGCATCTGGATGAAGATGCCTGCCCCGTCACCCGTGATGGGGTCGCATCCGCATCCGCCCCGGTGATCAAGGTTTACGCATATCTCCAACGCTCCCTGTACGATGTCATGCGATTTTCTCCCTTTCATATCGACAATCAAGCCGATGCCGCAATTTTCATGCTCTCGGTCCGGGTCGTAAAGGCCTTGTTTCAGTGGTTGTGTCATGGATTGGAATGTACGAAAAAAAACTTATGATATTCTAAAACCTCTGCTCAGCAAACAGGGGAATGAACCATTTTGCCCTACCTGTTTTTTCGGTCAAGGCTATTAAGGTTATCTTTTGATAAATCTCCTTTGAAAAATTTGTGCTTTGATTGGTAGCGTTTCATGCAAGTGAGTGTCCTTTGCGAAATAACCGTTTCCCGACGCGACCGGTTCGATTTCGATTACACGAGTGCTTTCGATACCTGTCGCAAAACCGAAAAACCCATATAATATCCTTAACAGGATGAAGTGAGATATTTTGAATCTTCGTCCGACTGAAGATGATGGCTCGACAAAGTCCGCGTTGATCAGCAAACCACCTGGATCCAGACAATCCAACAAACTTGGAAGCATAGCCTTCGTTTGGTTTTCCCGAAAGCAATCCCAGAAAAAGAAGGTGCAGGCGGCGTCGAACGTTCCCGCAGGAACAAACTGACCAAAAGCAGCATTACAAAAGACAACCCTTTTGCGATCCTTATGGGGAACCCTCGATGCCGCTTGGTTGATCATGTTTTCAGATGGTTCGACTACGGTGATCATTGCCTCCGCGTTCACCTCCAGAAGTTTCTTCAGAAAGAACCCACATCCTTCGCCAACGAGAAGAATTTTTTTTGAATCTTCAATTTGATTCAAGTACCGGCACCGCATCTGCTGAAGACTGGATCCGAACAAAGCTTTCTCCAAAAACCCGTAAGCGATTGCAACTTTGTCAAAACAAACCGGCATGATCCAAACTTAACATTAGCAATGGGAGAACCCAGTAGCCTTGATCGATGACTTTCCTTTTCTCATCTTCATCAAGGAAGGATATTTCATCAAGCCACAAGACGAAGACGACAATCGTCAATGCATGAGCCAGTAAAAAAGTCCCGAGACAAATACTCATGCCCGACGCAAGAACAACACCCAATGCCAATGCTGCGAGAAGCTTTGTTCTGGAAAGAGCGGTTAGCAGTTTTGGTGTTCGCTGTAAAAAGGATAGCGAACCTCTCCTGTGATCATTGGCAAGTTCCCATCGACTTACGCTCACACAATTGATGAACAAAAGATAGAAAAGAACAACGATAGTCATTGATGAATTCATGGCTTCGGGTGAAGACTCGTAAGCTGGAAAAAAAAAGCAACCCAAGGCCAAAATCCCCGCCGTTCTCAATTCTTTGAAAACGGGCGACGGAATTCCAGAATGGGATTCCCTGAGGCAAAGAGCCAAGTTTGCCACGCTCAGAACAAATAGCGGGACTCCCCAAAAAAAACAATCAAGAGGCAAAACAACAAATGACAAGGATAGAGCGAGAAGCAACAGAGTTACCCAGATGACAAGGAAAACGAACTTGTGCTTCTTGTAAATTTCATACCTCCTTGAACTCATTGCGACCACCTGCCGAGGCTCGGAGAAACGGTCGGCACTATAGCAAAGCCATACCGAAATCCCGAGGATCAAATGATGATGGGCATCAAGAGTGACCGATAAAGACTTTGCAATGACGACCTGCCACGCGACGGCAACGAGTGGAGCGTCCAAGCTAAAATCATTCAGTACTGCAATGCGAAGAAAACCTTTTTTTAATCGAAACCGCAAGGTATGCTTGTGTTTGCTATTTTTAAAATTTGATAGTAGTGATTCCAAGATGAATATTAAAGCATATCTTAAACCGCACTGTGGTTGGAGCATGGGAGTACGGGCAATTATGGACAAATATTCCCTTGATTATGAAGACCTCGATATCATCAACAATCAAAATCTTTACGCTGAGATGGTAGAAAAGTCGGGCCAACCGCTTTCTCCATGCGTTGAACTCGATGGCGTCATGCTCGCAGATGTAAGCGGTGAAGAAGTAGAAAACTACATGCTTTCAAACAAGCTTGTCGAGTCTACCGAGAGGAAAGCGACCGCACCGACCAATTCACCCTGCCCGGACGAAGTGCACGAGCAACGCGCCAAGCAGAACAACGAAAGTTCGCCAGTCCGCTTTTTTTAACATATCTATAATACGAGAAATTATTATAACATGACCTATGTCGTAACAGAAAAATGTGTCGATTGTAAGTACACTACCTGTGTTGCCGTTTGCCCAGTTGACGCCTTTCACGAACTGCCGGACAGGCTTTACATCAACCCTGAGACTTGCATTGATTGCAACGCCTGCATGGACGAATGCCCAGTTGAGGCTATTTATCCTGATATGGATGTGCCTGACGAACTTCAAGATTGGATCGAATTAAACGAGAAGGCTGAGGATCATCCGCAGATTGTCGGTCAACTTGACCCGCTCAAAGGCCCAAAATGCGTTGATTCTACCGCGGATCAATAATAACGGACTCCAAGAAAACAGGAAGGCGAAGACTCCCCTCCTCCTCCTGCTCGAACAGAAAACCAAGTCAGTTTCCATTCGCTGTCAATAGATGGACAGCGTTCCGATTTTGTCATTTTCACTTTAGAGTTCCCGGTTCGACCATTTCGACGAGAGTACGGAGCTAAAGAAATCAAATCTCCTCCGACTGAGTTGTAACCCATCTCCAGTTCGTGCTGTGTACTGAAAGATGACTATTATTGTTCATGGAGCTTTCTGGAGAAGGTAGGTTAATTCGGTTATTGAAATACCTGCTTTGGTCGAACGAAAGATAGTTTTTGTGCACTTTTTTGCACGCATTCGCTAGTATCATGAACTTTAATTTGACTTATCCTGCCGTTCCTGTAAAACTGTGGGTTGTTACTTAAGTCCGCAATCATAACTTTTGCCCAAAACAATGAAAATCAGAGTTTTATCCGTTGATCTTGGCGTCAGGCAAGGAAAAGATCTTTTTATAGACAAAGCCAAAGGCCAGAAATGTTATACCTTGTATGTTTTCAAGACTGCGGCTTTGGCCAAAACCGGCATTGGATTGAACGAGGTCAACGCAGGAGATTGCTTGTTGGTTTCGCCCTGTTCCCCCCATTACATTAAAGGCAAAGACGAAGAATGGGAATATGACTCAATATCCTTCAAGGGATCGGATGCCACTCGATTGGTTTCCCAAGTAGGTCTCGATTGCGACACTGTTCACACACCCCTCCAAACCTACTTCATAGATGCTCTTCTGGATAAAATCGTCAAGGAATTCAGGGCTATGGATATGTTGTATGAAAGAGTCATCAGCTCGACTTTGGATGAACTGCTTACCAAGGTGGTTCGTTTTTCAAAACAAGATTTTGTACTTTCAATGCCTGATCACTCGCAAAGACTCAGAGACTTGAGATCCGAAGTTCACGAAAATTTCGCCAAAGCTTGGACAATTGGTCAAATGGCCAACATGATGGGCTTGAGTGCAAGTAGATTTGCCTCCTTGTACAAGCAAGAATTCGAAGCAAGTCCAACGGAAGATTTGATTCGCACACGAATCGCACAAGCGCAAAAAATGCTCTCGGCTACCAAAGTAAGCGTCAAGCAAGTATCATTGGCCTGTGGATTCGAAAGCGTCCACTACTTCCACCGAGCGTTCAAGAGAAGGCTCAACATAACGCCAAAGCATTATCAAAACCATAAACTTGCCATGAGAGGCTCAGTACCTCTCGAAGAAAAGTCCTTCACATTAGACAGACTTTCGGTTGATTCCGATTTTTCCGGAACGATGGAAATTGTGGATGGAGAAATTCTCTTCCATGGAACCGGTTCTCAATGGGCCGAGTATTTGGGGTTTTCATTAGACGAAGTTAAAAGCAAGCCTTTCTTGAACTGTGTTTACTCGGATGATCTCGATATTGCCCGAGAAACCGTAAGCAATATTATTGAGGGAAGAAATGTGAAAGACGTGACCGTTCGCCTCAATACGAAGTCTGGCGATTTTGTCAAAATCGATTTCTCCGCATTGACCAAAGGAAACACTTGGTTCTGGTTCGCCAAAAAGCTACTCATTGACGAGGAAATCAACTAGTAATCTTTTTTTTAGTTTCCTAACCGAGCGGTTGATGAATTGACCGTTTTCGGTTAGATGAGGTTTGTTACCAGTTAATTCTTATGTACAAACCAATCTTAATACTGTTTTTCATCCTTGTAACTCACACGGAATGCCTTCTTGCGTCAGACGATGCAATTATCAAAAACGCAAGGCAACTTACCTTCGAAGGGGCACGGTCAGGTGAAGGTTACTTTTCTGCCAGTGGAAAAAAGTTAGTTTACCAATCTGAAAATTTCGGGAAAAACCCCTTTTACCAAATCTACCTGTTAGATTTGGTTTCGGGGGAAAACAAACTTGTTTCCCCTGGAATCGGGAAAACTACCTGTGCATGGATCCACCCCAATGAAAATTCGGTACTTTACTCATCAACGCACTTGGACACCAACGCCAGTCTGAAACAAACCGAGGAACTGACGGCAAGAAAAAGTGGCAAAGCCCGAAAGTATAGTTGGGATTACGACAGGAATTACGAACTCTTCAATACCGATACCCTGACGGGGAAAACCCAGCGCATTACGTTTGCGGATGGGTATGATGCCGAAGGTTCCTTTTCTCCGGACGGGGAAAAAATAGTCTTCGCCTCGAACCGAAATGCTTATTCAAAAATACTTACCAAAAAAGAAGTTGAAATCTTCGACAGGGACAAATCCTATTTCAATGATATTTTCCTGATGAACTCAGACGGTACGGGCGTACGGCAACTTACGAATACGGCGGGTTATGACGGTGGACCTTTTTTCAATAATCAGGGGGACCAAATCTGCTGGAGAAGATTTTCCCAAAATGGACATAAAGCGGAGATTTATCGCATGCATCTTGGATCCGGAAAAGAAACCAAGTTGACCGACTTGAACGCAATGTCGTGGGCTCCTTTTTTTCATCCTTCCAATGAATACTTGGTCTTTTCCACGAATCTTCACGGGTTTGATAACTTTGAACTCTATGCCGTCGACATCGATGGGCACAGAAAGCCCGTAAGGATCACCGAATCTCCCGGTTTTGACGGTTTACCCAGTTTCTCCCCCAATGGGAGATTACTTTCATGGACAAGCAACAATACTAGTGACAAAAAATCCCAGATCTTTATTTCAGACTGGAATCATTTGGAGGTTCTTAAGCGGTTGACACTTTCTCCCAGGACCTCGAAGGAAGTGGACGCGCTTAATGTGGTTTCAAGCAAGCTTTCAACCTCTCCTCAAATCCTTGAGGCCGATGCAAGAACCCACTTGGCATATCTTTGCTCCGACGAGCTTGAAGGTCGTTTCACAGGATCAAAGGGCGAAAAACTAGGTAGCGATTACATCGCCAAGTCTTTTCGGTCCTCCGGGTTGGAACCCTTCTCATCCGATGGAAGCTGGGTTCAGGAATTTCCCTTTTATAATACCGCAGAGTTATCTCCCAGCTGTAAGCTCGAAAACTCTTCGGAAGGAAAGGCCTTCAAGACCTTGGAAATCGCCAAGGATTGGACGCCGATGCCCTTTAGCGAATCGGGCACCCTCGAATTTGATCAAATCACTTTTGCCGGTTACGGCCTTCGATTAAAGAAAACAACCAAATGGTCTGAGTATGACTCGTATACCCATTTGGATGTCAAAAATAAGTGGGTCATGGTATTACGCAAGTTACCTCCGCAATGGAGCGAGGATCGCAGGAAAGCACATTATCACGACTCCACCTTCAGAAAGAAAGCGTCAGTAGCAAGAGACTTAGGGGCCAAAGGGATTATCTTCGTCTCGGATTTTGAGCAACCCAACGACCAACTAATCGAGTTTTCCGCTAGTCCAGCCAAGGACACCATTTCAATTCATGCAATCTCGGTTACCCGTGAAATGGCATCAAAGCTTTTTCAAGCTAATTCCAGAGGGTTTAAATCATGGTGCACTGAACTGGCCACCGGTGAACCGCATCTTGGATTCGTACTCAAGAATGCCTACTCTAGGCTTTCCATTTACATAGAGAGAAAAAAAGGTGTCGGGAGAAACACACTTGGATGGCTCCGAGCCAATAAGAACAAGGCTTCCGACCAATTTCTGGTCATCGGGGCACACCTTGACCACATTGGTATAGGAAAAACCAGTTCGCGTGCCAAAAAATCCCAGAAGGGTAAAATCCACCCTGGAGCAGACGATAATGCATCCGGAATAGGGGCTCTTATGGAAATTGCAGAGTACCTGGCGGATCTTAGAAAAAGAGGTCTTCTTGATTCGTTGTATGACATTCTTTTCGTTGCTTGGTCCGGTGAAGAAATTGGTCTTGTCGGATCTTCTCATTTCATGCGTGCTTTCCCCGCGAAGACCGACGGTGAAGCGAACAGGCAGATCATGGCCTATCTGAACCTTGATATGGTCGGTAGATATCAAAATAAGCTAACCCTCCATGGTATCGGCTCATCAACCGGGTGGAAAAAACTTATCCAGCGGGCCAATGTCCCCGTTGGGCTAAATTTGAATTTACAAAATGACAGTCACATTCCCACGGATACCACTTCGTTTTTCACAAAAGGCATTCCCATTCTCAGTGCGTTCACAGGATTACACGCAGACTATCACTCCCCTTCCGATACAGTTGACAAAATAAACTATAAAGGCATTGCCGATACCTCCAAGCTTTACAGCAGGTTGATTCAAACACTGGCAAAGCAAAAAGAATTTGACTATGTGGCTCAAACTCCACCTCCAAAGTCAAGAGGCCGCTTAAGTGTCTATTTGGGAACTATACCCGACTATTCTCAGACGGACAAGAAAGGGGTTCTTCTTTCGGGGGTGAGCAAAGGCGGTCCCGCAGACTTGGCAGGAATACAAAGCGAAGACCTAATCATTGAACTCGGAGGAAAAAAGATCGAGTCAATCTACGACTATACGGACGCAATCGGACTATTGAAACCGATGCAGAAAGCAAAGATCAAGATCTTGCGGAAACAAAAGGTTTTGACCCTGAGCATTACCCCGGTCACAAGGTAGAAATTAAACCGAAAGAATGACGATTGAGGGAATTAATGCCCCTATTCTTGAAAGGAAATAGGGGGGCTAAAAGCTTCTTACTCGGGCTTCCAGGTGAAGTTCCCGGTTCCCTCGCCTCCAATTTGCTTTTCCGCTCCGTCGTCGACGAAAAATCTCAGGTTTTCGAGTGATGTACAGTAACACTTGAATGAATCCTTGAAAGTAAGGGTGCCTTCCCATCCGGCAGGTAAATTTTTGAATTCACGCGTTCTTTGATTCGTTTCAGGAAAAGGTCCACCTTCGTTTCTAACGATCAAGTGCTTGATCGGGGCAATAACGGCAATACGAAGCGAATGCACATTGTCGGTTTGAGATGCATCCAAGGAAGGAGCGGCAGGATTGGTTTCCGTAATGGTACCTCTACCTGAAGATGCTTCCTGATTTCCGGGTTGAGGGGCGTCGTTTCCAGTCGCGAGGACAATAATGATCACGAGCGAAAGAAGAACGATGCCAGCCCCAACGATAATCAGAGGCTTGATCAAATTGGGATAACTGGAAGTATCCACGGACGACTTGACCCCGGAAGAAGGCACATTCGAATAATCCGTGCTCTCGGGAGTGTCGGGGGCACTCAAAGAACCAAGGGATTTTTTTGCGGAACGGGATGAAGTGTTGCCCATTTCCAGGTTCAAATCCGCTAACACGGCATCCTGATCCAGACCCAAAAAGCGAGAATAAAGACGCACAAAGCCACGCAGGTAGACTTCGGGAAGATCAATGTCAAATTGACCGGCTTCAAAGGCACTAAGGTAATCCCCACGGATTTTCGTGCTTTCCGAAGCTTCCCTTAAGGAAATACCTTTTCTGTTTCTAGCTTCTTCTAATTTTTGTCCTATTGCCATCTGGATTACATTTTTACAAATTCAGACTTCATCGATGGGAAACTTTTTGCAAGCGGAGATTTCGATTATTCGCAAATTATTAGAGATCCATCAAGATTTCTCTACCCTGCCCCGGAATGTCGGGACCCACGACACCCCTGTCCTCAAGCTCGTCCATGATGCGGGCAGCTCTGTTGTATCCGATGCTGAGTTTTCTTTGCAGGTTGGAGGTAGATGCCCTCTTGGTCGTGCGAATGATTTCAATGGACTTGCGGATCATGGGATCTTCATCCGGGTCACCGTCACCGCCACCAAGCACGTCGTCCTCACCCGCCGCTTCAATTTGGTCCCGAACTTCCTCAATGATTTGCGGAGGGCCGTTAATCTTCAAGAATTCAACAATTCCATTGATTTCGTCATCACTGACGAAAGCCCCTTGGGCTCTAGTAAAAGTAGAACCACCGGGAGGAATGAAGAGCATGTCTCCCCGGCCAAGAAGTGCTTCCGCACCCTTGCCATCCAAAATGGTCTGGCTATCCCTGTAAGAAGCGACCCTAAAAGATATTCTGCTTGGCAGGTTAGCCTTGATCACACCTGTGATGACATTTACGGAAGGTCGCTGCGTAGCAATAACCAAGTGAATGCCAGCTGCTCTGGCCAATTGAGCCAAGCGGGCGATTCCAGTCTCCACATCAGCCTGAGCGACCATCATAAGATCAGCAAGTTCATCGATTATGCAAACGATGTAGGGCAACTTGTTCTCCGGTATCTCCAGAACATGATCGTCGCGGGGAACCTCTATGTTTGACAAGGCAGCTCTTTCCTCGGGGGTCATCTGGGCGTCTAATAGCTGTGCCTTTTCCTTTTCCTCTTTGTCCTTCAGGATTTTGGCATTGAAACCTGCAATGTTGCGTACACCCACTTTTGAGAAAATCTGGTATCTGCGTTCCATTTCGATCAAAAGCCACTTCAGGGCTCCAGGAACCTTCTTTGGATCCGTCACCACTGGTATGAGCATGTGAGGCAGATCATTATATACCTTCATTTCAACGATTTTCGGATCCACCATAATAAACCGGACGTCGTCGGGACTGGAGTGGTAGCAAAGGGAAGCAATAATCGCATTGATGCAAACCGTTTTCCCCGAGCCGGTGGATCCAGCAACCAGGAGGTGAGGCATTTTGGTCAAATCGGCGACCAAAGGCCGTCCGCTTGCATCTTTTCCAAGCACAATCGGTATGTCTGCTCCGGCATCCGCCCACGCTTTTGATTCGAGGATTTCCTTTAGGCAAACATCGGAGGGATTGGCATTGGGAACCTCAATGCCAACGCACCCCTTACCTGGCACCGGAGCGAGAATTCGAACACTGTCCGCCTTGAGTGCCATGGCCAGGTTCTTGTCAAGGTTGGCTATCTTCTCTACTTTCACTCCGGCAGCGGGGTGAACATCGTATCTCGTGATGACTGGACCAGTGTGTACCTCCCCCATTTCAACCTCTATCTTAAATTCAGACAAGGTTTCCTTTAATCTCTTGGCCTTGATCATGTGATCCTCGTCGCCGCTTGATTCGACTTCAGGAGGATCCATCAGTAAATCGGGCGTAGGAAAATGGTAGTCGCCTTTTCGTTCGGGAAACAAATCGGCCGCTTTTTCAGTTTTGGCGGCTCGCACGACCTTGAAGCCATCCATCCCTCCATCCGCATCACCCTGCTGATCAAGGTCCTGATCAACACTTTCATCGGCTTCGATTGTTTCACCCGGAGAACCCTCATCACCGGAAGGATCGGGAGTGCCCGAAGGTTCTTCTGCATCAGGCTCTTCTATCTGATCTTCATTCGATTTTGGTTTGGCTTTCTTTCGTTTTGCTTTTTGGGAAGAGGGTCGCTCGGGTTGGTTGCCCGGACTGCCGTCGTTTTGAAGCGATACATCTCCGAAAAGCAAATCGTCATCCTTTTCTTTTCCGAACCAAGGGAATTTCCAGGATTTGTTTGGAGGCTTCCGTTCAGTATCCTCCGTTGACGCAGATTCGTCGATCTTCTCTGTCTTTTCGTTCGAACTCGGTGTTGTTTCTGGGGAATTCTCCTTAACCTTTTTGTCGGGAAGCTGATCTTTGACTTTTTTACCCAAGCCAACCAGAGCACCAAGCAATTTCAGCGGTTCCATCGAAAAATGGATGCATAAGCTGCCCATCAAAACAAAGGCCATAAGGACGCTCGTACCCAATGCACCCATCCAATCTAAAAAGATGCCGTTTTTATCGGAAGACGTTTTCGTCCAGTTTTTGTTTTTGCCTTCCGTCCATCCCCTCTTCGGGTCCCATGGCGACCCCGAATAGACGAATGATCCGATTGCCCCGCCGGCACCATGTCTATATGTGTCGGATTCAAAGGCCTCCACCCGATCATCGGGGTTCAAGGAATAGTGCCGCACGTTGGCCAAGACCGAAATGGAAACGATCGCGGCAAAAATGGTGACCAACTTGCGTATTTTCTCTCTCGAAGATTGCCTTGTCGCCCACAGAAAAGAAATTGTCCCCAAAAGCCATGGCAAAAGCCAAGCGGCAATTCCGAAAACAGCGTAAAGAAAGTCACAAGTATATCCGCCGAATTCTCCCAGTATGTTATTTCCCGAAGAACCTACCTCTTTATCGAGAGGCAAAATTCCTGACTCGCCACCCACTGCTTGATGTACCTGATGTGGGTGATAGTCAATCAGCGCAACAAGAAGAAGGATACTCAAGACTCCGCTCAACGAAACAAGCCAGATTTTTTTGCCCGGAGACACACTGCCCAACCCCTTGCCTTTGCCTGACTCGGATACCGAATTAGCCAAAACAAGCCGCCCCCCGAATGATTTGCACTAAAGCAAACATGCTTCCACTTCACACATAATAGTATAGAAAAGGAATTCATGATGATTTTCAAGTTTGAACCGATCTATAAGGAAAGGATTTGGGGCGGAACCATGATCCGAGACCTTTTGAGAAGGGATACCCCGAAGGATTCCCGAATCGGCGAATCATGGGAAATCGTTGACAGAAAGGACGCAAACTCAGTCATCTCCAACACAAGACTCAAAGGCCAAACCCTGTCAATGTTGCTGGAACAGCAAGGTAAGAGCGTCATGGGTCCGAACTGGAAGCAAGGACATCCATTCCCTCTGCTCGTTAAGTGGTTGGACTGTTCGCAACGCCTGAGCTTGCAGGTTCACCCCCCCGAAAAGGTCGCCAAAAAATTGTCAGGAGAACCTAAAACGGAAAATTGGTACGTAGCGGAAGCAGCTCCGAATGCCGGACTTTTCATCGGGCTTAAAAAGGAAACCTCCGCGAAAGATTTTATTCAGGCTGCGGAAGACAAGACTGTCGAAACACTCTGTCATCGAGTACAATCGAGAAAAGGCGACTCGGTATTGGTTGAAAGCGGGAGGCTGCATGCTATAGACGCAGGCAACTTAATCCTCGAAATCCAGCAAAATTCTGATACTACTTACCGAGTATACGATTGGGAAAGACTTGGGTTGAACGGTCGGCCGAGAACCTTGCACATCGAAGAATCGATGCAATGCATTGATTTTAAAGATTACGAACCAAAACCCATGACCACCACGATCAAGAAAGGCATGGAGATCATCGCTGACTCCCAGCACTTTCGAATCAAAAAATTCAATCTCACGAAAAATAACCCCGTAAGCCTAAAAGACTGCAATTCAGATCCAATTATGATTCACATACTCGAAGGCAAGCTGTTGGTCGATGAGTTAAAAATGGAAAAAGGAGAACATGCACTCTGCCCTTTTTCCAGCAACTGTTTGATTTTCCCTTCGGAAGATTCAAGCATTTTGGTCACGGATCGGTTTTGCTGAAACCACTTCCTCGCCACTCCATTTCACTTCAACCCGAATATTTAACCCCTTCTCCGGAACTGTCTTACTCAAAACAATGGAAAAAGAAGAAAACATACCAAATCCTGAAAACCAGGACCCTGCGGACACAGATGTACCGGAGGCCGAACTGTCCGAAGAGGAAAAGGAAGAATCGGTCGGTCGCTTGAAATCAAAATTGGACGATGCGTATGGCAAGCAGGACGATCTTAAGAGCAAATACCTCCGAGCGGTGGCAGACTTGGAAAACATACGGAAACGTTCGATTCGTGAAAGGGAAGACGCCGTTCAAAGAACAAGGTCTCAAATTATTTCCGACCTGCTTCCCGTTATGGATGCCTTTCAACTCGGTTTTGCAGAAGCCAAGAAACACGAACAAACTTCCAATTTCGTGGAAGGGTTTTCCATGGCCATGACTCTAATGGAAACGACATTATCCGAATATGGATTGAAAGTCATCGAACCAAATGGTGAAGCATTCGACGCCAAGTTGCATGAAGCCATAGGATACGAGGAAAACAACGACTGCGAAGAGGGGAACGTCATCACAACCGTGAGGACCGGTTACAGGATCGGAGAACGCCTACTAAGACCCGCTTCAGTAATCTTGGCCAAGGCTTCGTCCACGGACGGGGAAGCAGATTAATTTACGGACGCAACTGATTTTCGAATAACATACGGAAACGACCATGTCAGAAAAAGACTACTATGAAGTGCTCGGGGTCGACCGAGGCGCCAGTGACGACGAGATAAAAAAATCCTACCGAAAACTTGCCGTCAAATTTCATCCGGACAAGAACCCCGGGGATGACGACGCAGAGGAGAGATTCAAGGAAATCTCAGCTGCCTTTGAGGTACTCAAGGATCGTGACAAAAGAAGAAAATATGACCAATTCGGTCATGATGCCTTTCGGGGTGGAGGCCCTAGTTCGGGGGGGGTTGATCCATTCGATCTTTTCAGAGACGTCTTCGGTGGCGGTGGTGGCGGTGGTGGCGGTTTCGGCAGCATTTTTGAAGATTTCTTTGGAGGGGGATCTGCTTCCGGAGGGGCGGAGCAAAGAGGAGCGGATCTTCGTGTAGCGGTCGAAATATCTCTTGAACAAGCGGCATCCGGTGTTGAAAAGGAGATCAAGTATCAGCATCACGCCGAATGCTCTTCCTGCTCCGGAAGTGGAGCGGCGTCGGGTTCAGGGAAGATCATGTGCTCGACTTGCGGTGGTGTCGGTCAAGTCGCATCCAACCAAGGTTTCATAAGCATCAGGAGGACATGTCCTTCATGTGCCGGTTCGGGAGTAATGATTGAAAGCCCTTGTGCCGGCTGCAAGGGCGAAGGAAGAAAAAGGTCTCCAACGACAATCAAAGTGAATGTTCCGAAAGGCGTGGGAGACGGAAACAGACTGTGTTCGAGGGGTCGGGGAGATGCAGGACCTAGAGGTGGTCCATCGGGCGATCTTTATGTTGACGTCAGGATCAAGTCCCATGAGTTTCTCGATAGAGATGAAGACGATCTTTTTCATGAAATGATGATTCCCTTTACTCTTGCTACGCTTGGAGGAATGGTCCAAGTCCCCACCCTTGACGGAAAAGTTTCTTTGAAAATTCCGCCTGGAACGCCCTCGAACAAGACTTTCCGTATCAAGGACAAAGGCATGCCCAACCTTCGGTCACCCTCAAGAACCGGTGATCTTTACGCAAAAGTCATTATTCAAGTGCCAAACAAGCTGACGAAGGAACAAAGAGAGAAATTAGTTGAGTTCGGAAAATCATGCGGAGACAAGGACTTGTCGGCAGAGGAAGGTTTCATGGGGAAGGCAAAACGTTTTTTTGAAGGAGACAATTGACCGGGAAACCAAGAGAAAAGATTGCCAAGGCATTTTCGACTTCCCTCGACGAAGCCGTTCGCTTCAGGGAAGACGCCAAAAGATCGGGCAAAACCTTTGTCCTTACCAATGGTTGTTTTGACCTTCTGCACTACGGACATGTCAGCAGTCTCACGGAAGCTTCCAAGCTAGGTGATTATCTTTGGGTAGCCATGAATTCCGACTCCAGTACGCGCAATCTCAAAGGCAATGACAGGCCAATAATCCCGGAGGAAGAACGAGCCTGCTTGCTCGCCTCACTCACTTGTGTTTCTGGAGTCACTCTTTTCGAGAACCGGAGACTGGTAAAAGAAATCCTTGCCTTGCAACCCGACATTTATGTCAAGTCGGGAGACTACACGGAAGATTCGATTGACCCTGAAGAAAAGGATGCCCTTCGTTTAGTCCAGGCATCCATAAAGTTCGTACCCTTTGTTCAAGGATCAAGTACGACTTCTCTACTCAAAAGGATTCAATCCCTTCCAACCTTAACCTAAGCACCTCCATGAAAACTGTAATCCTAGGTTCCGGCAAAGGCACGAATACCAAAGCAATCGTTCAAGCACAAACCAGCCAACTGTTGGGAAACGCTGAGATCATTGCCATTCTGTCCGACAAACATGAATCAGGAATTCTCGAGATCGCCAAAGACCACAATATCGAAAACCGTTACCTCGATCCCGGTCCTTTCGGTTCCAATTTCGATGAGAAGTCTGAACAAGCGTGGATTGAAACCATAACAGGATACGAACCAGACCTGATTGCCCTGGCAGGCTTCATGAGAATCCTTAGTCCCTCCTTCATCAACGCTTTTCAGGGCAAGATACTGAACTTGCACCCAAGCCTTCTCCCGAGCTTCACGGGCCTTCATGCAATCAATCAGGCCTTTGACCACGGAGTGAAAATATCCGGTTGTACCGTCCATTGGGTAAATGAAGATGTGGATGGCGGAAAAATCATTGCTCAAGCACCGGTACGCATAATGCAGGGGGATACGCTCGAATTGGTCCGGCAAAAAATTCAAGGAGCCGAACACATGCTTCTCCCTGCAGTGATCCGCGACCTGTCGGTCGGCATGATTCCCTTCCCCGAATCGTGATCAAATCAAGTCTCCCTCTCATCCCCGATTGCATTCGAACTCTCGAGGACGCACTATACGAAATTGCCCCGAACAATTGGAGCCTTACCGTAAACTCCGATGACGGATATGGTAAAATCGAAGGATTTTTCGATTCAATTGAGGTGGCTAAACAAGCGATTTCGGAACTGGAATCGATTTGGGGAAACACCTTTGACGGTGAATTCCAACATGAAGATTTTAAAGAGGAGGATTGGACCGAGGCGTACAAGGTACATTTCAAACCGTGGTCACATGGCACCATTCATTGGGTTCCGGAATGGGAAAAAGAAAGTTTTCCCATACCGTCGGGACACCACGCCCTTTACCTTGACCCCGGAATGGCCTTTGGCACGGGAAATCATGAAACAACCCGCTTGTGCCTCGAGAGCATGATCGGCATTTGCGAGTCCAAGCAGGTCAAAGATTGCTTGGACATCGGGTGTGGTTCCGGCATTTTGTCCCTGTCCGCATGTCTTTTGGGGGTTGAAAAGGTAAGGGCCATTGATTTTGACCCAGACGCAATCAAGGTTTCAAAGGATAACGCAAAGCGAAATTCAGTAGAGGGAGACATTGACTTTCAAGTCCAGTCCGTGGAGGAACTTGACGGAAATGAAGCATTTGACCTCGTTGTGGCCAACATTCAGGCGGATATCCTAATGCAGAACTCTCTCACTCTTCTCCGACAAACAAAACTGGACGGAGTTCTTGTCCTTTCGGGAATTCTGGAAAAGGAAATCGACTTGGTGGAGGCGCATTTCAGTGACCTACTCCGAAGGGAAGGAATCAATTTCAACTCCCAAAATCGAGTACAAGGAGAATGGTCGGCGTTGCAGTTGAACCTATTGCTTTGAAAAAACAGGCGTGCCCTCCTGCCTGAATCAGTTGCAACGGAGTTGTAATTCATGACCTTGTCGATGACCGGCAAGGTTCTTTATGAAGCAAATCAACCGCCTAAGTAAGTAAGGGCACGAGGAATCGGTAGGGAGTAAAAAGCAAAACGCTTGATCCCCTTTTCATTAAGTCTCGATGAAACCTTTTCACGAAGATCGTCCACGCTGTTTGGCCCAACCGAAGTATAGACTAAGGCCCACTCCTCGTTTTGTTGTTGGGTAGTGCCGGAGTCTGCATCAACCATAAGGCCAAAATTCGTACTTACTCCGGGGGCCCCACCCTCCAAGACGGAGTCATAAACTTCCTCGTAATTGTCACGGGGAACGATACAGTAGAGTCCCACGAGGTTCTCAAGAAAGGTTGTCTTGAGGGCTTTACTGGAACCTGATTCCGCAGCCGTTCTCCAATCCTTGCCTCCCTTGAGGTCATCCAAGGCAGATATTACCTGTTCCATGTTGGCGCCGTGGGCGGAGGAAGAAACCGTGCTTGAGACATTGATAAGACCGGATCGGACGGGTATGGAATACATGAATCCCCTGCCTGGTTCCGTGATTTTTCCGGCACGCGCCATATCGGCGAAAACTTCGTCAGCTTCATTCTTATCCACGATGCACCACACGAATTCCTTTTCGGGACCCTTTGTAATGCGGAGAAGTGGAATCTTATCGCGCACTCCGCCACCTTCACCGAATGTAACGGTAGGACCGGGAGCCCCCTTTAGGAGGGCGGCCTTGGCGATTTCATCGGCTATCCCTATTTCGCAAATGCAGCAAATTGCCTCAAGTTCGGCGGCGTAATCACTGGAAGTACCATTGGCACCCTCTTCGGAAGAGGAGGGGACTGGAAACTTATCGGTGTGGCGCACATCGTTGCAGGCTATGACGAAAACAGCTCCGGCACCGACTCGCGTAAGGTTTCCCGATTGCACGGCCGCTTCGGTGACGGCATCCACCTTGTCGTTGGGCACCAAAGTCTGAAGAAGGTGCTGTTCCGGAGCAGGTGGTGGAAACATCCGTTGGAGGAATCCACCCTCGTTCAGAACAGAACCACGGGCGGTAATCTCGAAAATGCCCGAGGCTCCGGCCTTGCCTATGGCATCAGAGACAGGAACTACCGATTCCTTGGGCAGGATGAGGGAGAGAAGAGAGAAGTTCTCGCTTTGGTTGTAGTTACTCATCTTAGGCGGTCTCCGTTGCGGTTGCGGTTTCGTCCTCATCGGCCTTGGGTTTCTTTCGGACGATAAGCCCAACGGTGAGTACGGTAATAATGGGTCCGATGGAAGCGAGGGCAAGCACCCCGAAGCCATCGATGGCTCCGGTCTTTGATCCAATGCCAAGGCCCATGGCCAAAACAAGTGGCACGGTGATGGGTCCCGTAGTGACACCTGCACTGTCCCAACCGAAGTTCACGAACTCTTCGCTCGAAAGGTAGGTGATCAACATCAAGATGAGGTAGGGAGGTACGAGCAGGTACCAAAGATCGAGGCCAAAGGCGATCTTAGCCACTCCGGTGGAGATACCAAGTGCAACGCCCGTGGCTACGGTCTGCATGAGCAAGCTTTTCTTGAAAGCGCCGACGGTGATTTTTTCCACCGTGGCGCCAAGAGCATTAAGGGCAGGTTCCGCCAAGGTAGCCCCGTATCCCAGAATGAAACCGAAGAGAATCGCCAAAGCCTTGCCCATGTTGGAGGAGGCGAACATCGGATCGACGAACCCTTCGGCAGCCCAAGGCTCAATGGCGGCAAAACTGGACACCACGTTACCACCCAATTGCTCTCCCAATGGAGTTAGACCAAGTGCTATGCCTAAGTTAAAGAGACCCATACCTACTACTGCGCAGACAATTCCAATGAATAATTCGTCGTAATGCTTCGGCTTTTGCCTCAAACCAACAACTAGGACTAACAATAAAATGGAGCAGAGTGGAACAATAGCCCACAAGGCACCCTCAATTGCTCCGCGATCCGGATCGGGTTTGTCCAAGCCTTTATCAGTTCCAATTACTGCGTCAGAAGATAATTCATTTGGTTCGTTGTAGACAATCTTTCCACTCGCATAGCTATAAATATCTTCTCCTTCATCCAGAATGCCATTTCCGTTCGTGTCTTCATCGGGCTTGAATGTGTTTGGAAAGAAATCGAAGTTATTGGTCAAAGCCGACATGATTTCCGTTTTAGGATTCCAAACTTCATCGGGTGTAGATACACCGTCTCGAACTATTATGGAGTTGGTGGTGGTTGGCTGAACAATAGAACGAGAATTATTGTCCTCCTTGTCAAGAGGAACGGGGTCGAGGGAACTGCCGGCAATCTGCGTTTGAAGTGAATATCCCGTGGGCAATTCGCCTGTTTCCTTCAATGACGCCTGCACTTTTTCCAAATCTTCTGTTGAAAGAGAGCTCGCCATTTCACTTTCCGAAGCGCCGCCAGAAGAAGCTAGTCTTCTTTGGGCTACGATGTCGCCAAATCGCTGGTAGCCTGGGTCATAGTTTTTGCCATACTTTTCTCCACCTTCCTTTTCAATGGCTATCGTATGCCAGTCTTCTTTTGGGAATCCATTTTCCTCGGTATGATAAGTGGCGAAGTAATAGTCCTTGGTTTCAAAGAGGAAAGTGGCATAGCAGAGAACTGCGAGAATGGGAAAGAGAGAGGCAAGCGTGACGACACCAAAACCGGTATTGCTCGAACCCCCAGTCGAAACAATGCGGCAAACCCCAATGCCGAGGGCAAGAACGAGCGGCACAGTGACCGGTCCGGTCGTTACAGCACCGCAGTCCCAAGCCAGACCGAGCACATGTTGAAGTCGATCATCTGAGAATTGAAAATAGAGCGTAAATGTGGAAAGAACAAGGACACCTATGTAAATGAACGGCTTGAGAGACCAACCCTTGTAAAAACGAAGCACACCCAAAAGAACGGCTATACCCACGCCCGCTCCCACGCAATTCACGAGGTTGGTGGCTCCGGTATTGAGAATCGTCCACAACAAGGGGGCAAGCGTTGGATCCACACCTGAACCTGCTGCTCGCAACACCCCGATGGCAGGTTCGGCAAAGGTGGCAAAAGCTCCTAGGACGAAGCCGAAAGCCAAGCTAGCAGGCAGGCATGGGATGCCAAATATCTTTTTGCGTGGAAGAGTGGACCCGAGAGTTTCCCCAAGGGGCATAAGTCCCAACCGAAGCCCTTCCATGAAAAAGGCGAGGCCAATGATAACAATGCCTATCCCGACCGCGATCATCAAGGAGTACACGATGGGCAAACCGAGAACCAGTAACTGGAACACGACAAGGTAAAGAATTATGAACCAGACGCACTGAATTTGCTCGACTACCTTGTCCTTGGCAAAGGAAAGGATGATGCTCAGCTTTTGCCTGAAAGACAACTGAAGTTTCTTTGTATCGGATGATTGTTCAGGGCACATAATTAAAAGGGAAGATGATTAGATAAAAACAACTTATAGAAGAAATGAGGCAGTCTTGGCAATTCCAATAAAATAAGTAGTTAGATGTGCGTTTACAGGCTCCAACTCGCATTCGCCAAGGTCAAAGACAATTTGTTGGCACCGGCTCGAAGGACGACCGGCACGTCCCAGGTTACGCCGATCTTACCCAGTGATGCCGTGCCCACTACGAAGAATTTGCCGGGGGGGAGGTTTTCCAGGGTAGCCGCACCGTTAATATCGGTTCTTACTCTCTGCCCCTGACCATTCTCAACCAATTTCAAAAGCAAGGATCTGATGTTCTTTTGAACGTTTGGAAACAAAAATGAGTTTTTTCTAGAACGAGCCCACAACTCCGCATATGAATCGATCCCTGAAAAATCGGCAAGTTTGATCCCGCCCTTTCTCAGAACGTCTTCGACGTCTTCATCGATAATGAAAAATTCGGTGTAGAAAGCCTCCTTGTTCTTGCCATTCAAAGCAGTTACCACGGCATCAAATTGTAGATTGCATCCACCGGAAAACAATCGGGTTTCCTTAACGGTATCGACTACGGGGTCAACCGCACTCAGGGAGGAGACGACTCGGGAAAGATCTTTCTGCCTGGGCGACAACCCGGAATCGGAAAGCTTCTTAGACGGGTTGAGTTCCAATACGCTGATTCTTTCCTCCAAGGAATCGTTTCGGATACGCAAATCCTGAATTTCCTTTGACTTGATGTGCAAATTGCCACGTAGGTTTTTGACCTCGGAGCGAAGGCCAAAAAGTTTGTCGCTAGCTGATTCGTCCGGCTTCAAGGCAGAAACCGGTTGCTCGGCACCCTTGCCCTTCAACCGAATGACCTCGGTGACAAGTTCCTGATTTAGCTTGGTCAGAGAGGCAATCGTCCTATCCTTGCGACTGTTGATTTTGCGTAATTCGTCAATCGATCTTTGATGAGAAATTGTACCTTCCTCCAAATCCGAAAGTGCTTTTTCGGCTTCATGGTCAGCCAAAACCGATTTGGAACCAACCGGTTCGCCAAGTAGTGCAGGAGTCTCCCCACTGGGGTCAGAACCCAAGTGTGCACTCCCGTCCACTTCCGCGTCAGGACTTGACTCGGAAAAACCCTCGGTACCCGTTGCAGTCGATGGGAAAAAAGTCTCCTCCTCGCTCAAGAAGGGATCCGGGTCCTCGGCGCCCGTTGCAGTCGATGGGAAAAAAGTCTCCCCCTCGTCAAAAAAGGAGTCCGAGTCAGCGGCACTTTCCGAATGCAGGTCTTCATCGAAGGCAGTTTGATTTGCATCGGCGGGGGATTCGGATTCGTCAGTTCCGCAACTGCAAATGAAAATTGACGTTAGCAAAAAGACGAAGAGCGAAGTGAATTTGGGGTAGATCAGTTTCATGCGATAAAAAAGAAAAAATTGTACTCAAGTATCTTTGCAAGCACAATCATTCATCACTCAATCTTGTTGTTTACAATTTTCGTTCCAGAAGATAATCATTTGACATGTCTCAAGTATCCCCCGAGGAGGCTGAAATCCTATTGCAAGAGAATCGTTTTTTAAAACAGACAATTCTTGCGCTCAGAGGTGAATTGGTAAACAAAGGCCAGCAACAGGACGCCATTCATCAAAAAAATCTGCGTTACCTTGATCAACAAAATACTTCGCTCAAGGAAACGGTTGAAGAACTCAGGGAAGAGCTTGAAGGCAGCCTTGCAAGGGCTGAGGACGACATACAAAAGCACAAGCAAGTTCATCTCAACGAACAAAAGCAGCTCAAGGAGCTCATCGGCAACCTCAGAAATGGATTGGAAGAAGCGAAGGAAAACGCTCGGGAACAATCCCAGAGTATCATGTCGACCGCCAACAGGGAAAACCTTGATCTCAAAAATACCATTGCCGAACTGAGAACGGAAATCGACCGGAGGGAATTCGAAAAAGACGAATTGGTCCAAAAGGAAAAAAGCAAGGCAAACCGGGAAATCGAACAACTTAAGGTTTCATCACAAAACCTCCGCTTGCGATTGGACGGAATGGCAGCTGAACATGAAAGCGACCTGCAAAAGGCCCGATCCTCCGCAAATACGGAAACCCAATCTCTCAAGAACTCGATCGAAGCCTTGAGGGGCGAACTTGACAATGCCCGCAACCAGCAAGAGGAAGCAGTCCAACGAGCAGTTTCCGAATATTCCGCCGAAATAACCTCGCTTAAGGCCACCCTGTTTCTAGCCAGAGAAAAAATGGAACGGCTCAAAGCGGAAAAGGAAGACAGTTCGCAAAAACTCTCCAGCAATCACGCGACTGAAGTCAAATCCCTCAAGGAGACAATAAGCACCCTAAGGGAAGAACTCGACCTTGCTTCCGTCAGGCAATCGGAGGCAGTACAAATTACCCAAAACAAATCCAGGAACGAAATCAGGCAACTGAAAGAATCGCTTGCCAAGACAAGGGAGGGTCTGGAAGGAGCCAAAATCCGGGAGGACGATCGGGTTCAGAGAGCAAGAGTGGCTTCGGCAAGGGAAATTGACTCCTTGAAATCGACGATTTCAGAGCTAAGAGACGAATTGGATCAAGCTTCCGTGGAAAGAGAAGATGCCGTTCAAAAGGAAAGATCCTTAGCTCAGACCGAAATCCTTTCCCTCAAGCATTCGATCAGCATGCTGAGGGAAAACATGGAAGCCGCCAAAGCCCGAGAAGATGAAAACATACAAAAGGCCGTCTCAACGACAAATTCCGAAATTCGCTCTCTCAAAAATACCGTCTCGCAGCTTAGAGATGAGCTTGAACAAGCAGTGCTCGACAAAGACAAGGCCGTCCAGTCCGTGCAATCGGCTTTTCAGGTCGAGACCAAGCAACTCAAGGTTTCCCTTCTTCAGTTGAGGCAAAACCTTGAAAACACAAAGGCTCGACAAGACGACCGCGTACAGCGCGCAATAGCATCCCATGCATCCCTGAACCAAACGCTCCAAAATACGATTGGTGAATTAAGGAACGAACTGGACAAAAGCACAGCCATCCGGGAACAGGAGGTTCAAAACGCGGTCTCCTTCTCCAACAAGGAGATTCAACAGCTCAAAGTTTCACTCACTTCGACACGGCAAAGCCTCGAAGAAGAAAGGGCACGGAACGAATCCGCCGTTCAACGGGCGACACTTCGATCTGAAAACGAGATTCGCTCCCTCAAGTCGGTAGTACAATCCCTCCGGGATGAACTCGACAAAACCCACGCACAGCAAGAGGACAAGGTCAGGGAAGCTTACTCGGCCGCTCATGCCGAAAACAGCCAGTTGAAGCTTTCGCTGCAAAACCTCAGACTCCAACTTGAACAAACCAGAGGCAAACAGGACGATCTCGTGCAGCGAACGGTTTCGAAAAGTGAGACGGAAAAAAAATCACTCCGGAAGACCATTGAAAACTTGAGAGAAGAACTCGAGGGTGCACAACACAAGGAATCAGAAAGCATTCAGAAAGTGGAAGCACGGGCAGCTTCTGAAATCAAGTCACTCAAAGACACCCTTTCTTCTACCCGTGAAAAAATAGATCAAATTCTCGCCGAGAAGAACGCCCTCGTTCAATCGAACTTGTCGCAAAAGGAAACCGAGATCAACTCACTCAAGCAAAGTATCTCGCAAATGAGAGAAGACATGGATCAAAAGGGAATAGAAAGAGACGAAGCCGTGCAAAAAGCTCTTTCTTCCTCAGCCAAGGAAAACCAACAGCTGCGTGAATCCGTATCGACCATGCGCAAGCAAGTCGAATCCGCCCGCAACCACGAACAGGACGCAGTGCAAAGTGCCACCAACACGGCTACCGGCGAAATTCGTTCACTTCGGGAAAACATTGCCAATTTGAGGAGCGAGTTGGATAGAGCGGAATACTCAAAACAGGAAGCAGTCCAGTTGGCCTTGGCCACCCATCAGAATGAAATCAACCATTTCAAAAGAATGGTCAATGCATTAAGGGACGAGATCGATCAAGAGGGACATTTGCACAACGAAAGCATACAAAAGGAAAAACAATTGAAAACGATGGAGTTCAAGGAACTGCAGGAAACCATCATTGAACTTAGATCAGAACTGGAAAAGACACATGCAAGATAAAAAACAATCCGATTCAAAAAACGCCGGAGGCTCGAATTCAAAGAGAACCTCAAGGTTTTCCGATATGCTTTTGCAAGTCACGACCGATTTGGCGAAAACCAAAAGCCTGGACGAGGCCCTGGAGGTTCTCGTCAAGATAACCACCTCTACCATAGGGGCGGAGCGAGGTACGATCTTTCTCAATGATCCCGCAACCGGTGAGTTGTATTCGAGAATTGCCCAAGGCAATTTCCGGAGGGAAATCCGCATTCTCAACACCAAGGGAGTAGCCGGTTGGGCCTTCACCAAAAACGAAGGGGTCATCATTCACGATGCCTACAAGGACGAGAGGTTCAACAAGGCGGTGGACGTACGGACCGGTTTTCGAACCAAGAGCATTCTCTGCGCGCCTCTGCGCACCGTAAACGGCGAAGAGATCGGAGTTTCCCAAATACTGAACAAGATTGACGGGGAATTCGATCAGAACGACCTGGATATGCTCGAGGCCATGACCGAGCAGGCAGCAATCGCGATTCAGGGAAATATCATCGTGGAGCAAATCGAAGCCGCCCGAAAGCAGGAACTGGAATTTCTGGATGTCGTCTCGCAAGTATCCTCCGAACTCGAGCTCACTCCCCTGCTCCAGAAGATCATTACCACGATCTCGACCATGCTCGACTGTGAACGGGCCACCCTCTTCATCAACGACGAGAAAACCGACGAACTTTACACCGAGGTCGGCGAAGGACTGGATGAAAAATCAACCATCCGCATTCCCAATCATCTGGGAATTTCGGGAGCGGTTTTCACCTCGGGCAAAGCAGTTAACATTCCCCACGCCTACGCGGATTTGAGGTTTAATCCGTCCTTTGACAAGCAAACCGGGTTCTTCACCCGCTCTATCCTCTGCATGCCCGTCTTCAGCAAGGCGGGAAAAACCATCGGGGTCAGCCAGGTCCTCAACAAGAGAGGCGGGTCATTCAACGCAGAGGACGAGAAGAGGCTTGCCGCTTTTACGTCCCAAATATCCATGGGCATTGAGAACGCCAAGCTCTTCGATGATGTTCAGAGTCAAATGAACTACTCCCAGAGCATCCTTTCGAGTATGCACGACGCCGTGCTTACCTTTGATGAGCAGGGAGTGGTCAAGACTTGCAATCCGGCGGGTCTGCGTATTCTTAAAGTTCCTCACGAGGAGGCCATTCTCGAACAACAGGCATCCAGTCTTTTCGGTGGCCCGAACGCATGGCTCCTTCAAAAGCTCGAAGCGGTCCATGAAAACGAGGAGTTTCTTGACGCTGAGCTTAAAATCGAAGGTGAAACCCTTTCCGTCAATATCACTTTGACCCCTCTTTTGGGCAAGAATGACAAGCGGCAAGAGGTGGGTTCCTCGCCCAAGGACAACATCATCGGTGCCATGCTCATGATCGAGGACATTAGTTCCGAAAAAAGGATGAAATCAACCATGTCCCGTTACATGGATCCGGAATTGGCTGACCAATTGATGACGGCCGACGGAAATGACGACGATATCATGGGAGGCAAGCAAAGCGTGGGAACCGTCTTGTTTTCCGATGTCAGAAGCTTCACAACCATTACTGAGGAGTTAGGTGCCCAAGGTACCGTTAAGTTACTCAACGACTACTTCACGATTATGGTCGACTGTATCACAGACGAGGGAGGAATGCTTGATAAATTCATCGGAGACGCGATGATGTGTATCTTCGGGACGCCCGTCCCACATGAAGACGACCCGGACAGGGCCGTACGGGCCGCCATCCGGATGATGACCGACCTAAAGGTCTTCAACGACAAGAGATCTACCGAAGGGAAGATGCCCATCGATCACGGAATGGGGATCAACACCGACTCCATCGTGTCCGGAAACATCGGTTCCCCCAAGAGGATGGACTATACGGTCATCGGAGACGGAGTGAACTTGGCCGCCCGGATCGAGAGTGCCTGCAAGCAATACGGCGCACACATTCTGATAAGCGAATTTACACACAAGGCGGTCAAAGCGACCTATAGAACGCGGCAAGTCGATTACGTAATCGTAAAGGGGAAAACCGAACCGGTCGGGGTCTACGAGGTTCTGGACTTTCATGACGACGAGTCTTACCCGAATCTAGTCGAAGCTCTTGGCTTGTTCAACGACGGGTACCGCAGTTGGAATCTGGGGAAATGGGATCAAGCGACCAAGCTCTTCAACTCGGTCAAGAAAATCAACCCGAGCGACAAAGCTGCTCAGCTCTACATCGATCGTTGCAGTCACATGAAGAAAAACCCTCCCAAGGAAACCTGGGACGGTGTCTGGGTGATGACCTCCAAATAACCTACAACCCTGTCGCTAGATGAATGCCAAAGCGCACCTGGAGGAAGCCATTGCCCTCAACCCGGATTTTGCGGAAGCTTATTATAAGCTCGGCCTTCTGCTCAAGAACCAAGGCGAGCCTGAAGCCCTCGAGCATTTCAGGAAAGCGGTTTCGCTCAATGCAGAATACGCCGAAGCAGAATGCGAACTTGCAATCGCACTGGTTGCTCAAGAGGATTTCGAATCAGCCCGCAATCATTTCCTCAACGCCTTGGAAATCAATCCGAATTATGCAGATGCATATTTTCACTACGCCCTTCTTCTCGTTGAACTGAACGATTTCGAGGAAGCCAAGAACAACTTCGACAAGGTAACCGAAATCAATCAAAACTATGCTCCGGCATACTTCCACAAAGCCAAGCTTCTGACGAATGCAGACGATTTCGAAGAAGCCCGCAAGAACTACGAAACGGCACTCGACATAGATGAGAAGTTTACCGAAGCCCATTACTATATGGGAAAGTTACTTTCCGGCGGTGTCGCTACCGACAAGGAAGGAACCCTGATTGACAGGACTAACCTCCCGCAGGCAAAGGAACACTACCTCCGAGTACTGAAAATCAACCCTGGGCACACGAAAGCCCTTTATAACTTGGCCGACATCCTCTCGACTGAAAAAAATTACGATGATGCGAAGAAATATCTTCTCAATGCGCTGGAGATAGACAGTGCCTACTCCAAGGCTCACTACTTGCTTGCGCATGTGTACGCAGAATGCGGGAAGATTGACAAAGCCAAGGAGCATTTCCAACTTTCCATTGAGCACTTTGCGGACAATGCCTTGGCTCACTTTAGACTAGGCGTCCTTCTCTTCGAGGAAAACGAAATGGAAAAAGCTGCCGAACACCTCAGGCAGTCCGTAACGATCGATTCGAATCATGCTGAAGCAAATTTTTATTTGGCGATGATCCTGAGAAGCGACGATGACCCGAGCTTGGCCAAGAAGCACTTTTTCAGAGCGCTTGAACTCAACCCTGACTATGCCCTAGCCTATTATGAACTCGCTCACCACAGTGAGAAAAATGGTGATCTCAACGAGGCCAAGATACACTTTCAAAAAGCCACCGATATCGATCAGAATTTCGTCAGGGCATATTTTAACCTAGCAAGAATCCTGACGAATCCATCCGAGTATGACCAGGCGATCAGGAATTTCGAGACGGCTTTGGAAATCGATCCAGATTTCGCGGAATGCCATTATTGGTTTTCCAAAATTCTTATTTCCGGCGAGAAGCTGGAAGCTGACGGCACCTTGATCAAGAAGCCTGATCACGAACGGGCCGAAAGGCACTTGCGCACAGCCATCAAGATCAATCCAAAATCCTACAAGGCTTTTTACCGCTTGGGATTGCTTCTCAAAGAGCACGAAAAGTACAACGATTCGTTTGAAAACCTTACCAAGGCCATCAAAATCAACCCGAAGTTTGCAGAAGCGCACTACCACCTTGCCGTACTGCTGATGGATGAGAATGCTCGAAAAAGCTTGAAAAACCAATCAACGGAAGGCACTCGAGGTTCCCCCAAAAAAGCCAAAAGAACCCCTGCCAAAAGACCTGCCGCAGGAAGAGCCCCCCCTCGGAACAACAAGAGAACGGGATAGATTTTTTGGACGGCCTAACTGCAGAAGCCTTGCGGCACTTGGACAAGGCATTGACCCATGAACCGAACCATGTTCCTGCCCTCATTGCCCTATCCAATGCCTACCTGAACCAGGGAAATTTTCATGAAGTAGAAAAGTTATTGAAAAAAGCCCTTTCTGTCAGGCAAGATCAAAGCGAGGTCTTCTTTCTAAACGCAAGGTTGCTTGTGCTTCAGAACGATCATGATGCAGCCGCAAAATCCATCGATGAGGCAATCAAACTCGAGCCCGATCAGCCCAAGCTCTACAGGCTTGCCTCAGATATCGCAAAAGATCGGCGAAAATCGTTTGAACGCCAGCTCTTCCTCGAAAGACTTATCGACTTGGAACCACTTGACGGGGAAGCGCATTACGAACTCGGAAAACTTCTGCACCACCCCGATGACTTTGATCGCGTAAAACTTCTTTTTGAAATTGCAATAGATTTGCTGCCTGATGACACGCATCCGATGTTTTCTCTTGCCCAACATCTTTATGTCGGAGAAAAGTCCTTGGAAGACGGGACCATTAGCGTCCAAAGAGAAACGGAAAGTGCGAAGAAACTACTAAGGGAAATTCTTTCCATCACCACCCGCCAAAGCAAGGCAAAGATTCTGCTTGCGGAAATTGAACTAAAAAGTGACGAGGAACTTAGTGCCACCCGACTTCTGGAAGAGGCCCTCGAAGACAAAACAACAAAAGGAGAGGCTTCTTATGAACTCGGTTTGATCTGGGAAAAGAAGGGTGATGCGGCCAAAGCCTTGAGGTACTACAAGTCGGCCATGGAACACGAAGAGTGGGAGGCATTGGGTGAGTTCCGACTTGCCGTCGTGCTGCTTGGAAAAGGCCAAGGCAAGAACGCGGGCAAACACTTTGAGAAATGTATTTCTTCCTTCAAGAAAAAGGAGAAGTATTTGGTCAAATCAAAGGATCATAATCTGGAAAAGTTGGATTTTCAGGCATCCCGCAAGGAACTGAAATCCTTGCAGTTGATCAGAAAATGTCTTGGCGAAGCAAACTTGGGAATTTACAAATGCAACTACGAATCCCGAAATGACGAAAGCTTTACGCGGCACTTGGATGAAGCACTCATCCATTACCCTCATTATCCGGAAGCGAATTACGAAAAAGGATTGTGGCATATGCAATCCGGCGAAGAGGAAAATGCAAAAGCGCGGTTCGAAAACTCGGTCGAAGGGGACTGGAACCATTGGCCTTCACACTTAGAGCTGGCAAAAATTGCAAAGATTGGGAACGAACTGCAAAAGGCGGAAATGCACCTTAAGATCGTGCTTGATTTGGATCCAGAGAACAAAACTGCTTCCACGCTCCTGAAGAAAATTCACAAGTCCTCAAAGAAATAACCCCTGAGGCGGAATGTTCTCATGGGCGACCAGCAAATAAACCAAAGGTATTTGGAGGCGAAGACTTTAGTCTCCGACCGAAGGTTTTAGCCAGCATCCTTGCGATGAGTCCAGCAAGAGAAAGGGATACTCAGAAAATAAAGTACTCCCAAAGAAAACAAGAATATCCATTTCTCCTTCATGAACACAGCCACACCCAAGCAGACCGCGAGCAAAACCAACAAGGCCCTGTTCCTCGCGACATTGAACCTGACGTTGCGAAAGGAAAAAGTCGGGAGACGGGAAATCATCAACAAGGAAATAACCGAAACCCAGCCAATCACCCAAATCGGATAACTGGACAGAAAGGATTCCTGTCCAAAGCGAGCCAAAATAAAATCAAAGCCAAGGGGCATCAGCACAAGACCCGCTGCCGCAGGGGCGGGCACGCCGATGAAGTAACTTTTTGTTGGTTTGTTTTCTGGTTCACCGAGATGCATGACATTAAACCGAGCCAACCTGAATGCGTTGCAGGCAGAGAAAAAAAGAAATGGGATCCAATACCACTCAAGAAGGTGACTTTGGTTGGATTCAACAATCGGATGTCGTATCCACAGATAGGTAATGATAGCGGGAGCAACCCCAAAACTAATGGTATCCGCCAAGCTGTCGAGCTCTGCCCCAAATGGCGAGAATGCCTTGAGCAGGCGCGCGGAAAGCCCATCGATCATATCGAAACATGCAGCTATCAAGATCAAGCAAACTGCATTTTCCCAATCGTCTTCCAAAGCGAACCTTATACCGGTAAGGCCCGAACATAAACCGATAGTTGTAAAAATATTCGGTAAGAGCTTTGGCAAGGAAAGACTGCCGGGCTGTTTTCCCATTACCAAAGATTAAGGACTGACGAGCAAATCGCGATGATAAAATCTACGCGGTGGCAATTGCTCTACTCCATAGGAGTATGTGATCAACCTGGTCCAAAGCTCGCAATTTTTAAGGTCGAATGGATTGGTAATGCCTTTTGCGATGCAATCATGCGAATCGGTAAAGAAAACAAAATAATGGGAATCCGCACATCCTCCGCTTAAATTTGAACTTAGCTCAAAAGGAGTCCCGCGTCGAATTTCCCTGACGAGGGGCTCCTCGATTTCGCACACCCCGGAGGAAAGCTCAACGGGAATTCTGTTTTCATGGGACGGGGTACAATCTTCTTGCAGAAATTCGACCAGTTTCCTCAACGGATGAAGGATTCTCGACACCTTGAGAAAAACCCGACTTCCCTTCGAGTAGAGATCCACAACCGTTTCCACACCATCCTTGGGCAACCTCACCAACCGGAACGAAAAAAGACCAGAATGCGGTTGAGGCAAATTTATGTTTGCCGAGAGTTTGGAAACTCGTTGCTCTAGTAAAAGCGGGTAGGATGGGTTTTGATCGATCAAGACCTTTTCCTAAAAGCAACTTCAATGCCATTCATTCAATTTTAGTTATGCCGAAGACATTATCAAAGCAATTGAACTCTCTATTTTGGCTCTTTTTTCTCTTTTCCTGCGGATGCGAGCAGAAGTGGGATCCTGATAATCAATTTCAGCTTGAGGTCCAAAACCTAAAAGCTCAAAGAGAGGTATACAAACTGAACCGGATTCAAGA
>Ga0315322_10000430_pt1 | contig 31400 bp, 25 predicted proteins | sample M110021515metaG_FD_203461 | JGI IMG/M metagenome (GOLD analysis project Ga0315322, IMG submission 203461) | Ammonia-oxidizing marine archaeal communities from Monterey Bay, California, United States - M1 100m 21515 | ecosystem: Environmental > Aquatic > Marine > Intertidal zone | place: USA...
GTTCACCTTGTTCAAGGATAGGACGAGGACGTCCCTGAAAATCATTCACAAAGGCGTGATGGTCGATGCCCAACGAGGTGAACATCGTAGCTGCAATGTCAGAAGGCGAGTAAGGATTTGTCGTCACTTCAGCTCCCGTTTTATCAGTCGCTCCGATAACCTGACCCGTTTTCACACCTCCGCCTGTTACAAATAATGAGCCGGCAGCACCCCAGTGATCGCGACCGCCGTTCGAATTAATTTTCGGTGTACGACCAAATTCGGTTAGAAACACTACCAATGTCTTTTCCAGCAGACCACGCTGCTCCATATCGTTAATTAAAGCGGCAAAGGCTTTATCCATTCCAGCAAGATGATATCCGCGTTTCACCATCTCCTGAATTGGCGGGTGATTTTGACTCGGAGCATTATGGTTGTCCCAGACATTTCCGTAATCCGAGTCATAACCATAGTCCAGCACGATAAATGGCGCCCCAGCTTCAATTAGGCGTCGCGCCATTAAACAGCGACCCCCAAGCTTAGTTTTACCGTACGTCTCGCGGACAACCTTTCGCTCCTGATTAATATCGAATGCTTCTCGCAGGGTACTCGTGGAGAGCATTCGCAGTGCCCCCTTGTACTTCGTTTCCGCAGCGATGAGTTGCTGATCTCCGTCGAGACTTTTAAGAGCCTGATCAAACTGCTGCCGAAGTGAGGCTCGCCGAGTCAATCTCGTAAGCGGCACCTCTTCAGTCAAAGCCAGTGACTTAGGAACGAGGTCTTCTTCGATTTCCGGCGATGGATCATCTAACTTTTCGCCCACGGTGAAATCCGGTTGTTCGGGAAGCCCACCAATACAATAAGGGAGATACTGATTGCCCATCCAGCCACTCTTGAAAAAGTTATAGGGTGGTGGACCGGGGCGAGTAATGCCTGGCAGGCAAATATAACCTGGCAGTCCGTTGCGGGGACCCTGCAGATGGGAAACAAGCGAACCGATATTAGGCTCACTGAACAATTCCGTGCGCCCCACCACACGACCACTAAGTGTCATAACCTGACTGATCAAATGATCATTACTGTGATGGGAGAAGCTACGGATCACAGAAATCTTGTGAGCGATCTTTGACATCTCAGTCATCGTGTCACCAAATCGAACGCCCGACAAACTTGTCTGGATATCCTGAAGCTTACCTCGGATTTCCAACGGAGCTTCCATTTTGGGATCGAAAGATTCGTACTGAGTGACACCGCCTGCCATCCACAGAACCAAAACACTTTCGGCTTTACCTTTGCCAAGAACTGGCTGCATCACCGTTGCCTGCAACTGTTTATCCCAAGGGCCAAATGCCGAGGCAGTCGCACCTAAGGTAAATGCTCCGACTTTGAGCATGCCGCGTCGAGTAAGTGCGATATCTTTATTGTAAGAAGGTTTAATCATCTGTTCATTATCAAGAAAGCAGGGCTAAATAACAACGTTTTAATTCTCATTCCTCTTGATCGGCATTTCCCAAATGCAGGTGAGCAGCCTAAGAAGAAGAGCCATGAAATCCCGTTTCATGGCTCTTCAAAGTATGATGATCTAACAATCTGTTGGATTAGCTGCCAGGAAAGAACGGGCCGCCATAAAGAGCGTTGTCACCCAACTCTTCTTCAATCCGCAGCAACTGGTTGTACTTAGCCATCCGATCAGATCTCGAAGCTGAGCCAGTCTTAATCTGACCAGTATTTAAAGCTACGGCCAGGTCAGCAATCGTGCTGTCTTCAGTTTCACCTGAGCGGTGACTTGAAACACTACTATACCCAGCGCGGTCCGCCAGTTGAATCGCGTTAATGGTTTCGGTAAGAGTACCAATCTGGTTCACTTTAATCAGGATACTGTTCGCGATACCTTCATCGATTCCTCGCTGCAAGCGTTCAGTATTAGTCACAAAAAGATCGTCTCCAACCAATTGCACACTGTTTCCGATTTCATTCGTTAGCTGCTTCCAGCCATCCCAGTCATCCTCCGCACAGCCGTCTTCAATAGAGCAAATTGGATAATTGGCAGACCAATCTTTGAGCAGGCTCACCATATCAGAAGTACTAAGATCATTACCATCGAACTTATAAGTTCCTGCATCTGCGTTATAAAATTCCGTTGACGCAACATCCAAGGCGATAAACACCTGCTCTCCGGCTTTATACCCTGCCAAGTCGATCGCTTCCATAATGAGATCCAAAGCTTCTCGATTACTACCAAGATCTGGTGCAAATCCACCTTCGTCACCAACTGCAGTGTTCAATGCCTTGCCATGCAACACTTTCTTTAGTGTGTGGAAGATCTCGCAACCACAACGCAGCGCCTCAGAAAATTGCGTGAAGCCGAGTGGCATTACCATAAACTCTTGCACGTCGACAGAGTTGTCAGCATGTTCGCCACCATTAACAATATTCATCATCGGAGCCGGCAGCATTTGAGCTGCGGCACCTCCGAGATAGCGATAAAGTGGCTGACCAGTTGCATCTGCTGCAGCTTTAGCCGTTGCCAGCGAGACACCTAAGATAGCATTTGCTCCCAGATTACTTTTATTGGGTGTGCCGTCAAGCTCGATCATTGCCCGGTCAATAGTCTGTTGATCAAGCGCATCGTAGCCTTGCAGTGCCTCTGCAATTGAATTATTGATATTATCAACGGCCTTCAATACGCCTTTTCCTAAATAAACCGCAGGGTCACCATCACGGGATTCCCAAGCTTCGTGAGCACCGGTACTAGCGCCACTTGGCACAGCAGCGCGGCCAAAAGAACCATCTGCTAAGACAACGTCAACCTCGATCGTTGGATTTCCACGGCTATCGAGAATCTGACGGCCTTTAATATCAGTGATGAAACTCATTCGCTGCATTCCTATTTTTGAAAGTGTTTGGCTAATGATGTTGTTGTTCGGTCAGCACTCAAACGCCAAGTGCTATAAGTATTATTGTGTCCCAAGTCCGAGGTTTTGACTATACGGATACCAAGACCGTTTTATCAGATTACTGAATTCCAACGGATTTGCTGAATCAGTGGAACTATCCACCAAAAAACGCACTCGAAAAATAAACGATAAACTGTCAAATCCTTTTTGCTCTTAACGCTTCCGGGGTTTTGCGGTTTCCAACTACCTACAACCAAGTAAAATAAAAACTTACGAACTCGAGGAAATACCTCAGCCCCTTGCGATTCGTTCCAGCACCAAATTCAACTCCAAGGAATTCAAATATGTTCACGGGCCTGGTCGAAGCAACCGGCAAGATCACCGCGCTTGAGTCTCAGGGCCCCGGGATGCGGATTGTTGTGAATGCCGGAGACCTGGCTAACGGAGTCGAGATTGGCGATAGTATTGCCAATAACGGTTGCTGCCTCACCGTCATTGAAGCGAACGGCCCCTATCTGGCATTTGAAGCAGGCCCGGAAACACTTTCCAAAACAAGTCTGGGAGGTAAACAGGTCGGCGACTCTGTCAATCTGGAACGTTCCTTACAAGTCGGCGATCGACTCGGAGGACACCTGGTTACCGGGCATGTGGATGCCAGAGGCATACTCGACGAACGAACCGACGACGAGGAGTGGTCTACATTCTGGTTTCAAGTACCCGAAACGCTAATACGTCAAATGGCTCCCAAAGGGTCAATCACTGTGGAAGGAGTTAGCTTGACGCTGGTTGATGTCGAAGCGGATCGTTTCTGCGTAGCCCTAATCCCGCACACACTGGAGGTAACAACTCTAGGCGGCCTGCAACCAGGAGATACCGTTAATCTGGAAACCGATTTGCTGGCGAAGTATGTCGAACAACAATTATCAGCTTGGTCACCCAACTCGAAATCTTAACGTCAGGTCATTCATGGTCAATCGTCAAACAACTACATTTCTGAAGCAACGTATGGAAGAAGCCGGCATCCGGCCCGTTTCTAAATTTGGTCAAAACTTTCTCATTGACCTTAATCTGGTTAACATGATTGCAGACTCAGCGAGTATCACTGAACAGGATATCGTTGTCGAAGTTGGTACGGGAACAGGAAGCCTTACCAGCCTTATCGCTCAAAAAGCCCGGCACGTAATCACTGTTGAAATCGACCAAAACCTCTGGCAATTAGCACAGGAAGAACTTGCATCTTTCGGCAACATCACCTTCTTGCAACAAGATGCTTTGCGAAACAAAAACAATCTCTCACCCGTATTGCTTGACACCATCCGAAGCGAGATGGCCAAGGCTGAAGGATCGCGACTAAAACTTGTTGCCAATCTCCCCTACAACATCGCCACACCACTGATTACGAATTTACTCACACTCGACGACATCGTGCCAACTTCCATGACCGTCACGATTCAGAAGGAGTTGGCAGAGCGAATCATTGCCCGACCGGGGACCAAAGAATTCGGGGCTTTAAGTTTATGGATTCAAGCGCAGTGCCATCCAGAAATTGTACGCCTCATGAGTCCCAAGGTATTTTGGCCGCGGCCCAAGGTGGACTCCGCCATTATTCATATCGAAACCGACTTCGACAAACGAAGCCGGATACCGGACCTCACTTACTACCATCGCTTCGTTCGCAAGCTATTTATTCACCGCCGCAAGCTTCTACGAGGTGTGCTGGTCAGTGTTTTCAAAAACGAACTTACTAAACAACAAGTTGATAACATTCTGGAAGGCATCAATCTGACTGGTAAGGTACGCGCTGAACAACTGGCTGCACCAGTCATCTTCGAACTCTGCGAACGCTTTCGTCAGGCCCAGCAATTGGAGAACTAGGAAACGATGAAATTTGTAGAAATCACCGGAGAAACTCTGGCCCAAATAGTTAACGACGATGAAATCCATGCCGATGATCTCGTCACAGCCGGAGTCACTCCTAAATCAATCATTCGCATCAATGAACAGGGTGACGTGGAAGTCCGTCGTCCCACTCAATGGGAAATCGTTGGTGGCCTGCTGGGTAACTACCAAGAACGTATTCGTGGCATAACGGGCATGGATTGGGTTTAGTTTATAAGCCATAATCATTGCTAATGGAATGAACTTCATTTCATTTGGAAGTGGAAGCACATCTGGTGATGGCCACGGTCTTCAAAACCGCTGAGCTGGGCGTGAACCGTCCGGTTGGTGGGTTCGATTCCCATACACTTCCGCTTTTCATCTTCTGGCCTCCAAGAGACCAGACCTCGGCTATTGAAAGTCCTGAACGTGCAATCGGAACGAAAAAAACTGACTGAATCCATCTGGTTCTGGATTTATCTGTTTAGCACAGCCGGCTTGATCGGTCTGGTCATCTTACAAGGAAAATTTGATACGCGGCAGGATCTGGAAGAGATCAACTTCCGTGCTCGAATGCAAACCTACGGAGAGGGTACAGCCACTTCGTTCACTACAAAAACGTCTCCGAATGAACAAATTGTTACGTTGACACCACTCTACATTCTCTTTGGTCTGGCTTTTACCGTTTCCTGGATTGCACTTTGGAAACAGCGAATCCTAAGAAAACCCTCCCAAACAAGTTCGGAGAACCTTACCCGGCATCATCATGATCCGCCTCTATCCGAGGAGCGTTAGTCATCGAACTCTTTTATGAATCACCATTTTATGCTCTTGCTATTGGGATCCCAACCTGTGTAATTCTGATTGCCGTTTGGTTCCAAACCGAAATCCACAAACTACTGATTGTGGCTGCCGTTATCGCGGCAGCCACGGTTGGATTGGTACTTTTAGAAAGTACCGTGAAAACCCCCCGTGAACGTATTTATGAAACGATCTTTGCCATGGCTGCGGCAGTAGAAAAAGGGGATTTTGAGACAGCCCTTGGTTACGTATCTCCCGAATCAGAAATCGTCCGTAGCCAGGCGCTAAACGAGCTTAACAAATACGATATTTCATCAATCACTGTGAAGAACAACCTGATCGTCCTGTTTGACCAATCAACTCAACCACCCACTGCTCAAACAGGATTCAATGTTGTCGTTAAAGGCTCGGCTACTCATATCGGAATCAGTAATCAGACAGTGCCTCGATATTTAGAAGTGACTTTTCAATACCACGAAGGTAACGACGCCTGGTATGTAACATCCTATGGACACGCCGATATCCGGGGAGGAATCAAGATTTCAAACCGCTTGAGAGAACAGGGCGCTAAGTGAGGTTCCAACATTTTCGATAAGTCACAATCTGAACCAACTAAATGAAAGCAATGTCGCCTTCTACCTTGCTTTCAGACTTCTAAGCACCTTGTGATTTGTCAGGTCAAAATCCATGGGCGTTACGGTTATAGCTCCCCCGGCAATCGAGTCGACATCCGTAGCGGCTCCAGGCAATTCAACAAAAGGCTGATCCGTTGACCAGTAATAACTTCTTTGTCTAGGATCCTTACCAACCGTATACGGATCATCATTTCGAGTCAGTTTCATGGGCACGACCTTCCAGGACACCTCGTCCTTCACATCGCCCGGTATTACAGCACTGGTCGGAATATTTATATTCAAAAGCGTGTTGCCAGTTGTTTGGATCCGCAATTCCTTCAGCAAGCCTAACGTTGGGGCCGTGCTCAATAACGAGGCCCGTTGAAAGTCCATATCCTTGGTATACTCCAGCGATAAAGCGGCAGCCGGAACACCAAAGAACGTCGCTTCGCGAGCCGCTGCTACCGTCCCTGAATAGATCGCGTTGATGCCCGTATTCAAACCTTCGTTCATACCGCTGATCACAACATCTGGTCTACGATCCAACAAACTCATCATACCCAGCTTAATGCAATCAGCCGGTGTACCATTGACAACCCAAACTTGCTGTTCCCGAACGATCGTACGTGTAGGTGCTAGCGGTGTTAAATAGGTAATACTATGGCTGACTCCAGATTGCTGAACCGCAGGAGCAATGATATCCAGACAAGTCACACGAGGATCTTTCTGAAGCTCCTCGGCAACTGCCCACAGGCCTTCGGCGTGAATTCCATCATCATTTGTTAGTAATACATGCATATTTTGGTTGGCAATCGTGTCAAAAAGCAAGAACAGTCTCGTATCTCCTATTAAACTCCATTCAGGGAAAAACTGGCAACCGGTCCAAAAACGAATCCTCCCGCGTCTGTTGGTTTTGCCTCAAAGGTCATATAATCGAATTTTGAGTTTAATCCGCACACTAGGAAGATAGTACGGTTATGACCAGCATTTCAAGAGAACGCGTCCTCGTTCTTGATTTCGGCTCTCAATATGCCCAACTTATAGCAAGACGAGTCCGCGAACAAAACGTTTACTGTGAAATCGTACGACACGATATATCTGTCGAACGAATCAAGGAACACAATCCACAGGGGCTGATCCTCTCGGGCAGTCCCTCCAGCGTCTACGAAGACAGCTCACCGCGATGTGATCCTGAGCTTTTCAAGATGGGGCTACCCGTTTTGGGAATCTGCTATGGAATGCAATTGGCTACTGAAGCTTTTGGCGGCAAAGTACAAAGCACTTCCACTCGCGAATACGGCCGGGCAACGCTTATAGCCGATACCAGCAGTAGCCTCTTTGAAAACACCTCGGCCGAGCAACAGGTCTGGATGAGTCATGGAGATCAGGTTTCAAATATTTCCGACGACTTCACTGCGTTGGCGCACACAGACACGTGCCCATTTGCTGCTGTGAAACACAACTCGCTACCGATTTATGGAATTCAATTCCATCCGGAGGTGACCCATTCACCCGAAGGTGGAAAGCTACTAAAAAACTTTCTCCTGAACATCTGCGGTTCTGCCGGAACCTGGAAACTGGGTGATTTTGCTGATGAGACCATTGCCAAAATCCGTGACCAGGTGGGCAACAAACGAGTCATCTGTGGTTTATCCGGTGGCGTGGACAGTTCGGTGGTAGCCGCTCTATTGTATAAAGCCATCGGTGACCAACTAGCCTGTATTCTGGTCGACAACGGCCTGTTAAGAAAGAATGAACAGAGCGCCGTGATTGAAGCATTCACCAATCACTTCCAAGCCGACCTGCGTGTCGTGGAGGGAGAAGAGCGATTTCTTGATCAACTGGCAGGAATCTCTGAGCCTCAGGTGAAACGCAAGCGGATCGGTTATGAATTCATTGAGTGTTTTAAAGAAGAAGCCAAATCCATTGAGAATGCTCATTTCCTGGCTCAGGGGACACTCTATCCAGACGTAATTGAAAGTGGTGCCGCACCCGATGGCCCGGCGGCGACTATTAAACTCCATCACAATGTTGGTGGCCTTCCGGAAGAGCTTGGTTTTGAGTTGATCGAACCGCTACGAGATCTGTTCAAAGATGAAGTTCGGCAACTCGGCATCGAACTTGGATTACCAGAGCATCTGGTTTGGCGACATCCATTCCCAGGCCCCGGACTCGCCGTTCGTTGCCTTGGTGAAATTACAAAAGAGCGCCTCGACATCCTCCGAGAAGCGGATGCCATTACGATTGAAGAAATACAAAATGCAGGATTATATCGCAAAACGTCACAGGCATTTGCCGTGCTGTTGCCGGTACAGAGTGTCGGCGTGATGGGCGACGCTCGCACCTATGAAGATGCGATCGCTATTCGCTGTGTCAACACAGACGACTTCATGACCGCGGATTGGTCACGCCTACCCTATGACCTCTTGGCCACCATTTCGACGCGTGTGATCAACGAAGTCAAAGGAGTTAACCGCGTCTGCTACGACATTAGCAGTAAGCCGCCGGCAACCATCGAGTGGGAATAAAAAACAGGTCTGACTACTGCTAGGCAGTCGTCAGACCTGTTGTAATGAACTCCTGAGTTTGTACCGATTAACATTCGAGTGGGAAGGGGAACTCGTGTTTGATCCGTCTCAAGAGCGGCAAGTACTATTTAGTATCGATCCGTAGTGAGTCGATGCTACGTTTGAGTCTAGAGCGATTCAAGCATTTTTTGCTGTCAATCCATTCGCCAACTCTGACAACCCAATAAACACAACGAACTAATACAACCCGAACAATTGTCATCGACCGTGCAATCCGTCCTCCAATGAACTAACAGCTAGTACTATGAGCAAACAATACATCTACACAATCACTGACCTCACCAAAAAACATGGCCCGCGAGAGGTTCTAAAAGAGGTTCATCTAGCCTTTTACCCGGGAGCAAAAATTGGTGTTCTTGGTCGTAACGGTACGGGGAAAAGTACGTTATTACGAATCATGGCCGGACAAGACAAGGAATTTGATGGAGAAGCCCGTCTCGCAGACGGCTTCACGTGTGGATATCTCTCTCAGGAACCTCAGCTCAATTCCGAAAAAGATGTTTGGGGAAATGTCGAAGAAGCAGTTGCTCCACGGCGTGCCATGCTGGATCGCTACAACCAGATCAGCGTGGAATTAGCTGAGCCAATGGAAGACGAGCAAATGATGAAACTCTGCGACGAGATGGCTCGCCTACAGGATGAAATCGAAACCTCCAACACCTGGAATCTGGATCGGGAAATCGAGGTTGCCTTTGACGTCATGAACCTACCTCCTCGAGACGCCGATGTCACCAGACTGTCTGGGGGAGAACGACGTCGCGTCGCTTTATGCAAGTTGCTACTGGAACGTCCAGATCTGTTACTCTTGGATGAACCTACCAACCACCTCGATGCAGACTCTGTCGCCTGGCTGGAACGGCATCTGGCTGAATACCCCGGTACCATTGTCGCCGTGACTCACGACCGGTATTTTCTGGATAATGTCGCTCAATGGATTCTGGAACTGGACCGTGGGAAAGGCTACCCGTTTGAAGGCAACTATACAGCATGGCTAGAACAAAAAGAAACTCGGCTGCAAGTCGAAGGAAAACAGTCCTTGGCACGACAAAAAACGATCGCCCGCGAACTGGAGTGGGTTCGTTCCTCACCAAAAGCACGCCAAAGTAAAAGTAAAGCTCGTTTGGCCGCCTACGACCGTATGGTTTCTGAACAATTCGAAGAACAAATCACGGAATTTGAAATCCAGATCCCCCCCGGAGCACACCTCGGCGACTTAGTAATCGAAGCCACAAATATTTCAAAAGGCTTTGGAGATAAACTCCTCATGGACAATCTTTCATTCTCGCTACCTGCCGGAGGGATCGTGGGTGTAATTGGCCCTAATGGAGCGGGGAAGACGACACTGTTCCGGATGCTGACAGGCCAGGACACTCCAGACTCAGGTGAATTACAAGTCGGGCAAACGGTTGTCATGGGCTATGTCGATCAAAATCGCGATAACCTGGATGCCAACGCGACGGTTTATGAAGAGATCTCAGGAGGTTATGAGAACCTCGACATGGGCGGCCGTCGGATTAATTCCCGGGGATATGTCTCACGATTCAATTTCAAGGGGCCTGATCAAGAAAAAAAAGTCGGCACCCTCTCCGGTGGTGAGCGAAACCGTGTACATCTGGCCAAATTACTCCGCCAAGGGTCAAACCTGTTACTACTCGACGAACCAACGAATGATTTGGATGTCGACACCCTGCGTGCTTTAGAGGAAGCGATTCAAAACTATGCCGGGTGCGTCGTGGTGACCAGTCACGATCGCTGGTTCCTTGATCGTCTGGCCACTCACATCCTAGCCTTCGAAGGTGATGGCTATGCCCACTGGTGCGAAGGGAATTATGAAACCTACGAGCGTCAACGGCGTGAAAGACTGGGCATTAACCCCGACGAACCACGGCGATTCAAATACAAGAAACTGGTTTAGTCCGGACTATGCCGAGCACAAAGAAAAACTGACATGGCAAGGCTTCTATGACTTGACGCCTGCCATTGTTCATACAATATTCATTTATAGATATTTCAATCACCAAACTAATGTTATAAGGAAACGAAGCCGTGACAATTCTGCGAGTTGGCTCGACACCTGGATACGCATCTAACTTTGACAAAGCTTTTGGAGGCAAGAAAAAGACTTCCACAAAAGCAGGCGTTAAAAAGAGAACTACTAAAAAGAGAACCACTAAGAAAAAAACTTCCCGAAAAAAGTAGAACGTTTTGATTGAGGTTATTAATAACAAATTATGAAAATCCACCTTCGCTACTGCAGTAGTTGAAACTACGAACCGCAAGCTGTCAGTCTGGCAGCGAAATTACTGGTTCAATACAAACGCCAAATCAGTGGGCTCGAACTCGAGCCAAGCGTCGGGGGCTGTTTTGAACTGACTGTCGGAGACGAATTGATTTTTTCCAAATTAGAAACTGGCCTCTTTCCTGAGGACGAGGACATCATCAAGCAGGTTGGAAAGCGTATCCACGGATAACAAGAACCTTTGTAAAGAGCATCGTTTATAAAACCTAGCTAATGCAAAATGGCTGGTAGATGTATTAACCCGCTACTTAGTTTGCCCGTCCTAGAAATTCATTAGTACGAGTATCAACTTTCACAATCTCTCCCTCTTTCAAGTACTCCGGTACCTGAATCTGGACACCTGATGCAAGCGTTGCAGGTTTAGTGCGACCTGTAGCTGAATTCCCTTTGACACCTGGATCGGTTTGAGTGATTTCCATTTCAACCGTGTGTGGAATCTGAATGCCAACGCACTGGTCGTTATAAATCAGTCCCAAAATTCCGTCCAGACCTTCGATAACATACTGCATTTCATGAGCAATATCTTCAGCCGCCATAGAATACTGGTTGTAGTCTGCCGAATCCAAAAAATGGATTTCCGTGCCATCGGAATACATTAGCGTCACAGCGCGACGTTCGAAATCAGCTTCTTCTAACGATTCGCCACCCTTGAGTGTAAGATCCACTTTTTGCTTGGTAACCAAATTCCGGCCACGGAATTTATAAAGCGTCGCTGCCCCACGAGCCGACGGACTCTGCACACTGATGCCCTCAATAATAATCGGCGCATCGTTATAATTCAGTACCGATCCGTTCTTTATCTCTTTAGCCTGCATTCTAGTGCTTTCTTACCAGTTGACAAAAATATCTGTTTTGAGGGGTGGGGCGATAAACAGCCCGCTTCACACGAAAGTACCGGAACCGGGGTCTACAGCAACTCCGTCCAACAACTGAGCCAATGCCTCAGCGACCCCCAGCAATGCCCCAGGATCCAAAAACTCCTCATCGTCATCCTCTATCACTGACGCCGTTAATTGTTCGAAATGAAGGATGTCTAACCTTGCCGAACAGGATGGCAGCTTTGCTAACAGGCCTTCCTGACCGGGCAGTAAGTCTTCCGGTGAGATTTCACCTTGAAGCTCCTCAAGCTGCTCTTGAGCTTCTTCGCCGTCGACATAAACGATGTCGAGTCCAACACAATCAATTTGATTGGTGACTGTCAACGACTCAATCAACCCGTTCTCGGATTCGTTTGTCTGCTCAGAGTCGAACTTCCCGACGCGAGCTAGTGCATCCTCCACCTCTGTAACAGTCGGCCTCTTGGATTCTTCAAACAAAACCATAAAGGTTTCACGCCAACGAAAGAGTGGATCACCAAATAATGACATACTGTTTCCTTTTGTAGAAAGCCATGTTTAGAATTCTTTAACCTAATTCACGCGATCGCTTGGTCGCCGCTTCCACTGCCGCCATCATAGCGTCCGAAACTCCCCGTTCTTTCATTGCCCGAAGCCCGGCAATCGTAGTTCCTCCAGGACTAGTTACCTGATCTTTCAATATTCCCGGATGAAGCCCGGTTTCCAGCACCATCTCGGCCGCTCCTTTCACGGTCTGAGCAGCCAGACATGTGGCGACATCTCTGGGTAAGCCCATCGCAACACCACCGTCACTAAGCGCTTCTATTATATTGTAAATATATGCCGGTCCTGAGCCACTTAATCCTGTGACCGCATCGAGATAGCTCTCGGCAAGTTGGTATGCAATTCCGGTGCTACTAAGAAGTTTTCCCAGAACATCACCATCTTCCTGAGTTACACCTTCGGCAGGACTGTAAACGGCAGCGGACATGCCCACAAGACAGGGCGTGTTTGGCATGACACGAATAATCCGAGTGGTTCCCAGAGCCTCCGAAATCGTGGACAGTGACACGCCGGCAGCAATCGAAACTACAAGCACACTATCATCAATTGCATCCGCAATTTGAGAGAGAACGAGCGGCATGATCTGTGGCTTGACCGCTAAAAAGAGAATGTCTGATTCCGCAATCACACTCTCAGGTGTCTCCAGTACCCTGGCTCCCCTGACTCGTTCACAAAACCTTTGTTGAGAGGCTTCCGCAGGGTCAAAAAAGCAGATCGCAGCCGGAGCAATCGACTCATCAGCTGCAGCAAATCCGGATGCCATTGCAGAGGCCATTTGACCGGCACCAATAAATCCAATTCGTTTTGACACGATTTGTCTCTTCACTAATAGCTAGTTGATAAACACAATGCAAAAACATTGTTCATTCATGCTAAGTCAAAACCAGCATTTGATAAATGCTATGAAAGGCAAACACGGCAAGAAGAGACGTGTAATCTGAACGAAATAAACGGTTATTACTGAATACGCGGCCGATCAAGGAATTCAGAGACACTGCGACTGGGGCCAATTGGCTTGCGTTGGTCCTGCATAAAAGAAGGAAACCAAAAACGACTGTTTGTCGAATTTGACGTTGTTCGCGTCTTGCGGGATCCGGTTGGAGGTGGTGGTGCTGGAAGACGCACGGTTTTCGATTTGAACGGATTAATGTAATCAACCGCCTTTCCCAAAGCATGCATATTGCGACTGTGTATTCGAGCAATATCTCGAGGCAATTCACGAATATCAAGAACGTCAGGAACGTCAGGAACATTGACCCAATCAGGAACCAGATCGACTTCAGGCATTTTAATTGTTGCCCATTCCGGCCATTTAGGCGTTGGAAGAGTATTAAATGGATTCAATCGCCCCCAGCCATCGGCAGCACCTGCTGAAACTGGTAAAAAAACCATCCAGGACGCGATAGCAGCAATAATGGCGAACGATGATTTTGAATATCGCTTCATGAATCGGCACACAACAACCCAATGATGGTCAGGAAATTACATTATTAAGCACGAACTGTCGCAAAAACGGTGATTTATGTCCATACCGAAAGCGACTAAAATGAAAGCATGAATGACGGCTCCCATGAAAACCACCCTGCTGATAGTAACACTCCGCTGCTCACCTCCCTCATCCTTGGTACAGCCGGGCACATCGATCATGGTAAAACCGCCCTTATCCAAGCTCTAACCGGAACCAATACGGACAGACTTCCTGAAGAAAAGAAGCGGGGGATCACCATCGAGCCGGGTTTTACTCAGCTAATTTTACCGCCGTTTAAAATGGGAATTGTCGATGTCCCGGGTCATGAAAGATTTGTACGCAACATGCTTTCAGGAGCCACCGGTATGGATCTGGTCATGCTGGTCGTTGCAGCGGACGACTCCGTCAAGCCACAAACGGTTGAGCACCTCGACATTCTCAGATACCTCGATGTGCGTCTTGGTATTATTGCTATCACCAAGTGCGATCTGGTTGACCACGAACTGCTCGAATTGGTCGAAGAAGAAGTACGCGAGGCCTGCATAGGTACTTTCTTTGAAAATGCTCCGTGTATTCACACCAGTTCCGAAACCGGCGAGGGCATTGAGGAGCTGAAATCAGCTCTCTGCCAACAATGTCAATCTATTGGCGATGCATTACCGAACCCGATCGACGCTCCGTTTAGGATGGCGATCGACCGATGCTTTTCAGTCGAAGGACACGGGACGGTCGTCACCGGGAGTGTTACAAGCGGCCAGTTACGTGTTGATGAGCACGTCATGCTTCAACCTGGCGAACATGAAGTTCGGGTACGCAGCCTGCAAAATCACGATCATCCCGTCGGCCGTGTCATACGAGGAGAACGCGCGGCAATCAATCTGGCCGGTATTCATCCGGACAAGATCCAGAAGGGAATGGAATTAGCAACCCCCGGCTTTCTGGCTCCCCACCAGCTGCTGACGGTCCACATTACTGTCACTCCTAATTCACGATTCCCACTAAGAAACCACATGCCTGTCCGCTTACATCTGGGAACAGCCAATCATCTCGCCTCACTCAAATTACTGGAGCAAGACGAACTGCTGCCTGGAGAGCAGGGAGTTGCACAACTCGTATCTGACGCACCCGTCGTCTGTGGCTGGAACCAGCCGTTCGTACTTCGTATGGAATCGCCTGCCGTTACCATTGCAGGGGGGCGAATCCTTGACCCCTGTGCGCAAAAGATCGGTTTTCAAGACCAACAACAACTCGAATTTGCACGTGGCCTGATCTGCAGTAACGACGACCAGACACGAATTGAATCTGCTATCGGAGTTCGAACCTTCGAAAAACCAACGCCTACAGATCTTACCCGCATGACCGGAATTGAAAGTCCGGAGAACCACATTAAGAACCTCATCCAGGAAGGGAGGATCCTCGAAGTCAAACTCAGCAATTCCACATCACAACTGATCCATCTCCAAACTTTGAACTCAGCCAAATCGCATGTCGAGCGAATTCTCAATAAGTTACATGATGATAATCCACTAAGCGTTAATTTCAACATCGCTCCGGTACGAGAACGGTTGCGATTTCTCGCCGTAGACTCTGTGCTGAACCAAATTTTTTCACTCCTGCAAAAACAGGGCTTACTGCAGGTTTCGATGGGGCGTGTAGGGCTAAAATCGCGAGGTCCTAAACTCACCAAAAATGAAACCAAGTTGCTTGAACATCTTCAAACAACACTTCAGCAAACTGGTCTTCAAGCACCATTACTGAAGGAACTTCAGCAGCAAGCTGAAAAACAGGCTGATGCCGTGTTGCAATTATTAAAAATCGCTGAGTCGGGTGGAGCGATCATGAAAATCTCGGACGAACTCTATCTATCGGTACAAACAGTCGAACTCGTCAAAAGCAAATTGAAAGCACTGATGACCGACGGCACCGGAAAAACGATGGCCGAAATCCGAGATGCTCTTGGAACGACACGCAAATACGCTGTCCCGCTGTGCGAATATTTGGATCATACCGGTTTTACCGTTCGAAAAGACGACCTGCGATTCCCTGGCTAACCAATCCCCTTGTCGTTGCTGCCTTTGGCATTGATGATAAAGGTAACTACCCAAAATGCCATGAATGATCTACTAAGAAACATACCGTCCGTCACCGAATTGCTTGAATCCCCGGCAATCAAAGACTTACTTATGTCGACACATAATGAAGTTATTGTCGAAGCCGCTCGTGCCTCCCTAGATGAATTACGCCATGACATTCTTGCTCACAACGTACGCGATATCAATCAAGCCAAATTAATCCAGTCCATCACCGATCAAGTAAACCTCGTCTACAGCACTTCACTGCAAAGCTGTATTAATGCAACCGGCATTATTCTACACACAGGCCTTGGGCGGGCACCGCTGGCTGCTGAAGCAGTACAGGCAATGACTGAAGTCGGTCAGAAATACTCCAGCGTAGAGATTGATTTGGATACTGGCAAACGTTCTCAGCGCGTCGCGGCGGTAGAACAAAAACTAACGCGACTCTTCGGTGGTGAGGCTGCCGCAGTCGTCAACAACAATGCCGGAGCCACGATGCTCGCACTGGCAGCATTGTCGAGCGGCAAAGAAACCATAGTTTCACGCGGTGAATTGGTGGAAATCGGGGGCAGTTTCAGAATGCCAGACGTTATGAAGATGAGCCAGGCCATACTTTGTGAAGTTGGAACGACCAACAAAACACGGGCGGCTGATTATGAAGATGCCATTGGTGAAAATACAGCCGTACTGATGAAAGTACATTGCAGCAATTATCAGATCACAGGTTTTAGTCAGGCCACCCCTATAGACGATCTGATCGAGGTGGCTTCGCATCACGAGCATGTCTGTGTTGTCGATGACATTGGCTCAGGGGCGTTATATGACTATGCGGAATTTGGAATCACAGATGAACCGTATCCAGCCCAAAGCCTAAACTCAGGCGCCGACGTCGTCTTGTTTAGTGGGGACAAATTATTTGGCGGTCCTCAATGCGGAATCATCCTTGGTACAAAAGACTCGATTAGTAAAATCAGCAAACACCCAATGATGCGAGCTTTGCGACTGGACAAAACAATCCTGGCAGCTCTTAACGCTACGCTTGATCTTTACCTTTCACCTGATCCGACTAAACGAGTACCTGTTTTACAGTTACTTAGCGAACCTATCGACAAGCTGCAAACGCGTGCCGAAAATCTCTCACGCAAATTAAATCAGTTACCTAATGTTCTGACCGAACCGGTCGAAGACGTAACTTATCTCGGAGGAGGTAGCGTACCAACTCAGAAGATAAAAACGTGGGTTGTCTCAGTGCAGCACGAGAACCTATCAAATGATAGATTGTCCGAAGCGTTGAGAACTGCCGTGAACCCAGTACTGGGAAGAATCAAACAAGATAAATTCCGACTCGACTTGAGAAGTATTTTCACCTGCCAGGATGAACAAATAGTAACGACCTTCGAAGCAATCAATCATAGTTGAGCTATGGCATTTAACTCCCGCCAACCATACTATAGAACAATGATGGAACGCCGAATCAACTTAACGGACACTCCATAAAACAAGATTAAAGGACACCACACATTATCTCTGTGAACAGAAAGAGCGGTATTTGGGTTGGCGGATTGCTACTGGCAATGACCTGCTGCTTCCCTTCCAAGGGAAGCACTCAGGAGTGGTTGCGTGCACAGCAGAGTCATGCCTGGGCTCGCTTCCAGCCGGAAAGCTGGAAATCCGTCCGAGTGTCTCACAGCTTGCTCGATACAGCCGGAAAGGTCACCTCTGAAGTTATCACGCTAACGACAACCGATTTGATTGAAGCCAGTGGCAATCAATACACATTAAGCGTTGAATCGACGGTGAAAATAGGAGAACAGCGAGTCAATCAGTCCAAACAACGAATCAAACGAGATATCAATGCCAAAGGGGAGGGGTTCTCCGATGTTGTTAAAACGGCCACCATCAAAATCGGTGACTACGAAATGCCGGTCGAAGTATTTACCGTAGAATACTCGACCAAGAAGGGTAAACGTATAAGTAAAGTTTATGTTTCAAAGGAAACGATGCCGAGTGTACTCCGGCGAGAAACCGTGTTCACCAATAAAAAAGGGGAGGTCGAGTATAAGACCACCTCAAATGTCGTTGAGTACGGATTGACGAAAGAGGTTCTCGGCAAACAGGTACAAGTCAGTCGCGTCGTTACCGTTCACGAACAAAATGGCACTAAGATTCGAACCGATGAACTCTTTTGCGAAGATGTTCCTGGTGGAATTATCGCTCAGGAAATTACACAAACCAACGTCGAGGATGTCGTCACCGCCAAAACGGTCCTCTCCTTGCTTGACTATGGAATTGGGTCGTCTGCCACAATTCGTGGTAAAGACAAGGACGAATCTGATAAGCAGTAAGAGATTTCTCTCAAAAATTGAGGGTTGGCCAGTGGAATCCAGTGCTATTTGTAGCAAATTTACCTTCATTACGTTGTCAAAAGAGCTGAATGCGACCATAATTTGACATCTCATTTTTCGTAATGGAGATACTCATAGCCTAACTCCAACTCATTCAGTTTGTGGCAAAGACCAATCAGCAGGATTCACTACCACGATGGAAGATAAAATCAGATTAACGGGAATCACTTTTGATGATGTCCTATTGGAACCAGCTTATAGCGAGATAGTGCCATCGGATGCTGACGTACGGACTAAGCTCACCAATAATATCCAGCTGAACATTCCTCTTATTAGCTCCCCGATGGATACCGTGACGGAGCATGCAATGGCGATTGCTCTGGCGAAGATGGGGGGCATCGGTGTCATTCATAAAAACATGTCACTGGAAGACCAAACTGACGAAGTTAACAAAGTCAAACGTAGTGCCAATGGGATCATCATTGATCCAGTCACGCTCCAACCGACGGCAAACGTTGGTATTGCGCGCCAACTAATGGAACAACACAATGTTTCTGGTGTCCCCATTACCAAAGCCAACCGCGAACTTGTGGGTATTCTGACGCGTCGTGATCTGCGGTTCCTTGAGGATACTTCTCGGGCGGTTTCAGAGGTCATGACCAAGGAAAATCTGGTGACTGCCAAAGGAGCTGTCACATTAGAAGAAGCGGAGCAGATTTTAACTGCGAAAAAAGTGGAGAAACTGCTTCTTGTCGACGATTCCTTCAAGCTGACCGGACTAATTACGATCAAAGACATCGATATGATGAAACAGTACCCGGACGCATGCAAAGATCACCTTGGTCGATTGCGTGTTGGAGCTGCGATCGGGGTTTTTGGATTCGAACGAGCCGAAAGCCTGATCAATAAAGGGGTCGACGTCTTAATTGTCGATAGTGCTCATGGCCATTCGAAGAATGTCGTTCAGACGGTCAGAGAACTAAAGAAACAGTGGAATATCGATGTGGTAGCCGGAAACGTTGCCACAGAGACCGGTGCTAAAGACCTAATCGCTGCTGGTGCAGATGCCGTCAAGGTTGGGATTGGTCCAGGTTCGATCTGTACGACTCGTGTCGTTTCAGGTGTTGGTGTTCCGCAGGTAACTGCCATTTATGAAGCTGCAAAAGCAGCTCAAGATGCTAATATTCCGATTATTGCGGATGGCGGCATCAGGTTTTCCGGTGACATTGCCAAAGCAATTGCTGCCGGAGCAAATTCTGTCATGATTGGAGGACTTTTTGCAGGACTTTCTGAAAGTCCCGGACGATTAATCCTTTATCAAGGTCGTACCTTCAAGACCTATCGCGGCATGGGATCCATGGGAGCGATGGTTAAAGGTTCAAGCGAACGTTACCGTCAGAGTGAAAACGGTAAGCTTGTTCCCGAAGGCGTGGAAGGACGGGTTCCTTTCAAAGGCGATCTGGCAGATTTTGTCTACCAATTAGTCGGTGGACTGCGCGCAGGAATGGGATACTGCGGTACGTCTACTATAGATAGCCTGCGCACTGATGCTCGGTTTATTCGAGTAACAGCGGCCAGCATTCGGGAAAGCCATCCTCATGACATCGCAATTACCCACGAAGCTCCAAACTATAGTCCGGACCAATCGTCCGCTAATGACAAAAGCTAGTTTGCTGATGTCCTATACGGGCGTCTTCTTCCTAATCATTGCGATGCAATCTCCGGTTTCTGCCGATTCTCCGATTCGGATCAAAACGACCCGGACTACCTCTGGAACAACCCGAAATCTTTCTACAACTCGTCTTCGAGTAACAACAACGGTTACTCCGACTCGTATTTCGTCGATCAAAGAAGTTACTGCCAAAAGCTCACCCTCCGAGATTCAGAAAGTAAAACTTCAGGACAACGGTAGTAAAACAACAACTCCTGATGAAGGAGAAGACAATGACAGCTTCCTACCAATCACTGAAGTCGAAGTGGAACAAAACTCTCTTCAACAACCTGCTCCTCGCCCTACAACAGCAGTAGGTAAGCAAAACAACAACCTGATCATCGAAGCTCCTGCACCAACTCAACCATCAGAAACGACTACAGCTGGTCAGTTACAGATACAAGAGTCCGCGGGTGCGAAAAGCACTCCACCGGCGTTTCTGATTGGCCAGGACACGACGGGGGAATCTCAAACCGATGAAGTGCCTCAGAACGCCGACGAATTGCCTGCCCCGCAACTACCTCAGCAAGGTGTTGTAGATCCATTGGCTGGAGCAGGGGGTGCTGCGATTCAAATCGCACCGATGCTCGATCCCAAAAACTGCGGGACACCCGATTGTGAAAAGGCAGCGACGCTGATTAGCGCCAAACCGCTCAGTGAAATCTCGCTGGATATTTCTCCAAGTTTCAAACCAAATCTGGATCAGAAACCCCCTAAGCTCCAACAGGAAGTGCGGCAGTGGCGAAATCGAAGTGGTCAGGTTTTGGCAGAGGGTCAACTCGCAGATTATGCCTATAGCAGCGTACATATCAAAGGCAGTAACGGTGAATTGACTGCACTACCGATCATCGAGTTGAGTATCGATGATGTTTGTTATATTGCCGACGCCTGGGGATTCCCTAAGCAATGTCGCATAGACAACAGTCCTTATGAACAAAGAGCATGGGAGTCGCTCGACTTCCACTGGCGTGCCTCAGCGGTTGCACACAAACCCGTCTACTTTGAAGATGCTCAGCTAGAACGACATGGACATACCCTTGGGCCATGGTTACAACCAATGCGTTCTGGAGCTCACTTTTTCACTAACATTGCCATCCTGCCTTATCACATGGGGATCCATCCATGGAATGAGTGTCAGTATACTCTTGGCTACCATAGACCGGGAAGTATTGCCCCGCGAGTGAAACCCGCATTTCCAATCAGCAAAAAGGCTGCCTTGATTCAGGCAGGCTCCGTCCTGGGAGGAGTATTTATTATCCCTTAAAAGGACCTACTAAAATAAAAACTCGCGTTCCATCGCAGAGATCATCAGGGTGTCCTCAACGGGTCAATAACCGCTTTGATGAAGCGACTGGGAGCGATTGGATGAGGCGTTACGATTCTAAATCGTAACGCCTCACTTCCATTAAGGAACTGGACATGACAGCTTTTAATCGCCAGCAAAGTCGCCAAGTTGACCGCCTGGCCACTGAACAATTTGGGATTAGCGGACTAATACTGATGGAAAATGCAGGTCGAGCTTGCAGCGATGTGCTGGAAGCTCAAAACTTCGACTCCGTTATCCTGCTTTGCGGTAAAGGTAATAATGCCGGTGATGGATTTGTAATTGCCCGCCAATTGATAACTCGCGAAATACCTGTCACTACCATCCTTCTGGTTGCTCCAGCAACTTTAACTGGAGACGCCAAAGTCAATTTCGATATCCTCACAAAACTCCTCTCGGCCGAATCTTTAGCGAAGGAGCAATCCTCTTCAATACTCTTTGCTGACACTAAAAACATTGCGGCAATGCTCGATGGAATGCAGATCTCGGAGAGAGGTGCCATCGTGGACTGCCTGACTGGAACAGGGGGGTACGAGGCCCCTCGAACTCCCTTTGATCAGGGAATCATCTGGGCGAACAAGCAACCCGGCAGCCGGATCGCTATCGATATTCCCTCAGGACTAGACTGTAATACCGGCCAGGCTTCGGAACCAACCTTTCTGGCTGACCAGACTCTAACAATGGTCGCGACCAAGACTGGTTTTACAAAGGAAGGAGCCAAACGTTATACCGGCAATGTGATTGTGCTTGATATCGGTATACCGCTGTCGGCCATCCAGCAATAACCTTCACTATTCAGAGGAAGGAATCGGCGGATCAAAATCGAATTCCCGCCATTTCATTGCGCGTCGCATAGGTTCGATACGGAGCACCACCTGACCATCCTGGAACAAACGCACCGTACCGTTCGACTCACTAACGACGACTGAAATCGCTTTCGTGACTTTTGATATTGAAGCAGCAGCCCAGTGTCTGGCTCCTAGCCCTTTTGACAAAGTTAAACTTGTCGCATTGACCTGAATGATCTGACAAGATCGTTCAATAACGCCATCACTGCTAATGATCATCGCTCCATCAAGCAAAGCGATTTCTTTAACCGCATCCCGTGTTCGAGCATCTTTAAGATTACGGTCGTCTTTCTTATATCCACGAACCGGGTCAAACCCTGCTGGTTTGCAATACTCTAGTACATTACGAGCATCGCCTACGACAAACAAAGTACCAACCGGCTTTCCTTCACGACCTTCGAATCCTATTTCCACTGCCAGGTCCACTACGGACTTTAATGTCTCGAGTGGTACACGTGTCTCTAACTTTCGCAAATCTTTGGCCGTCAATTTACCCAGATGTTCATCCAGCCGAATTAGCGAAATACTATCATGCATATCACTATGAAAACCAGAGTATACGGCAACCACCTGAGACCCTGCTTCCAGAATATCGTTAGCCACGCAATCCAATAAGGCGGTTTCCATCAATTCCTGCACCGGAATATCATCTGCCTCAAGAAGCACTGGCGTAAGACCATGCTCTTCAGCACCCTCTAGATATTTGGCTACCTGAGCAACACACAAGATTAGATGATGACGTCCCGCTTTTCTCAGAGCGGCCCAATCTGTGGTGGAGTCCAACACCAGCAACAACGCATCAGCGGCAGTCGCCTGCCGCAACTTGGCCGCCTGTTTATAAAGTGTTGCGAATGGTTCTCGAAACTTGCTAGGCACGATATTCCGTAATATCTAACTGATTATGACGTGGGAGGCTCCCCCGTCAGGGTGGGCTAATATTGCTAAAAAATAGTACGACGACGTGAATAGTACGGACTGAGAGTTTTTTCAGCAATGGCAGTTAAACCAGAATTCCCATCTGTTCTACCAGATGGTGCGATTAGCGTATTAAATTACGAGGATGCAAGGCATCAAGAAAAGACTCGCGACCATCATGTACAACCTCAGGTGATTTACCTTCCAAGCCAGCAAGCCAGGTTTCAGGATCTTCACCCCAATCTTCACCTGTCAGATTACGTAATCCCTGAATACCAGCATATTGCACAGCCGGCTGACGACTTTCTAAGGCTCTCTTCAATTCTTCAAATACATCCTGTCCCTGGAAATTCCCCAAAGCTCTCAATGCGGCTGATTGCACATCCGTATCCTCATCACTTCGCACTGCTTTCAACAAAGATTTCTTAGCCGTCTGGCTAGGACGTGCGCCCCAGGCCTTACAGGCAACAAGCCGTATATCAGGATCATTATCTTCCATGGCGGTCGTTAAGCCAGTTTCCGATTCAACAACATGGAGGTGAGATAGAGTACGCACCAGTTCCCTGCGTACGACAGGAACCTGCTCCTCTTTGATTTGTGTGGACAAGGCGATCGCATGACGTCGCTGCTCATCTATCGGCATCGAATTGGCATCCTCTCGCAATTCCCCCAGGAACGTTTCTTTTTCGTGCCAGGTAGTCATATAACGATCATCATCACGCCATTCCGACCAGGCGCGGTCATTTACCCAATTCCAGTTCACAATCGGACGGCTTTTACATCCAATTAACTGCACAAAAGTGCCAAATAGTAACACAATTAAAACACGTCTTGAACTCATACTGATAAATAACCCTACGTTTAACGGATGTCTGCCCGCGAGGAAGTACTGGACAAATGTAACAAAACTCTGAAAATCAGGTCAACCCGAACCCCTCCGGGATATTGTCTAATGTCGTCCTAGTTTCCATACTAGGCAAATGACTGATTACCACTGGTTAACTTCAGAGGAAGCCCTACAAGCAATAGCCGAAGCCTGCGCGGAGACAGAAGGATCACATATTTCTGCCAAAGATCTTATGAGGATACGGAAACGTTTTTCACTTGAGAAGACACAGCAAATCGCCAGTCAGTTTAAGCTTCGCCAACGGGCCGTTACACGATTTCCACAAGCGGCGGAAATGCTCTTTACCGACCGAAGTCTGAAGCAAGCGACCGATGCAGCTATCGCTCAGTTCAAAGCAAAGCTCATCCGGGAGCTAGACTCTGACGTGCAGCACGTGACGGATTTGTGTTGTGGAATGGGGGGAGACCTGCAGGCCCTTGCAAATCATTTCTCCGTGACAGGAGTTGATCAGGATCCTGAAATATGTGCAATCGCTCAACACAATGCGTCACTCCACAGTCATTCCACTGTCGAAACGATTGTTGAAGATGTAGCCCAACTACAACTAAAGACAGACTGGGTACACATTGATCCGGATCGACGACACGATGGACGGAGGCACACTGACATCAACGCGTTACAACCGGGCATCGAAACGCTACAGCAATTAATCGATCAAGTAGGGAGCACCCTCCGGGGTGTCTCTATCAAGATTGCGCCAGCCAGTACCATTCCAGAAATTTGGCATGCCCGGTGCCAGCTTTTTTGGATTCAATCTCGCAATGAATGCCGTCAACAACTTGCCGTATTTACAACTAAGAATATGAGATGGAACCATCGGACAGCATTAGCTATCGACAAAGACGGTACTAGCAAATGGGAATATACAGCGTCAAACACTGAGTTATTGGACAGTGGCGAAGTACCACTCAAAGGCTCGGCTGACAGATTCCTGTATGAACCCAAACCGGCGATTCTAGCCGGCCAATTGGCTCCTTCGTGGGCTGCCAGCCATCACTTGCAATACATCCATTCCGGTGTCGCATATTTCACTTCAGACTTTCCCCGCGAAGTCGCTGGAGGCACTTGTTATGAAATTCTAGAAGAGCTCCCTTTCGACCTTAAGCAAATAAAACGTCACCTTAAAAAACATGATATCGGCCGGCTCGAAATCAAAAAACGGGGTATTGACTTGACTCCAGAACAGCTGAGAAAAGACCTCAAGCCTAAAGGCAATAATGGAGCTACACTCATCATCGCGGGTAACCCACGTTCCAAAAATCCTACCACCGCCTATATTGCAAATTGCCGTACACAATTTACGTAACCTGCATAACCGGTTTACCAACCTACGGAATCAAGATTCTCTCAACATTCCGCTCCGAGCGATTTGCGAGTCTGGCCCTACAGAATGGTACTTTTGTCTGTAGTTTTTTGCCTGCGTGGAGTTAATCATGAAGTGGATCCTTAAGCGGCTCGTTTACTTGGCGATGTTTGGCGGTGTCCTGTTTATACCGTTGGTAATTCTAACCAGTGGAACGGGGGAAACATCCCCGTCCAGTGCTGATTCAGGCTTCCTGGATTCGATCAGTAAATGGTTTGAAGAGTCCGGCAATTCGATCCGTTCCTTGCTCAGTGACGACAAGACTGAAGTTGCGACGATTACAGAGGTAGCAAAGACAACCCCGGACCCCGACGGCCTGTCACCTCATTTGGATGGAGGCGTCTTTTACGGTATCGAACAAATCCTCAACTTCGAAACTACTCCTCAGGACATTACTAATCGTTGGGCGCGAATATCATTCCATGTCAATTACAACGGATTACATAGCTACCGGGTTCCAGTCGTGACAGGCGAGGAAAGAGATGACCTGGCCGGTTCTTTAACGTATCTATTTAATGAGCATGAACAGCTGCAACGCATCGAATTCTTGGGATACACGCAGGACGCATCCACGTTGATTAACGTCATGACAAAAAAATTCCGCATGACTCAACGGCCAAGCGTGTTGGAAGCACTCTACGTCAAAAGCCTAAACAAGCTTCCTGTCAGTGCCTTAAGAATCACTCGACCTGCCGTCGTCAATACATCAACCGTACCACCCTTACTGGAAATTCGATTCGAATTGAACAAAGTCCGCTTAGGTGCGATATTGAGCAATTCTTTTCGCCAACTGCTAGCGGCAGATAAAAGTGCCCCCCAAATCTAATTGTCTTTACTAACCCCACACTTCTCATGACAATTCTTATTTTTCGCCGGAACCAACTCTCCTTTAAATTTCAATTGCATTATAATTCAAAGGCAGAAAACGATCATTTTGAGCTTGTCCTTGAGGCTTCTCAAAATGTCTGCAGGGCAAGAGGCCCGTATAATTCAGAAACGGACGTCACAATTGACGTGATTTGACAGTTGTCGTCACTTTGTCGACAGGTTTTCCACCATCGCCCAAACAACTTTTCGCTGGGCGAACTTGCTGTATTTACCGTCATTCGAGGGCTATTTTGCTCTTTGTTTTTAAAACACTTTGAATCGAGTGCTAGCAGTATTACAATCGGTTCCCACTTATCAATCAGCAGGAATGCTAACTTGCCGAATTGTGAGTAACGGAAGATTGAAAAGAGCCACTATCGGTCTCCTGATAACACTCGAATTCACATAAATTCGGCAATTACGCGTACTTCAGCATTGCTAACGATCTCTCTGAACACAGTGGTCGATGGCATTAGAACCAAGAAGGTTTTAATGGAAGCTGAATAACGTATAAAGGAATATGAAAACGTGACCACGGATGAAATGACAATTATCTCGGCCATCAGGAATAGATTAGCCGATGAAATCGGGCGGGACAAATTCGATATCTGGTTTGATCATTCTGTAATCTGGGATCTCTCTGGGACAACTCTCTGCCTATGCGCTCCCAACAATTTCAACGCGGAGCGACTAAAACGTGTTTATCAGTCCAAACTAAGAGACGTACTGTCTTTCCTTTCCCAAAGTCACCTGAATCTTTCATTTAAAGTTGCTGCCGAGCAACCGGCAGAACCTGCAAGTGCCGAAGTGACTACACAGCCCCCCCTTTCCTTTGCTCAGAAGGTCTCACTGACTCCGGCTACGCAAGTCATGCCAACACATCGCCCAAGTGCAGGCTTACCTAATCTAATTGTGGGGCAATCCAACCACATTGCCGTCAGTGCAGCCAAATCAATGCTCGATCGCCCCGGCACGATTTCACCACTATTCATTCACGGTCCCTCAGGAAGTGGAAAGTCCCATTTATTACAGGCTATCTGGAACAAGTTTCGTAGCCGAGTAAAAGCTGGACGGGCGGTTTACCTGACAGCCGAACAGTTCACAACTCACTTTTTAGAATCTCTGCAAGGTAACGGACTGCCTAGTTTCCGGCGGAAGCACCGAGACGTGGAAGTTCTGATCATTGACGATATCGAATTCTTCGTGGGTAAACAAGCGACGATGATCGAATTTCATTACACGGTCGACACGCTGATTCGCAGTGGTAAACAACTTGTCTTTTCGGCCAAGCTTTCCCCCACTGAGATTCATGGTCTCGGTACAGATCTGGTAGCTCGCATGGCTAGCGGACTGGTATGTAGAGTGGAAGCTCCGGACTTCAGTATGCGTCATGAAATCGCCCATCAATACTGCCAGTATCTGGGCATTGATGTCGATTCAGCTGTCATCAATATGCTCGTCGACCGTGTTTATCCGGATGCCCGACATATTCAGGGAGCGATTAACCGAATCGCTGTCTTACAGCAACTCACTGGTGAAAAACTTTCTTTTGAAGATGCCGATCTTCAACTGGCAGATCTATTCGATCGCCCCCGTCGTAACGTCCGTATTTCCGACATCGAAAATGCCGTTTGCGACGTCTTTGGAGTGGACCGCAAGCAATTAAAATCCATGGCTAAAGCTAAAAGCATCAGTCAGCCACGGATGCTGGCTATGTGGCTCGCACGGAAGTACACGCGAGCCGCTTATTCGGAGATTGGGGACTATTTTGGCAAACGAGCCCACAACACCGTCATATCGGCTCAGCAACGGGTCACAGACTGGATTGAAAACGATTCGTTAGTTTCTATACCTCATGGCCAATGCCGCGTAACGGAAGCTCTGAGACGCTGTGAAGCTCAGTTTGGCACCTAAAAGCGATCAAACCGTTGATTGTCTCGAGGGTAGCTCAAATCCACCATCCCCCGGAACAGGCCTTTACAGAACGCAAGCTACGAAACCGGTCTTGTAAAAACCCATGCTGTTGATTGAATCTCTACTCATGGAGCATTCGAAGAAGACAAAAAAGAGACCCCGCAGTTATTACTTACGAGGTCTCTTCATTTCCATATCTGGCAAAAGCTCATGGCTTAGGCAAACTTAGTCTTCCCTGGAATAGCGACTTTCGGAATCTCAACGTCACCCCACTGATAAACCGCAGGGGACAGATTCTTTTCCGAATCCAACATTTGATCCCAGGTAATTGTCTGTCCGGTATAGCACACTTCACGTCCCAAAATGGCCATGAGAGTACTCGAGCACATATAGTCTCCATTATTGATCGTTTCACCACTTCGAATAGCGGCAAACAATTCTTTGTGCTCCACATCATACATACTTGGCTTTGGACCACGATAACGGAAGGTTTCCTCACCACCAACTTCGATCGAATGACGCAAAATTTTGGCGGTACCTTTTGTTCCCATCACGTAGTCTTCAACATTATTCGAACAACCGGCTTGCTGACGAGTATAAGCATATGTTTTCACGCCATTTTCCCATTCGTAACAAACAGCAAAGTGGTCAAAACCATGGCCCCATTGTTCGTCCACACGTTGCTGGCGTCCACCAAGGCCTGTGGCTTTTAATGGTGGCACGTCATCCATCAGCCACATGGCTTTATCAAGACTGTGAATGTGCTGTTCTACAATATGATCTCCGGACAACCAAGTGAAATACAACCAGTTACGAACCTGATATTCCATTTCGCTCCAGTCTGGTTTGCGACCACGATGCCATAACGTCCCGGTCAGGTAGTTTTCCTGAACCGAAGTAATATCACCAATCGCTCCACTTTTAATCTGTTCCATCACTGCCCGCACACCGTAGTCATAACGCCAGCAAAGTCCGGAAACGACGTTAAGATCCTTCTCTTTCGCAACACGAACAGCGTCCATGACCTGACGGACACCAACGGCATCAGTAGCCACAGGCTTCTCACAAAAGACATGCTTGTTCTGCTTAACAGCTTCTTCAATATGCGCAGGACGGAAGTGGGGAGGGGTACATAGAAGAACAACGTCGACATCGCCGGCCATCAGTTCTTTGTAACCGTCAAAACCTGTATAGCTGGTCTCCTCGGTCACAGCACATTTATCACCAATCTGACGTTCGAGAATATTTCGCGAATGCTCAAGACGATCACCAAACACATCTGCCATGGCCGTTAATCGGAGGTTATCTTCAGCACGCATTGCATTGACTGCAGCACCTGTACCTCGTCCACCACATCCTATCAGACCAATTTTAAGAATGTCTGACCCCTGGGCGTGAACAGCATTCGCAGCTGTAAATGTGGTAGCAACGGCACCGCCTACAGCAGCAGACGTTTTTAGAAAATCACGGCGACTTTCATTTTTTTTACGCGTGGTGTCTTCTGACGGCATCCTACTCTCCTTTTAAATCAAACAGCTCTATTTAGCTGGCATTTTTGTTAATGCTTTATCTTAAATATCCAGCCCGTTAGATACAAGCAATCCTCTTATAACTCAATCATCTAAGCTGCTTCATATAATTGAGAAATTCATCTTCCAGTTGCGATAACCCGCTACCAAAAACTGAAATAAACATAGACAACCGGTGGTCTTCCGACACTTCGCTCAACGGGACATGAAGTCGCTGCATCTTTACAAAACTGCGATATTGCTCTGGCCGAGTTTTTTGCAAAAAATAATTTAGGGCCCAAGACTGAGCATAAGCGGCGCGTACGGTTTCACTCGACCGAAAAACTTCATCCGAGCTAAGAAGAGCCTTGAGCTCCAGTAGTTGACCGTTTTGCACCAAATACCGAAAGTACCTCAAGTTGTACTGATTGACTCTCCCTACCGCAGTCCACCCAGTAGCATGATTCAAATCCGGAGTTTCAAAATAGATTGCCATGCCTTCACTTAGCCATAAGGAAGTATACGACAATCGTCGTATCATCCCTGAATTAAAACATAGTTGATGAGTCCCTTCATGAACAATCGTCGCCACATTTCGTTCGGCCGTCGGATGATCCAGGACTCTGCCAATCTGTTGGGCAGGGCTACCGGGCCGGCTTCCCTGGCTAATCATCTTTTCCTGACGTTCTGTTAACCGTGATAAATCATAAAGATTGATGCGGTTTGACTCTTGGCTGTAATATCCCGGTATAAATTCAGAAGACGCGCCAAGGTCACCTTCAACATGTTTCTTAAACGAAATCTGATTCTTGTGCACAACCACCACCAGAGGTTTACTAACGGCCTGCAAATCCCCACGGCGTTTGCCCCAATAGGCATAATAAGCACGATGCAGACGCTCGAGTAATGCTCCTACCCATTTAGCGTATTCCGGAACCGTATTAAAACAAATGATATAGTGTGCGGTTTGATGCATATTGAAGTCACTACCGAATTCGTTACGTAAAGACTTGATAACTTTATCACGAGAATCGAATTCAAATCCAGACTCATCACTTTCGCGCCCTAAGACGTCCGAACCTGAAATCTTTTGAAGTCTATTATCCTCGTGCAGCAAGAGCAGGGTATTGGGATCTCCGGACGTAATCAGACGCCCTCGAAGAGTCCTCGTCTCTCCCTGCACATCCACCTTCAAACGATCGACGCCACAGGCGCTCGAAAGATCAAAGAACAACCCCATGGCCAGAACACACAGCGCTAACCCGCTGGCAACGTAAAACCGCTGAATATTTCGACCAAGCAAGTTCACGTTCCCTAACGGCTTTACCTTACAGATACATCCTTGGTAGACGGGACTGATTTTAAGAGCTGTTCTGTCATGCGAGACAGATAATGAATCATACTGGCAGCACCGTTAAAACCAACAACGCGTTCATCAAGTTCCATGCGTGTGGAATAGATGCGTCCTTTTGCCAAGTCAAATTGAAATTCGCCATGCTGCATGCGCTGCATCAGCTGACTCTTCACTTTGGCATCGTGCACCGGAGTGATCACCTGGGTTCTCACGGTGATAGTTGCCAACTCATTGGATACTTTACTTAGCGTATATAACTTCCTTAACTTGATCGACTTCACTCTACCATCTTTAGTACGAATACGAACTTCCTCTGGTGTGTACCACTTTTGGCCGATCGCAATG
>Ga0315322_10000431_pt1 | contig 31371 bp, 20 predicted proteins | sample M110021515metaG_FD_203461 | JGI IMG/M metagenome (GOLD analysis project Ga0315322, IMG submission 203461) | Ammonia-oxidizing marine archaeal communities from Monterey Bay, California, United States - M1 100m 21515 | ecosystem: Environmental > Aquatic > Marine > Intertidal zone | place: USA...
AGAAAGATAGACCGTGGCTTCTTGGCGGCGAAAGGGCGATCGACAATTAGTTGGGAGTTCATAGGCATTAGGCAATGATGTCTGTGATGACGTCGCCATGGACGTCGGTAAGTCGGAAGTCTCGTCCGGAATGCCGGTAGGTGAGTTTAGTGTGATCGACGCCCATCAGATGCAACATCGTTGCATGGAGGTCGTGGACATGTGTCCTGTTCTCCACAGCCCGATAACCAAATTCGTCAGTGTTACCGTAGCTGAAACCACCCTTCACCCCGCCCCCGGCCAGCCAGACCGTGAATCCGTGGTGATTGTGATCTCGGCCAGTACCGATTCCTCCCCCAATGGGAATCTCAGTCGCCGGGGTACGTCCGAACTCACCACCCACGATTACCAGCGTCTGGTCTAGGAGCCCTCGTTGTTCTAAATCAGTTAACAGTGCCGCAATAGGAGGGTCAGCCTGAGAGCCTAAATTCCGAAGACCGGCTTCTAAACCCCCGTGCGTATCCCACGGTTGTACATCGCCATGGAAACACTGAACGACTCTTACTCCACGTTCTACTAACCTTCGCGCGATCAGCAGTTGGCGACCATGCACCGAGGAGGCATTGTACAATTCCTGAGTGGCCTTCGTCTCGCGTGCAATATCAAAGGCATCAGTCGCCTCCATCTGCATACGATACGCCAGCTCAAAAGACTGAATACGTGCCTCTAGTTTCGGATCATCGCTGCGACTCTCTTGATGTTCGCGGTTTAATCGGCCTAACAGATCTAGTTGTTGTCTTTGGGATTTGGGAGAAAGCCGTGTGTTCCGAATGTTGGCGATAAGCTTGTCGATAGTGTCGTTGCGGGTATCCAAATAGGTGCCCTGATAGATACCAGGTAAAAACGAGCTGCGCCAATTGGAACTGTCGGCGACCGGAAGTCCCGGACACATAGAAACGTAGCCGGGTAGATTTTGATTTTCTGTTCCAAGGCCATAGGTTAACCATGATCCATAGCTGGGTCGCGAGAGTCGCTCATCTCCAGTATTCATCAAACGCATACTCTGTTCATGATTAGGCGTGTTGGCGTACATTGATTTGATGACGCAAATCTTATCAGCGTGTTTCAACGCAGTTTGCTCGAAGATTTCGCTGCACCATAATCCGCTCTCCCCATACCGTCTAAACTTAAAGGGAGAAGGTAACGCTACTCCAACTTCCCGTTCTGTTGGGTGTGAGACCGGAAGGGGCTTACCGTAAAAATCATTAAGCCGCGGTTTATAATCCCACGTGTCCACCTGGCTCGGGCCACCATTAAGATAAACATGAATGATATGCTTAGCTTTGGCGGGAAAATGCGTTGGCTTTTGTGCTAGAGGCGTTTTTGACCCTTGAAGCAGTTCTGGCAGAGCTAGCATTCCCAGACCCGTTCCAAAATGGCTCAGTAGTGTTCGGCGAGAATAGTTGCGGTACATGTTCATGGGAGTTGCGGCGCTAGGGGTAAAAAGTGAACCGTAATTGTTCGAATACAGAAAGCTTTGCAAGGAAGATATTTATTAACAGGGTTTTGATATCTTCCTAGAATAATTTTAATTTTTAATCGATAAACCATGCCTCGTTGGAGATAAGTAGTGCCTGGGCATAATCCCGTAATTCATTAGTCTGTAGGAAAGTGATGCCCAATGTCATTTCCGATTCGTTCGGCCTACGACCCAGTACATATTCATAAAGCTGACTCACTTGTTGTGTCTTGTCATCATTATCAATACGGCTGGCTAGTGCTGCGGAAATGCGACTCATGAATGGACTGTTCAACGCAAACAGTGCTTGTTGTGGGACGGTCGTGGTTGGACGTTTCGAGGTGGAAGAATCGGCGTTGGCGGCGTCGAACACCTGGATGATGGTCGGCAAGTTCTGCCGCTCTACAAAAGAATATATCGTTCGTCTATTATTCGACTCATCGGAAATAGAGGGAGGCCTTCCGTACATGGTGTTATCCAACAAACCACTGACAGCTAGCATCGTGTCACGCATCTGTTCTAGATCGAGACGACGGCGATTAAAACGCCAATAGTAATTATTAGCTGGATCATTCTCCGACTGGTCTCCGAACTGAGCATTATCGGAGGGAATGATACTACTACGTTGATAGGCGGAACTACTAAGAATTAGCCGGTGGAGCGATTTAGCCTGGTAGTTGTTCGTGATGAGATGGTGCGATAGGTAATCGAGCAATTGACTTTGCAAAGGCTTGGAGGTTCGCAATCCCAGATCGCTCGGATCTCCTAAGAGGGATGATCCAAAATGATGCATCCAAATACGGTTTGCCCAAACACGTGGAGTAAGTGGGTTGTCGAATGCAGCGATCGCATTCGCCAGATCCAAACGACCTGAACCATTCGGGAACGGCTTCCGCGAAGCACCTGTTAAAAATTCAAGAAATTGCCTTGGCACTGGATTGCCGCGTTGGACAGGATCCCCCCGCTGAAAGATTACGGGGTCGTATAATTGAGCCTTGTCCACAAGAACCATTGCCCTGGAAGGAGCATTTCTATCCGCTACAGCAATGGAGTCGATTGAGTTTAGTAATCCACGGTATGAATCCTTGTCCTGCCGATCTAGGTAAAAATAAAGCTTTCGTTTAGGAAACCACACTGGACTTTTGTTCCCAAGTAGAATTTGAGCTAATTCGTCTGTTTCCGGGTCTGGCGAAGACTCCAATTGTTTTTGGAGTAGAGCGATTTGTTTGACTAATTCCCCCTCACGCGATTGGAGCTTTTCGAGAAAGAGTTCGTCACCACTAATGTCTATCTGCGGATTACCGAGGAATCCCTGGTCATGTGAATTACCGTCTTTCCCTTCCGTAATGAGGATGGTCAGGAACCGTTGAGTAGGATCTATGGGGATGGCAATTTCCGGTCCAGGTTGTTGCGCCTTAAAACCGCGCTGACGGAACCGCAACATGCCGTCTAGATAAATGGCGACGTCGATGGTGCTCATGTCTACGGCTCCACCATGTCCGATCACGGCCTTAAAAACACCCGACTTGAAAGAGTGCTTGTTGCGGAGGGCCTCTAGATCCATTGTCAGCCCTTTGTTCGCGTGGAGGCCTAAGAGCCAATTCGGAGCAGTATCGTAATCAACCCCGTTAATCGAATTTGTAGTATGCCCCTGGGAAGGCCCATAACGGATGTAGTCCCAAGAACCAGTTTTGAGACCGATTGGTGCATCGCTAATAGTCAGCCCTGTGCTTGACACCACCTGCGTAGCGGAGTCTCGGGGAATGAATACCCCGTCGACGTATGCGTTTTCCGATTTGATGAATGAATCGGGCGACTGGGTATCAATGTACGCTGTGCCGCCGGTCACCGTTTCCCCTGTCGCTGGATGAACAGCCTCTCCGTTTTCACCGTGACCGAAACCGTCTCCTCCGGCCACAAGATCAGCAACGTTGATGGTTGATAAACCGTTGTTTTCCAGACGTTCCGTCAGCTCTTCGATTTCGGACCGAAGATCCATCCGAACAGACCACGCACGGGTGAGAAGTTCCCCGTAAACGCTGGCAATCCTCTCTGGTGTTGTTGGTTGCTCCTTCTCAAGCGCCGCGATGACTCGGGGTTCGACATTCTCCCGACGCCACTTTTCAGCCTGCACGATCGGCTCAGACATCATATCGGCCCAGGGCCCAAAGATCCTGTTTCCAGAGATAGCTCGGTCGGCAAGGTATTCCCGCCAGGCGTAAGTGATTTGAGGTCTCAACTGGCCTTTAATCAAAGAAAGGAAGAAGATAGTGGTCTCTAGATTATCGGGTTCCGTTGTAGCAGCTTTAACTAAGTGTCGCGTCGTTCGATATCTCGAGTCATTGAGGGTTTTCTCATACAAATCCGTTTGACGTAGTTCTATTTCGTTAAGCTTGTTTTTGTAGGCCAATTCAAAAGGTTCCCCCGCCTTCGAAACGGCCGCTATTCGAGGTCTATTGTGGGGTTCTTCACTGCTGGCGAAGACACCGTAGAGCGAGTAGTAATCCGCCGTAGGGATCGGGTCAAATTTGTGGTCGTGACATCTGGCACAACTTGCCGTTAAACCGAGGAAACCCCTGCTAACGACATCTATTTGGTCATCGATCACGTCATGGATATTGTTATCGAACAATCGTCCGAGTGTTAAAAGTCCCATGCCTGCCAGTTTGGGAGACCCTTCTGGTAACTGCATCTTGTCTGCCGCTAATTGCTCTCTAATAAATTCACCATAGGGTGTGTCGTCGTTAAAGGCACGAATAACGTAATCTCGATAGGTATAAGCGAAAGGACGTATGCGTGCATCCCCGTACATAAGTACACCATCTTTGGCGTCGGAATATCGAGCAACATCTAGCCAATGCCTTCCCCATCGCTCTCCGTATCTGGGTGAAGCCAAATACTGGTCAATAAGATTCGGCAATTTAGATTGGCCCGTTTGCAATTCAGCTTGTGTAGGAGGTAAGCCCGTCAGATTATACGCCAAGCGTCTGACTAAGGACTTCGTGTCCGCCTTTTTGACAACCGCGAAACCCTTTAAATCGAGGTTTTTCGCTAGGAGGTAGTCAACCGGGTGTAACCCCTGAGGCACCTCCGGTACCGAGATTGGTTGGAATGCCCAATGGCTTTTGGCTGATCTCGTTATTGCATCGACCACTTTGCCGTCCCGTGGATCCGGTGCGCCGTTACGAATCCAATGTTCAAGATGCTTAATCTGTTCGCGTGACAACCGAACGCCACTATCAACTGGTGGCATTTTGAGATCCGGGTCCTCGTAATTAACAGCCTTCAGTAAAAGGCTTTTACTTGGCTGCCCAGAAACGATGGCAGGGCCCGAGTTCCCTCCCCTCAGTAAGCCGTCCCGTAAATCAAGTCGTAAATTGCCCTCTGCTACTTCGGAATTGTGACAATCGTAGCAATGTTTGACTAACAAGGGCCGAACCTGCGCTTCAAAGTATGCATAATCATCTGCCATACCGTCGTGGACGACGACAATTATTAAGATGACAGAAAGCAATTTCATGATATTCGCACCAGCATATTTACTTCGGTTACACTCTAAGTTTAGCGAATCGAACCAACGTTTAACAATTCAAAACGAATAAGTATTGGCCACAATGTAAGCAAGCAGGATCTACATCGATTACGATATAACCGGAGATATTACTGCTGAACGAGGCGATGGAAATGGAAAAGCCAAGCAAGACTAGATATTTCGTTATCGCCGCTTGCATGCTAATGGGAATCATTCTTTATGTTGACCGATATGCATTCGGTATAGCACAGCCGTACATTCGGCAGGAACTTGGCCTCTCGAAGGCAGACTTTAGCTATGCAGTCAGCGCTTTCTTCTGGTTCTATGCCATTGGGCAAATACCTGCAGGCTGGTTGTCAGATAAATTCGGCCCGCGACTACTGTTAACCAGTTATATCCTTATTTGGTCATTCTTCGCTGCCACTGTCGGTTTGGCGGGGTCATTGGTCGTGCTTTGTTTAACGCGGGCGGCCTTTGGTTTGGGACAGGCTGGAGCCTATCCTACTGCGTCCGCCGTGGTGGGGAGGTGGATTCCATCCGCACAACGCGGGAAGGCGAGTGGTTTTGTTGCCTTGGGAGGTCGCATCGGCGGGGCCATCGTTCCAATCCTGAGCGCCATATTGTTAGTTGCCTTTCTTCCTGAATCACAAGTTTATACGCTCAGCCCCGACCAAATCCTTAAAGTGGAACCACTTAACACGAAACTCGAGTTAGACAAGGCACACGAGAAGGAAATACCGGAGCATGTGGCCTACATAAGAAAACGACTGTTTTCCGGAAGCGACATTAAACCGGAATATTCTCGCAAGGACCTGGCTCTGGGGTTTTCGCGACTCATTAACGATTACACCTTCTTCAATCCAGCGGCATTCGACAACATTAAAAGTCTGGATAAGTTCGCGACGACTCAAATTGAAAAGCTGAAATCCGGGTCGACTATCAGTGAGCGGCACTCGCAAAGACTAAACCGGCACCTACTCGAAGCGGTATTCCCCGAAGAAATCGAGGGACTTTATGTCGCTAGTTGGCGACCGGTGGTTTTTTTATTCGCCGGAATCGGCTTGGTTGGCGCTATCGTGGTCTGGTTTGTCTTACGAGACTATCCGGATCAACATCCTTTCGTTAATGATAGCGAATTGCGTTTGATTGGGCTCAACAAAGAACGCGATAAAACAGTTGCCAATCTTCCACTTAGTAAAATACTAAAATGCCGTAGTGTTTGGATGTCGGCATTAAGTCAGTTTTGCGTAAATATTGGTTGGTTGTTTATCGTCACCTGGTTCGTTGAATACCTTATGGAGGTGCATCAGGTGGCGATGTCCGAGCGATCGGATATGATCGCGATACCCCTGATGGTCGGATTTGTGGGTATGCTGGTCGGTGGTGTCGCGACCGATAAGCTAGCCCGTGTGATCGGCTTGCGGTTTGGGCGCGCGATTCCTTGGTCTGGCGCGATGGTGGTAGCCGCGCTGTGTTTCCTGGCCTGTCCCTTCTTGGATAACCCTTGGTCTATCACGTGGGCTATGGCGGTGATAGCCCTTAGCGTTGATTTCTCCGTCCCTAGTATGTGGGCATTTACTCAGGATGTGGGAGGCCCGTATGTTGGAGTAGTTTTAGGGTTTGGTAATATGTTTGGGAATTTCGGGGCGGCCGTTTCACCGATTCTGCTAGCTAAGATTCAGGAGAGTTATGGTTGGGATGCGATGTTTCAGCTGTGTGGAGTAATGTTTCTTTTGGCAGCAGTAGCCGCTTATTTTGTAGATGCTTCCAAGCCGATTCAGATGGGCGAGGAACCGAAGTAACTTTTTTGCTGCCTTACGAGTTATTGCGACGTTCTAGTTATCGGTTATCTTAGGGCAATAAACCTTAATCACGCTCTGGAGAATCGAGAAATGTCAAAACGCGTCGAGTGGTATTATCATCGGGCCGGCTGAACGAGTTGCAATCGAGCGCAAGAGTTTCTTGCCAACGCGGGTATTGAACCTGAAAACATTGAAAAGCCTTCTAAACCCCCTTATCAAATAGACAAGGCGCGGACCCTCGTTGAGAACGCTTCAACAATTTATGCAGCGAAGGGTAAAAAAGTAATCAACGTTGATTTGACAAACGAGGTGGTGGACGATGAGGTGATTAAGAAATTTATGCTCGGTCCCACCGGAAACCTCCGCGCACCTTCTATGACAATAGGAAGAACTCTGCTGGTAGGTTTTAATCAGGAGTTATATGAACGGGTCTTTGGTTAAGATTTAATACGACGAGCGGTTATTCAATGCAAATCCTACTAGTGTTCGTTCATTCCGTTCATCTTTTAGTTGTCGGCATAGGTGTTTGCTTACCGTTGGTCGTCATCTTACTCAATCGAAAAATTATACGGTTGGAGGATGAGCCACACCAGGAAGCCGTTTGGATAATGAGTCGATCGTTAATCAAGCATAGCTTAACTGCGATCTTGATAGGGAGCCTTTTGGGTTTCGCACTGGCGGGCGTTGTTTGGTCAGAGGAATTCCACCAACGGTGCCACTTGGTGATGACGAAGTTCATGTGGGCGGGTGTGGAATGGTTAACGTCCATCCTTCTCTTGATTGTTGTTTTTGCTCAATGGCGAGCAACAAGAGGCGGGGTCAGAGCGTTTTGGATCAGAAGTCTTGTTCTTCTTATTGCCTCCATTAACCTACTATATCATCTTCCCGTTCTTTTTATCGTCATCTCCGCCCTGCCCGATGCACAGGTTGAAGCATTGATCACAGCGCAAGACGAACTTTCCAGTTCAGCATTCCGAACCATCGCATATACCAACGAAAACCTCTCGCGACTGTTGCATTCGAGTCTAGCTATGTTAACAACCGCATTTGCCTACGTCGCCATGATTGGTATCCGACAGGCAAATCAGATTACCGCCGGCCCGCGGAGAGATTCTGCCATATCAATTTGTCGGTGGGCGGCTCGCAATGTGTTGATAACATTATTTTTACAAATCGCCTTCGGTCTGTGGACTTTGCTGGCAATGTCACGCCCTAGGATGCAAAATCTTCTGGGTGAAGACTTACCCGCCACTGCTTTATTCGCCACTGCTATCGTCTTACTGTTTTTTCAACTACAACAATGGACCGGACTTCTCGGAGAGCGAATCGACCGTAGACGCCTCGTACAGGCAATCTCTACATTAATTACCTTGTACTTTTGTATGGCCGCTGCCTCTAGCCTAAGTTGACGTGTTGTACCATCGCTATCCTCACGCGAAACATCCCCCACAGGAAAACAATATGGAAGTCATCGAAATTCGAAATGAAATTGGCAATGTCGTCGCCAAGATTGTCCCAGAAAGAGGTTTCAATCTGTTCTCCTTGACGGTTGATGGAATTGAACTTTTGTGGTCTGACCCAGACTTTTTAAGCGGAAGCGCGAGTGCCTCTGGGAGTGGTACTCCGATTCTGTTTCCGTTTCCCGGGAGATTGAAGGGACGCTCGTACAATTATGGCGGACAAGAATACCCCATCGAGAGTGACGACGGATCAGGAAATGCAATCCATGGTTTTGTCCTGAACCGGCCTTGGCGGATAATAGAAATAACCAAGGAGCGAATGGTGGGTGAGTTCCAGCCATCGATAGATGACCCAGATGTGCTGGATCAATGGCCATCGGATTTTATTATTCGTTGTACTTATTACGTTGTCGCGGACGGCATAGAGGCGACATATGCCATAAACAACCCGGGCAAAGGAGACTTGCCCTGCGGCCTCGGAACGCACGCCTATTTCCGACTACCAATTGGAAGCGGGGCCGCGGAAGAGGCGATCATTACCTGCCCCGTTACCGAACGCTGGACCTTGGAGAACTTGCTTGCGACTGGACACGTTGAACCCTTAAATGCCACCGAAGGATTGTCGAAAGGTGTCACCTTCCGAGATCTCAGGTTGGATGACGTCTTTAGCGGAATTCATTTCGCGGATAGTCAGGCCACTGCGACCATAGCTAACCCGTCTTCCGGGAGAGAAATGCTTTATACATGGGATGAGGCCTGTGAGGTGTGTGTTATCTATACTCCACCTCATCGAGAAGCCATTTGCATGGAACCCTATACGCTCGTGCCGGGTGGCTTGGCTTTTGAGTCAGGAGAACATGGTTTAATCGTGTTGAAAAGCGGAGAGTCATTCAGCCATTCCATGGCCATACGCTTGAAATAAAAGGTTGTCTGCGCGTACCTAAAAACAAGAGGCTCGGTCGCAATAACGACCGAGCCTCTTAGCTTACTCGTTGGCTAACTAAAGTATTTATTCTTCAACCGTGCCTGGAAGTTTACCAGCTTCGATTAGAGATTGATAAGTCTTACCGGCTGGGTTCTTCTCAGCAAGGACTTTCTTCAGTCCGTCATCAAATTCTTTTTTCACAGCGGCCGCTTCTTCTCTGACGCGAGTCGAGCTGTAATTTGTCTTCTTAAAATGCTTTGCCACAGCTTTTCCAAAATCATTCTTGTTCTTTTTACTCGTGCCAAAGTGACACAAATTGCATTTCTTTTCCTTTACAGTAGCAACGAAATCAGCGTTTTTGCTGGTGCTAACGTATCGTTCAGTAAACGCTTTGGCGAAGGCGGGGATGGCTTGCGCTTTTTCTGCGGTTGCAATAAAAGTGACTGCAGAAACAGCGAGTAATACGGCGAGCTTCTTCATAAGTATTCTCCAATCTAAAGACTTAATATGACGCTTTTTTAAACACCGAACCCACCAAATGGTTTCGGTGCCTTAAAAAAACAACTTCTTTTTTATATCGGCGTAAAGCCTTATTTGTATTAGTAGAACCACGTGAATTATGGGTGTCAAGATAGGGGTTTTTATATCGCGCACACTACCCCACCTCTTCGAGGGGGTGTGCGTCCTGTAGGTAAACCTTGCCACTATAATTCTTCGCAAAGGGTATGAAAGCAAGGGCGGTTAACAACATCATGGCTGCGAAGAAAAGATAATATTCGGTTTCCGAAATGGTTGCGCCGGCTACCCCGATCGTCGAGTTTTCCACCCTGATGTTAGTTCCATCTGAATCAGTCACCGTCCATTCATATTCCAGTTCATCTGAATCGGGATCGTAGGCTGCGATGAAGTCGAGCGGGATCCCTGCCTCGGTCTTTGCGATCAAGATTTGCCTGTCATTCTTATAAACTTCAGGCGGGAGATTTGTCTCTGTTGCAATCACGGATTTAGTGGCAAACGCGGTAGTATCACCGACCTGAAATTCAAACCTGATAACGTATTCCCCAGGTAAATCTGTTAGCAGCGTGTTGTATAATTTGCTTTGAAAAGCAAGTCTAGCATCCACGGATCCGCTTGGCGTCGTTATTAGGCTCCATTTGTAACTCGTCTCCCCCTTGGAATCACCAGCGTTCACTGTGGCGAAAAGATTGGTAGAAGCTCCTGGTAAGACGGTCGCCTTGTTACCCAGAAAGGTTGAGGCGGGTTGGAAAGACGATGTGCCTGCTGTAGGCAAGGACTCGACAACTCCCAACTGAATCTCATGTTCCACTTCCGTGACCCCGTCCGTCACATGAAGGTTTACGGCGTATTCACCGACTTCAAGATGATGGACGATGGGCCCGGGTGATTGTATGAATACGTTCACTCCCGCTACAAATAAATTTCCGGCGCTGACTGAAACTAGAAATAATGCCATTACGATTGACTTAAGTTGCTTTGGCGCCTGAGTGTAGCTAAATTCGAGACAAGTAATACTTACGAAGACTTCGGCCGCAGTAATAAGAACGTAAGATACCAGTTGCCAGACTATATTCACAATTTCTCCTTCTTGAATTCGAAACTGAATCCACGCAGGGAGTAGGAATGCGGGTACCGTTAAAAAAAGCCCAATGGAGATTTTTTTCATCGGAGTAAGTCCGCACAACCGATCGAGCCAAGGATACACATATAAAGCAAACATTGGAATGAAAACTAAAATCATGATCGGATTGAGAGCTTGGATCTGTGACGTGAGCCACTCTATTCCAAGAAATTCACGATCCATCATCTCTGCCTGTAAAACCCAGGCTGAGCCAGTTTGATCAAATAAAGCCCAAAACATCGCTACATATAGGTAAAGGATCGAAAGGCTTATAAAGGCCCGACGTGCCTCGGGTGTTTTCAGCTCGGCCAAAACAGCTTTCGGACGAGCTGGAATGTGAATAAACCTATTGCGACCCATCCAAAACAGCAGGGTGGCGAATCCCATTAGCACACCCGGGATACCAAACGCTACGCTTGGCCCATATCTGTCCAACAGGATCGGAGTCAATATCGTGGAGCTGAAAGCTCCTAGATTGATAGAAAAGTAGAACCATCCAAACACTCGCTCCAACAGTCCAGCATTTTTAAGGCTAAACTGATCCCCCACATGCGCGCTAACACACGGCTTGATTCCACCGCTTCCGATGGCAATGAGGCTTAATCCCCAAAACAACCCGGAACGTGTTTCGTCGAGCGCCAGGATTCCGTGACCAACACAATAGACAACACTCAGAAGAAGAATTGTTCTGTATTTGCCGAAGACTAGATCTGCAAGCAAAGCACCAGCGAGGGGAAAAAGGTAGACCCAAGTGTTAAAGGAGTGATACCAGATCTTCGCGTCTTCGGGGGACATAACGTCTTTAGCGCCCGTCGCATCTAAAAGATACTTGGTCATGAAAACGATGAGAATAGATTTCATGCCATAGAAACTAAATCGCTCGGCCGCTTCATTCCCCACAATATAGGGAATGCCGGTTGGCATCCCTTGGATATCATCAGGAGTGGTCTTATATTTATCGGACATTCTAGATTGACAGATCTCCCGTTTTGGCTGCATGCCTTTATGCAGCCGTCTCTTAAGTAAAATACGGCGCAATTCTTAGTCACGTACTACTCAGTTATCTCTGATATATCGAACACGAATGGATCGACTCCCCTGTTGTGGTCCAAAAACTTCTCAATCCTAAATTCTAATATTCCCTGTTCGTGTAATAGTAAATCTGGGGAGGGAACCTGAGGATTACTCCAGACCACACCGTTGACTGAGTTGGTCATGCTCCACCAACCTGGCGAACTCCCGCTCTGGACCGCTTGCAATAGGGTTGTAAAGGTCATTTGTTTGGATAGCTCCAGGTCATACTGGTCTCGGCGTTCAAGCATAACTGAGGTGTTGTCGATAGCGGAATTCTCTAGCTTCAATACAAAAGGTATGGCTGCATCTAGCTCTGGCTGCTCAAGAAGTATGAAGGGTTTTCCCAAATCCGTAACGACCACGCTGTTTTTCATAGATAGGTCTAGAGGAACTAGTCCCGCTTCCTTCTCGTCACGGACCCTAACTGCACCTGAACCCGCGTAGGCCGTGACATTCGATAATTGAACCTGCGTTAGAAAAGATGGGGCCGTGGGAATAACTAGGTCGAGAAGCCGTTCACTACAAACGATGAGCGAGTTTTCAATACGCGTCTTAAGAGACAGCTTGCCGGAGTTGGAAATGAGGGTCGCAGATCCGCGGACAATCGAGTTATCTATTTGCAAAGTGGCTAACTGCGAATCGGTTTCAGCTGGGACTATTAAAGAGTCGATATTTTCAGGGTTTTCGATGACGCGAAAGATAGAGACGGGGCCAATTGGATTACTAAATTCCGCGGTTGCCGATAGAACTGTCAGCCTTGTGTTGGAAAGTCTAAAACGTGTTTCGCCTTGTAGTTCAAACAGACTCCAGCCTTGGCGAACCTCGGCAGGAAGAATGAACCGAATATCTAACATGTCGAAATGTAGGAAGCCACCCGCAATTTGAATAAAAACTGGCTCGATTGTTTCCAAAGCCGCCTCCGAAAGGTCAATAGTGATCACAGGCCTTTGTCCTTCGACTCCACGAATGATCAGGGGGCGTTGCAGCCAAGAGTTTAGATCCAGAAGTAAGTTGTCGAGGGTGATGGACGAATCGTCCCAGACCTCGATGACGGCTATATCCGAATCCTGTGGTAAAAGTGCGAGAGCCCGAGACAGAGAATCAACCGCTGAAAATCCATCCGGTAGCGTCGCTTCGGGTCTGCCAACGATCACTGTCTGAAACTCGGGCCGAATTACGTCAGTCGTGTTCTCGGCCTGTATTTCGGACGAAGCAGTTGTTTCGTCAGGCGGGGGAGCAGAATAAGATTCAGTGCTTTCGTCTTCAGAACCAGGTTCTATCATCGGAAATTCGTAGGGGGCCGTACTGAATGTGGGTAAAGCCATTACCACTTCACTATCGCTTGAATTGAAAAGATTCAGAGTAGAGACCAAACCTAAAAGACAAGCGACTGGTATTACCAAACTAAGCTGATTGAGCCAATTAAAAGGAGACCTGGCAGGTGGAGACTCCCAGTTCCTGCCGTCCTGCTTAATTTTAAGTCCTAATTGTTCAACAAGAGATAGTACGTCGACGATCATATCTCGAGGTTGTTGGTACCGATCGCCAGGGCGTTTTGCGAGCATTTTATGGAGGATTCTAACCGTCCCGTCGTCGAGATCATTTCTGTATATCTGCGGATTCGGTGGAGGATCACTGCTATGACTGAGGAGTTTTTGCAGCACTGTCCCTGTCGGATAAGGGGCCAGGCCGGTCAGCATGTAATATAGGGTACATCCCAGAGAATAAATATCGCTTCGAACGTCAGTCGTCCGGGGATCACGGGCTTGTTCGGGTGAAATGTAATCAAACGTTCCTAGGGTTACTCCGGAAGCGGTTACGTCACTATCGGTATTTTCCACCTGGTGTAGGCGAGCAAGACCCATGTCGACCAGCTTAGCCGTTCCCTGACTTGTCACTAGTATATTTGACGGTTTGATATCCCTGTGTACGACATCGCGTTCAGAGGCATGCACTAAGGCATCAGATATTTGTAGTACATACGACCACGCTTCATCTAGGGGTAACGGTCCCTTGTGCTCTACGAGATCTCGAATGTTAACTCCATTGATGTATTCGAAAACAATAAAGTGCCAGCCGCGATCTTCGCCGACATAATAGACGCGTGCAATATTTGGATGATCAAGTCTCGCAGCACTTTGTGCTTCATTGGTAAAGCGGCGCAGCGAATCGCTGTCGGTTCTATTTTGTGATAGAACTTTGACAGCCACTGTCCTCCCTAACTTGTTGTCGGCGGCACGAAAGACGGCTCCCATACCACCCTTACCCACAAATTCTTCCAGCATGAAGTGCTCGAGATGCGTACCAACCAAAGTCTCGCCAACGAGGTGATTAGCTCCGGAGAGTGGGGGCTGTACGTTTTGAGGACGGCGACTAATGACCGTCTTCGTATTTTCAACGATCAAATCATCGTCAGGTGGGACTTGCGTAGCGTCATAGTGCACTGTCTCCGTTTCCTCGTTCCTGTCTTTGGGCACAGGGCGAGACAAGTGCGTTTGCTGTTCGCCCTCTTCAGGTGACGGGCGCGACGGATCATCGTTTGGGCTAGACAAAGCTAATGCTCGTTAGACAACAATAATAAATAAGATAAGCTAATACTATTTTCATTAGTCCAGTAACCACGGTCAACACCAACTATGGCTTAACTTCCCTACGAACGGGAGACTGCCACGGAACAGAACCGCCCCGTTGGATCTGGACGCGGAGTGACTTAGATAATTCGTTGAACTTAGCTGGATTCTCCTGAGCGAGATTGTTTTTCTCATAGGGGTCCTCATGGATATTATATAATTCCAAAGCCTCAAACGGGCTATTATTCACAAGTTTCCAATCACCGCGTATCAACGCATTGGTAATAAATCCCTGATATCGCAGGTTGCCTTCACGCCGATGAAAATAAAGATCCCGTTCATAGTTATTTAGCGATTCTCCAAGTAATACCGGGGCTAGGGAAACCCCATCAATTTCGTGGTTAATTTTTACCCCGGCTATTTCACAGATCGTGGGGTAAAGGTCCATGGTTAAACCGCGTTGATTGGTGACGCTACCAGGCTCGATCTCAGAGGGCCACCTGAATGCCGTATTAACCCGTATGCCTCCTTCGTACATGCTTTGTTTACCATCCCGAAAGCCACCATTTCGACCGCCTACATTAAGTTGGCCACCGTTGTCAGAGGTAAAAACCACGAGTGTATTCTTTGATTGGTTATTTTTTTCCAGCCTTCCTAGAATCAACCCGATAGCATGATCCATGTGTTCAATTAACGCGACCAGACGTGCTCGTTTCTCTGGCATTTCCGGAGACCGTTTGCGGACTTTATCAAGCCAATCCTGCGGCGGTTGTATTGGAGTATGAGGAGCATTGTAGGATAAGAAGAGGAAAAATGGCTTGCTTGACTGTGCTTGTTGGTCCAGGTAATTACAGGCCCATTGTGTAAATAAGTCTGTGGCATGCCCTTTCGGATGAATCGGGTCCTGATTGTGACGCATGTAATTTATTCCATGGCGTTCATGTTGATAATAATCATCCATCATGTCCCCAAGCCAACCATGGAAATAATCAAACCCTCGGTTGTTAGGCCAGTGTTCGGACGTTAAGCCGAGATGCCATTTACCTATGAGTGCGGTGGAATAACCTCCTTCCTGGAGCTTGTGTCCAATCGTGACAATGTCTTTTTTCAAATAGCCCCAGTTATCCTGCGGATAGGTTCTAATGACACCCGGAACGCCAACAAGTTCTGGATACCGGCCACTGAGGAAGGAGGCACGACTCGGAGAACAAACCGGGCAATTCGCGTAAAAGTCAGTGAACTTAACGCCATCCTCGACAATTGAATCGATCGACGGCGTCTTTAGATCAATCGCGCCGTAGCTAGAAGAGTCGCCGTAACCCAGGTCATCGACCATGATTACTAGTATATTAGGTTTCTCATTGGCGTTTGATTCTACGTGACTGGCGAGCATCCAACATACGGCTAGAAAGAATAGACTCAGCTTTTGCATAATAACGAAGATCCTTTTCGAGATTCATAATTCAGTTTGTATCTGACGATAGCTTTCATAGCGTCTTAGATCTAATAGTCCATCGGCGACGGCCTGTTTGACCCCGCACGGGGATTCGTGAAGATGCGTACAATCGGGAAACTTGCAATCATTTACGTGGGGCCGTATATCACGAAAGAACCCTGCCACCTCTTCGGCGATCACATCCCAGAGTTGGAATTGTCGGATCCCGGGTGTATCTACAATATAACCACCTTGCTCCAAGGGAATTAATGTGGCCGCCGTGGTTGTGTGTCGCCCTTTTTGATTATCGCTACTTACGGTATTTGTTCGAAGCTTCAGGGAAGGCTGAATGCGATTAAGAAGAGTCGACTTGCCGACACCGGATTGCCCAACCACAACATTTTGTTTTCCCTTAACGACAGAGGCTAACTGCGCAACTCCCTGCCCGTTTTTATCTGAAGTAAAGAGAGTAGTATATCCAAGTTGCCCGTAAACCCCTGCCAGTGGTTGAAGTTCTGCCAAATCGATAAGATCAACTTTATTGAAACAGATAACTGGATGGCAACCGACTTTTTCAGCAGTTACAAGAAAACGGTCAATGAGATTCGGTTTTATTTCTGGTTCAAGAACACTCGCCACGATAATCAACTGATCTACATTGGAGACCATGACATGTTGTTGGCCTTTACTTGTACGGCTTATGCACCCGTACCGAGGTTCAATACGTACGATCATCCCCTCATTCAGATCGCCGGCATCTGTCGAAATCTCCGGACGAATGTACACCAGATCCCCGGCAGCAACGACATTTCGTTGATCAGTACTTAAATTCTTAAGGAGCCCACGGATGGTGCAGCGATATCGCTTGCCGTCGTCTGCCGCCACGACACAATCGAGTCCGTGCACACTTAGGACACGGCCTTGTATGCATAGCGATTCATCGATTTCAAGTTGGAACTGGATGGCGTCGTGTTCTTGGGTCACCGCCTCACCGATGACGGTACGGTGCCTTGTTAAATCGCCCTTGCCGCTCAACCGTTCACGGTCGAGCGTGTCTTCGTCCTGAAAACCGTGCTCTCGATATTCTCGCGTAAAGTCACCCTTGCGTTGACGCCCCTGGTGACCCTTTTTCAGCTGAGTCCGGACTTTTCGAGAATTGTTTTTCACTATTTGGCGTTCAGCATCAGGTTCATGTTAATAGCTTCCGCTCGTGGTATCATCATCACGGTGAGGTTCAGTCCCCTGCTGGGTGGGCACCACCTCCGTCTCGTTAGGAGACGTTTCCAGTGACGTTGCGGCTTCCTCGGATAAATCCTCATTCATTACTACCGCCTCGTCCTGAGTGTCGTCTTGGTTATTCGGGACATCTTCCTTAGGCAGAGGATGGACGGACGGACCGATGGTGTCTGCGATTTGAGATTCAGATAATTCTTCTGCGGCAATCAGGCGTTGAGTTAGTGTTTCCAGTTCATCCCGATATTCAATCAGTAGTTGGTTAGCACGAGTCTCGGCTTCGTGTAATAACGCTGCCACCTCAGTATCAATAACTTCCATCGTGTGTTCACTAAATTGGCGTTGCTCGTGCATTTCCCGGCCTAGAAATGGGTCTTCATCAGATAGTTTGTAACTTACGGGACCAAGCTTTTCGCTCATTCCCCATCTGGTTACCATCCGTCGTGCCATCGAAGTAGCGCGTTCAAGGTCATTTTCAGCACCCACCGCGGTTTCATCGTAGATGAGGGTCTCGGCGGAACGACCGGCCAATAAGACAACGAGGTGGTCTTTTAGTTGGCTCTCAGACATCGACACGCGATCTTCTTCGGGAAGCATCTGAGTGGAACCGAGGGATCGACCACGGGGAATAATCGTAACTTTGTGTACTCGATCTGCGCCTTTGAGAAACCACGACGCTAAAGTATGGCCTGCCTCATGGTATGCCGTCTTCTCTTTGTCATCCGCGGTTAGATGTTCCTCGCGTTTTGCCCCCATCAGTATTTTATCACGAGCGTAATCAAAATCGTCCATCTCAACGCAATCTTTATCGTGGCGGGCCGCCCACAAGGCGGCTTCGTTTACCATATTGCGTATATCAGCTCCTGTTAGGCCAACCGTACCTGCCGCGAGCCGTGTTAAATCGACATCATTGGACAACGGAACCTGTCTGACATGGACTTTGAAAATATCTCTCCGACCCTTTTGGGTGGGTTTGCCAACAGTGACATGTCTGTCGAATCGCCCGGGCCGTAAGAGGGCGGGGTCAAGAACGTCGGGACGATTGGTAGCCGCCACGACAATAACCGAGTCGTTGGTGGAGAAGCCATCCATCTCGCCGAGTATCTGATTTAGGGTCTGCTCACGTTCGTCGTGCCCACCCCCTACGCCAGCGCCTCGTTGCCGACCAACGGCATCAATCTCGTCAATGAAGATGATCGCAGGCGAAGACTCCTTGGCTTGTTGGAAAAGATCGCGAACACGACTTGCTCCAACGCCGACAAACATCTGTATAAATTCGGAACCGTTGATCGAATAGAACGGAACCCCAGCCTCCCCTGCGACGGCTCTTGCGAGTAGCGTTTTCCCGGTACCAGGCGGTCCATTCAGTAGCACGCCCTTCGGGACTCTACCGCCCAGACGTTGAAACTTATCGGGGCTGGACAAAAACTCGACGATTTCCTGCAAGTCAGATTTCGCGGCTTTTTGGCCGGCAACATCCTTGAATGTAATCGGCTCTTCATCCTGGTCGTAACGCTTAGCATTACTTTTTCCAAAGCCTGATAAAAACCCCCCGCCCATAAACTGACTCTGACTACGGCGATAGGAGATCCAGAAGAAAATAAGGATAGCTATCGGCAACATGATAGCGATAAACATAATGACGGAAGCCGTACCATCCTGGGGGCTGTATTGATACGGTATTTTGGTGAACTGTTCATTCCCCGTCCCACCGTCGAGAAGACGCTTTAGGTCACTGGTCCCTTCAGCATCCGGAATAACTACCTGGACGACGTCTACTTCACTTTCTGACTTGGAACCGACGGGGACCACTTTGATTGGGTTGCTGTCATCTTTTTTAAATTTGATAAGAGCTTGATTGGTTTGTTGGTCGATTGTGACCAACTCGATCGCATCGCGGCCTACAATATCTCTGGCACGATTACCTGGTTTCGCCGGAACGCTAAGCCACGTCTCCAGATCACTATATTTCGCGACTGGAGGTGACTGAGAAGATGAAATGATAAATAGCAGTAACACAAAGAATATTAAGAAAATCCAGATGCGGTTGACACCGCTTCTCTGGGGTTCATTGGGACGATCTTGAGGAGTTTTATCCATGTGCACTCTGACAGAATGGTTTAATTTTCAGGACAATAGTCGAATACCCAAGGACTACTAACCGTAGGACATCAAGTTGATTAATGGTACGTACACCTATTATTATATGAAATACTCAATTCGCCAATGCTGGAAGGAGGAAGGGAACCGCAAAATATCGTTAGTTGGTACTATTCCGGCACAGGTTGGGTTCGCGAGCGTTTTAGGTTCAAAAGATAATCGCTGGGTAAGACGTACTGCGATCCGATATTCGGTGTTAGTAAAGTCCCATTAGGGGCGGTTGGAGAAAAAACCTTTAATAAACGATCGCTAAAAGGGTCTAGCGGTAGATGATCAAAATCGCTCGATAACTGAATATCCTTGAAACTATCTTGCTGCTGCATTTTATTTGCAAGTGTAGTCTCGGTCAAAGACTTCGATTGCATAGCCCGTTCGTTATCTGTTTGATAGCCATCAGCGTTAGCACTGTCGCCACCTTCGGATTGCTTGGAAGGAATCGGAATTTTTCGAGATCCTTGCAACTGGTTGGACTGCGTATGGTCGGCTTTGAAAATGATCGGTGAGTGCGGGAAGTTTTCCTGGAACGAGGAATCAGGATTGAAGCTCGGTTTGGTTGCTAGTTTAACCCAATTAACAAGCTTCCCGACAGACACAGCATCGGCGACGGAAAGTTTTGGTGCTTTAAGGCCCCCGTGTGCACTGACGGCTTTAGTGATTAATAGACTGTTTCCTGATGGGTTCGCAGTGGCCCTTTCCAACGTGTTAAAAAGATTCCTATAAGAGATGTTTCGCGGTATCGTTTTAGCCCATCGGGACTCAAGCAATTGAAAGGAAGACCGCGGATTGGGGCCATGACATCCAGCTAGAGCGCATTTGTTAAGGAGTAGCGGCTGTACATTGTTGACAAACGACTTCAGGGTGGCAGGATCGAGTCGCCCTACCGCTTCCGCAATGACCTCATTGGAGTCCAGTTCCTGAAGCTGTACGATCTTTTCTATAGACGCGGACTTTGCTCGTGGTTGGCGAGCAATGGCCAGCCGTGCTTGGATCGCAGTAATGCCCGCTTCTCGCGGATTAATACTAATCGCCTGTTGAAGATGCAGTCTGGCGTAATCAAACATTTGGTTAGTAAGACACCAACTGGCCATTTCCAGGTGAGCACGAGCACTGTTATTCACTCTAGTTGCGCGGCGAAAGGCGTAAATCTCGTCAACTGCTTCGCTACAAAACTCTACTTGAGTGTTTTGCAGTCGAATAATTCCTCCACCCTTCAGGCTGACTTCGTAACCAAACCCAGTCTTGATATAATCCCCGCCAATCAATTGCCCATTGCGTAACAAAAGAATGCCTGACTGTTTTCCCAAATTCAAGCCCTGATCTTGACCGACCGCCGATATCGCAATCCCAAACAGGAACCAGTAACTGAGAAAGCGCAGCATGATCGACCGCGCTATGCCAGGCGGTGGGCTATCACTAGTGTTATTCGCGTAGACACATCGTAAGGATCGCATGGCCAAAGAGTACGGAAGCTGGTAGCGTCGCGTCAATATCACTACACCCTGCAAAACCCCACCCCCGGATCGTGGATAGAAACGTTTTTAGGGCGATGATTGACTTCAGGTTACCGCATTCCTGCCTACGCGAGCCAAAATATAACTGGTGATCGGCTCGGCATTACTATGAGGTCATTAAGATTGAAGATGATTCGGCGGGATGTGATATACAAGGGCCGCGTACAACGAGTCGGATTCAGGTGGACAGTTAACCATTTGGCGAAAGGCTTTGACGTTAGCGGCTTTGTTGAGAATCGTTCTGACGGCACGGTCTATATGGCAGTTGAAGGCACTGAAAACGAAGTCAACGCGTTTATGAATTCGATTTCCGCCAACATGACAACGAATATCATCGACGCTGTAATCAAGGAAGCCGTACCTATAGGAAATGATACGAGTTTTAGCGTCCATTACTGATTGAACTTTTCCTGACGTTGAAGCGTATTCACAGCACGGATCGTTCCTCCCTGCAAAAGCCAACTAAACAATAACCGAAGATCAGATATGCAACTATTATTATTGGGACTTGAATTATCCCCTGGATTGGAATCTTGGTTTACTCCTCTTTGGCTAGTCGGCATTGGTTGCTTAATCGGTGTTCTATGTGTCAGCCTATTGTGGGTCGCTAGCGGACTGCTGAGTAAGCTAGATAAGATTAATATGTTGATGGAGGAACCTAAAAGGGCCTTCTTCCTTGCCCTCATTGGCGGGTTGGTTTTGACAGCGATCGCAATGCCGTTCCAGCTTGGGACAGTCTCGATGCCGACCGGCGGCACCTCAGAAGATACAATCTTAACCTTGCTGGCTAAATTCGTCGGATTCTACTCTATAGCTTCATTCATCGTTTATAGCGTCATCGTTTTCGCTTGGAAGCGGACGTCACGCGAACTGCCTCTTGTTCTGAAAGAGGGGATGCTTATGCCAATTTTCTTACTGGTACTAACGATGAGCGTCATCGGACTCCTTGGCACGATTGTGGCGCCCGATACGTCCGGAATCTTCAGTTCACTACTGAAACTTCCGACGTCAGGCGTGACGGGGTTTAACTTCGAGATTCCGGGCGAGGCTGATTTATATGAGGGGGATGTAGAGATACGTATTGGTGACGTTGGGGGAATGGAGATTGTTACCGATGGCGCTATCAATGCTTCGTTCACGCCATTCGATGACCTCCCTGAACAGGTCGATCTGGATGTCATAACGGAGGCGTCTATTTACCGTGTAAGTCCATATGAGCCTGGGATCCTGCAGACGATACCGGCGGAAAAAGATACTGCGCTCTTGGCTAACAGTCAGATTAACAAAGTGTATCTTCGAAATCTAGGTCCGGAGTCCGCTAGTGTCGCCTTGTATATTCGATACGTCCCTCAGTATGCGCAAGTGGCAAGTATCCCGATTACAGCCTTTGGAGTCATCTTTATTTTTCTGGTGTATGTCGTTCAGAGGATGGCGGCGCCTCGAATGTTTGCTGTCGCTTTATCTACGTTCAAATCTGAAGTGGCGCAGCCGTTATTTGTCTTAATCCTAGGCGGAGGGGTTTTCGCATTAATCGCCTTCATTTGGATCCCATACAATACCTTCGGCGAAGATATAAAGATGCTAAAGGATACTGGTCTGACGCTAATTCTCGTTCTAAGCATTGTCTTAGCATTATGGTCCGCCAGTACGTCAGTCGCCGATGAAATTGAGGGACGGACTGCATTGACTGTTCTGTCTAAACCCTTAAATCGTCGTTCGTTCGTGATCGGCAAATATGCCGGGATTGTTTGGACCTTGTTGTTGGTCTATCTCATTTTCAGCGTGGTGTTTATGGCGGCTGTCGCTTATAAGCCTATTTACGATGCCAAAGAAGCCTCATTGAGTACGCCAGAGTGGCAGACGTGTTACCTCGAGATGATTCGGCTCGTCCCGGGGCTGGTTCTTGCGTTCATGGAGGCGTTGGTTTTCACCGCTTTGAGCGTCGCCATTTCTACTCGGTTACCTCTATTGGCAAACATGACCATTTGCTTAGTAATCTATGCTTTGGGTCATCTAACACCTCTAGTCGTGGAAAGCTCCGTAGAAGGAGCCGGCTTTGGAATCGTCAGATTCTTTGCACAACTGATTGCGACTATTTTCCCAAACCTGGAGCTGTTCAATATCCAGGCCGCTATCAGTGCCGGCGTAGATGTTCCGTTTGTTTATCTGGGCTGGGCCTTCAGCTACTGCGCCGTTTATAGCATTATTGCGATGTTATTGGCACTGATTATGTTTGAAGATCGAGACCTAGCTTAAACCTAATTGCCGCCAATCTACTTATAGTCCACGAACACTAGATCGGTGTATTCCTAATTCCTTGAAGGATTCGCCGTCCTGAGAAAAGTGTGGCCCGCCGATCTCACTGGGCTCGTTTGTCGAACCGGCTTTTATAGTGTTCACGATACGAGCCGCTACGTTCAAAACACGCTCACCAGTGGCACCCGAAACAACCGGAGTGCGATCCTCCGTAATAGCCGTGTAGAAGTCTTGATGTTCCTCAGCAATCGCGTTGGTCGGTTTTACCGGCAGTTCAGCTTTCGGAAGCAGGTCAACAAAGAAACGGTCCGAGATTTGCTGTTGTTGAGCGGGGGACATATTGGTGGGATCAATGTCGAGCGATTGAAGTTCGGGGCCGACGGAAAGAGCGGTAATCGTATCTTCTTTGAGAAAGTCAACGGACACAAAACCGAAGCGGCCAGTTGCCTCCAACTTCCTAACTTGGTCGAAGCTTACTCGGGAAGCCGTTAAGTTAGCGATGGCACCGTTAGAAAAGGTTAGTCGCGCGTGAGCAATATCTTCATGGGGACCGATAACGGCGGTGCCGATTGCCTGCACGGATTCGACAGGGCTATCGACCAGTGAAAGCACGAGATCAAGATCATGTATCATCAGATCCAAAGTGACTCCAACATCCATCGAACGAAAAGTATAGCCGCTTGATCTCGTACATTCGATAAGTTGTGGAGATTGGATTAATTTCTCTGCCGCTTGGAATCGATGGTCAAACCGGACCACGTGGCCCACCTGTAATTTAAGGTGATTTTCCTTTGCTAAATCAACTAACCTCCTTGCTTCCGCTGGCGTCGTGGTAATCGGTTTTTCAACGAATACGTGTTTGCCCTTTTCCAGCAATGTCGCACAGACGTTATGGTGGAAGACCGTAGGCGTGGCAACGATGGCGCAATCGACCTCATCAAGAACATGTTCTACATCACTGTGCGTTGCAACACCTAAATTCGCAGCCGCATCTCGACGATTCTTATCTAGTGGGTCGATTACCGCCACCAAGCTAAAGCCAGGATGTTCGTCAATAAGACGAGCGTGAATTGTTCCAAGTTTCCCATAGCCGACTACGGCAACCCTTAAAGTCATTATGCTGCAATCCTCTTCTGGCGGGCTCGACCATTGCGGCCCTGAGTTTTTTTATCGAGAAAGTTCAGGATTTGATTAACACTCGGAATGAGTTCGTTACGTCCTAAAAGGGTATCCCGAACAATTTGGTGTTCGACCTTCTGGCGAAAAATGAGTTTATACGCCTTTCGCAACGCGTCGATTTCATCTTGATGAAAGCCATTCCTCTTTAACGCAACAATGTTAATAGCACGTGGTCTGGCAGGACTCCCCTCGGCAATTAAATAGGGAGGAATGTCTTGGACCACGCGGCTCAAACCACCTACAAACGCGAAGTTCCCGATCGTCGAGAAATGATGGACCGCAACACAACCTGATAAATTAACGTGGTCGCCGACATGCACATGACCGCCCAGAAGAACGTTGTTGGCCGTATGAACATGATCACCTACCTTACAATCATGCGCGATATGAGAGCATGCCATAAAATAACTGCCATTTCCGACAGACGTAACACCGTCTTCTTTCTCGGTACCACGATTCACAGTGACGCATTCTCGAAAAACGTTGTTATCACCAATGCGAACCTCCGTCGGGCTCCCTTTGTAGCTTACATCCTGAGGCTCCGCGCCAATAACGACACCTGGAAAGCAACGATTACCCTGTCCTATCGTTGTGTGGCCTGAAATGGATACATTGTTATCAAGGATCGTCCCGGCACCCAACTTCACATTCGGACCGACAGTGCAAAAGGGGCCAATCATCACGCCCGCACCGATCTCGGCGTCGGGATGTACTTCAGCCAGGGGAGATATATTCTTAGTCATTTAGTTTCGTTCCGTAAGTCCATTTCCAGATAGACGATGTAACAAGGCTAAGCACAACACAACATACTTTGTGATAGGTTATGAGCGGTAAACAGTTCTCTAATTAACGCTGCATTTAAGTGATGGCCGGCGCGAAAAGCCTCAAATTCCCCAATTAACTCGATACCGCTCAACGCAAAATCGCCGACCATATCAAGGACCTTATGACGAGCGCACTCGTTTGAAAAACGCAACTTCGTTCCGACTGGCCCGTCGGAGTTAAAGACGATTAAATCGTCGGTGGTGACACGTAATCCCAACCCTTGTGAACGCATTTCGTCTGCTTCGTGCTCCAAGACGAACGTCCGCGCAGAAGCTAATTCTGCTTCAAAACTCTGCGGCGTGACAGCTAAGCGATAGCTCTGCGGTCGAATCACGCAGTCACTGCCGTAATCCAAGTTGTACTGCAGGACTGTTTCAGGATGTTCAACCGCATCGGATACAGGTTGAGCTAAAATCCAGGATTCGTCAGTTCCTACTCTAACGGAGCGAGAAACGACAAGCCCTTTCCGCACGGCATCCTGTTCGACTTTCCCACTGTTCCGCAATGCCTCTACAAACGTGAAACTTGATCCGTCGCAACCAGGCATTTCCTGAGAAGAGCAGAGAATGTTGCAGTTATCTATCTGAAGACCTGCTAACGCAGCCATAACGTGCTCCACCATGTCGACGCCAAATTGCCCAACCCTTAGATTAGTGCGGCGTGGGACTTCAACGCGATTGGAAACAGTCGCCGGAATTACCACCTTAGTGCTACCGCTGCCTACATGGAAGCTGATGCCCGTATTTGGGCCTGATGGTTGGAACTGAATCGTTACATCCCGCCCTGACCAATACCCAAACCCAGATACTTCCACAGCATCTGCGATCGTGTGTTGGTTGCGAATAGCTTTCAGTTCGTTCAACATGCAATTAAGCCGTAACCTAGCCTGAGACACCCGCTGATAAGATTCTCGTTAATTAACCTTATGAACGGTAAGTCTCTTAAGCGGCAGTTACATATAAGTCCTAGCGAGTTCCAGTGGATGAAGGGTTAGCACCAACGTTAGCGGCACTACCTCCATTAATTGACTTAATGATAAATGAGGTGATATTGAGACTGCGCTGATAAACAATGTCCTTATTGACACCCTTCAAAACAGACTCCCGACTAGCGGGATCGATGGGTTTACTGTCGAAATTAAGTACTAGACTAATACCATTGCGTTCACTGAATGTCTTGATATGATTCAGGACCTCATTGTACGAGTCATAAAATACCTGCGCTTCTTTCATTAATACGCTTTTCCGTTTGATCTGCATTTGGACGGACACGTCGGACTGAATCTGCGCGATTTCTTGTTCTAAGGAAGAGTAAGCTGCAGAGCCCGCCTTATAACCACGTAATTCTTCAACCTTTGCCTTGACTTCCTCTCGCTTTTTATCAAGCGTATCGTCAAACGCATCTATTTCTGACTGGATTGACTCAAGATTTGCCTTGAATTTAGTGTTGTTCTCCATCACTACGGCGATGTCGATCACAACGACTCGTGTTCCGGCGGTAGTATTCTGAGCTGTAACGGGACTTACAAGCAAGCTCAGCAGAGTGGCGGCGATTACCGCCATCAGGAAATGGGTCTTCACGTTCAGCACTCCTTGCTGTTCTGAATTATTTATATCGAACTCGATTGCTTCCCTGCAATCAGTTAAACAGCACGTTAATCGCCACCAACCAGCTTTTTCTAAAGACAAGTTACAATTAAAACAGGAAAAAGTTGGGGGTCGAAATGTGCTGTCGCATCCGGTGATTTTCGAATGCACGGTTATTTTGCAACTTATTCGAATCGGAGTCTAGACCAATTGTTTCGCTTTAGGCTTTCATGGTTTGTTCACGATCACTTAATTTTATCGGGGCTCACCTAAAGTCAATTGCAGCACCAATTTCTTTCGTGCCCGAAGGACGGTAACGCTAATCTTATCACCAGCCTTAAATTTACGAAGTGCACTGTCAAAATCTTCAATTCCACCGATTTTATATTCGTTGATACCGATGATGATATCTTTTTGCTTGATACCAGCCTTATCCGCCGGGCCATTTGCTGAAACACCATTTAAGGGAAGCCCTTCGACACTGTCGGCATAATCAGGGATGCTGCCAAAATAAGGTCGAACACCACCAGTGTTGGCCACGTTGCGTTTCTTTTCTGATTTTTTGAAATTGGGCCGCGTCTCAGTAGTCTGCAGGTGCATGGTGATCGCTGCCCCGAACTGTACGACTTTCGCCATTCCTTGAAAGTTAACGATTTCCACATCGTCGCTGGGTCGATGATAAAACTCGTGGAGGCCGGTGAAAAGATGCAATACCGGTATATCCTTCAAGTAGAAAGACTGGTGGTCACTTGGTCCCGTACCTTCGGGTTGTTGGGTGATGGCAAATTGCGGTGTTTCGTTCGCTCGTTCGATTAAGTCGGGCCAGATATCAGAGGTACCCGTACCAGTGATAATCAATTTATTATCCGTTAGTCGCCCGATCATGTCGAGATTGATCATGGCCACTGTGTTCGAGAGATTAAAAAGCGGGTTATTAACATAAAATGAACTGCCAATGAGGCCACGTTCTTCTGCAGAAAATGCGATAAATACAACCCGACGGCGATTTTTGGAATCCGCAGCGGCAACCAAGGACGCTATTTCCATCATTCCAGTCGTTCCACTGCTATTGTCATCAGCTCCGTTATGGATATCCATCGTCCAAGGCGCCAGTGAGCCCCTACCTCCATAACCCAAATGATCGTAATGAGCACCGACGATTACTGTTTCGTCCTTGAGGCTCCCCCGACCTTCCATCACGCCGATCACGTTTTTAACATTCGCCTTCTCCTGTAATAATGACGCACTACCCTTAATTCGCCAGCCCTCTAGATGACCAACAAAGGGAGTCATCGTCTTATCGACTTCAATTTCAATTTCCCCTAGAGTTTTACCAAACGCCGATTTTACCAAGGGATCTATGACTGCCCGCCGTACAAAATAAACCGGCATGCTTTTACGATTGCTTGGCGACCCTGCTTCGTCGAAATCAAGAATAGCATCCCCATCACCGTTCAATTCACTTACGGTATCGCTGATATTATTGGCAGCCTGCCGCAATGCCTGCTTGTGTTTATTAACTTCTGAAAAGGAAGGTGTTCGGATCGCTTCGAACGTATTAGTAAGCGCTTTTAGCTGGGCTGAATATTGGGAAAGCGCATGCTTCAGGCCAGCAAGATATCGTTCCGCCTCGCCCGCGTCGTTTACCATGACAACGGCCGCCGCGCCCTTCTGGTATGCGTTGGAAACCTTGGCCTGGAATGTGGCGTGGCGTGACGACTTCAGTCCATCAAAAACACTCTCGGGATTTGACTGTTGGGGTTCTTTTCGAACGACAATCACCACCTTGTCTTTTACATCGACGTCAGCATACTCGTTGTAATTCAAATCTTCGGCCTCAATGCCATAGCCAACGAACACCACCTCTGCATCGAAAGTACCGCTAGCCCCAATAGCCAAGGGGTTAAATTCGAAGCCCATTGTCAACTCACTGAGGACAGAGGGTTCCTCAGTCCCGGAGGGACCGATAATTGTCAGGTAGTTATCACTTGGTTCCCCAAGCTTTACGTCAGTAGAAATCTGAAAGGGCTGAAAAGGGGAGCCATTGTAACTATCAACTCGTAATCCAATTTCCTCAAAGTGTTGAGCTATATAATCGGCAGCCTTATTAATACCCTCGGTTTCAACACCTCTGCCTTCTAATTCATCTGAAGCTAAGTAGCGAACACGCTCTGAGATATTCTTAACTAACTTTTCAGTCTTGGCTTCCCGTTTGTCAGCCGCCCATACTTGCGGCATTATTGTCAAACCAATAAATAGCAGAGCAACACTATAATTAAATTTACGCATTATCATTTTCCTAACAGAATCACTCTCGGGGCCCCACCATTTTGTTGATTGTTATCTGTTGATTCTATTAGTCATAAGGAACCAGTCAACCTTTTAACTGCATTCACTGACTTTGCAGGGGACTATTCTGAGAAAGATATTAAAAACTTGTTTTTTTAACAGTATACGAAGACCAACTGAATACAATAATCCTGTGTCCTGGAAGGTCTCATCGACTATTTACAATTTCCTTCTCTTATTTATCCCAGTCCGTAATATGGCGTACCTATACGTTATTCAGGGTTCTGACCGAGGTGTCCGAAAAGACATCAACGGCAGCGTCTTTAGAATTGGACGAGATGCAGCTAATGATCTTAAGTTACGGGATACGGAAGTCTCCAGGTACCACGCTGAGATACACGTGACTGAATTAGGATTGGAGGTCCACGACCTGCAGAGCTCAAACGGGACCTTTGTAAATGGAGTTTCCTGCGATCGAAAAAGTCTTCATTCTGGCGACAGACTTCAGTTAGGTCGGACTCATTTTATCGTATCCGAGGGGCCTGCCAGGAAACGCCCGGATGCCCGAGTCGATGTGCTCCTTGACGCCAATGACAACACGGTTTCTCGAATCATCAAATCGGCAAGCCCGCAGATTAGCGCACACGACATCGCGAATAGCGGAACTGATGTCCAACAGCACGAAGACGTCCAACGTCATCTACAGGCCATGTATCAAACAACTCAGGCTGTCAGCCAGACGATAGATATCGACCAACTGCTTGAAAAGCTTGCTGATCTCATATTCGAATGGGTCGAAGCCGATAGAGGCTGCATCATTCTGCTGGACGCAACCACCGGTGAAATGGCCCCGAAAGTGAGCCGATACCGTGAAGGCATTACGGATAGTCATGGCATGATTATTAGCCAAAGAATTCTTGAGTACGTTATTGAGCATAACGAAGGGGTGTTAACCACGGATGCAACCGACGACCAAAGATGGGAGGCGGCGGGAAGCATTCTTGGAAATCAAATCAAGGAAGCTATCTGCGTGCCGCTCACAGGACGGTACGGTGTAGTTGGTGTCATCTATATAGATACTTCGCATGCCGACGACGCTCAGATAGTGGGCGTCTACAACCCGCAGTTCAGCGACGAACACCTCAAACTTATGGTGGCCATCGCGCATCAAGCGGCGTTGGCGATCGAGGATACGATGTATTATTCATCGATGGTCCAGGCGGAGCGACTTGCCGCCATCGGTCAAACCGTTACGGCGATTTCACACCACATCAAGAATATAATTCAGGGCGTGAAAGGCGGGAGTTATCTGGTAGAAGAAGGATTAAAGAAAGGGGAATTGGATGTGCTCCAGAAAGGTTGGGAAATCGTCCAGCGCAACCAAGAAAAGATATCTGACCTAGTGTTGGACATGCTGACTTTCAGCAAAGAAAGACGCCCGGAATCCTTCGCTTCTAATTTAAACCATGTGGTCGAAGATGTGACAGACATGTTGAACAATAGGGCGCTTAATGAGGGCACGGCATTAGTCTGCGACAGCCTACCTGGCGGCACTGAATATGTTTTTGATCCCGATGGGATACACCGTGCTCTACTAAACGTTACCACCAACGCGTTGGACGCGGTCGTTGAAAACGACAACGGCGAAGTGCGGATTTCTATTGAACATGATATCGCCAACCAAATGCTAAAAGTAGACGTCTCTGATAATGGGCCAGGGATAGCCGAACGCGATCACGATAAAATATTCCAGCCGTTTGTTTCCGCGAAAGGGAACCGAGGTACCGGGCTTGGCTTGTCGGTTAGCCGTAAAATACTAAGGGAACACAAGGGAGATATTATCGTTATCTCCGATGGTAGTTCGGGCACAACTTTTAGGTTGGAGTGGCCTGCATTTTCTCAAGCGGACCTAGCCGAAAAGATGCGGGGAAGCAGTGTAGCTGACCAAAATCGACTTATCTGAATTAGCTATTTAATGGACGAACAAATGGATTGGTGTCCTTCTCCTGACCAATCGTCGTCATGTTGCCGTGTCCAGTAAGCACAACCGTGTCACTGGGCAGCGTATACAGTTGCTCCTGTATAGACTGTTCTAACGCTTCAAAGCTCCCATCAGGGAAATCGGTTCGTCCTACGCTACCTGCAAATAACACATCACCATTAACGACGACGCCGACTTCTGCGGCTTCATAAACCCAAACAACGTGACCAGCGCTATGACCGGGCGTCAGTCGGGTCTCCAGCGTAATCCCAGCAAACGATAAGTATTCGCCATGCTTGACGGTCTTATCAGCCTCCGGACTATTGAGTTCGATTCCATAGCCGGCAGAGAGGTTGGCCTGAGAATCGGTTAATTTATAGGCGTCGAGCTCGCCTATGATCAGGGGGGCAGTAGGA
>Ga0315322_10000432_pt1 | contig 31355 bp, 25 predicted proteins | sample M110021515metaG_FD_203461 | JGI IMG/M metagenome (GOLD analysis project Ga0315322, IMG submission 203461) | Ammonia-oxidizing marine archaeal communities from Monterey Bay, California, United States - M1 100m 21515 | ecosystem: Environmental > Aquatic > Marine > Intertidal zone | place: USA...
GGCCTCCATTTGGCGAAATAATAAAATGCCACTCCGCCAGAAGAGGCAACGGCACAAAAAACGGCTATCAGGACAATAATGGTAAGTGGTATTTTCATGATCAATGACTGGTGGACTGGTTAAAAACAAATCGCGAACTAATTATATCCTCTAGCTGCATCTCCTCTTTCTTGGTTTCGACTTCGATATGCTGCTCTCTCTGTTTCTCCTTGAGTTTGAGCATGCTTTTGAACTGGGAGTCTGCCCTGAGATACAATCCCCTTTTGGCAAGCACTATCTTCTTTGCCTCCTCAACCTTGGAGTTATAATCGATGATCGCTTCCTTCGCTCGCTCAATCGAGCGGTTATAAGCATTTTGCTCGCTACCCGAAAAACCGGTACTCCTCCTGCGGCCAATTTCATCCCGTAAATCTTCCATCTCGCGTTTTCGCTCATTGAGCGCTTTTTCCGCATCTTCTCTTCTTGAAAGGGAGAGTCCATACTCTGCAATCGCCTTGTCCTTTGCCATTTCCCTCAAATGCAAAAGGGTTTCCAATCTGAAACTGAAAGCCTTCATGAGAAAATCCCAAAAAGCTTGGAAAAAGTTTCTTCACGTGTCACCAGCTGGTCATAGCGTTGACGAAGGAAGGCTTCCAGAAGATCAAATTTGTCGATTGCCCGGTCTATCTTCGGATTACTGTTCTTAACGTAGGCGCCTACATTTATGAGGTCTTCGTTTTGCCGGTAGATGGAAAGCAAGTCCCTCGCCTCGGAGATCAATTTGATTTCATCTTCGGAACATACCGCTCGGTCCAGACGGCTTACGCTCCGCAAAACATCCACGGCGGGAAAATGATTTGCGTTGGCAAGCTTACGGCTCAACACGATATGACCGTCTAGGAAGCCCCGGACGGCATCCGCAACCGGCTCGTTCATATCATCACCTTCGACCAAAACCGTGTATATTGCGGTTATTGCTCCGCTCTCGCTTGTCCCTGTGCGCTCCAGTAGCTTGGGCAGCATGGAGAAAACGGAAGGCACATAACCACGGGAAGCGGGAGGTTCGCCGGCAGCCAATCCAATTTCCCTCTGGGCCATGGCAAAACGAGTCAACGAGTCCATCAGCAAGAGAACCTTCGACCCTTGATCCCGAAAGCCCTCAGCCAAAGCGGTGGCCAATATGGATGCGCGAATCCTCATGGGAGCGGGTTGATCGGATGTGGAAACGACTATGACCGATTTGGCCATCCCCTCGGGGCCCAAATCGTTTTCCACGAATTCCCTTAGTTCCCGTCCTCTTTCCCCTACTAGGGATATGACATTCACGTCGGCTTCGGAACCACGGGCGATCATTCCCAAAAGAATTGATTTACCCACGCCGCTTCCGGAAAAAATACCGATTCTTTGACCGTTCCCCAATGGAACGAAGGCATCGATTGACTTGATTCCCGTGGCGAAAGGTTTTTCGATCAAAGACCTGTTCAACGGATTGGGTGGTTCCGCATAAAAGCCATCTCTCTGAGGTGCGAGCAAGGGACCCTTCCCGTCAATCGGCCTGCCCATCCCATCAATGATCCGACCCAAAAGAGAAGGCCCATAGGGCACGACATTGGAATTCCTCTTGGACGCGACCTTGCACCCCGGGTGGATAAGGTGAACGCTATCGAGGGCCATAAGCAAAACCGTATTTTCCCTAAAACCAACAACCTGAGCCTCAATCTTCTGACTATGACGAGCGGAACTGATTGAGCAAACCTGTCCGATGCTCACCTCAGGGCCTTCGGACTCGATGATGAGCCCAGTGACCCGGCGGACAGTGCCAATTTTATCGAAAGTCCGTCCCCCTTTGATGCCTTCTTCCATGAAAGCAAACCGTTCATCAAGTGACTCAATCATCTCCCTTTAGCTCTTCCTCTATTTTCCGCAACTTCGTCGCTATCCGTCCGTCGAGCAACCCGAATCTGCTTTTGATTTGGCAGTCACCGGAAGCAAGGGATGCATCCTCGAAAAACTTCACATTGGGGTACCCGGCAAGAAGAGCGTCATCTCCATCCAAACCATCAAAAATTCCAGCAATCGCACTGGCAAAGCCTTCTTCCGACTCTCCGTCCTCCTCGGACGGCTCCTTTTTCGGATTGGCCATTGCCTTGAGTAACGACAAGTCTTGTTGGCAAAGATAGACCTCGAGTTTCTCCCCTTCGGCGTCGGCGAATTCCGATATCATACCTTTCACGATCCCCTCGATTTTAACTGCATCCAGCTCAATCTTTCCGAGAACTCTTTCCGACAAACCAACGACAAGATCTGGCAACCGGCCATCCAATTGACTGACGACATCTTTCGTCTTTTGATCAATGTCGGCAAGCAACTGCTCCTGGCGCTGAGCGAATTCATCGCGCAACTTGCGGATCTCAGCCTGATAGAAAGCGGTAGCCTCTGTCTTGCCTCGCTCGTATTCCGAGGCACTTTGCTGATCAACTTGCTCTACAGCTAACGGCGGAGCTCCGCAATAACTGACGTTGAACCCCGATGGAGGCTCGGGAAAAGAAATGGATTTACTGTACGACAACGTCGCTTCCTCCGGTATCAAGGATTATCTCCTCGTCCTCCTCGAGTTCGCGAACGATCTGAATGACCCGATCTTGTGCAGCCTCAATTTCGGAAAGACGTTTCGGCCCGAGGAAACCAAGTTGTTCTTCCAACGCCTCTACTGCCCGTTTGGACATTGTCGCATAAATGGCTTTCTTGAGTTCTGCGGAGGCATTTTTCATTGCGATGATCAAGTCGTCTTGATCAACTTCCTTCGTAATCTTGGATATATCCCCAGCACTGAGTCGGATAATATCTTCGAATCGGAACATCCTTTGTCGAATCGATCCACCGAGCTTGGGGTTTCTCTTTTCAATGCTCTTGAGCAGCTCCTTCCCCTCTTCCTTGTCAAACCAATTCAAAAGGTCTGCGGCGGATTTAACGCCTCCGGTCTTGACCCGAGGCGACTGGCCCTTTTTGCCGATGCGGGAACCAAGCGTATTGGCCACCACTTCGATTTGATCCATTGGAGTCGTTTCCATCGATCCGACCCTCTCGACCACCTGTTCCTGGATATTAGGCGGCATCATCTGAAGAACCTCGGAGCCTTTGTCCGCATCAATGTTGGCCAAGACAAAAGCAATGGTCTGGGGTTGCTCAAAACGCAAAACATTGTAAATCTGCCCGGAGTCCATTTCCTTGATATCGTCCATGAAGTCCAAAGACTCCCGGACCGGGGCAATTCTGTTCATCATGTTGTTGGCCTTGTAGTCCCCGTGAGCCAATTCCAAAGATTTTTGGGCAAAACCAAGACCACCTAAGTTTGCATTAACGCTGGACTCGATGATCTCGGAAAATTCGTCCAAAACACAATCCTTGATTTCCTGATCAATAATTGGAAAGTTGCCTATTTCCTTGCAAATGTTCTCCGCATCCTTGGCGTCAAAACGCTTGAGCAGGGTGGCCGATGCATCAGGCCCAAGCGAAATCATCAAAAGGGCGAGCTTCTGAGGGCGGGACATCCTGGAATAACGCTCGTACGGGCTTTCTTCCTCTGATTGTACCTCTTCCATTTTCGTTCTGCGTCAGCTATGCTAGAAAGCTACTCGATGTGCAAACCTACTACTTTTAGGTTGAGGCACCGGTCTCCAAGTAGCGCCTCAAGGCCGTTCCAACGTTGTCCGGTTTTTCCTGAATCAAATCGTTGAGCAATTCGGGGGTCAATCCGCTACCCAAACTACGGGTGCCTGCAAGAAGCCCTTGATCGTCTTCGTCAAGCACTTGAACTTCCGCCTCGCTTGGCTTGAATTTCTTGTACATTCTTAAAAAGATGACAAGCATGACGATCGCCAAGAAAGGACCAAGCAAACTCTTCATCAAAGGGGACCAAGTATCAAAGAAGTTCTTCAAGAAGCTTGCTGTTTCTCCTGCGGCGCCAAAAGGGGAGTCAGCATCAAGAAACTCCACTTCGTTAACGGTCACATAGGTCTGTAATTGCTGGTCTTCCAAATCAAAACGGGCTCCGATGGCATTTACGACCGACTCCTTGATTACTTCGATTTGGGCAGCGGTACGGGGAGCTTCACCCTTTGCAATCAGGACGGCAGCACTTCGTCCCACGATAGCCCCAGGTTCCTGAACCGTTTCCTTCAGGTTGCGGCTGATTTCATAATCGGTGGTCTTGGACTCCCTCGTCTCTTCGCTTTCGGCCATAATCGGGTCCTGCATCGTTGCATCCTGGCTGACATTAGGAACGTTAGCCCCCATGCCTGCGGCATTGTTACCCTGTTGCGTCTCAACGGTTTTGGAATCGTCCTTGTCAGTCGTTTGAGTTCTGGGAACACCACCTTGCCCGTTCGGGTCAAATTGCTCGTCCAACTCGGTGGACGTCTTGGTTTCGAGGTTAACGGAAACTCGGGCAACGACTTTGTTTGTCCCGACGATCTTTGCAAGCATGGTTTCGATCTTTGTCTCGAGTCTTTTTTCCTGAGCCTGATATGCCTTCATCATTTGTCCGGCAACCCCGGCAGCTCCGCCCGAGTCACTCTCGTCGGAAAGAAGGTTTAATTTTTCATCCACAACGGTAACGGACGACTGACCTACTCCCTCCACGGAACGGGCGACCAAGAACTGAATTGCCATGACCTTTTCCGCAGGCAGTCTCATTCCCCCGGTATTGATCATGACACTGGCAGTCGGACGATTTTCAGGATCTTCGCTCAACAAAAGGTTGTTGTCTTTTTGGACAATCGTCACGCGAGCGTCCCTCACGGCGTCCATTGCACGGATCGTTCTTTCCAACTCGCCCTGAATGGCCCTTTGTTTGTTCGTGCGCTGAACGAAATCACTAATTCCAAAATTCCCTTCGTCAAAGATTTCGTAACCAACATTACCGGTCTTGGGCAAGCCTTGCATGGCCATCTCCATTTTGACGCTGGCATGCTTGTCTTCGGGGACCAAGATCGTGTCACCGGACTCGCTGTATTCAAATTCGATCTGATTGGCCTTCAAATAGTCAACCACTTCGCCCATGTCCTTCGCATCTCCGCCACTGACGAGCCTCTTCATTTCGCCGCTCCCACCGGACCAGCTCAAAATCCCTGCACTGATAGCAACAATCCCAACGACTGCAGCGACCAAGCCTAACTTTCTGAGGGATGTGAGCCCCCCCCATATTTGAGTTAATTTATCCAATCTTTCTTTCATTCAAAACTTCCAAATGTGGCTATTCTATACCTGCATTCTCATGAGTTCCTTATAAGAATCCACGAGTTTGTTACGAACTTCGATCATGAGGTTAAAGGCAACACCAGCCTCCTGAGACTTGACCACGGCCTCATGGATATTGTCCGATCGCCCAAGGATAAGATCCTGGGTTTCCCTCTTTGAAATTTTCTTCTTTTGGTCGACGCCCTTGATGAAGTTTTCGAACATCTGGGCAAAACCGGGAGCAGTTACCCGCTCGGTCGGGGTGGTCTTGTCAATGGGAATGACTTCTACGCCATTGCCAATGCGGTTGGCGTTGCCTAACGAGGAGGAACCAAGCCCTTGGCCCATCTCGGAGCTTTGCGTGAACCGATCAAGCTGATTGTTCGGTTGCAGATTGGGGTTTTGCGAGAGAAGGTCGCTAAGACTAGGTAGGGATGATATTTCGTTCACAACTAAGAAAAAAAGTTATTTTCCAATCGCCATGGCCTGTTGAGCCATGCGTCTGGATGTCTTGACTACAGTCAGGTTTGCCTCATATGCACGGGATGCACTGATCAGATCAATCATTTCACGGGAAACATCGACATTGGGCATTTCGACCATTCCGTCCTTATTGGCATGGGGATGACCGGGGTTAAAAATCATGCGGCCCGGAGTTTGGTCATTGTAAACATCGGTCACACGAACTCCTTGATAGAGATTCTCATCGACATAGCCCGGGACTCGACGATCGGGTGTCTTGATATACTCCTCGAAAACGACTTCCTTTCTTTGATAGACATGTCCGGACGCGTCTTGGGTCGTATTGGAATTCGCGATATTCTGAGCAATGACCTCAAGGCGGATCTTCTCAGCGGAAAGAGCACTCCCCGTTGATTCGACACCTGGTATCAAGTTCATTGTCATATTTGGCTTCCGTCTCCTTGGTTCATTAAACTCTTCCGCGTATTGCCTTGTTAAGCTCCTTGATGGTACCTCCGACCGCACCGCTGAGATACTCGTAATTCAGCGCATTTCTGTTCATCGCAAGCATTTCCTCGTCAAGTTGAACAGTATTTCCGTCCATCCGAACGGGCTTGGCCTGACGATCCTCGGCACTCCTGGGCAACAACGACTTAACCCTTCTGAAGTCCTTCCTGTCAACAGCCCGTCTGAGTTCGACCGAAAAAGTCTTGGGCAAGTCTCTTCTCTTGAATCCGGGAGTCTCGACATTGGCCAAGTTATTGGCCAAAGCCTCGTGGCGAAGATGGGTAGCATCCAACAACTTCTTCGAGACCAAATAATTCTCCTGACTGTACAGATTGTCGAGTAATTCTGACATTTGAACCATTTCAATGCAATCCTTGTGCCAAATTGCACCCAATATCAGGGGAGTTCCCGGAAACCTTTAAACTCTAGACATCTCTTCCGGAAATCAATTTTACGGATATCGATTTTAATCAAAAATGGCAAATTTTTCCTACCTCAGGACAGAAGGAGGGAAAATCTTTATCTTTTGGGTCTTTTCATGATTCCAAAAAAGTAGTTTGCTAAAACTTCACAATCGAATGAAATCACCAAATTTTGAAAATTGCCAAATCGAGCTTAACAAAGACGGAACAATCCAGAAGAGTTCCGAAACCTTTGTCTCATGGGTCGGTCATGGCCGAGAGGAGTTGACAGGGTTGCATTTCCGAGCTTTCTTTTTGTCACTGGAAAGAAGCTGGGAACTCCTGATACCTCAAGACTTTCACTTGGGCGACTTCGAATGCTTTCTTCCCCTCTCGTCTGATTCCCGGCAATCCTCCATGGGTATCTTTTTCAATTGCGTCAACTATAAGGAAAATATTGTTCTTTCCCTTTCCCCTGCCCTCGCTCCGCACGACTCTCTCAAGCAAGCCTTCATGGGGGATCTAATGAACGACCCGCGAGCCCTGGCAAACACATTGATCAGGCTCCAAAAGGCCGAAAGCAGACTTTCGGACTACGTCAGTAATTTCCCGGGCATCTTTTTTACTCAACGTACGGACATGACCTTCAGCTATCTCTCGAGAGGGATCAGAAGAATGTTCCCCAACGAACACGGAGAATTTTCACGCAACGGCGGGCTGTTTTTGAACAAAATCTTCGAGAAAGACCGTGAGCATTTTCTCAACGCATTGAACTCAAACTCAAAGAGTTCGGAAACCTTCAGTTTTTCCTACCGCATCCAACTGCCCCCAACCGGCCAGATCGTTTACCTGTTGGACGTTCGTACCCCGATCATTACGGCCACCCAAAAGCTCTTGGGTTACGACGGAGTGTTTATCGACATTACGCGACAGGCGATCGCCGAACACCGCTTGTCCAATTCCGTATGGAGGGAAGGCTTGGCAACCTTGACCAATGGCTTGGTTCATGACTTCAGCAACCTTATGGCTGGGATCTTTTCGATCAGTGAACTTTACCATGGAATGATGGAGAAGGATGACCCCATGGCAAACGGGATGGGGCAGATAAAGAAGAGCGCCATGCAGGCGCAAAAATTGGTTCGCCGCATAATCGACCTGCACAGAGAGAAACCGGCTGCCCGGGCCATCCACGATCTCCGTTTGCTGTTGAAGGACCAAATGGATTTGGTTGGAATCATCATTCCGCGAAGTGCCAAGTTGCAGACCGACTTCGGGACCGAATCCCTGCCTGCGTTTTTGGAAGAGACGGGTTTTCGCCAAGTCATCCTCAATCTGGCGATAAACGCTCGGGATGCGATCGAAAGGAACGGCAGGATCAAAATCCGGCTCAGAAAAGTGAAAAAGGGTGAGGACATTATGATCGGTGCCTCAGGGAAAACGAGAAAGGCCCCAAGCCATGGAGCTGAAATTTCCCTCTCGGACAACGGCAAGGGAATCCCCCATGACATAGAAGAAAAACTGTTCGATCCGTTTTTCACGACCAAGGATTCAAGCTCCGGCTCTGGGTTCGGACTCTACAATACCAAGCTTTTCATCGAAGACCACAATGGCGAGATTGGTTTTTCGAGCGAGATTGGAAAAGGAAGTGTTTTCTATCTTTTCTTGCCTTTGGCTATCGACGATGAGGATGATGAAGGCTTACGGGCCAAACGAATGAGAAGAGCCACGCGGGAATTCATCAAAACGAGGAAACGTTAGCTTCTCCGCCCGCATCGTCAGGATCGACAACAAGTCGCCCCTCCTCGTAGTGCATGACGGAACGAATGGAGCCGTCCGCCGAGTAAAAGGTCATTTCCCCGTGCAGAAGACCGTCCCGATAGGTCGCTTCCACTCGCGAACCGTTCTTCGAACGCTTTGAGCTGATTCCGTTGAGCCTGCCCGAAGAAAAAGTCTGCCGGGTCGAGACACCCGAGGAATTTCTTTCGACCGACCCACTGTAGGGCTGGCCCGATTTTTCATAATGCAGGACCGACTCATTGCCTTTCGATTGAAAGGAAAAACCGCTTTCAAAATCCGTTTGGTTGCCTCCCCAGAAATCAGGGGCGTTCTGATCCTCCCGACTATCCTCCGATCCACAGGAAACCACAAGCACAAGGAATATGACCGACCCAAGAATCCCGCCTGATCTTGATCCGAAACAAGACATCTTAGCCCGGCAGGTGTTCGGAAAATTCATAAAGCTCTGGATCACGAACAATGCGTTTCCTCATCAGGTTTCTCAATTTGGGTTTCGCATCTTCCTCGGGGCTTTGATCAACACCAAGTCCCTCATCATCCCCCAGAAAGTCACCCATTCTTTCCTCCAGCGCGTCCGGATCCATCCCTTCCTCAAGCTTTCTCACGACTTCTTCCATGGGCTCGTCCATTCGCTCGCCTGTCATTTCACACATCTTTCTCATCAACTGCCCCATCTGCTTGGGATCCGGGTTTTCCTCATCCATGCCATTCATGGCTCCCTCCAGTTCCTTCATCACCCCCTCGGCTTGATTCGGGTCCATCCCCGCAAAGGGATCGTCAGGATCGTCACCGACCTGCGGTAGATCAGGGGCATCCGCGTTACGCCCGGTAATGGAAAACCCGGAAAGCAGTTTTTTCATTAGGTGCTTTTTGCCATCCGGACAAAAGGGCGTCTTTTCGGCATAGGACGGGGAACGGGCAAAGAAGGAATAGATCTTTCTCGTACTGGGGGAATAAAACTCATAGATTGGCATCGTTAGAATCTTTTGTAAGAGTAAGTCCTCGGTTTCAAGCAAAAGTACGTTCCGGCATGCCAATGACAACAACTCTACGCGGACTCATTTCATTTTGGGGCAGAAGGCCTTCGAGCAAGGCATGGGTTGCCCTGCCGATCGGTTACATGATCGTTCTTCAGGTATTGACGGGCTTGCCCAAGCCCGAAAGCCTGAGGGAATTCGACTCGAACGAATTCATCATCCGGTTCTCCGAGGAACTGTTTAACTACCCGTTCTGGCTTCAGGACTTAAGTCATCTCCCCTTGTTCTTCGGCTTGGCTTGGCTTTGGTCATGGTTTCTCGGACCGCCAAGCAATCTTGCCACTGCCATTGCAAACAAAGCCCTCCTGCTTTCTCTCGGCTACGGCTTCTTCAACGAACTCGTCCAGACATTCATTCCGCAAAGATTCCCCTCCGCGGGAGATTTGGTCATGAATACCTGTGGCGTAGTGCTTGGAATATATCTTCATTCACTCCTTTGCAAAATTGAAAACAGGAGGTTAAAGATCCCGACCGATACATAACTGACTCGGTCATTCGTTCAATTCTCGGATCGAAGAGCGTTTTCACGTTCGAGAAGAGTTGGATGCGAATAGTGGAAAGTAGTCATTAATGGATGCGGGAGTGGGTGAGACAAATTCTCGACGTATAATTTCCGCAAGGCGGAAACCAAGGGTTCAGGGCTACCGACGGCTTCTTTGGCGAAATGATCGGCCTCGAACTCGTGCTTGCGGGAAAAGTGGTTGCTGATCGGACTCAGCCAATAAGTAAAAAAGCCAAGAACAAGAGAAAAGACCACCAACGCGGGAGCAAAAGACTTGGTAAGGGAAGAGTCCAAGGCAAACCCTTCGTAAAACCATGGACTTTTCAAAAAATAGGAAAGGAGAAAAAAACCGCCCAATCCAAGGAAGAAGGATATCGCAAGCCTCTTGGGAATGTGCCCCAACTTATAGTGACCGACTTCGTGGGCAAGAACCGCCTCGATTTCTTCCGTTTCCATCTGTTCGATCAAGGTATCGTACAAGACGATTCGCCTGAACTTTCCAAAGCCAGTGAAATAAGCATTCGAATGCCCCGATCGCTTGCTCCCGTCAATGACCTCGATCGCCTGTGCCTTGAACCCGGTTTTATCGGACAGAGCCATGAGGCGATCTCTAAGTTCTCCCTCTTCGAGCGGGGAGAGTTTGTTAAAGAGTGGGATAATGAACTTGGGCCAAAGAATCATGAGCAAGAGTTGGATCCCAAAAAAGACGACAAAGACCAAAACCCACCAAGTTTCGGGAAAGGCGAACGAAATCTCACGATAAAGCCAAATCATCAGGGCAAGCAAAAGCAAAGAGAAGGCAAAGCCCAGTATCGCCCCCTTGATCTTGTCCACAACCCAGAGCCCCTTGGTCGATTTGTTGAAGCCGAATTTTTCTTCGAGAGAAAACTGCTTTCTCCAATCGAAAAAAAGACTTGGAATTTGAAGTGCTGTCAGAAAGACAGTTACTACGAAGGCACAAAGCCAAGGAGATGCTTTCTGCGAAACCTCGGCCCCCCAGTTTGCTTCTAAGAAAGCGAAAGGAAAAAGATACAGGAAAACACCGACGAAAAGAACAAAGCCGAAGACATCCTCAACGGAAGCGAACCTACTTTTCGCCAACGAGTAATCGGTTGCCTTGGCCCAGGTTTCCCGATTCATGAGATCCCCAGACTCGGGAGGGGGCTCATCCCTCATTGCCAACAAGTGTCTTTCATTAGCTCTTCTGAGGAAATACTCGAAAGTGACTTGAGCAAGAGCGGCGCAAAGAACGATTTTTTGGATTAAAGTTATTTCGATCATTCGGAGCCTTCCTAACGTAAGGATTTTTCTTTGTCGACTGTGTTGAGACAATGAAGATTTACATGGTTGCGAATTTTTCACGAAAAACTATGATGAATCGGATGGTTGAGGAAAAAACGGACAGAACTGAAACGGAAGAAGACACCGAAATTTCTTTCGAGCATGCACTATCCCAACTGGAAGATATCATTCATCAGATGGAAACGGGGGATAGCCCCCTCGAATCTTTAGTCGAGAACTACGAATCGGGCGTCCGTTTACTGAAGCTATGTCGTTCGAAGATCGAGTTGGCCGAAATGAAAGTCAAGGAAGTCACCGCCAAAGACGGGAAATTTGAAGCACGGGATTTTGCCCAAGCAGAAGAATGAAGAAGATCGAAATATTGTCAGAAATTTCAAGCCCACGGGACTTGAAGAAATTGGATGAAGACGAAATCGCTCAGCTTTGCGGCGAGATCAGAACGCGGATCATAGAAACGACTTCTGAAAACGGTGGGCACGTGGGTCCCAACCTTGGAGTGGTCGAGCTAAGCATAGCCCTTCATCTCGTATTCGACACACCAAAGGATTCCTTTTTTTGGGATGTATCGCACCAAGGATATGTCCACAAACTCTTGACCGGAAGAAACGACGAACGCTTTAACAAAATCCGAAAGTCAGAAGGCTTGAGCGGCTTCCTTTCGAGGGAAGAAAGTACGCATGATGCCTTTGGCGCAGGACATGCCGGAACTGCCCTCTCAGCAGCCTTGGGCAGGTGCATGGCTCGAGACATCCAAGGAGGAAACGAACATGTGGTCGCCATTGCCGGAGATGCCGCCTTCACCTGCGGAATCACCCTCGAGGCGCTCAACAACATCGCCTGCTCGACCAAGAAATTCATTCTCGTGTTGAACGACAACGAATGGTCTATCGCCAAGAATGTCGGAGCCTTCTCCAAATACTTCAACGAACTCATCACCAACCCCGTTTACAGTAGACTGCACAAGGACGCCGGCAAGTTCCTCTCTTGTATCCCCGGTGGAGAATCCTTGAGGAAATTCATATCCAAGGCCAAAAGAGACACGAAGGAGTTATTGGCCCCCTCGAGTATTTTCGAGAAACTTGGAATTCGCTACGTTGGACCAATTGACGGACATGACATAAATGCCATGAGCAGTTTCTTGGAGTTTGCCAAGACTTCCGACGAGCCCATCGTTCTCCACCTGCTTACCCAGAAGGGCAAGGGATTCCCCATCGCCCTGGAAGAACCGGAGAAGTGGCACGGAGCCGGACCCTTCGATCTCGAAACAGGAGCTCCCCCGAAAACAAAACCCGGATCTCCACCGAAGTATCAGGATGTGTTTGGCGAATGCCTCTCGAAGATGGCGAGTGCCAACCCGAAAATCATCGGCATTACCGCAGCCATGCCAAGCGGAACGGGGTTGGATTTCCTGCAAAAGGAAATCCCCGACCGCTTCTTTGACGTGGGAATAGCAGAAGAGCACGCCGTCCTGATGGCCGCAGGAATGGCAACCGGAGGAATGATCCCGGTCTGTGCGATCTACTCGACCTTTCTCCAACGGGCCTACGACCCGATCATCCACGATGTCTGCCTGCAAAAGCTCCCCGTTACCTTTTGTTTGGACCGGGCTGGGCTTTCGCCCAATGACGGCCCCACTCACCATGGACTGTTCGATCTTTCCTACCTCCGTTGCATTCCGAATGCAATCGTGATGCAACCGAAGGACGAGGACGAATTGCAAGACATGATGGCGACTGGCATCGAAAGCGGTCTGCCGTCCTTCGTCCGTTATCCCCGTGGGGCAGGCGTGGGCGTGGAGCGAAAGGAAAAACCCGAAACTCTTCCCATCGGAAAAGCCGAGGTATTGAGAGAGGGTCGGAGTTGCGCGATTTGGGCGTTGGGTAACTTTGTTCCCGTCGCAGAAAGAATTGCCGACCAACTTTATTCGAAACATGGATTGAGCGTCACCGTGACAAATGCCCGATTCGTAAAGCCTCTGGACGAAAACCTCCTGTTTTCACATGCCCACACTCATGATTCCATCATTACCTTGGAGGACAATGTACTGTCGGGTGGATTTGGCTCGGCTATCCTTGAAATCCTTGACCAGAAGGATCTCCTGTTACCCATAAAGAGGTTCGGTTGGCCCGACCAATTTATCGAGCATGGAGACTCCGTTTCGACATTAAGGCAAAACCACGGCTTGGACGACCAACAGATTCTGTCGGAAATCGAGGAATTCCTCAAACTGGATTCCGGATGCGGAGCATCCCTCATCGCCTAACCGAGAAGACAAACGCACAGCTTCAACGGAGAAGCCTCAGAGGCTTTCGTAATAGTCCCACTCGCTCGTTTCGTAAAGAAACACCAGATTGGAATTTCCAGCCTGGCCCTTTTTGAAGTAAAGCCAGTTTCCGGTTTTGTAAGAATAAAGAAAGCCTTCCGCTGACTCTTTATTCCAATGATCTTGAGTGGTCCAAGTCCATCCCCATTTTTCAGTCCAAAACCAAAGGGCTCCTCCATCCTTGTTCGACTCAACGTAAATCCAGCCCAAATCTTTGTGATAAGCCCAGGAGTTTTCGAACAGGATCAATGCGCCAAACCAGCTTTCGCCCCAATTCCCGAACTCGGTCTTGGTGGATGAATCCCCGAGCGCTGACTGCACGGAAAGCTCCAGCGAAAACGACTCCTCGAAACTCCCCGAAGTTGCCCTCAAAATGACAGGGTTCGAACCCGAATGTCCACTTGCCGGGGTACCCTCGAGGAGATAACTGGAAGCATCCAGACGGGTACCCTTAATCCAGGACGGAAGGGTTTCCGGAAAAACGAGGACATCTTGTGGGCGGGAACCGGTTATGTGAACGGTGGTCGAGAAAGCCTGAAATTGAGTAATGGAACTACTCGTGCTGTCAGATACCAACCGAAAGGTTTCTCCAGACGAAAGGATTGAGGTCGCGAAGCTCACGTCCGCTTTGCCGTACAACTTGGAGTCTACCGACAAATCGATGGAGAGAGAGTCCGTGCCTCCGGCGAGACTCGCTGGAACCATCCCCCAAATCACACCACTTCCATCAAGACCCAAACCCGCCCGAAGGAAGCTTGGCAAAAACCTTATGGTAAGATCCAAATCGGCACCATCAGGCCAAGGCCCCGAATCGAACCGATACTCGAAATAACTAGCCTCCACCACTGAGGCAGGTGGTGCTGGCCACGCCTTGGGTAAAAATTCTCCCGGACCGTATACCGAAAGAAAAGCCCTGAGGCTTTCTCCGTCGCCCGAAAGATCGTGCCCTAGGTTTTGCCCTAGCCTTCCTTTTGACAAACCGGCGATCAGATAGTTGTCGTCAAAGACACTTGCTCCGCCTAGCAAGGTGTCGTCTCCTGTGTCTCCAAACCGGATACCGGGACTGAGCGATTGGAGGTCATGGTCATAAAATGCAACAAAGGAGTCAATGCCACCACGCGACAAGAAAGGATTCCCCGCCCCGAGATCAATACTTCCATTAAAGGATCCGAGAACCAGAACCGTATCGAAAGTGACCACGAGACCCCTCATTTGTTCGGTGCCACTTCCCTCCAATCCGACAAGGGAAAGACAATTCCCCGAGGCAGAAAGCGTGCCTAGAAAAACATCCGAGGCTCCTTTGGCTCTCAGTTTTTGACTATCCCATTGAAATTGCTCGGAGAAGGTACCGCCTATGATCAAGTTGCCATTTCGGGCCGTGCCGAGAAAACTGACTTCGTCTTTTCCAACACCACCGCCCGAACGAAGGAATTCAACCTGCCCGGCCATCGTCAATTTCCCGATAAAGGCATCGGACAATCCTTTGGAAAAAATCTCGAACTCACCCATCTTTGCTGAACCGGAAAAACTTCCCCCAAGGCAAAGAGAACCATCGAATGAAACCTCCAAGTCATTGGCAACGCAGTCGGATGAGCCAAGCAGGGGCAAAAACCAATTGACCTGTTGAAAATCAAAAGTGTCGACGGACATGACGAAACCGTCCGTCCCACCGGACGACTCCTGAGAGACTTGTCCATAGTGAAAGGAATCACTGAAATACCCCCCGACAACGAGTGCTCCGTCAAGAAATATTACGGAGGTAGATCGTTCGTCTCCGGGCCCTCCGAAGCTTTGCAAATTGAGCAAGTTCCCATCTTTGCTCCAGCTCAACACGAAGACGTCGTTTTGACCTGCGCTTTCGATTTCCATATAGCCAACCGAAAGCTTGCCCGCAAAGTAACCCGTCAGGTGAATGGTTCCATCGTCGTCCCTGACTGACGCAACCGGGGTAACGTCGCCATCGGAAGCCAAATGCAGAAGGTCCTCTGCCTGTCCTTGAGAATCGACTTTCAGGGCAAACCCATCGTAACCGGACTTAGAAACGGCACTGTGACTCCCAACCGCAAGAGTATCGGAAAACTTGCCGCAGACAAGATACTTGCCCGACCCGCAACCACCTACGTCCGACAAGATGACATTTGATCCAAGATCGATGGAGGCCGAAAAACTTGGGAATTGATTCGATGTTCCCGCAGACTGATTGTCGTCCGAAATGGAGCAACTGACGCTCAAGTCTGCATACCCTCCGTCCGCATCAAAGGCCCGCACGAAGAAATCAATCGATTCGCTTGCTTCGGGATGAACGATTCCGCCAATAATCCCACTACCGTTCCGGTCATCCTTGAGGTAGACCCAGGACGGAGCCCCTAGCAATTGCATTTGGGCAAACCCCAAAGGCGCGGTGGCATTGATTTCCCTGTAAAAGCTTCTTCCCCTGGTCAGGTTCAGGTCGACAACCCCTGTAAAGAATGGTTTCTGCACGGATTCAACGGTTGCCAGAAAAAGCTCTCCCTCTCCGGAAGCAAGTCCATCTGCACTGAAAGATTGGTCGGCATGCACGAGAGTAAGAACCTTGCCATGAAAATCGGTTTTCAAGTCCGATGCATTTTCATCCCCCACCCCTCCCAGTTGTTTGTGCCAGAGCAAGGATCCGTCATCTTTGCTCAATTTTGCCAGAAGCAAATCACTCTGTCCTCTGGAGATCAAGTTCAGCGCAGTTTCTGCGATGATCGAATTGTCCTTGAACCGGGCAAGGAAAACAGGGAAACCCAAAGCATCCGTTTCTACCCCCAATGGCTCTCCTTGACTTGCCAATACGGATGCCCATTCCTGGGTCAAACCGCTCTTCAGGGACAAGACGAACGCCGAACTGCCTGACGAGCTTAAAGTCTTTCCAGCTAGCTCGATGCTGTTCTCAAAACTGCCCAACAGATAAATTCGCTCCCCCCCCACATCCAAGTCGACAATTTGATTCCCATACAGTCCTTTGAACGAGGAGGAGTTCAAGGCAACCCCGTTCTGATCAAGCTCAAAAACGAAGGCATATTCTTCTGCCCCCGTTTTCTTTACGCCCCCGGCGAGATAAATCAAATCCCCTTCCGATTTCAGTGCACTTATCGAATCGTCTCCGGAACCGCCCAATCTTTTTATCCATGAAATCATGCCGTCGGAATGGTTCATGCGGGTGACGAAAAGATCCTTTTCGGCAACGGAAGAAAGGACGCCTGCTTCCGTGGAAAGATCGCCCGAGAACGCCCCCCCAAGAAGAATATCGGTACTAGTGAATTCGGTAATTCTCAAATTTTGCAAATTACCCGTGCAGGAGAAGGTCTTGCTCCAAAGTAGTCCAAGGTTTTGGTCCAGTTTGACAATAAAAACGTTATGCTCCCCCTTCGCGGAAAGTCGATAACTTCCGTAGCTCAGATTTCCCTTGTAGACCCCTGCAATCAAAAAGGATCCGTCCGTCGATGCAGCGCAGTCCTCGATCATGACTTCTTGTCCGGAAAGAGACTCGAAAAACTCCACTCCAAGAGAGCTTCCGTTCGAGTCGATCGAGGAAAGGAAAGCATAGGCATTTGAATTCCCGGAAACGGTCTCCCCATTTTTACCTTCTCCCCAAGCCAAGGTATTACCACTGGTGGGCAAGACGCCCTTTGCGACCCTCGGATCCAGTCGGGTCAGGGACGACACGGCAACGATTGAATCCCCATCGCTTACTTGCAAAAACCTCGCGGACGAGACTTCACTGCCCGTTTGAAGGTCGCTCAGTTGGTACTGGAGTCTATGGACGCCAACGGTAGCTGTCCCGGTTTCCCCTTGAATGACAACGGCACCGCTCAAGTCCTCGCCACCCGACCCTTTCGCCAAATATCCGGGGTCGGTGAAGATACCCCCTTTCCTCAGCCTGATAAAATCTTCACCTTGCAAGGAAAGACTCGGTGCTGAAGCGGAGGTAATTTTTAAAACGAGATTTTCACTGGCCAACTCGGTCCCCCCCTCGGCAAAGACAAGTCGTATGTCAAAATCACCCGACACACCCCATGGAACAAACCCGTGCAACCGAAAAAGCCCTTGCGAAACCTTGCGGACCTGCAACCAGGAGGGACCTGTCCCCAATGTTGCATCGATAACCGTGTAATCGCTCAACCCGGATAGTGAAAAGTAGTTCGAATACGCTGTCCCTGCCTCTGCACTATCGTGATCCGCGGGGAAATCGACTTGAACGGAAGAATGAGAGGCCACGATGAGCGGAATGACCTTGAGTTCATCGTAGCTCTCTGCGTCGGAAACCCTTATGGTAAAGGAATCTGCAGTTTGAGAACCATAGGGTGCATAACTGAGAACGGTTGGCCTTGGGCCCGTTCCACTAACTTCGGGCACACCATATTTGTGTCCGGAAAAGGGTGACATGGACCAAGTCATGGTATCTCCATCCAAATCGGTCGCCAAGATGGCAGCCAAATCCGATGCCTTCGATTTGCCTGATTGATCAAACGCCAATTTGACGGTTTTGGATCCGCGAATGACCGGGGAACGGTTCTCACCGTCAATGATCAGCTTCGAATTAACGGTGGCGTACCTGCCCGTACTGTCGGTAACGATCAATGCTATCGGGTAAACCTTCGCCTGAATGCCTCGGGGCGGAACCCCTTGGAGTGAAGCCGTCCCGCTTGACTCGTTCATGTCGGAGATGCTAAGCCAAAAGCCCTCTTCACCGGCAGGAAGTCCGATCACTTCGATCTTGCGACTGTCGCCGTCCGGATCCTGTGTGGTCAGCGGAACTGACAAGAGCGCTCCGACTTTTCCGTAGAGCTCGCTCGGAACCGGGGAGGTAAAGGAAGGATCGTCCGGGACCGGACGTACTTGCACCCGAACGGGCAATTGGGCATACCTGTGTCCATCGAAAGCCTTCAGGTGAAAAAGATCGTCCCCAAAATAATCGGCAACCACCTGATAATCAAAGACCTGTGGGCGCAACCCGGTTCCGTTTACCTCCGCATGAGCCAAGCTAAGGGGGAGACTCCCCAGGGACCATTCCAAATCCCTCGCGGGAACTTGGAGTTCGGGATCAGGATCTTCGGCGATAAAACCCTGAGGCGTAACCCAACCTCGAACCCCTCCCGCCACCGAGTCCTCATCCAAGTAAACGAGCAATGTGGAAATTTCCTCATTCGTCTTCAGGCTCTTGAAAACGGGGGGATAGTTGTCGATACGCAAGACAAGATCGAAAACCTGTGCAACCGAAGTGCCGTTTGAGTCAGTCGCCGTGAACTCAATCAGGTAAGTCCCCTTGTCCTTGACGGCCCCGGTGCCACGGAGCGTACCCGTCCCATTTGCATCCGGTTGAAAAGTCAACCAATCAGGAAGAACCGACGTCACGTTCAACTCGAGTGTTTGCCAATCCCAATCGGAATCGTATGCCACTACGTTGTAGATGTACTCCGACTCATCGTTCCATGAGTAAGTGCCGTCTGACGTATCGGTCGTAGGGGTCGAGGAAAAGACGGGAAGATCGTTCACTGCCGCAACATCCACCAAAACGTTCGCGCTGTCGGACTTGGGTGGTGAGGAATGGATGCCCCCCTCATCGGTTACGGTCACGACGAAGACGTCTGTTCCGGAGAAGTTTCCATCAGGCAAATAGGTTAAAGTCGAAGGATCGGTCTCCGTAACGAACCAAGCGGTGCCTCGAACAGGGGCTTGCGAAACGCTCCACTTGAGCGACGCGGAATTGGTTTCCAGGTCATTGGCGGATAGTGCGGGGGCTGACCAAGTACCGGGATCATCCTCGGTCATTTGAACGCTAAAATCAGTTTCATTGATACTCGGCGGATAGTTGTGCACCTCGACCGTCACGACCAAGTTCCCGCTTATCGACAAGCCCGTGGAATCGGTAACGGTAAAGGTGACCGGGTGTTGACCCTCGTCAGCCACTGCGGCCGTACCATGAACAAGGATGCTACCATTCGAAGTCAGGTTGGAGGAATCCGCAGTCAACCATGCCGGAAGGACGGAAGTCAGTGTCATACCGCTCAATCCGTCTGCATCATAGGCAACGAAAGACAAGTTGAGCAAGTTGCCGTCCACAATGCTTTGGCTGGTGGGGGAAACCGAGAAAACGGGGGCATCGTCAACATTTTGAACATCCAGATTAACCACGATCTTGCTCGCCCCAACGCCATCACTGACGCTAATCTCGAAGGAATCAGGCCCCGAATAGTTCCCGTCGGGCACGTATTCCAAACGGTCGAGACTTCCTCCTTCTCCTTCGGCTACGACCGATCCGTGAGTCGGATTGATCGAGACGCTCCAATACAGATCTTGCCAATCGGGATCGGTCGCAGTTAACAAACCGTCTCCCACCCAAGTCGTGTCCTCGGTAGCCGTAAAGTCAACACTGCTCCCTTGGGTAATGACCGGATTGGTATTCTCCTTGATCACCTTGAGAAAAAATACTTGCTGAGAAAAAAGGTTCGTCGAGTCACGGCATTCCACAACGATCAGGTTTTCTCCCACATCGAACTCTCCGGGCGTACCTGAAAAACTGGCACTGCCGTTGCCCTCGTCGACAAAGGTGACCCATGATGGAAGCGGACTCAGCACGGTAACGACGATGGATTCTTGTCCATCGGCGTCAAAAGCAGTGGCATTGTACTCGAAGGGAAAATCCTTAACCGCAATTCCCGAAGTCGTGCTCGTAAAGACGGGGGCGTCATCGACCGGCAAAATGGAAACCTGCACTAGAATGGAGTCCTCGGCATTGGGATCGTCCGAGTCATAGACCTTGATCACGAAAGAATCGGCACCCGTATAGTTTCCATCCGGTCTGTATTGAAAGATGTCCGGCTGGGTTCCGTTCCCGGAAACGATTGCCTCGCCATGAAGCGGAGCAGTGGCAAGGGCCCAGGTCAACTGACCGAGAGTTTCATCTTGATCGGTGGCGGAAATATCCGGATTGGGCCAATCCGAAAAGTTCGAATCTTCGTTGATCTGGACCGCGATGGAGTCTCCTTGGGTGATTCTGGGGGGATAATTCGAAGGGACGACTTCGAGGAGAAAAGCCTGACTGCCCTTTGCCCCTGCCTGATCGGTCGCCTCGATGACAATCAAGCGCGGCCCGGATTCCTCGTAATCCGACCAGACCGGAGTACCCGAAAAGACAAAGGAAGCCGGATTGAAGCTAAGCCAGCCAGGTAGGTTCGAGTAACTGATCGAGACCGAATCTCCAATGTCCGGGTCACTGACCGTGAGTTGATAGGAAAACAGATTGCCCTCAACAGCCCGATTCCCCGGAGGAGCCGAAGTGATCACGGGCGGATCGTTAACGGGAAGAACCGTTACGTGAAAAGTAAGCTCCACATATTTGTTCATCATTCCGGTAGTATCCGTCAAACGAATGGTAAAAGAATCCGTCCCATGAAAATTCTCGCTTGGTTCGTAAATCACGCTTTTGACTAAGAGCGCGTCCTCATCAACCACACCGTTTGCTGGCTGAACGGAAAGGGTTAAACTGGTATTATGACCGGGATCAGGGTCGCCATAAGCCAACGCGGGAAGAAAGGAATACCAAGAAGGCGAAGTCGATCTGTTGCAATCTTCAGGTATGGTGACGTTTAGGTCCATCACGAGCCGACTGCCGTTGACCTCGATGTAGGGCGGCTCGTTTCTTGCCAGCACACTGAGTTCAAAGGACTGGACGGACGAAAGCGAACCATCGGAAACCCGTAAGTCGAAAGAATAATTTCCCTCCGACTTCGGGGCTTGCAGAGGCGTGAAGGTAATGTTGCTGCCAACTATGGCGAAGTTTGTCAGTGGTGACACGCTATCCAAGGTAAGGTTCAAGGCATCCCCATCCGCATCGAAAACGGCAATCGTCTGGTTATACTCGTCCCCCTCCATCGCATTGGGCAAAACGATAGGGGTCGGTCCTCCGCCGACAAAGATCGGACGGTCAGGCGTTCCGTCGACGATGACGGATAATTGAACGGTATCCGAGAGAACTCCTTGGTTCAAGGAAACCGCAAAGGTATGGGTCCCGCTAAAATTCCCATCGGGTCTGTACGAAAGAAGACCGTTGCTTGCATTAAGTTCGAACAGGGCCTGCCCCGAGCTGATGTCATGATTATCGATCGACCAAGTCAAGGCACTCGAGAACGGATGCGAACCATTGAGGTCGTAGCTATAGAGAACGCTGTAGTTTTGATCCTCAACCTCGGTAAAATGAACAGCAGGAGTTGAGTTCCCGTCGATTATCGGGTGTAATTCGGGCAAAGAAATACTTTTCCAGGCATCGTTGTAAAAGACCACGACCCCCCCTCCGAACGACTCGATCGAACTGTCTCCCGGGCTTCCCATGACGACCATCCCATTTGTGAGTGAGATTGACGTCACGTCCTGGTTGGTCGAAACAGCGGCCTTGCAATCAAGGGAAGATCGAAGTTTCCATTGGCTCGAATTTCCATCCATCCGGTAAACGTAACCGAAACCGTCTTCTCCGGCTTGCGGAGCCGCCACCATAAGCAAGTCGTCAAAAACCTCCAGGTTAGAGGAAAACAATTGGTCGGCAACAAGATCAGGCGGGACGATTTTCGCCATCTCCGTCCAAATGCCTGAGATTTTTTCGAAAACGTATACGCATCCCGTATTCGACATGTGGGAGTCCCCGTTCACCGCCCCGACAAAAGCCAAGTCACCGGACAAGGCCACGGAATAACCGAATTTGTCGTCGACCGAAAGACTAGACGGGGCAAGTTTTTGAGTCTGCGTCCATGCGGAACCGTTGTATTCGAACATATAGACGGCTCCCGAATTGTTCCCGTCTCCGTCCGACAAGGGAGATCCGACAATCAAATGGTCTCCATCCAAATCCAAATCATGACCGAATTCGTCCTCGCTTTGATTGTCGTCGGAAGAAAAAGAGGAGTGGAAGGACCAAGTGTCATTCGTATTCTTTTCGTAATAACTTACCTTTCCGCTCCCCGAGTTTTCGCGTTGGAGTGACGCGATCAACATTCGGGAACCGTCAATAGCCATGCCCCAACCGAAACTGTCTCCCACCGTCGGCACTGGCGCAGCATGGCTTTCCCAAAGGACATAGCTTCCATTCGACTCCCTCTTGTACAAGTAAGCCTTCCCCTGAAATCCGGTCTCGTCAGGTGCCCCGGCCACGAGAAATTCAGCGTCCGCATCCAAGGCCGCTCCAAGTTGACCGTCAGCGAGAGAAGGCAAAAGCAACTGGCGCTGGGTCAAACTGCCGTTTGCTTCCCGATCAAAGACATAAAGGGCACCGTCCAAAGTTCCCTGACCGGGAGCTCCCACTATGGTTTGGTTCCAATCGTTAACCTCCACGGCATGGCCAAACCGGGAATCGTCCAAACTGAGGTCGGGGTGTACGAGCGCGGAATCATAGGGAAGGACAATCAACTGACCGGTGCTCGCGTTCGGGTCGGGATTGAAATAGTGGAGAGTTCTCGAGGTGTTCGAGTCCGCAACGACAAGGGCATATTCATCCATGAGGGCCAAGTTGTTCCAAATGTCCGGCTTGCCGTAGGAAGACTGGTTGTTTTCCCCAATGGCAAGTACGGCACCATTCGTGGAATTGTTATCGAAGACATAGTAATGATTCTCGTATAAAGTCAGGCTGGGAAAAGGCTGTCCGGGAGAACCAACGACTTGAAAGGATGTTCCGTCCCACTCAAGTGAAAAGCTATGGGTAACCTGTCCATCGAAGGCTTGAGCACTCCCGATTGACGAAAAATCAGCCAACAGAAAGACGGTCAGCAGGAAAAGCTGACGATACCAAGTCCTTGGAGGAAAAAGAGCATGTGGATTGGGCTGCTCCGACATATAGTCAATGTCCTAGAAAACTAATGAAAAAGCAACTTTTAAGAAGCTACTTGGAAGTGGCTCCGCAAACCGCTTAAATGCTGGTAAAACCACTACCTGCGCTTGGGGGCGACCCGAACAAAAGGGACACGCCGGGCAGTAGGCGCTCGCGTTACCAACGGAACCATCCGTACGGGCTTGGAGCGTTTTACTCGGGGAGGCCTCTTTACTAGGGTGACGCTTTTCGGCAGAGGGGCTCTGGGGGCAAAGCGGGCCTTGGTCGAGATCGGAACCCTGGGAGCACGGGGCGCCCTCTTGAAATTCGAAAAACTTGGAACGGGACGGACTTGCCTGACGGATGGAGCGCGAGGGGCACGGGGCACGGACCGAAAAGCCCATGCCATGGAGGAGAAGACGAAACAAGTCACCAGAATGAATGTAATTGTCCTAAGAAACGCCACTGGCAAACCTTTCCACAGGGTATTCGGGTTCAAGCCTTTGAAGAAGGTACGGAGTCGGCTCAAAATTCTCCAAAATGGGCGAGACAGCTCCGTTCTTGTACATTCTCACTTGAGTAACGATTATTTCCGGGGTTTTCGGCGGAGCGTAAAGGATGTCGTCATGGGAGGCGTTTTGTCGGGAATTGAAAAGATCGGGAGTGAGTGAACCGCCCAAGTGATCGCTCCGACCGGTCGCCACATGGCAAGTGGCAAGAATTTTTTCGTCTTGGATGTCCTTGCCGGAAAACGGAAGCAATTGAGTCCCGAAGCCCAATTCACCGATGATGCCGGTCGCCGGATCTTGCTCCAGCTTTCGGTTTCTTTCTCTCACCAATTCCTCGTCTCCGCGCAACAAAGTAGCCTCGACGATTGCTCCGTCAGAAACCTTCATGCAGGCCAAGGTTCCATCAGGGAATCGGAACGGGAAATCCCCTGATGCACCTTTGGGTACGAAATAAACCTCACCCGCGGGTAGGTTCGCCACATCCGGTCTGCCGGCGGGGCAAAGTCCATGACTTTTCTGAGCATCCTGAGCATCACATTCGATCCTGAGGGAAAATTCGGAACCAAGGCTTTCGAAATCCAACTCAAAGGCATCCGCCTTGTCCAAAACCGACCGAAACAGCTCGGCTTGCCTGCTGACCATCTCGTAGTCAACCGAAAGGCCAGACTTGAGAATGATGTCGTTGACGCCATGGAGGGTTGCTCCACGAAAACCGTACTCCTTGGCCATGGCGGTCAAGGGGGCGGTCAGTGAGAAATCGGTGATGGCCAATATCAGATCGTACTTCGGACAAATGTCCTCCGTAAAGGTAAGCGAGTTACCTTCGCAATCGATCAATTCGTCCTCCGGGTCAAGGTTGCTTCCCCCGGTTGTCTTGAAAGCAAAAAAGTCGTTTGCCGAATAGCCCATTTTCTCGGAGAGACCCTCCTTCAGCAACTTGAGGAAAACGTCGTGGGCACATTTCTGCACGGCGAAACCGTTTTCGCCAAGAAAGCGGTGCTCGACCATGAGTGACAGATCCGGAAGATCGATCAGGATACAAGTCCTCAATCTTGCGGAAGGGGTATGACCAAAGCAAGTGGTCAGGAGGCGTTCAAGGGAAAACTCGGGAAATTCGGACAGATGTGGTGTGTACATTTCGTTAAACTTATTCATAGCACTAAAATTCCCAACCTAACGAGAGGAAAATCCGGGCTTCCGAACAAAATTCACTTGGGCTTTCTTCCGCCGCAAATCCTGCAATCCGTCCCACTCGGCTTGGAGGAAAGAACCCCTCGCCCTCTTTCGTAGAACGAGCAACCGGGCCTGTGGATTTTGCCGAAACTGGTAACCCAATAGCTCAAACCCGGAGCAAAGGTATCCCGCCGGTTCAACAAACCTGGTAGATTGGGGCTTGGACGGACAAGCGGATCAACAATTTGGGAGTAGTTGAAATTATTGGCCCAGACCCCCGCATTCGAGCGCTTTGCCTTTAATTGAGCGAGCAAGAACGGACCGTAGCGGTTTGTTTCCTTTTCCAAATGCCACCCAATTCCCAAACCGATTGCATCCCGGCTGAAATTCAGACTGCCATCCAAAAGCAAAATTTCCGCGACCTTGAGATTCTTCTCATCGAATTCTCTTTTGATCCTGAACTCAGGTTTTGTTGAAACCAGTCTGTTTTCCGAGTACGAAAGAGCCTGATCGTACCCCGGTTGTCCCCGCTGGGGAAAACCAACTCCCCAAGCCCTCATTCTGACAATGAATTCGCTTGCCTGAACGTCGAACACACCGGGTTGAATCACACGGATAATTTGCGAAGGCGCCGAAGTCCGGTTTTGGTCGGTGGCGGACGACTTACCTGATACCGTGGCACCCGCTAGGGTGACGGCCAAGACCGCAACCCGGATCGGAAAGGTCCCACCTGCCAATGCCTTCAACATGCCTTGAGAATACGAAATCACCAAGCAATGGCAAGGTCGTAGCGAAAACCCGTTAAAAGATTGCCTTATGGTTTACACCTACTAATGATTGCTCAACTTTACCCCTTTAAAAGTGGAAGATCCCTCCAGTTTCAAACGACCGAAAGCCTCGACCATAGGCACTCCTGTTTACCACAGGAGGCGGAGGGAGTGGAAAGACGACAGGGATCTCCTTGAGGAGTTGGCCGTAGAGGTCAACCGCGTTGACGGACCTTACGACTTTTACGATGGTGGCGTGACGGCCTATCGTAAAAAAATCAAAAGTTTTCGGGAAAAAGGATATGAGACAAACAAAGAGGCTTTGTTCATGGCCATGTGGGTACGTGAACAGCTCAGCGAATTATCCCGTAAGCAGGGAACTTACCACTTGAGCATCCACCCATTGTCTTTTCCCATAGATTTGGACAGTACTATTCACGGGGTTGAAAAACGGGCGACCCAAAGCGATTTGGCTCCCTCTGACCATGACATTTCCCTTAACGCTCTGTTCCCCGAACCCGAGCTCAGAAATTATGCCCGGGAACGAATGCAAGTGCTCCATCGCGGAGATCTCAATTCCTACCTCTCCTCCTTGGTCTCGAAGGAAAGAGATTCACTGACCACCAACTCGGCCAGCATCATGGATCTCATCCATATCTGCGAGCACAAACTGAACCTCAGAAGCATAGAGTTCGACAAGAGATATGTGGTAGGCGAAACGGATTTGTGGATTCCTTCGTGGGCATTGGGCGTAGAAGTCAAAAACACATGGGGAGAACAAGAAGAGCTTGCCCTTATAAGTACCCTCAGCAATACCAATTTCCGGTTGCGGGCAAGGCATTTGGTAGTTGTTGTACCGGACAGCCTTTCGGATGACACTTTTACAGTGATCAGGGAAATGGAAAAAAGGAAAGATTTTTCCAATTTGTCAATCCTGCGGATCGGGGACTTGGGCAAATACCTTGACCAGATCAAGGAAATCGAATGCGGTGAAGGCGGTTAGGATTCGGGAACCATTTCCTCCCTCGTCAATCTTCCTTCGGAGTCCCAAAGCCTGCGGCCCTTGTACTTGCCTTCGCTCCAATATTCCTCCTCCCTGATTTGCCCGTTCATCCACCTTCTGGTTTTGGTTCCGGAAAGGATCCCCTTGTCAAAAAAAACTTCCAAGGCCAAGTTTCCGTTTGGGAAATTCCTCTTTTGAAAACCATGTGGTTTGCCTTGATAAAAAGTCGTGCTCAGGGACAAACTGCCATCGGGGAAAGTCTCGACAACGGTACCATTGAAAGGCTCGTCCTCCAACCCTCTCCTGTAAGTCCTTCCGTTTTGCCTGACAAGCGTTTCATCTTGGTCGATCACGGGATAGGTGTCGATGGAACTGGCAAAATCCCCCATGATCTCAGCGAGCTCCCGGTCGGAAGAAACAAATGAATTCTTCGGACGAGCAAAAGTAGTTGGGTCCACTGATTCGCCCAGAGGTTCGACGGATGGCTTAGGTCGAGAAATTTCAGTCGTACCATCATCCGAACACCCTGAGGAAAGCAAAATTGCCAAAAGCAAAATCGTGGGCCAAGCTCTCATTTCTCCATCATTACGATTGACCACTTGCAGGCAAACAGAAAAAAACAAAGTTTTTTACCATAAAAGAATGAAAACGCTATTCCTCATCCGTCATGCCAAGTCATCCTGGAGCGCACCCGACCTCAAAGACGAGGAACGTCCGCTTAACGACAGAGGGAACAGGGATGCCCCCATGGTCGCTCGAAGAATGGCCCAAAATTGGCCTGCCCCAGACAAGATTGTTTGCTCCCAAGCCCTGCGGGCCCGAGAGACGGCAGCAATCATGCACGCATTCTGGTGGAATGAGCGATCCATTGAAATTAACGAAGCGCTCTATAACGGTTCTGCCTCATCTTCATTGGAAATCATCGCTCGAATTCCGGCCGAAGTCAATTCGCTCGCCCTCGTTTTCCACAACCCGACCATCACCTATCTCTCAAACGTCCTTGCTCAACTGAGCATTCCCAACGTCCCTACATGTGGAATCGTAATTCTAAGACTGAAAGTGGCGAGTTGGAAGGAACTGGAACCGGGAACTTGCGAACTCCTTGATTTCGAATATCCGAAAAGGGAACATCCGCCTAACTAAGTTCCTCACTCAAAATTTTGGACGCCACGGCAAGGAAGGGATCTTCCGCCGATTCCGAAGGTCGGTGCAGGGCACCGACTTCATCCGGCATGGCCATAAGCTTGTCCACCCATTTCCCGATTTCCTCTCTCGAACACTCGTGCGAAGCGTATTGAGCCGGGAAGTCAACAATTGCATCGGAATTTACGGATACCGAATCAGGAGAAGATATTGCAGAAGATTTAATTTCTTCTTGTAAGTAGTCTTTGAAAAAAATCACAACGAATTTGGATTAGTGTCCGGGGACACTGTTTGACGGCTGTGATTCTAGTCGACCTCCTGTGGACTGAACCTCGATGAACTAGGGCTGCATCCATGCAACTATGAAGCATAATCGGCCCGAACCTTCCGGACTTTAGTGAAAAGGATGTTTTTTTTTCACTCCGAGCGATTGATCTTTTCATTTCCCCGTCGACAAACAAGGATAAACGGATGAACAAACCCTCCAAGGCATACGACAATTCGAGCTTCCTCAAAAGCCCCCACGCCCGTCCCATCCGGGTTCAATGCGAACTAATCGAACCTGACGTTCGCCTGAGCGAGCAAGGTGTCGAAAACACGATCGTCTTGTTTGGATCCGCTCGGTCCAAAGATTCGACTCAAGCGCAGAGTGAACTGGACGCTCTTGTGGAAAAACTTCCCGAAGACCCTGCGGACAGATCAGCGGAACAAACCGAAGAAGTTCTCAAGAAGGAAAGAGTCCTCCTTCTTTCCAAATATTACGACCAAGCCGTCGAGCTTTCCGAACGGTTGACGAAATGGTCACTCAGCACGGAGGAGCCAAAAAAGCGACACCTGATATGCTCCGGAGGAGGCCCTGGAATGATGGAAGCTGCAAACAAGGGAGCCCATCAAGCCGGCGGTCCATCCGTCGCCCTGGGAATCAGCCTGCCCTTCGAGCAAGGGGTCAACCAGTATGCAACACCGGAACTCTCCTTCGAATTCCACTACTTCTTCATTCGGAAATTCTATTTTCTATATCATGCAAAGGCCATTGTGGTCTTTCCGGGAGGCTTCGGTACAATGGATGAACTGTTCGAGACGCTCACCCTTGCGCAAACGGGGAAACTGGATAAGAAACTGCCCGTTTTCCTATACGGCCGGGAATTTTGGGAAGGATTGATCAACTTCGACCATTTCGTGAAATGGGGAGTGATCTCGCCCGGAGACATTGATTTGTTCAAGATAGTGGACGACACTGAGGAAGCTTTTTCGGCAATAACCGCATGCCTGAACCCGTAACATAACCTTGCCGCAGGAAGGCTGTTTGCTCAAAGAACAGTGAGCATGGCAAGAGCCGATTCAAAATCCTTTGGAACCGGCGCACAAAAAGAAAGTTCGTCTCCGGATTGGGGATGAAGAAAACTCAAACAGTGGGCATGCAGCATAACCCGAGGGAAATGATATCCTTGATTTTTGGATGCTTTGTACCCGTAAACGGAATCCCCCGCAATCGGATGATTCAACGATGAAAGGTGAACCCGGATCTGATGCGTTCTGCCGGTACTTATCCGGCACTCGATCAACGCGAATTTCTCCCTGTATGACAAAAGGGTCTTCCATTGCGTATGAGCCGGCTTGCCTCCTTTTTCCACAACTGCCATCTTGACCCGAACCTTCGGATGCCGTCCGATAGGCAGAGAAACCTCCCCTTTGCCCGGATGAGGATGACCGGCGACGAGAGTATGATAAACTTTTCCGGTCGTTCTTTGGGAAAATTGAGCGACCAGCGAATGATAGGCTTTTTCCGTCTTGGCCACCACCATGACTCCGCTCGTTTCCTTGTCCAGACGATGAACGATCCCGGGACGATCCGGCGCTCCTACCGGACAGAGGGAACCCGGACAGTGATGCAAGAGGGCATGAACCAAGGTATCCTCACCCGTGCCGTCTCCGGGATGAACGACCATACCGGAAGCCTTGTCGATTACGATCAGCTCGTCATCCTCAAAGATAACCGAAAGGGGGATGGCTGCAGGGGAATGAATTTGCTTTTGAACAGGCGTAAGATCCACCAGCAAAAACTCACCGGGTGCCAGTTTGCTTTTCGGATCGAGCGGACTCCCGTCTTCACGCCGGATTTTGCGCTCCTCGATTGCCCGCTTGATCCGGGACCGGCTGGTTTCAGGGAAAGCCAAGGCCAAAACCTTGTCCGCCCGCTCAACGGGACCCTCGGGACAAAGAAAGCGTTCCTCACTCATCGGCGGGGCATGTCTCGTCGACCAACTCGTCAATTTGGCTTTGAAAAGAAGCCGCTCTGTCCGCGTCCAAGTCCGACACCTCGAATCCGTTCCACGCCAACCGCCCGATTTCACGGGCAGAAAAACCCATCTTTTCGATCAACACCTCATATTCCTGATTCAGGCTATTGTTGAAGGAAAGAGGGTCATCGGTACTGACCGTGCATCGAATCCCCCTCTTCATAAAACCGCCAATCGGGTGATCCTCGTATTCATCCACGACCCTCAGCTTGTAATTGCTAATTGGGCAAAGGTCCAGGGTCACCCCCTCTTCGAGCAAAAGCTTCATTGTCTTCTCGGATTCCGATGACCGAACTCCATGCTGTATTCGCCTGACCCCCAAATCAACAACCGCCTGCTCAACGTTCCCAGCCGGACCGAATTCACCGGCATGAGCCTTGAGCGTCTTTCCGCAGGCGGAGGCGCGCTTCCAAAAGGGTTGAGCCCAGGCTTCCATGGGCAAGGATTCAAGACCGTGCAAGTCGATCCCTGCCAACGAATCCCACTTCTCGATTGCTTCCTCCAATAACGGACCGAGATAAGGCGTGTACGCATTCCTGCTGATTCCGAGAAAAACACGCACTTCCAATTGCGGAGGCACCGCGGAAAGAATGGCTTTCAAAATCTCCTCTCCGGGAATCTTGAGGAACTCCATCATTCCGGCATGAAAGCTTGTCTCGACGTACTTGACATTCTGTTCGACCTGCTTTGAGAAGATCAATTTGGCGGCCTCGTGATAACTGTCGGGAGAATCGAACCAATCCAAGGCATGATCAATCAGGATTGACTCGAATTGTTCGAAAGAGTCGTAGCGGAAACCCTCTCCTCGAAAAGCGGGTTGCTCTGAATACTTCGTCGGATCTTTTTTTTCCAGCAATTCCCAAGGAAGGGCTCCCTCGATGTGCAAATGGGTTTCAGTCTTCGGCAACGACTGGATAAACTCTCGAGTTGCCGAAAGATCCGTCATAAGGCTTTCAGGAATCCCCGAGCAAATATTCCGTGTTCAGCTTGGCCAAGTCTTCGTGTTGAAACTCCCCGTCCTTGCGGATCAACTCGCCGTCAAACCAAATCTCCCCTCCCCCGTACTCGGGTCTTTGGATATTCACCATATCC
>Ga0315322_10000433_pt1 | contig 31309 bp, 25 predicted proteins | sample M110021515metaG_FD_203461 | JGI IMG/M metagenome (GOLD analysis project Ga0315322, IMG submission 203461) | Ammonia-oxidizing marine archaeal communities from Monterey Bay, California, United States - M1 100m 21515 | ecosystem: Environmental > Aquatic > Marine > Intertidal zone | place: USA...
ACTCGCAGGAAGCCCTGTCATCGACCGCGAACAGGCCAATTCATGGTTTGATGATATTGAGAAAGCAAATCGAAATACTAAGGAAATTGAGGATAGTGAGTTGGCCGCCAAGGACGTGGACGATTTTGAGGAGTTTGATAATGCTAAGGTAGAAAAAGCCATCAGGGACTTTGTGACGGCCGAATCTCCCGCAGAGTTGAAGAAGTACATTCGAGATTTCGAACGAGTGGGTCCTTTGCTCGATCGTTATTACGAAAAAGTGGATTATGAGACAGTGGGATTCGAATCGTTGGATATGACGCAAATGAAGTATAACGGAGACGTCGTCACCATGTTGGTGCAAAAAGCTGATTTCTTATCCTCACCCATCGCGATTGAAAGAGTCGTAGATGGAGAGAAAACAAGCTATCAGATTGATTGGGAAAGCTGGGTTGGTTATTGCGATTATCCTCCTGAGCAAATGAGGGAGGAAAAGCCGGACAAGCCATTCCTCATGAGGGTTATCGTTCAGCCTGCAAGCTACTATAATTATGATTTTTCTGATGATCGTAAATGGAGATCGTTGGGGCTGGAGTTAAAGGATTCAATTTATTCCTTCCTCGGCTATGTAGAGAGAGACTCAGAGCAGGACAAAAGGTTTCGTGTTATGATGAAGGAGGCGCAAGCGGTTGCTTGTATGGTCAAAGTTGCTTACCCTACCGGATCACGTGCCAAGGATCAGGTTGAGATTCTTGAGATTTTAGAAAATGGCTGGGTGCAAAATCTCAAAAAAGACAAAGAGGATGACTGAATCTTTCAAGACGCCTGAAGACAAGGCGCTGAAGATGAATCTCGACTCTTCGATCTATGGTACTTTTGCTGAGATTGGAGCGGGGCAGGAAGTGGCTAATTGGTTTTTCAGGGCTTCGGCGACTGCCGGCACGGTTGCTAAGTCGATCTCAGCTTATGACATGACGATCAGCGATGCACTGTATGGAAAGAGCAAACGCTATGTCTCCCAGGAGCGGGTGGTGGATATGGTTAATTATGAGTATGAGTTGCTTGAAAAGCGTCTCAGTGAAACGAGGGGGAAGGAGTCTCGTTTTTTTGCTTTTGCAAATACGGTCAGAGCCAGGGGGTATAAGGACACCGCCGAGTGTCATGGATGGTTAGCGATTCGTTTTCAGGGTCAACCGGGTAGACCATCCGGAACGATTGTTCTTCATGTCAATCTTCTCGATGATGAGAATGTTGATCAAATGGAGGCTCTTGGGATTTTGGGAGTCAATTTCATCGATGCGGCCTATCATCAGGGTGGGAATCTAAGAGAATTCGTTAGTTCACTAACAGAATTCATCGCGCCGGGTCGGATTGAAATCGACATGCTTAGATTTAAAGGGGAGCCCTTCAAGATGGTCGATAATCGTATCTGCGCGCTCGAGTTGGTGCGCCAGGGGATGTCTCCGGCTACTGTGTTTCTTCCGGATGGGGAAGTCGTTCAAGCTGCTGAAGCATTTCACAAAACTCCTCTTTTGATTCTGCGAGGGAGCTTTCTACCGGTTACAAATCTGCATCTGGATATGTTGAACCAAGCTGGTAAAATTTTCCCTCCGGCCGGGGTCTCTAAGGAAGCCCGACCGTGTCAGGAAGTTTGTGAGGTTTCACTTAGTAATCTCCTGCGTAATGGGGAAGTCGATCTGTTGTCATTTCTGGATCGTGCTGACGCCCTGCAAGCAATGGGCAAAGTTGTCATGGTTTCCAATTGTCCGGAATTTCATCGTGTGGCCGCATTACTGAGGAGGTTTACGAGAGAGCCCATTGGAATGATTTTGTCGATTGGACTTTTGAACGAGTTGTTCAAAGAGAAATGGTCGGATTCGTTGGAGGGAGGAATCTTGGAGTCGTTCGGGCGCTTGTTTAAGAGCAAGCTTTCCCTGCTGGTTTATCCATGGCGGAATGGTGAAGGTGGCGAGTATGTGACCGCAGATAATTTTCGTGCGCCCGAGGGGTGGAAAAAGCTCTACGAGCACTTTCTTGAAAATGGCATGATTTCGGACGTCGGGTGTGGTGATGAAAAGCTTCTTGAAAGGACCGGGCGCAGTCTCCTGAAAGCGGCTGCCAACGGCGAAGATTGGGAGGAATGGGTCCCCGAAGAGGCTCGTGCTTTGGTGAAATGTCATCTCAGACATCTATAATGATTCGGCTCGATTTCATCGTTCTTTTACTGGTTCCTGTGATATTGAGTTCGTGCTCCACTCCAACGGGCCAGCCGTATCCATTAGCAGTCCGCGAAACCACTTGTTTCCTAGAGTCAAAGTCGCCGCACCAGTTGTTTGGCTTGAAGAAGCGGGAAAAAGAGAATGGAATTGAGTTTTACTTCTGTGAGGGCTCAAAGTGGGATAAGGCTGCGGTCGTTTTCCCTCTGCGGGTGACGGTAGACCTATTGTCTAATAAGCAGGGAGAGCGTTCGAATTTAAAATTAAGGGCTTATCGACAAGGTTTGTTTTTGAGCCGGAGGAAGCGCGATTTCGAAGATAAATGGAGGAGCGCTATTTTGTTTCATCTTCATTCTATTCAACCAAATTCCTGATATGAATATTTTAGATACAGCAGCTATCTTGCTGACCCTTACCGCTGTTTTTGGCTATATCAATCATCGCTTTTTCAAGTTGCCGACAAGTATTGGAATTCTCTTGATTGGCCTAGTTCTTAGTATGCTCCTTTTACTCTTCGGTGGGGATGCAATGAAAGAAAGTGCGGATGAATTTGTGACACGAATCGACTTCAATGAAACGGTCATGAATGTTATGCTAAGTTTCCTCCTTTTTGCAGGAGCTTTGCACGTCAATCTTGGAGATCTCCGTGATCAAAAATGGGTGGTTGCAATTCTTGCAAGTGCGGGATTGTTAATTTCCACCTTTCTAGTTGGGGTGTTGTCCTATTTTGTTTTTTCGTGGGTCGGTCTTGAAGTTCCTTTGCTCTGGTGTTTGGTTTTTGGAGCATTAATTTCGCCGACTGACCCGGTTGCGGTTCTTGGTATTCTAAAGAAGGTTGGAGCACCCAAATCACTCGAGACCAAAATTACCGGCGAATCTCTTTTTAACGATGGTGTCGGGGTTGTTGTCTATTTGGTTTTAGTCGGCCTAGCTGCCGGTCAGGCTGAGGCCTCGGTAATATCGGTAGGCAAATTGTTCCTCGTCGAGGTGGGGGGCGGAATTTTTCTAGGGGTAGTCATCGGGTATGTTTCCTACTGGATGCTAAAGACGATTGATAATTATCAGGTTGAAATCCTGATCACCTTGGCCCTTGTGACTGGAGGCTATCAGTTAGCAACAAGCTGGCATTTGAGTGGGCCGTTGGCGATGGTGGTCGCAGGTCTCATGATTGGCAATCATGGTCGCTTGATGGCAATGAGTGACACGACCCGCGATCATCTGGATCTTTTTTGGGAGTTGGTCGACGAGATTTTAAATGCGCTCCTGTTTCTTCTCATTGGACTTGAAATCTTTGTGCTAACTTGGAGTGGTCAGGCTTTTGGTGCTGGCTTGATTCTGATCGTTGTGGTGTTGGCTTCACGGATAATCGCGGTCTCTCTGCCAGTTTTGGTGCTTAAGAAGACCCGCGCCTTTTCACCGGGAATCATCCGAATATTGACATGGGGCGGTTTACGAGGCGGAATTTCTGTGGCTTTGGCGCTAGCCTTACCGAAAGACGGGAGTCTTGACGTGGAATCTAGACAGGCAATCTTGATGGCAACTTACCTTGTGGTGATCTTCTCGATTGCGGTGCAGGGATTGACGCTAAAGCCGCTTATTTCACGGCTGCTTACGCAGGGGGATGTCGACCTGAAGGAAGAATAAACGGTCCTCTTACTCGGAGTCGATTTTTAGGGCGGGCTGCCAGTTCGGGAAGCTTGATGCAAGCTTAGCTTGATACTTAGTAGCGAGGGTTTTGTTGCCATAGTTTTTGGCGGCTAGGTAGACTCCATGAAGCGCCCGGGGTTGTAAAAGAGGATCGTCTGGAACCGTGGGGATGGCGACGCGAAATTCCTCAAGAGCTCCTAGCCAGCGACCTTGCAGGAGGGCAACTTCACCGCTTACGATATGAAGCCCGGCGACATGCGAACCGGGAGCATTGATAGCAAGGCCTTTGGCCACTGCTTCAAGGGTCTCAGGGTAGAGCTTGAGTCCGAGGCGGGATTCGGCAAGATCAAGGTAAGCATCTGCCTGCCAACGGGAGTCTTGTTTTTGCTCAAGTAAAAGAAGGCTTGTTTTCTGGGCGGCGGAAAAGCGGCCTGAACGGTTTTGTGCCTTGGACAAAATTCTCCAAACTCCGATTTCCGTTCTCTTTGGGTTTTCCAGATTAGTGGCTCTTTCGAGGTAGTCGGCAGATTCTTCGATCTGGCCATCGTGAAACATCTGAACGCCGAGCCATGAGAGCATGTTTTGAGGGACTTTCTTAGCTGGGGCCTGAGCGTAGACTTCTTGAAGTGCTGCGTGCAGCGCCATTTTATTACGGGAGTTAAAGGAGCTCAAAATGAGAAGGTCACCTACGGGTTGATTGTAAAATTCAGGAACTAGTTCCCTCGCTTTACGAAGGTAGGGGGGGGCTTCGCTATATTTTCCGAGTTTGTAATATCCCCACCCAACCCAGTAGTTGGAGTTGGCAATGGTGTCGACGGGTAGATCTTGAAACTCGCTCAAGGTCCGGCGATACCGGGCGATCATACTCTCGTATTTTTTCTCTTGGCGAAGCACGCGAGCGCTGCCTTGAAGGGCGAAAGCGGCATGGGTTGGTGCGGGATTGAGAGTAAGGGCTTTTTCAAAATCCTTTAAAGCCGATGTGTAATCGCCGAGCGAGAGGTGAGCCTCAGCCCGTTTGTTGTGGACCTCTGCGGCGCGAGGATCATCAGGGAACTCGGCAAGAAAGCGCGAAAAACTCCTGCTGGCTCCATCGAACTGGCCGGATTCGCTCAGGCACCATCCATGTTTGAAGAAAAGCTCGCGTTGCATTTTAGCATCAAGGGAGCTCCGGTCGATATTGGAAAAAATTAGAGCTGCGTCTTCCAGTTCCTTGCGATTATAGAGCGTTTCTGCTTGCAGAAAGCGGGCGGAATGAAGGTATTTGTGGTCCGGATATTTTTGGGCGTAGAGTTCAAAAAAGATGTCGACCCGCTCGGCGAAATCTGGATTTTTGAGGCAGTAATCACATTCGAGGCACTTGAAGGAGGCCTCGAAAGCCTTGTGGCTTTTTGGAAGTGCTCGATCAACCCTACGGTAGCAGGCCCGTGCATTTCGGTAATTCTGCTTGATGAGATAGGCTAGGCCGGCTCGCTCGCAACGGCGGGCTTCAAGCTTTCCGGTAGCTCCAAAGTCACCTTTTTCATAAAGAATGATGACAGTGTCCCAATCTTTTTTCTTTGAGTAGAGTCCCATAAGTGAGGTTTGAGCGCGGGCCTTATTGGTGGCGAGGTTTCGTCGTTGATCGGGCGTGAGCGATGGGGTATTACTCGACATCGTTAAGATCATTTTTAGGTGGGAGTCCTGGGCGTTTTCTAGCCCGAGTTCGGCCGAGGCCAAGCTGGTGTAGAAAACAGCTTGGGAGTGGTATTGGCTGCGTTGTTCTGATGTGACGAGTGTTTTCAGCAGTCGAATAGTGGTTTCAAAATCGTCTTTTTCGAAATATTGGAAGGCGAGCATGAAGCTGGCCCAGTCCTTATGAGGATGTTTTTCGGTGTCGATGATACGGCGAAGAGCGACGGTGGCTTCGGCTTGACGATTCAGCTTGAAGAGACATTCCGCCTGCTTGGTCATCGCGCTATAGCGTAGATTTTTCTCGGAGAGATTCTGTGAGGCGAGTTGGAAGTATTTTGCAGCCTCTTCCCAATTTTCCTCACCAATGGCGAGATAGGCCGTTTGCCGGGAGGCTTGCCCTACATAAGGCCCCCTGCGATGGCGTTCGACTAGAAAACGGTAAGTGTTTTTGGCTTCTTCGATTTGCCCCAAGGTTTGGCGTGCATAACCGAGGTGGAATCGGGCTGCTGATTCGTTTTTGGATCCAGAATGAGCTCGAAGATACTTGGTATAGAGCCCAATCGCGTAGGTGATATAGCGTTGTTTTTGAAGATTGTCTGACTGCCTTATTCCAGCTTCGTAGTATTGCTCAGCCTCCTGAAAAGCACGTTCTTCTTTCCTGCTTTGCGCTATCGCTGGGGAGAGAACGAGATAGCTGAAGATTAGGGTGACAAACGTGTGCCGTATCGAGTGGGAGATTACCATGGCGCGATGTTGTGGTTGCGAGATGGTGCCCTCGCACGACGAGGTTCTCACGATTTTACGGAAAAATCAACCTCAGGCAGGTTGGGAGTTGGCTTGTCCACGGTGCTCTGTCTCGCTATCAATCTCGGTATGGAACACCATGTTTATTTCTGGCTGAACGAAGATCGGCAAAACGATAACGACCGCGTTTTTTTTGAAAAGGGGATTGAAGCCCTTTTACTGTCCCCGAACGTCACTTCGTCCCACTGGGGAAAACCCGCTGCAACTGCAGAACGGCCGGTAACCGATCATTCGTTTGATTATGCGATTTCGGTGAAGTTTGACTCGATCGAGGGCCATAATTCCTACCAAGAGGGGGATCCAATCCACGATGAATTCATCTCTGGATTCAAGGAGTGGTGGGCCAAGGTCCTCGTTATGGATCTTGCTTAGGAAAGCAATTAAAGTAAATGAGGGCAAAGGATTTGGACCTTTACCCTCACTTGGATTTACTGCGTGATCGTAACGCTTAACGCATCACGATCTTTGGGAAAATATAAGATATGCGGGTTGAGGCAAGTTGAAAGTTACCTTCCCTTTGAATATTTTTGTTGGTTTTTTTGTATTACGGTTAATGTCAACCAACCAGATCGGCTTTTCTACAGCAGAGTTCTCTGATCGTTTTAGCACCTCTCGGTATTCTTTAGGCCCGACCATCTCATAGCTTTACCAGAAAGGAAAAAGCGGTGAGCTTGGGATAATAAGGGGAAAATAGAGAAGTCAGGCGATAAGCGCTGTGCATGACAATTCTCTTTGAGTAGAGGGGGGCAATTTGCTTGGAGAGCAAAAATTCAAAATTTCCAAAGTTTTTGCTTTTTTGAACACTGTTCATATGATTTATTAATCGAAGTTAAGTTACACCTAACATTGTCATGAGTTCTACCACCGTTAAAAATACTGATATGTCCGAGAAGAAGGAGAAAGTCCCTGCCGCCGCTGTAGCAAAAGGAGATGAAAAACTTGTCGCCGCTCGCAAGAAGAACCTTGATCTTGCGATCACCCAGATTCAGAAGGATTTTGGAGAGGCTGCTATTATGCGATTGGGCGATGATCGCCGAATGGATGTGGAAGCTATTCCAACCGGGAACCTCGTCATCGACCGTGCTCTCGGAGTGGGCGGTTTCCCACGGGGCCGGATTGTTGAGATCTTCGGACCGGAATCGTCCGGTAAAACTACGCTAACTTTAACCGCGATTGCCCAGGCCCAGAAGGCTGGAGGTCTTGCTGCTTTCATCGATGTTGAGCACGCTCTCGATCCTCAGTATGCTCGTCGTCTTGGCGTGAATCTGGATGACCTTTTGGTCTCCCAACCCTCTTCCGGAGAAGAAGCTCTTCAAATCGTTGAGACTCTTGTCCGCTCCAATGCCATCGACGTAGTAGTTCTGGACTCGGTGGCCGCGTTAGTGACCAAACAGGAACTCTCCGGAGAGATCGGAGATTCGATTGTGGGGACGCAGGCCCGTCTTATGAGTGCGGCAATGCGGAAGTTGACAGGTTTCATTTCCAAAGCGCGCACCACCTGTATCTTCACGAACCAGATTCGTGAGAAAATTGGTGTGATGTTTGGAAGCCCTGAGACGACTCCGGGCGGTCGTGCACTCAAGTTTTTCGCTTCTATTCGAGTTGATATTCGCCGCATTGGTCAAATTAAAGCGACTGACGGAACCGTTCAGGGGAGCCGTACCAAGGTTAAAATTGTAAAGAACAAGGTCGCACCTCCGTTCACAGATGCGGAATTCGATATCATGTATAATGAAGGAATCTCCTCGGTTGGATCCTTGATAGATCTCGCTCAGGAATTCGAAATCATTCAGAAGCGTGGAAGTTGGTTTAGTTATGATGGGACACAGCTGGGCCAAGGACGCGATGCGACCAAGACTGCTCTCAAGGAAGATGAGGCTCTTTATGCCGAGATTGAAGAGAAGGTGAAGGCGGCAATGGCGGAATAACAAATCAGGAAACTTTACGGGTTTCACTGTGTAGGTCCTGCGGGTCACATTTGACTCGTGGGATTTTTTATTTCGAGGCGGACTAGATTTTTTCGATCAGTTTTCAGGGAAACCGGAGAAGAATTGGTCTGTTTCCACTCTATGATACCACTAGTGAGCAACCTGATTTGGTGAAGCCACAATGATCCTATTTCTTAGGAGTTGGTAATCGAAGGTCGTCGATCTAGTTCCGTTCACTTCCTGCGAATTCGCTTCTAATCGATTAGAATTTAGCGACGAAAGTCCCAATCCGGATAACCAGCCAGCTTGCTTGTCACTCCAACCAGTTCTGTTTACTTTCTTTCTGGATATGAAGATAATTGTACTGGCGGTGGCATCCACGTGTTTGGCTTTGGCAGGTCCCGTTGATGAAATGAGAGCGGGAACTCATAAGAAGGAAGGGAAATCGCTGCCATATCGATGGATAAAGATCGGGAAAGCTGAGCGGCCGGCATTGATTCTTTTTTTGCACGGCGCGGGTGAGCGAGGTGATTGCAACAAAGTTCAACTCAAGCATGGGATTCCAGATCTACTGAAATGGTTGAAGGCCGATGGTCAAAGCGCTGTGGTCATTGCTCCTCAGTGTAACCAGGGCGTCTGGTGGGCAGATTTGAGGGGTGATTTCCGCTCACCGAAGGGAGGCGATCTTGCGAACAAACCCTCCGCGATGATGACCATGGTTTTTGAGGTAGTGGACAAAATGGCGAAAGCTCACAAGATTGATTCTAAGCGGATTTACGTCACTGGCTTATCGATGGGCGGGTTTGGCTCTTTTGCAGCAGTGGCCCGCCGTCCTGATTTCTTCGCCGCAGCCATGCCAATTTGTGGTGGAGGGGATCCGTTGACAGCCAAGGTGATGAAGGATGTTCCGTTTTGGGTTTTTCATGGAACCGCCGATCGGGCCGTCCCGCTGAAAGCATCTAGCATCATGGTGGCTGCATTGAAAAATGCGGGGGCCGAGGTGAAGTTTAAAAAATATTCCAACGTGGGACATGATTCTTGGACGGCTACTTACCGAAATCCCAAGGTTTGGGAGTGGCTCTTTTCCAAGACGAAACCGTAGCTTTTAAAGCTACGATTCTTTCGATCAATACTTGATCGAAAGGGCGATGTGGGAAAGCCTACTGGTCTGCAATAATGCCAGAGAACACCACATTTTTCGAAATCGGTAAGGCCATCGAAGATTATAATTCGTTTGTTGTCGTCAGTCACGTTCGTCCGGATGGAGATGCTATAGGATCGATTTTGGCACTTGGTCATGCCTTGGAGCAACTGGGGAAATCAGTGCGTTATCTGAATAATGATGGATGTCCTCAGAGTTTGAAATTTCTGCCAGGCTCGGAGAAGGTCGAGGTTTCCAGAGAAGTCGGAGTTTTGGATGTCGAAGTTGCGTTTACTTTGGATACGGCTGCTCATGCGCGGATTGGCGAGGGGAGCCTTGAGGCAATTAAAAACACGAAGCTGTTGATTAACATCGATCACCATATTTCCAATCCCGGTTATGGAGATTTGAATTATATCGATTCAAGAAGTCCGGCCACTGGTCAGATTATTTACGAGTTGTTAACCGCGCTGAACCTTCCGATATCAGAGATCTCACGGGACTCAATTTATGTGGCAGTTTCTACAGATACCGGGTCGTTCCAATATCCTGGAACTACTCAAAGAACATATGAAATGGCCGCCGATTTGGTGGGGCGGGGATTGAATGTGGGAGAAATCAATCAATTGACATACGATAACCAACCTTATCGCAAGGTTGAGCTGATGAGGGCTCTTTTGAACAGTCTCGATCGGAGCCATGACGGATTGCTCGTCTGGTGGGATCTCCGGATGGAGACTAAAAATGAATTGGGTCTGGTAGATGATGATACCGAGGGGATGATTGACTTCATCCGTTCCGTACAGGGGGTAGTGGTCGCGGTTTTTTTTGAAGATCTTGACGATGGCAAGGTGCGCGTTTCAATGCGCTCAAAGGATTCACGCGTGAATGCTAGCGAAATTTGTGGAGTTTTTGGTGGGGGTGGGCATTCGCTTGCGGCTGGGATTCGGATGGTGGGGCCCTTGGAGGATGCTCGAGAGAAAGTTTTGGAGGAACTTCGCGAATCGGTAAAGCGAGCCAAAATCTCATAGTGAACTGATTTGATGCAAAATCCTAATGATCTGCCAAGTGGCGTGCTCTTGATTGACAAGGCTCCTGGAATGACTTCTCACGATGTGGTAGCGATCGCTCGTCGCCAGCTCAATATGAAAAAGATTGGTCACTGTGGGACACTTGATCCGATGGCGACCGGTCTACTCATGCTGGTTATCAATCGTGCGACGAAGATTCAGGACCTTTTAATGAGTGAGGACAAGACCTATGCCGGAACTCTCACTCTTGGAGCAACGACTTCGACGCAGGACAAGGAGGGTGAAATTCAGGTCGAGAAAGAAGTTCCTGCTCTTACCACTGAGCAGGTCTCTGCTGCTTTTGATAAATATACCGGTGACTTTGAGCAGATTCCTCCAATGGTATCGGCCATAAAAAAGGATGGGGTCCCATTATATAAATTGGCTCGTAAGGGGCAGGTGGTCGAGCGAAAGCCACGTTCAGTCTATGTGAAGAATTACCATCTCACCAAAATTGATGTGCCAAATGTTGATTTTGTAGTGGATTGTTCGAAGGGGTTTTATGTCCGAACTTATGCGCATGATATCGGGCAGGATCTGGGGTGCGGAGCCCATTTAAGTGCACTCCGACGAACTCGTTCTGGAAAGTTTACTCTCGAGCACGCTGTGCCAGTGGCTGTATTGAAGGAGGCGAGTTCGGAAGATCTCGTGAATTCATTTATTAGTCTTGCTGAAATTTCCCTGATGCGTGGTGCTTGATTTCTCAAGAGCTTTTAATTGTAGCCCGGTCACAAGATGAAACGTATCCCGATTATATTTGTTCTTCTTAGCCTCCCGCTTTACTTGCTAGATCAGATTACGAAGTGGTGGGTGGTGTTTCGTTTTCGCGAGCCGCTGTCGACTGACTTTCACACTCCCGATGAGCATGTGGAAGTAATTGACGGTTTTCTTTGGTGGTGGCGAATCCATAACCAAGGGGCTGCCTTTGGATTGGGGAATGGGACTTCGTGGGCCCCTTTTGTGTTCCTTCTAGTTTTAATTTTTGCCTTGGTGCTTATTTTTGTTTTTTGGAAAAAAGGGGCCTTTGCTAATGTTCCAGCGAGACTGGCTGCGGCTCTTTTGGTTGCTGGCGTTCTCGGTAATTTGACGGATCGGTTATTCCAGGGGTTTTGGCTGGAGAAGCACGAGGAGAAGTCCTTTGTGACAAGGCTCTCTAAAGGATACGTCGTTGATTTTATCCGCGTAAAGTTACCCGGATACGAGAAGATTGCTCCGCAGAGCCGGGGCTTCTTCCCAACCTTTAATGTTGCTGATTCCTGTATTTCAGTAGCAGCCGTTTTACTCTTTCTTTCGGCATTTCGTCCGGAAGAATCCAAGAGAGGAAAAGAGGAGTCGTCCGAAGCTTAGTTTTTTTCAGGTCGGCGTTTTTCCTTGCGCTGACGAGCGATGACTCTGGCTTTCGCTCTTTGATATCGAGTTTTGGGGAGAATTTTTGGCATCAATGCCGAGAGAAGGTAAACTAGTGGGTAGGCGAGAATGAAAAGGAGTATTCCCAAAGAAAGAAACCCAAGAATAAAGCTTCCGCCATTGAGATACTCCCCCTCCATACCGGGGAAGAGGCTCAGTGGGATTTGAATCTTCTCGAGAAGAGGATGGATTGGGATGTGCAGGGATCCTCGGAGAAAGTCTCCGAAATTCTCCTGAAAGAGGACGATAGGAATCTGGGTGATAGGATTGGTGACCCAGCAAGCGGCTAATGCAATCGGGATATTTGCCCGGAATGGGACGGCCCAAATTCCAGCCAAAAGCATTTGCCCCGGGATTGGGAGCTGGGAAGCAAAGAGACCAATGGCCAGGCCGCTTGCCACGGAGTCGCGGCAAGGGTGCCAAAGGGCTCTTTCGAACATTGGTAAAATCGTTCTCTGAAGCCAGATGCGTCGACGTATCTCCGGACTTCTCAGAAAGCGGTAGGTCTTCCGGACAATGCGAAGATAGCGACGTTTCAGTCCAGAGGTCATGAATGATTAAGGATGACTTTGATAAATGTAAATCGAGATCGAGGTTTACCAAAGAGCGTTAAACTCCTTGCTGTCTTTACTCAAACGAATTCGGTCAAGGTGCTCCGTTACTTTATCGCACCAAGGTCGAAATTCTTCTGGGATGGGGGCTTCTTTTTGGATCCACTTGCCAGTTTTAGGGTGAGTAACGCCCAAGCGCCAGGCATGAAGCATAAGTCTCGAGGCCCTGAAAGGTTGGCGACCTGGTTTGCTGTAAATGGGGTCACCGAGCAGGGGGTGCCCAAGAAAACGATTGTGAACCCGGATCTGATGCGTCCGGCCGGTATGCAATGCGCAAAGAATGAGTGAGGTCCCATCGTTCGCAGTGTGAAGTCGATGGAGGTCGGTGATTGCGGGTTTTCCGGCCCCCGGATTACAGACATCCATCCTCTGACGGTGAACGGGGTGCCGCGCGATATTATTAAAAACGGTTTGGTGGGTAACTTTCGGTTCTGATTGTGCAACGCAGAGGTAGAGTTTCGCGGTCTTGCGCTCGGAAAATTGTTGGATCAAATCTTTGAGCGCGGAGTTAGTTTTTGCGGCGACGAGACATCCGGAAGTGTCCTTGTCTAGGCGATGAACAATGCCTGGTCGGTTATCGCCCCCTTCTTGCGCAAGTTTACCCGAGCAATGATGAAGCAACGCGTTCACAAGGGTTCCGTCTTCGTTTCCGGCTGCAGGATGGACCACCATACCGGTTGTCTTGTTAATCACGATAAGGTCGTCATCTTCGTAAAGAACCGAGAGAGGAATATTCTGTGGTTGGGGTTCACTTGGTGTGTCTTCCGGAATGTGAACTGAAATTGAATCGCCCAAGTTTACCGAAGCTCGAGCTTTTACTTTGGTGCAGTTTAGAAGGATGTGTCCTTCCTTGATCAAGTTTTGAATACGTGAGCGCGATAGTTCCGGCAGCGCCAAAGCAAGAAAGGCATCAAGCCGTTTACCATCCCCATCTGACACCTTAAGAGTCATTGCAACAGAAGAATTCTTAGCCGCGGAAGAGGATGAGGATCCCGGCAAAGAGGCAACCTACAAGATTTGCCACAAGATCCCAACCGGTGTTGACATATCCACCTACGTTTGTCTCGGGGATCATTAGAACAGCAATAAATTCAATGATTTCATTTAAAGCTCCAAGTCCCATGCCGGCAAAGATACAGAGGGCGATCATACCCATGGAAGGAAAGAGTTTTCTGCCTAACCGCTGCTGCACACTTGCTCGAAGAGCTTCCCATGTGAGCCAGGTGCAGGCTCCAAAGCCAAAGGTATGGACACAATGATCATATTTGAGCCACTGTCCTGCTACCCACCATGAATAGAGGACTTGGTTTTCTCCATTAAAATCCCATCCATCTGGCAGGCGGATTAGTCCGCCTGCAAAGTGTATTGCTCCCCAAAAAGCGAAACACCAAAGGAGGAAGTTGGAGAAATTGACGCGCGCATGCATTAGGGATACGACACCGGCTACAATGACAAAGAAAGGAATGTAAACTTTAAGGAATTCCCAATTCTGCTGTGTCACTGCCGCGCTAATGGCAGCGACCAGATAGAGCGCAACCGTGAGGATAATGGAGCGGGGATATTGTGCTTTTCTCATGGCCTGTTGAAATGGTACGGGATTTCGATCCAAATCGCGAGAGCAAAGAATGAGCTACTTTTCATAGGCAATCACCCTATATTCAAGATCACCAGTTTGATAGGCTAAACGAATCAATGGAAATGCTAACAGGAGCGAAGGTCTTGTGATTATTTTTTTCAACAAGGTAACGAGTAGAGATGGTTTTCGGAGAGGCAGCTGGATCGATCTCCAAAAGAGTGCCGACCAGGTCGGAGCGACCTCTCTCGAGAGATCCTGAGAGTGGACTTTTTTAAGATCTGTCGCATTAGAGGAAAGTGAAAAGATGGAACGCCATGGTGGTAGGTTTCCGGTTGTAGCGAGTTGACGGAGAAAAAAGTAGGAGCCTGTTTCGGAGAACCAATCGCAGATTACGATGCGGCCCCCGGGTTTTAGCGCGGGAAGTGTGTGCTTAAGAAATTCCTCGAAGGAATCGAAGTGCGAGAGACTCTCGATCGCAATGATACCTGAAAGTGATTTTGGCTCGAGTTGCTGTTGAAGCCAATCTCCTTGAAGGATTGTTAATCCGGGATGAGGAGTAATTTGTGCGGCTTGCTTCTCTGAGTTTGTATTCGCGAATACCTCACAATGGTATTGATCCAAGATTTTGTGTGCGAGAATTCCGTAACCACATCCGATATCGGCGATCGTTCCTTTTGGATCCAGTTGTTTTAAGGCGAGCTCGATAAGTTTTTCCCGAGCTTCTTCAATCGACTCGTGACCTGTCACCCAAGCACCATGGTGAAGAGATCGCCCCCAAATCTCGCGGTAAAGGAGGTCGAGATCATCATAGAGATTTTTCGGCATCGGTTAGGAAAGGAAAGCGGCGAGGCAGAGAAGTCCAGCGATCAAGTCCCGTAGACTAAAGTGTTTCGCTCCGGAAGATTTACGGAGGAATTTAAAGAGGGCTCCGGTGGGGCAACCAAATTTACAATAGGCCAAAGGGATGAAGAGAGAGGCTACAAGTCCCACGATTGCGATAGCGATCGTGGCGAGTCCCGCTGACCGCCAGAGCCACGCGTCGAAGCTCTCCCAACTAGCCAAATTCCAAGAGGCTCCGATGATGGCGGAGGAAGTCAAGATGATGAGAAGAAGACCAGGTAGTCGCGCAAGTCGCTTATGTAGCCTTGGCGGGATCTTGATTGGTTTGACAGGGAGTTTTCCAAGCCATTGTTGCAGGAATCCGTGGGGGCAAAGCTGGTGGCAATAAATTTGATGTCCAGTGGCCCAAGGTATGGAAAGGGCCGCTCCGGCGAGAAAGAGGAGGCCCCACGACTCAGTGAAGGGTAGCCCATGGCGAGCCCAGCCGACGAGAAGGGCTTGTGAAAGCAGATCGCCGAGGATGATTCCGAGGAGGACCACAACCGTGACTTGCCAGAGAGTACGGGCGATTAGATTTCCGCGTAGACGGGTGAAAGAAAAAAGAGCTGCGCCAGCTGTAAGAGTCACGAGAGCGATATTGCGCCAGGGGATTTCGCGGAGCGGTGGTTCACGATCAGATTCAAATCGAGCCAGACGCCGGGACACGCTGTCGGCGATAGCCCAGGATGTGTGAGTGGCTCCGCTGACGCCTTCGATTTTTGATTGATCGATGGCTAGGATTTCTTTGAGGGTCATTCCGTCGTAGAGATTAAGCCAATCGGGGGTGTCGAGAATTCGTTCGTAGTATTCCTCGTTATCGTAACTCTTACGGAAACGAATTCGGGCTACTTTGTTCGCTTCTTGATCTAAGACGATGAGAATATCGGTCGGGCCCTGGTAACCGTGCAGGTAATCTTGGGTGGGAGCGGTGCGGAGGGCGTGACCAATAATATTATGATCATTGTCATACATACGCAAAACACCGGGCCAATCAGGGTGGCTCTCGATGGCTGAGGCTTCGGTTAGCTCGGCGGCAAGGATGTCAGTGGGGAAGAGGCGTGAGGTAGTGAGCCCTCCCAGTCTCTCGATGATGCTTCTTGAGATCGCGCTACTGGTAAGAGTCGAGCCAGTGACGGCATCAAATTTTGGATTACCGGGAGAGCCGAGGCTAAGGCCAAGAGGGGCTTTCCAGAAAGCGGAGTCGTTCACCACGGATTGAACGTGATCCGGGGTGTCGGATGACTCAATAATTCGGGCCTTGATCAGTCTTCCGGTTTTATCAAGCGCAAGCGCAAGATTAGTGGGGCCGGAGTATCCCTTGATGTGATTACATTGGGGTGAGGTCGTCAGGAAATACCCCAGAGAAAGGCCTTCGTTATTAAAAACTTCTTCGTTTTCCATGCGGATCGCGTCGGGGAAGAGGAAAGTGAAGTCTCCTTCGCTGAGCTTCTCACCACGCTGCCACTTCTCAAAGATTAGCCACGAGATTACCACGACAATCAGAAGCCGATAGAGCCGAACCCAGAGCTCTGTCCCTCCCAGCATCTTGTCTAATTACTTTGATTTGAGAAGCTGAACAGCATCAATGTGAAGATTGCCGGCTGCTTTTGAGGTGATCGTAAACTTGGAAGGGAGGACGTCGATAAAATCGAAGGATCCAAGGGAAGTGTAAGTCTTCTGGGCCGGCGTTTTGGTTTGATCAAGGATGATGGTCTCCGTTCCCCCGGCGTGAGTGAGGATGAGCTCGGCTGCGGTTGTGCGGTTTTCGTGGTTGAGCCAGTGAACTCGCACCTCGTAATTTCCGGTATCCTTGACCCGGATGTTGTAGGTGGCCGAAGCTGGATAGGGCGCATATTGGTAACCCAGTCCGTGATTTGGTCTAAGGCCATCGCCCTTTCTCCACGATCCCTTGAGCTTCGCTTTGACATCATCAATAACGAGTCCCTTGAGGTTGATGATGTTCTGTTTTTGTGGTTTGACCCTAAGGCCTTCCTTGGGAATCGGAGGGACGGTAAGTGGCGCATTGATGTTCTGCCTTCGAGCACGGCCTGGCTTCTCCATAAGGTCGATTAAGAGGGAAAGGTAGTTTTGATAAACTCCGCGGGGAGAGGTTTTACGGTTAGTAGCAATCCAGGCCGCCTTTCCGACCACTTCGCCCATCATCCCACAAGTGCGCATGACGCGGGTCGTGCCGAGGGCGCGGCGATCCACCGAAACACAGCGACCTGCCATGAAGAGGTTGTCAATATTCTTGGAGTAGAAACATCGGTAGGGGATGTTGTAGCCAGATTTGCGATCAACCTTACGATCGTGAACCGCGATTGAAATGAAAGGATTTTCTTTTGCGACGCCCTTTTGGAATTCCTTTTTTGGATAGTGAAGATCGATAGACCAGGTGGTAGGGACACTTGCATCGGGAAATTCTTTTTTTGCGGCGATGTCATCTCCAGTGAGGACGATGTCACCTTCGATTCGCCGAGATTCGCGGTTCCCTCCAACAAAGGCCATCCACATGAGCTTGGCGCTAGGGTCGGATTGCTTGATGTGGGAAAAAGCTCCGAAGTTTGCGCGAAGATTCCAGTCGCGGATCTCCTCGAGATCATTGATCGGATGTTTGTCGTAGCCGCCCTCCCAGAACCATTCGGCTTTTTTGAATTTCTGATAAGGTCCGCGCGAACCGTGAAGAGAGGGATAGTCGCCTTTGCCGAGCGGCAGCGCCCATGGCGTTTCGGGCCATTCTATTTTTTCGCCGGTGTCTTTCACGGACCACATATTGGACATCCCCATGTGACCTTCTTTAGCCATCATGAAATCGGCTCCAGCTTGTGCTCCGATGGTGCCGTGCCCCGTTGAATCACAGAAGAGAGATCCCGCAATACGGGTGAATGCTCCAGTGGTAGTGTCTACGGCGTCTACGGATTCGATTAGGTTGTCCTTGGCATTAGTGCGAAAGGCGAAGTGATTGAGGTAAAGGTCAATATTGTCTTCGGAGCGAACGACCTTCTCTTTCAGGTCATCGACAAACTCATGGATCAATCCTGGTGAGTCGCGGGAAAAGTCGGAAAATTCGTTCACGATTTCGCCGAGGTGTGGGAATTTTCCGAGTTGGGTTCCGCCCATCGCCCAGACTTGAACTTCTGAGGATCCATTGCCGCCGAGGACGGCTCGATCGTGAATAAGAGCGACCTTTAATCCGTGGCGGGCGGCCGAAATAGCTGCGCTAAGTCCAGAGTAGCCACCTCCGATTACGACAAGGTCATAACCGTCTTTGGTGGGCGGGATAGAGGGAAGTTTGAGAGCTTTCCTCCGAAATTCAAAAAGATCCTGGCCCTTGGTAGGGGGGATGTCTTTGACATCTTTGGTAAAGTATAGAGCATCACATCTTCCATTGAATCCGGAGAGGTCGACAAGCTTGAGGATGGTCTTAGTTGAGGTGATTTCAACTGTGCCTCCGCTCTGCCAATGCCAGTTCGCTCCTTCAGTACCGAAAGTAGTGGTTGCTCGTTTCCCACCGATGCTGACGGCGAATTTCCCAGGCGCGCCGGGGGCCTTCCATTTCGAAACCCAGTCTTTGGTGCGGACATGGAAGTGGTACGTTCCGGTTGAAGGGAATGTGACTTCGGTTGTGGCGTCTGCTACCGGAGTCCCGAGACCGTGCGCCATGAGGTAGGCGGATCCCATATTTAGGATAAACTGGGAGTCGACGGCCCACCCTCCGCGATCTACGAAGGCTTCGGCTTCCACAAAAAGAGACTCGGAGGCGTGAAGGGAAGTTGTAAGAAGTGAGATTAAGACGGTTCTGATCATTTTAAAGAACGTTACGGCCTGAATATAACGATTTTTTCGTCGAGGTAGAGAGATTTCAGTGACAATTGGCGCTGAGGAAAGAATGATGTGGCCCGTGAACTGGGGGCTTTCAAAGTTTGGGGAAAATCTCTGCGAGGGGAGCGGCATCGGAGAGTTGATGGATGATTTGGGCGAGGCTCTTGCTTCTGCTGGCAATGTCAAGATGTTGGGCGGTGGACAACCGGCTCATATTCCAGAGATCGATGCCGTTTGGCGTCGACGAATGGAAGAGATCATGACCGAGCCCGGAGGGCTGGAAAAAATGATCGGGAACTATGACGTTCCGGCGGGAAGTGAGCCGTTTCGGATGGCTCTGGCCAAACTCTTTCAAAAGGAATTTGGCTGGGAAGTGACTCATGAGAATTTCGCGGTGACGATGGGCGGCCAGACTGCGTTTTTCTTTTTGTTTAATGCTCTGGCAGGAAGATTCGGTGATGGCTCTCGAAAGAAAATTCTCCTGCCGTTGGTTCCGGAATATATTGGATATGCGAACCAATCAGTAGGTTCGGATTTTTTTGAGGCACTTCCGGCGCGCATTGAAAAAACAGGACCTCACGAATTTAAGTATCGGGTTGACTTTGATGCGGTAAATCCAGGCGATGATATCGCGGCGATCTGCGTTTCCCGACCGACCAATCCTTCTGGAAATGTTCTGACCGATGATGAGATTGAGAGGCTTCGGAAGATCGCAAGAGCGAAGGGCATCCCGCTTATCATTGACAATGCATACGGAGCTCCTTTTCCCAACGTTATCTTTTCCGAAGTGACACCGGTTTGGGACGAAGGAATGATTTTGACGCTGAGCCTTTCGAAGATCGGCTTGCCGGGAACCCGCACCGGGATTGTCGTGGCAGGCAAGGAAGTCTGCCGGCAGGTGTCATCAATGACCTCGATTGTTGGCTTGGCTAATGCGAATATCGGTCAGGAGATTCTACGCCCGCTAGTAGAAAGCGGAGAGATTTTGCGGTTGAGTAAAGAAGAGGTGAAGCCGTTTTATAAGAAGCGGTCCAAGATGGCGCAAAATCTTTTCACGAGGGAGCTTGATGATTCGGTTCCATATTTCATTCACCGAAGTGAAGGGGCCTTGTTTCTCTGGGTTTGGTTTGAAGGTCTTCCCATCACGGCCAAGGAACTCTACCAGCGCCTAAAAAACCGTGGGGTTTTGGTTGTTCCGAGCGAGTACTTTTTCTTCGGATTGCCGGAAGATTCCGATTGGAAACATACGAGCGAATGTATCCGAGTGAGTTACACGATGGATGCAGAGACGGTGGAATCCGGAATCAAGGTGATTTCGGATGAGGTGAATCGCGTTTATGAAGAAGCATTGAGGTAAGTGAAGCGACCTCTCTAAAACGCTCTTCATAGGCTGCGTCGAGTCCTTCTGCTTTCCGGTTTCCAGAGGTCGCCTTTTTCCCCGTGCTTTAGTTATAGAAAGCGAGTCATTGTATCATTGCCCGGCTGAGTAAGCTCGATGCTTTCGAAGAATAGATTAGCTTACTCACCAACAATCTGAGCTTTTCCGGGCTTCTGGTAGATTGGATCGTTGCTCCCTTTGTCTGGTCGCGTAAAAGGGGAGCTTCGCCATTTTGGTTTTTCATAAGTCCCGGTGCCTCGGAATTGGAAGATACCCTTTAAGGGGAAGAAACCTTTTAAGGGTTGGAGTGGGAGAGTGATGAGCTCTAAGAGGCCGCGCGCGTTCATGCGTATGGTTATGTCTAGTTTTTCGGAGAGCAGGTCGATCCATCCTTCTCCGGTAAGAATGAGATTGGTGGAGATGGCGATGAAGTCTTTGGTTGTGAGAACTCCGTTGGTCACATTAAAGTTAGCAGAAGCATCTTTGGCTCGCTCATATCCCATTCTTTTATCGCCGAGTAATCCAGAGATGATCGGGGAGAGAGGGCCGAGGATAGGAAGTGAAACGAGGTTGCCCTGATTGATTGCGAGGAGGCCCTCTGCATTGAAGCCACGAAATCCGTCGGCGGTGCCCCGGAAATCGATACTTCCGGTGAGTGTTCCTGTCTCTTCTTCTTTAAATTCGTAAATCCGAGAAAGCTGCTGGAATGAAAGGTTGTCCCATTTGATGGCGCCGCGATACTTCGCTTTTTGCCCTGGAGTGACATCGCAAAAAACTGAGCCTGCGATGCTTCCGTTTAAGGTGCCGCAAGTCAGGTTTTGCACGTTGATTCCGGTTCCCCGGATCGTGAGATCTGCCTTTAGGTTTTGGAGAGGAAGATTGGATCCAAGAAAGGGGTAATCGGTTTGGCCTTCCGTTCTGACCTCCACGACGAAAGAACTCTTATCGTTATCTTCCTTTTTTTCAGCGAAGGTTCCGTTCAAGCTAAGGAGCGGGGGGCGATGAAAGCGGTAGGTTTCCTCGATATGTGCGGCAGTCTCTGGGGCAAAGATTTTCACGATCGGAGTGGCCCAGGCTTTGCCCCGGAGATTTTGGATAGTTATAAAATGGGTTTCGGGGTCGTAAAGTATCCGGTCGACATAGATAGGATCAGATGCAGCTCCGTCAAACCGAAGGCGGATATTCTCATGATCATCATCAAGAAGTCCTTCGATGTTGACGAATTCAGCTTTGTCGGGTGCGATTTGATAGCTGGTGGCGAGATAATGGAATCTTGTTTCTTTGTAGGTCAAGTTGTTCAGCAAGACTTTTCCGGTGGCAGACCAATCGGTACGATCAACTAAGTTGAGAGTCCCGACCACGTCGAGAGCGATTGATGAGTCTTCTGAAAGAGTGACATGCCCGAGCGCTTGTTCAAGAGGGCCGTCTTCTTTGATGAACGGTTTGAAAGCTTCCAAGGGGAGCGATGACATCAGATCAAATCTAACCTGATCACCCTGCCTCATGATATTGCCGTTCAGATGATCTCCTTTGCGGATGATCTCCAAATCTCGAAGGTAAAGGTCACCATCTTTCCATGCAAAATCAGAAGATAATTTGTCGAAGTCGGTTTCTAGGAAAGAGAATTTCTTGATGTCTCCATGGCCGTTAGCGGTGACTAAAAACCCACCGTCCTCTCTAGAGGAGAAGGAACCATTGATTTTTAAAACCGGCGGAGTCCCACTGATACTGAGATCTTTGAGAACCTTCACATTAAAACAGTTGTTCAGAAAATCTTGGACATGCAGATCCGAATCTAGATTAAAACGTCCGTCGTTTTTGGAGACGCGCCAATCAGCTTGGCCTGAGGCAGAACCGCTTTCGTCCTGTAGTAAAATTTCATCGAGGGTCACAATTTGGGCCTGTAGATCACCAGCGATGAGAAGTTTTCTGAGCTGATATTGGCCCCGTTTTAATTGGACGGCATCTAGCCGGAAAGAGGTCTGAAGCCGCTCGGGGTAAGCTAGGTCTCCTTTGATTTTGAATGCCAGCTGGGGTGGGGTTTCTGCTGAAAAAGTCCAGAGCGCCAACTCGTCGAGTGTTTTTTTGAGGGCCTGGTTCGACTTTAGGGTTTCCGCGGGCTTGGATTGATCGTCTTTCGATTTGCTTTTTGAGACACGAAGGTCGATCGAAAGGTTGACTCGAAGTCCTTCAATTAAGCCGCTGGCATCGTCAACGATGATTCGTCCACTTTCGGTGATCTCTATTTCGCCATGGATATCTCGGGCGGTCACGTTCCGCCCGTCGTGGTCGACTGGAATATGGGCGGTTCCGTCGATAATTCTTAGGCTATGGAGTTTAAATTTTCCTCGAAGCGCCTTGGTTTTATCGAGGTCGAGGGTCATCTCGCTACCCTCAAGAAGTGGAACTGATCGCTCTTCATCACTGTAGAATGACACGTCTGTTGCAACCAATCCTTGTTTGAAGTCAAAGCGAAGGGTTTTAAATGAAAGATGAACTCCTTTGTTGGCGAGTTCGTTTTTTAACCAATCACCGTAGCGGCCGGGGAAACCAACTTGGTTAAGGTAGATTAAACCGCCTACGATTGTCAGACCGATCAGCGCAAACGAGAGCAGGAATGCGGTTCGAGCAACGCGGATGGTTCGAATCATTAATGGCAGTCTATGCTGAATTAAAAATGTGCTCAATGCTTGAATCAAGGGACAGGCGTCTGCTCGAGAGCAGCCTGGAGAAGGTGATCGCGATCGGGAGCGTCTTCGGTGAGAAGACGATGGCGTAAAACGTGGGGAAAGATTTTCTGAACGTGATCCGGATGAATCGACTCTTGATCGTCAAGGAGAGCAGAGGCTTGAGCTGCTTTTTGAAGAGCAAGGGTGGCTCGGGTTGAAACAGCATGATCTTGACCGATCATGGAGCGGGTCGTTTGACAAAGTGCGAGAAGATATCGTTGCAAAGTGTCCGATACAGAAATCTTCGAGGTTCTGGCTTGGAGCTGGGTTAGTTGCTCCAACGAAATGACGGGCTTCAAAGCTTGGGAGGATTTTCCTTCGGCATGAAAGCGTAAGATCTCTAACTGAGTTTGGTCGTCAGGAAGGCCCATTGGAATTGAGAGCAGGAATCGATCGAGTTGGGGTTCGGGAAGCGGGAAGGTGCCAGTTGAGGAAGTGTCATTTTGGGTAGCAATAACGAGAAATGGATCGGCAAGTTTGCGGGTTGATCCATCGATCGTGACTTGTTGCTCGTTCATGGCTTCGAGCAGGGAGGATTGGGTGCGGGGTGAGGCCCGGTTGATTTCGTCCGCCAATACGAAATTCGCAAAAATAGGGCCTGCGATAAATTCGAAGTTGCCGTTTTGGGGTCGATAGAGTTGGTAGCCGAGAATATCGGAGGGAAGTAAATCTGGGGTAAATTGAATGCGGCGATAGCTTCCGCTGAGAAGGGTCGCGAGAGTCTGGGCAAGGGTGGTCTTTCCAATCCCCGGAGGACCGGTAACCAAGGCATGCCCATTGGCCAGAAGCGAGGTGAGGAGAAGATCAACGGCTTCGCTGGATCCAAGGACTGTTCCGAGTAGTTCGGTGCGGAGGGCTTTGAGGGGCATAGAGATTTATTGACGGCGGCGGAATTCCGAATAGGGCTCTTCAGCGGGAATAACTTCGCGGATTTTAAGGAGCGGAAGGACATCTCCCTCCACCGTTTCAAAAGTGAGCGTGCCGCTGGCCTTCACCCAGTCCTCAACTTGAGGGCGGTTGGATCCTCCCGGGAATTCCAGAGCGACGCCCACGATTTGAAGGTCGGCTGCGCAACAGGTGATGATGGACCGGAAAATACGGAGACGGTCACCGGATTCATTATTAATTTTTTCAGGAGCAATTCTGCCTTCAAGTTCGACCGGGAGTCCATCGAAGATATCCTGAATTTCAAGATCTCCAGCAGCGTAATAGGCAGAGATCATCCGAAGTTGAAATTCGCCATGCTCGTTTTTGGGGACATTCTTTTCAAGGTCCTCCCGTGTGAAGGGTGGGATGTTTGCGCTGGTGAGAGCCGGTTTTTCATAAAGCCCTTTTTTTGCCATTCCTCCATTGGAAAGCTTATCTTTGGTGTAAGTCATCGCCAAGATAAGGGGGGCGAGCGTCAGCAAAATAGTAACGAAGGGACCATGTCCCTCCTCGTGATCATGGTTGCAGTGATCCCCGTGGTCATGGCAGTGATTATGATCGTGTGAATGTTGTTCATCATCACGGTGACCGTGATCATGGTCACATGATTGCGAAGTTTTATTTTTTTCGGATTGTGATTTTGGGTTGATGAACGAGTAGATTCCGAGAATCAACATGCCGATTCCACCGACCATGATGAAGTGATGGAAGCCCACATCAAGGTAGTCACGGATTCGGGTCGAGTGATAAAAATAAATCAGGAGACTACCCCAAAGACAGGCGAGGAATCCAAAGAGACGGGTGTCTAGAGAAGTCATGGGGCCAAGGGGATTTCTGTTTGCTGAGACATCCAGCCAGGAAGGATTTGCGTCTCAAAGAGGATGCTCAAAGCTCCTGTCAAAATGAAGATGGTGACAAAGAGGAAGAGAATGAATTTCCACTTGAAAACAGTGGAGTAAAGAAAGATCAACTTGGCATCCATCATGGGGCCAAAAACCATAAAGGCGAGTTTGGGGCCATATTTAAAGTTGTGAAAATTCGCCGCGATGAAGGCATCCGACGTTGAGCAGAGCGAAAGCACAAAAGCTAAAAACATCATGCCAATCGATCCTACGATCGAATTATCAGCCAGCTCCTTCCAGAAGTCATCAGTTGGGTCGATGACAGTGGTTTTTAAAATAGCGGTGAGGACGACACCGATGCAGAAGTAGAGCCCCACATCCATGAGGTCCCGCAGCGAGTTGTTGAGCGCGGCGTTCAGATTTCGCGGGTGATGATGTTCATTTCCATTCTCTGCTTTGACAGATTCCTTGAGGAAAAAACTGTGAGCCTTACGTGCTACAATCAGGGCAATGAAGACCGCAATCATATAGCCCATGGCGAGTCTCGAAAGTGCGATTTCTGGTGAGTTGTTAAATGCCTTGTAGGTACTGATGGCGGTTACGGGATTAAAGATCGGAGCAGCTAGCATGTAGGCGAGTGCGCAGGAGACCGGGAGTCCGTTTTTTACAAGTCGGCGGATCACTGGAACGACGGCGCATTCGCAGACCGGGAAAACAGCACCTAGAAGTCCGCTCATCAAAACAGCGAGGGTGTTATTTTTTGGGAGGATTTTCTCAAAAGTCCCGCGCGGCAGATAGGTGCCTAGAAATCCGCTGACGAGGGTGCCAAGGAAGATGAAAGGAAGACCCTCCAAAAAAATTGCGAGGAACTCATAAGAGCCATCCGCGAGTTGATCCTGCCGTTCCTGAGTCACTAAACTGATTCAAGCGTAAAGGGGGGAGACTACTCCAACAAAAAAGCGGGCCGATTGAGCTACTTTTAGGACAATTTGCGTAAAATCAGACTCAGTTGACGTTTCAGCTTCCGATGTTCTTCGGATTTCTGCCGAGATGTCGGTAGGCGAAGGTGGTGTGCGCGTTCTTGGCGATCACGATATATTTCGGAGCTTTTAGTGAAAGATTCACTGAGCGTAGGGTATGAATGGTGACGAAGGGTTTTAGAACGAAGGAGTGGGGCACCAAATGATTCGGGAACAGAGTTAGATTTGAAGACCTGAGAAGAATGAGACGATAAGGTTGTGGTTGAATTCTCGGGAGTGGACTTGCCCATCTTGAGATGAGCGGAGAGAGCCCTGATTGGGTGTTTCTCGGGGACCGAGAACCGGAATAGTAATTGGAAGACGTTCGGGGAAAGATGGTCTCCTCTTTGCTATGCAAGTAAGTTATGGACGACTTCGCCGTGGACGTCGGTGAGGCGAAAGTCTCGACCGCTGTAACGATAGGTGAGCTTTTCGTGATCGAAGCCGAGCTGGTGGAGCATGGTGGCGTGGAGGTCGTGAACATGGACTTTGTCTTTTACGGCCTGAAAACCAAAGTCATCGGTCGCTCCGTGAACATATCCTCCTTTGACGCCGCCGCCTGCCATCCAGGTGGTGAAGCCGTAGTGATTGTGGTCGCGCCCGTTGATCTTGCCGGCATTAGTTCCTTCCTTGGGCATTTCGACGACCGGAGTTCGGCCAAATTCTCCTCCCCACAGGACGAGGGTTTCGTCGAGCATACCCCGTTGTTTAAGATCAATTAAAAGGGCTCCAATGGCCTGGTCGCATTCTTGCGCCAGTCGGCGGTGGTTCTTTTCAAGGTCATCATGATTGTCCCATGGTTGACCCGCTCCATGCCAAACTTGCACGAAGCGAACTCCGCGCTCAACGAGCCGGCGGGTGATCAGCATTTGGCGGCCTTGCAAGGTGTCCCCATAAAGTTCGCGGATGTATTTCGGTTCTAGGCTGACGTCGAAGGCATCGGTTGCTTCAAGTTGCATGCGGTAGGCGAGTTCGAAGCTTTCGAGGCGTGCTTCGAGATCGGAATCAGAGTTCCGCTTCTTGGCGTGTTCTTCGTTCAATTGGTGGAGAAAATCCAGTTGATCGCGCTGCCGCTTGCGGGATAGGTGGGTCGGGGTGACGTGGTCGATGAGTTTACGGGGATCAGTGGTCTTGGTGTCGACGTAGGTTCCCTGATAGGCCGCGGGAAGGAATCCGGATTGCCAGTTTTGAGTGCGGGAGATGGGGTAGCCGCCAGGGCACATTGTCACGAAACCAGGAAGATTTTGGTTTTCGGTTCCTAGGCCATAGGTGACCCAGGAGCCGACACTGGGGCGTGATAGTCGTGAATCGCCACAGTTCATCAGAAGCAGAGATGGCTCGTGATTGGGAACATCGGCATGCATCGAGCGGATAACGCAGAGCTCGTCCGCCGATTTGGCGACATTGGGAAACAGTTCAGAGATTTCAAGGCCGGACTCACCGTGCTTTTGGAATTTAAAGGGAGAGCCTAGGGCGACGCCGGTGGGTCGCTCGGTTTTGAGTTCAAGGGGGATCTTTTTGTCGTGGTATTTGGTGAGTTCGGGTTTGGGATCGAAAGTGTCAACTTGAGAGGGTCCTCCATTCATGAAGAGATGAATGACGGCCTTTGCTTTTCCTTTGGTCTGTGATTGTCGGGGCGCAAGCGGGCTGAGCGATTGGCCGTTGAGTGTCGGGACGGCGACGGCACCGAGGCCCATTCCGCAGCGCTGGAGAAAATCGCGTCGCGAGGTGACGAAACCGCCGTGTCCAAAAGAATGATGTCCTTTCATGATCTAATCGATGTAGAAGAATTCGTTGCTTAAGAGAAGAGCCTGTGCAAGTTGGGCTGGGGGAGGGAGGCCAGGACCTCCGAATTCGGTTTGGGCATCTGAGATGAGGCCCTTTTGATCTGATATTTTTGGTGCCCAACGGAAGGAATCAAACGAAACATCTCCTCGACTATCCGCGACAAACCATAATTCGCCACCTGCTTGAACTCTGATCTTTTCAAGTTTGGTAGGAATGCCTTCGGTTGGGTTAAGGGTCCATTCGCCGAGGATTTCTCCGTCCGGTCTCATGATCCGGGCGATGAGGCCATTCCCTTTTCTATTTGTTGCGACGAAGCTCCCTGAAATGTTGACTTGGCCACTTTCTATTGCGGTCCATTTAAGTGTGGCATGTTTATCTGTTTCGGGATGTCCACCGTGTGAAGTCCAACTGAGCCAGCCGAGCGTTTGATCGGGAAGCTCTTGCTTACCTCTCCACTGGCCTTTTTCAAAGTGGGGAAGTGGTTTGAATAGAAGGGCCTCTTTTTGAAGGTATCCGTAATCCCAAACGCCCGAGGTGCGACTACTTTTAGCTCGGTCCAGCCAGGCCTTGGCCAAATCGATTTCAATGATGGTTGGATCACGTTGGAGGACAGTTCGATAGATTGCCTCAATCGAAGAGTTTCGCTTGGCGATGGCTCGTGCTTCTCCGAGAAGAAATGGGCTGTTCATGAGGTAGAGAGCCTGAATTGGTGTCGTTGTGGTGGTGCGCTTCATCAGGGCCTCTTCGGAGCCAGGAAAATCAAAGGCCCGCATAATTGAGGGGAGGAAGCCGCGTCGTGTTTTAGCGTAAATGGTCCGGCGTCCTTCATACGGAGGCTGATCGAGGTTGAAGGGTTTGCCTCCCATTTTGCGCACAAGGCGTCCACTGACCTGAAGGGTTGAATCGCGCCAGGCTTCCAGATCTTTTCGCTGGCGATTCGCTCGGGCGTAGTAGTTATTGGAAGGATCCTCCTCCCGGAGTTTGGAGGTGCTCTGGCTGGATCTTTGAAATGTTTCCGAAGTGATAATGTGCTTGATGAGCGCCTTGGTAGACCACTCGTTATTTGTTAGGAAAAGAGCAAGGTGGTCGAGAAGTTCAAGTTGGATGGGGCTTGATGTTTGTGGTCCGAAGTCGCCTGGAGAATTAACGAGGGGCGAGCCGGTGAGGTGCATCCAGACACGGTTTGCCCAGACGCGTGAGGTGAGGGGGTTCCGATCGTCGGTGAGTCGATGGGCAAACTCAAGGCGGCCTGATCCCTTGGTAAAGTGTTCGTCTTTTTCGCGAAGGATGGAAAGAAAGGCTCGGGGGACGGGCTCACCTTGTGTGCGGGGGTTTCCTCTTTCGTGGATGCGTGGGTTGAATGGGTGCGGTTTTTCTCTGAGCACCATGGCTCGTGGAATTGCAAAGGGGGAGTTGGCTTGAAGGCGAGTGACACTACTGGTGAGCTTACGAAATTTATCGCGTTGTGTTTGGTTTAATTTGGTTCCGGGAGGCAGGTTGAAATTGAGGTGATTTTCGGGTGTTTTGTGATTGGGGTCGCATTCCTTAACGTGTTTGTGCACGGCTAGGGCTTTTTTCTTCAATTCTGAGCGATAAGCAATGGCGCCGGGTTCTTCGGACGCTTCGGCAATGACCGGTAGCTCTTTAGGAACGAGAGAGCTATTGAAAACACCATAGAGGGCGTAGTAATCTGCGGTGGGAATAGGATCGGTCTTGTGATCGTGGCAGCGTGCGCAGGCTACGGTGAGCCCCATTGTGCTTCGAGTGGAAACGTCGATCCGATCGGCGATGATGAGGTGGTTTTGACCTCCTTGGTAAGCGCGGCCGACGGTGAGAAAACCTAGGGCTGCGAGCTCCTCGCGGGGAAGTTTCATCAAGTCGGCTGCAATCTGGTGGTGGAGAAATTGATCGTAGGGAAGGGATTTATTAAAGGCGCGAATGACCCAGTCACGATAAGTGAAGGCATGAGGGAAATCCTCATTGTCGGTCAGGGCAGCGCCACGGGTGTCGGCATAGCGGGCGATGTCCAGCCAATGACGGCCCCATCTCTCACCAAAGCTTGGGCGAGCCAGAAGATCTTCAGTGAGGTGGATGATCCAATCGGGACGAGTGTCAGCGATCCAATTGGTCCTTTCCTGCGGGGTTGGTAGGAGTCCGGTGATGACGTGGAAAGTGCGGCGGATGAGAGCCTCACGAGGAGCTTTAGGAACAGCTGCAAGCTTTGCCTCGGTGAGATTTGAGCTGATCAGCTGGTCAATCGATCGTCCGTCAGAGACTGGCATACTGAAGGCCCAGTGTTTTTCGGGAGGAGAGACCTTTCCGGGTTTAGGTGAGTTTTCGAAACCAAAAGCCAAGGAGCCTCCGAGGCAAAGGGAAATGAAAACGAGGTGAAGCACGGAAACTTTACGTCCTGATAGACTAGGGTCTTTCGACTCTGGAAACAGGTTAGGGCGGCCGGGATGCCGGGTGGTGTGCAGCTCAATGGTGAGGTGATCTTCCGAATCTGAAAAGGTGCGGGTGTCGATAATTGGTTTCATTTTACTCCCTGCTGTTTTGACAGCGTAATGCCACGATTTAGCTTATCCGGAATTGGCAACGATGTCCAACACGGTGGATTTGTAATGATGATGCTTTCGTCTCAACCAAGAGATTGTAACACGATGGTTGATTATTCACAGGTGGTTGTTCTGAACCCTTGGAGCGAGTGGAATTAGCCGATTAAAATATGCAGAATGAAAGGATAATTGCGCGAAGGAAATCTATATCTAGGGTTCGATATTAAGGAAGACTGGTGATTACTGGGAATAGAATTTGCGGCCCAAAATTAATCTAAGGGCGTATTCCAGTGTCGCAAAATCATTGCTTTTATGAGCGATTTGGGAGATGGTGCCGCTCATGAGCGACAAGCCATTGAGCGGAAAGACAGCAGTTGTATTTGGAGTTGCAAACAAGCGGAGTATAGCTTGGGCGATTGCTAAGGCATGGGCGGATGCTGGCGCAAATTTGATTTTTAATTACCAGGGCGAGCGCCTGAAAGATAACGTTGAGCAATTGGCTGCTACTTTTGGTGACGATGTTCCCCTGTATCCTTGTGATGTTACGAGCGACGAGGAACTTGATGCGTTCTTCAAAAAGGTGCAGGAGCATACCGACACTATCGATCTGGTATTGCACTCGGTTGCTTTTGCTCCGAAGGAGGCGCTTGAAGGAGACTTTCTCACTACGACACGCGATGCTTTCAAAACTTCCCACGACATTAGCGCTTATTCACTGGTGGCTTTGGCGCAGAGAGCAGCTCCGATGATGACGAATGGCGGTAGTATCGTGGCAATGAGTTATTATGGTGCAGCCAAAGTTGTGCCGAATTACAACGTGATGGGTGTTGCCAAAGCCAGTCTTGAGGCCTCGACCCGCTATTTGGCTTACGACCTAGGGTCCAAAAAGATTCGCGTGAACTGCATCAGTGCAGGTCCGGTCCAGACTCTGGCTGCGCGTGGAATTTCCGGGTTTGGCACCATGATCAAGCATTATGAAGAGCACGCTCCCTTGCAGCGTTCTTGTTCGACCGCTGAATTGGGTGCCACCGGGGTTTTCCTTGCAAGCGAGGGCGCATCGTCAATCACTGGTCAAGTGCTTTATGTCGATGGTGGTTACCAGATCATGGGAATGTAATCTATCAACGGTTCTATGATTGAATGGTTTTACGGAAAAGGAGGTCAGCAGTTTGGCCCGATCGATGAAGTCACTCTGAGTGCCCGCATCGCAACTGGTGAAATTGGTCCTCAAGACTTGGTTTGGAACGAAGGAATGGATTCCTGGAAGCCTTTGCAAGAAATTCGTCACCTTGCTCCAAGTGGGAATCATCCTCAGAGCCA